>ENA-OFCX01000239-OFCX01000239.1-metagenomes-genome-assembly--contig:-NODE-239-length-31649-cov-4.722099_pt1 | contig 31649 bp, 27 predicted proteins | sample MGYA00153384_OFCX01 | MGnify analysis MGYA00153384
AAATTAAGCACTTGGCGGAAACGTCAGGTGCTTTTTTCTTGGCGGTACCAAATAAGTACCAAAAAGTGGGCCCGGCTATGCGCCTGCAACGCCCAGCAGGCCCCGTTCGACCACGAAGAGTGAGCTCGATGGGACTCTCGTCGAGGTTGTTTCTGCTTTCCTCTGACGAAAAGGTGCACCCGCTGGCCGGCACGGCCTTCATGCGAATTCTCAGGCGGGAAAAACCGCCCTAATTCCTGACTTTGCCGGACACTGCGTTCGCCGGGCCAGCATCTACGTGGAAGTGGTGAATGGCAAACCGTGGCGTATGGCGCACTGGACGAACTCCATTCTCGACATCGATGCTGACGGTATGCTGGAAATCGAACGACTGAGCACGCAGCAGTTCGCCCGTGTGGACGATCGCTTTGAACCTGCAAGTCCGGATCAATTCCAGGGAGGCCGCGTCGTCGATGCGGCCAAGCGCTTCGTCGCCAAAGGTGGCTTCCGGGAGACAGACGAACGCCTGCTGCGCCGAATCGAGGCGGCCGCGCTTGGGCTAGTCTCGTATCCCCGGGTTCTGGTGGTTCGATGAGACCACCTGCTGTAGCGAAGGCGGTCTGGTGCGGCTGACCTGGCGACGCACCTCTCCAGCCTGCATCAGTGGTTACCTCGTCTTGGTGCGTCATGAGTTTAGGCGGCGATGACGCCGAAACTTGAGCCGCTACGCCACCGTGGTCTTCTGACGAGGCACCGCCGACAGGCGCCGGCCGCACAAGCGAATCGCCGCAGACCTGACCTTCTCAGACACCCGGGTTCGGCCATCAGTTGCCGTTAACAACAGGCGGCTTTCTGGCTATCGGCGCTGAGAGTTGGTTGACAGAATTTAAAAGGGCGCCGAATCGAATACATGCTGTTAACTAGGATCCGCCCCGTTTCGCCGTCTTGCCGACATGCTTTGGCGGAGGCGGCGAGCAGCTGGACTGGCGAGCCTGATGATTTAGCTAGGGAAAGCTCGGAGTGCATCGTCACGTGCCGTTGCTAATCTGTCACATGGCGTTGCGCTCAAAGAGCAAGCCCGTAAGAGCCATACCGCTCAAAACACCGTAATTTTGGAGACGACATGACTCAAGTGGCAATTCTGGCCGGCACTTCGGGCGTTTCACGAACCACGCGTCGCCCGGCATGGTCGCTGCTGCCGATCAGCCTGGCCGCGGTCATCGGTATGTTGGTCTCGACGGGTGTCGCCGCGGAGGTCACCGTCAAGGCCGAGGAGTTCCAGAAGACCGAGTCGCCGTGGGACATGGCATTCCTGCCCGACGGCACCATGTTCTTCACCGAGAAGTGCAAGGGCCTGTCTGTGCGGCTGCCCTCGGGCAAGGTGAATGCGTTGCTCGGTGTCGGTGGCAGCAGCGGCTACGCCACCATGAGGGCCGATCTGTTCTGCGACGGACAAGCCGGCGTGCAGGGCGTCGCAGTCGACCCGCAGTTCGCGACCAACCGCTTCGTCTACCTGTACTCCAGCTCGAAGGGCTCGAACCGCACCTATGGCGGGTACAACAACATCGTCATGCGGATGAAGATGGACGCCTCGCTGTCCTCTGCGTCCGACATCGTCGAGATCATCAATGACATCGGCTACAAGCCCGCCAAGTCGAACCATCCGTTCGGCGGGCCGGGCGCACACAACGGTGGCCGTCTGCGCTTCAACCCGGGTGACGGCTTTCTGTACGTGACGACGGGCGACAACCACAACGGCGAAGGCCCGCAGAGCCCGACGCAGATCCGGGGCAAGGTGCTGCGCGTGGACCGCGACGGCAAGGCAGCCCCGGACAACAACCCGCCGGCCGGCTTTGACAAACGCATCTTCGCCTACGGTTTCCGCAACCCGCAGGGCATTTCATTCCGTCCGGGCACGAATGAGCCGTTCATTTCGGAAAACGGCCCCTGGCACACCGACGAGGTTACCAAGCTCGTCAACGGCGGCAACGGTAGTTGGGACCCGCGTGACAACCGCAACGGCCGTGGCGCCTGCCCCGACGGTTACTGCGGCTATTCGCCCAACCAGATGGGTGCGCTGCCGCCTGCCGAGCGCAGTGCGTTCATGCCCATGACCGACCTGCGCGCATTTCCTGACGCCCTGAGGCCGGCCTGGACCAACAACGGCCTCTCGCAGGGCATGTGCGGCAGCGTGTTCCTCGTGGGCAAGCAATGGAAGGAGTGGGAAGGCCGCCTGGCCGTTGGCTACGCTGGCATCGGCATCCACGGCACCCCGACGGGCAACCGCATCGACATCCTCGACATCAGCAAGGACGGCATCGCCTCCACTCGGCAGGAACTGTCTTGGCCGACTTTCGCGGGCCGCTTCCGCCACCTGTCCCTGGGCCCGGACAACGCGCTCTACGTCGCTGACGAGGCAAGCGGCATGATTTATCGCGTGACGCCGAACTGAACCTGTTCCGTGCTCGAAGCGCTGCCGCCCGGCAGCGCTTCTCTTCTTGTGCGGGCCATCGTTCCCCGGTCTAGACGCCCGATCGAACCCTTTTCATCCCACGCGGTTGTTACCATGATTCATTGCCAAACCTCCTCCGTCACGCGCCGTCTGCTCCGGGCGACGGCGGCAATGCTCTTGGCAGTCTTCACGGTGGGCTGGAGCCCCGTGGCACGTGCCGACACCACACGGCTCCAGACGTTGATGCAGCGGAACAACTGCACCGCCTGTCACTTGATCGACAGGCACCAGTACGGCCCCAAGTTCAACGACGTGGCTGCACGCTATGCAGGCAATGCCGAGGCGGTGGCCATGCTCGCCACGAAGATCCGGGCGGGCGGCACTGGCGTCTGGGGCGAAGACGTGATGCCGCCGCAACCCAACGTCAGCGAGGCCGACGCTCGCACAATCGCCGAGCTGGTGATGGCGCTCAAGCCCTAAACGATCACGGCCGCGCAGACATGGCCTTCGCGGCTCGGAGGTTCTGTCCACTATGGATCCCGAGTTCTCGGTCATGTATGAGTCCTACGTCGAAGGTGGCGATGGCGGCCCTCCAATGACTGACACGGCGAGCCCCGCAGTAACGACACGAATGACTCCACGCCCGATTCCGGGATGCGGCAGCACCAGAAGCGCAATGTTGCGCCCGCGCTGCCCAACGACCTGCACTATGTCTTGACGGACGATTGCCACAGTTGGGTGGTCAAAGTACAGGCCAGAACCTCGGACGGCACGGCCGAGTGCGACGTGGCTATGCAACGAATGGCTGACGCCGCACGTTTTGGCAGGCGAGCGATGGTAGAAACGTACGAGGCGTTCGAACACCAAAGGCTCCGTAAAGACACTCAGCGAGATCCACGAAGATTCAAGGCGTCACTCTAAACACACGAGAGTAAGTGTTTTGCCTTCCACGGCAGTGGCTCGCAGCGTGCCGGCAGCGTGACACGAGTAGTGAACGGAGAGGAGCTTCTGTAGCGGGGGGGCCGGATCTCCCATGTGACAGAGCGCGCTCTGCACCGAGACCGTACAGCTAGCCAAGCCGTTGCAGATACCCGCTACCCTCGCTGTTACATCGCACGGTATGGTCCCGTCCTCGACGCTGTAAATAGCGCTGGCTACTTGGATACTTCGGACGCGGTGCGCGTCAAGACTGCATGCCGATAAAGCTACTGCACCAAGCAGAAAGAGCAGATTGAGTTTCCAAAGGTTCTCCTGGTTGCTGATGTCCATGGGCAATGATATTTTTTAAAAGCTTTGCCGCAAGCTTGCCCCAGTGGGCGTCGAGAAGCTGTGGACCTTTGTCCTGGTACGCCTGACACAGAGGCGGCTCGACACGATGGTCGCCGGTCCGGCGCCTGACGACTTTCGCGGGACCGCGTACAGCCTCTTCAACCTCGTAGGTGGGCTGGCCACGCCGTTTGCCAGTGTCCTTACGGGCATGTTGTGGGAAACATTTGGCTCCGCCGCAACCTTTTATGCGGGAGTGCACTTTGCACCGCGGCGTTTTTGCTGCTGGGCGCGCGCAGCTTCCAGGCACCGACTTCTGGAGCCGTACCTCAGTCAGACTGAAGACAGGAGCTTGGTTAGAAACAGAATCTATTCTTGCCATCCTTCCGCGGCAAGGCGCCGCACCGCTACAGCACCGCAAGATCCGACAGTCCACTTTGCGGTTACCCAACCATGGACGTGAACTTCGACTTTAGGTCGAAAGGGTAAGTTCGCTACCTTCGGTTGCAGTCGTTCAGCTGCGATCCTGGCCCGGTCGGCCGTCGCCCCCTCGCGAACGACCGCTGTCGCAGGGTCCGATTTCTCGACATGTTCGGCGAACGACCGCTTGCTGAGTGCTCCAGTCGCTCGGTCGAAGAAGTGCCGCCGACGGCTTTGGGTCGGAAGGACCGGTTCGTGGCCGGCGGGAGCAGTCAGTGGCCGGAACTCGTCGCCGGATCGCTGACCTGCCTACGCGTCTCGCCGCCGCCGAACGTCAAGTTCCGAGGTACAGCGGACAACTGCCCAAGGAACTGGCCAACGTCAGGTGTCGGCGTCCGCCGACAGGAGGGTCTGAAAGGTCAAAGGGGTTAGCGACTTGCATCGTTAACCCCTTGATTTTTATGGCTCCCCCCTGGGCTCAAACCAGCGACCTACGGATTATCAGCATGTGGGCGTCGTCGTCAAAGCACCAGCTTTGCCAGTGCCCCTGCCGCAACGTTGCTTCGCAAGTGTCCGCAGTGCCGCTCGATCATGGCTACGCTCGTCTAGGAAATCTGTGCGGCGGTGAGCAAGTCCAAATCACCATGCACCAAGTCGCTAATGACGCTGCGTCTCAACGTGTACGCCGTCGTTCCCGCCGGGATGCCAACCTTTTTCACTGCTTCCTTGATGGGCCACTTCCATGCGTCCTTGTTCCACACCCTACCGTCGGCGCGGGAGAGCAGGGAGGCCAAAGGTAGCTTGCCGTCCGCGGCAGCTTCAAACAGTTGTGCGGTCACGTCGGGCAGCTTCATGCGCCGGTCCTTGCCGCTTTTGCCCTGGCCGATTTTAAGAACCTTCAGCCGCTTGTCGAAGTCGCCGGCCTTGAGCTTCGCCCGGGCGCCCGGGCGGAGCGGAAGTTGGCAAAGCCCGCGAAGGAACACGGCGAGGTCAGCCGGCGAGTTCTCGATTAACCTGAGGCGCTGCGCGTGGTCGAGGTAAAGCTCCCTACGTTGGTCGGCGTTTTTGATGGGTCGGAGCTTGCTGCGCCATGCGTGGTCGGTGGTGAGGAGACCGTCAAGGTATGCCAAATTCAGCGCGGCCCGGAAGCAAGTCATATCGCGGTTCAGCGTGCTGTCAGATCTTTGCTTTCCGCGATTGCCTCCACTACGAGTTGGCAGGTCCCGCAGCGATTTGCGCCAAGCCTCAAGCTGCGCCGTGGTGAGCTTGGGAAGTTCGGTGCTAGCCAGCCTTGCGTTGTTCAGAACGCAGTTCTTGAATCGGGCCTCGGCCTCCCGACCGTTCTGACTTCAAAGTACGACGCACAAGGCCGTTTTGAATCTGATCAAGTGGCGGACGGAACGTTTTATGTCCAGACCCTGATTGCATGGCAGGTTGTGGGTCGTCAGCAGGGGGCCAACTTGATGGAGATGGTCACCGTTTCCGGCGGACGAGCGGTAACGGTAGTACTGGCCGACTAGAGAGCACTGGGAGCCCGACTGCGCGCAGCCACCAATTCGCGCCACTGTGCGGTGGCTTGCTTCCAGCTTTCAAAACCCACGCAGCCCGCCGGATACGGGTTCGGCGCGGCCTGCACCTCGCTGGGTGCGAAATGCCACGGGCGCAGATTCACTGTCTCATGCTCGGCGTTGATGCGGCGTTTTAGCACCTCATTCATGGTCAAGCCCTCACAGCGCTTCGATGCCACGCGGCCCTCCGTTCTTGCCGGTGCGGTTCGCGGCGATCACTGCCCTCAGCCGGCTTTGCTGGTTCAGTCGCATGCCGCGAGCGTGGATCGCGGCCCCATCTGGACCCAATTGCGGGGCCGCCATGACAATCTCGACCGCCGCTTCGAGACGCTGAAACCTGCTGGGCGCGTACGCGTAGATGGTTGGCGTGAGGCCTGAACGCCGAGCGCTTAAGAGATGGCTGACCTGCGCCCGATGTACGTCTCCGACCTCACCCATTTTCGACAAGTCCGGAACCATCGACCCAGTCAAGGGTCCGGCGTTCGCCGGCGCGAAGTTCCATGTCGACGTCTTCGCTCAGGCCTCCGACGCTACGTCAAACGTTCTTCTTGCGCCTAGGCGCTTCAAGTGCGAGAAGAATGCATTCAAGGCTGTCCGTGCCCATGATGACGCCATGGTGCGAGCTCGCCCGATGTGCCACAGCGAGGGCAAATCTCGAACTGGCAAGGGGGCCTCTGGGATCTGCGCGACCGTACATCGGCCGCCGGTTGGCCTTGAAGGCAAACGCGATGGGACTGTCGTCGAGTTTGTTTCTGCTCTTCGCTGACGACACGCCGCACGTGCTGGCCAGCGCGGCCTTCACGAGAAGGATCCGGCGCGAACACGTCGCCCGTGTTTCCGACTTTGCCGGACAGCGCGTTCGCCAAGCCTGCATCGTCGTGGAACTGGTGATTGAAACGCCGTTCGCGTGTTTGCGTGTTTGCGTGTTCTCGCGTTCCGTTGGTTCGATGAGTTCGGTTGCCGGAGCAATGGTGGTCTTGTGCAGCTGACTGAGCGAGACAGATCTCCACGCGTGCATCGCCGGCATTCGACCTGATGGGTCGCGAACCGAGGCGATTGTGTCGCCAACATTCGACGTTTGACGCATCGGGTCCAGATCAAGCCGTCCGTTTCGGGTGCCGCTGCATTGATCGATGCCATCCGCGAGGCCAGCTACACAGCCGTCTCGATCGTCGGCGCAGCACCGCTGACAACACGTTCAATGCCACGCAGCGGTTGCGGTTGCGGTTGCGGTTGCGGTTGTCGCTGAGCGGTGCGGGGTGCGGGTGCATCTGTTCTCGTCAATCGTCCGCGTCCTGGTGCTGCGAATGTCGACGCTCGGGCGCGCCCAGCAGAACATTCTGCGCAGGCGCGCTAGCGCACAGACAACGGCGTGATCTGAGCGCATCTTCAAACCTGATTTTTTCTATTGGTCGGGGAACAAGCTGTGCAAAGCAGGACCACCTGCCGGTCGACTCTCCGGCGAGGAGCCGCGGTTCCAAACTTTCAGGAGTTCTTCATGAACACCATTCGCACCCTTGCAGTGTTGTCGGTGGCCGCCCTTGCGACCGCCTGTGCAAATCCAGGCGCCACCCGTGCCGGTTTGCCCTACCCAGGCATAACGCCCATGAAGATGGGCATGGGGATGGGCGAGGACGCCTCCGCGGCAGCCATGGATCCCCGCATGAAATCGATGCATGAGATGCACCAGAAGATGGCGCGCGCTGTCACGCCGGCCGAACGCCAGGCCTTGATGGCCGATCACCTGAAGGCCATGCAAGGTGGGATGGCCATGATGAAGGAAATGCACGCGATGCATTCCAAGAGCGGTATGGGTGGCATGGGCATGACGGGTTCGTCCGGCGGCGCGGCCGCCATGGGCGGCATGGACCACGGCAGCGGCATGCCGGGCGACATGGCCAAGACCCAGCCGATGATGGCTGACCACATGGCCATGATGCAGATGATGCTCGACATGATGGTCGACCGCATGCCGCCTGCGGCCGGCAGGCAGTGAGGCTGGCGCCATGAGTGGCCCGTCGACCGTGCCCCGCACATCTGCACACCTGCGCGGCGCAAGCCGCACTGGTTTGCCCGAGCCTGGCCCTGAGCAGTTGCGCGGCCGAATGGCGCGCTACAGTTCCCGATCGGGGCAGGAATGAGCTCGATGGACATGCCCCGAAACGCTGACCGCAGCAGCCGTGCCGGCCATCTATTCGGTGTGGCACATGTGCATCCGGAGCACCCGGCGCCGGGGTCCGGCGAACCGTTGCTGAGAGACCCGGTCTGCGGGATGACCGTCACCACAGACTCGCCGCACAAGGCCGAGCATGCCGGCCGACCCCGCTGGTTCTGCAGCGCCGGCTGCCGCGCCAAGTTCCTGGCGGAGCCGCAGAAGTACCTTGCCCCCGCGGCGGCCCCTGCGGACACCGCCTCTGCTGTGGCCGGCGCTGTTTACACCTGCCCGATGCACCCCGAGATCCGCCAGGACCGCCCAGGTAACTGCCCCAAGTGCGGCATGGCGCTCGAGCCCGTCCTGCCCAGCCTGGACGACGAGGCCAACCCGGAACTGGCGGACTTCACGCGGCGCTTCTGGTGGACCTTGCCGCTGACGGTGGTGGTGACGGTGCTGGCGATGTTCGGTCATCGGCTGGGCTGGATGGCCATGGCCACGCAAAGCTGGCTGGAGCTGGTGTTGACGGTGCCCATCGTGCTGTGGGCCGGGTGGCCGTTCTTCGCGCGCGGCGCGCAGTCCGTCGTCAACCGCAGCCCCAACATGTGGACGCTGATCAGCCTGGGCACCGGTTCGGCGTTCGTCTACAGCGTGGTGGCCACTGTCGCGCCGAAGGTGTTTCCGGACTCGTTCGTTTCAATGGGCCGCGTCGCTGTCTACTTCGAGGCGGCGGCGGTGATCATCTCGCTGACCTTGCTGGGACAACTGCTGGAATTGAAGGCGCGCTCGCAGACCTCGGCGGCGATCAAGTCGCTGCTGGGTCTGGCGCCCAAGACGGCGCGGCGCATCGCAGCGGACGGAACGGAAGAAGACATCCCGCTGGCGAACGTGCACGTCGGCGACAAGCTGCGCGTGCGGCCTGGCGAGAAGGTGCCCGTCGATGGCGTGGTGGTCGAGGGCAGCAGCGCGCTGGATGAGTCGATGCTGACCGGTGAGCCGCTGCCGGTGACCAAGCGGGTAGGTGACAAGCTGATTGGTGCCACGCTCAACACCAGCGGCGCGCTGGTCATGGCGTCAGAGCATGTCGGCTCGGCCACCGTGCTGTCGCAGATCGTGCAGATGGTGGTGCTGGCGCAGCGCTCGCGAGCGCCGATGCAGCGCATGGCCGATGCGGTGGCCGGCTACTTCGTTTACGGCGTCGTGACGGCCGCGTTGCTGACATTGTTCGGCTGGGGCCTGTTTGGGCCCGAGCCAAGTTGGGTGTACGGCCTCATCAATGCCGTGGCGGTGCTGATCATTGCCTGCCCCTGTGCGCTCGGCCTGGCCACGCCGATGTCGATCATGGTGGCGACCGGTCGCGGCGCCACGCATGGCGTGCTGTTCCGCGACGCGGCGGCCATCGAGAACCTGCGCAAGGTCGATACGCTGATCGTCGACAAGACAGGCACGCTGACCGAGGGCCGGCCGAGCTTCGAGAAGGCCATCGGCGTCGGCGGATTCGACGCCGACGAAGTCTTGCGCCTGGCCGCCAGCCTCGACCAAGGCAGCGAGCACCCGCTGGCAGCGGCCATCGTGACGGCCGCGCGCGAGAAGAATCTGGTGCTCGACAAGCCCGGGCAATTCGACTCCGCCTCCGGCATCGGCGTGCGCGGGTCGGTCGCCGGCAAGGCGCTGGCGCTCGGCAACACCGCGCTGATGGAGCAACTCGGCGTCGACGTGGCGCCGATGGCGGCGCAGGCCGAGGCACTGCGCGCCGACGGGGCCAGCGTGATGCATCTGGCCGTCGACGGGAAGCTCGCGGGCCTCTTGGCCGTGTCGGATCCGGTGAAGGCGACCACGGCCGAGGCGTTGGCCACGCTGCGCCAAGCGGGCATCCGCGTCGTGATGGCCACCGGCGACGGCCTGACCACGGCGCGGGCCGTGGGGCAGCGCCTCGGCATCGAAGAAGTGCACGGCGAGGTCAAACCTGCCGACAAGCTCAAGTTGGTCGAGAAGCTGCAGTCCGAGGGCCGTATCGTCGCCATGGCCGGCGACGGCATCAACGATGCGCCGGCGCTGGCCCGCGCCGATGTCGGCATTGCGATGGGCACCGGCACCGATGTGGCAATGAACAGCGCGCAGCTCACGCTCGTCAAGGGTGATTTGCGCGGCATCGCCACGGCCACTGCGCTGTCGGTGGCGACCGTGGCCAACATGAAGCAGAACCTGGCATTTGCCTTCATTTACAACGCACTCGGCATTCCACTCGCCGCGGGGCTGCTGTACCCATTCACCGGTTGGCTGCTGTCGCCGATGATCGCGGCGCTGGCGATGAGCTTGAGTTCGGCGTCGGTGATCGGCAATGCCTTGCGCCTGCGCGGCGCGGCCATCGACCCGGTCGATCCGTCTTTAAAGCAGGTCCGAGCGGCAAGGCCTTGATTGGCAGCACGCCGGCGCACCCGCCCGAGTGTTGCGCAAGGGGTGCGACCTTGGTGCCGGATGTCCGAGCCGCTCAGCGCGATTGCAGCGATCTAGCCAGCAAGTCCACGAAAGCGCGCACACAAGTCGAATGTTGCCGTTGCTGGGGATAGACCGCAAAGATGTCGGCGTCGGGGGTCGTGAACTGTGAGAGCACCGGCATCAATCGTCCGCTGCGCAGGTGGCGGGCGGTAGCCCACTCAGCGCGCATCAGGATGCCGTGTCCGGCCAGGGCCCAGTTGACCGCAATTTCACCGTCGTTCGTGAGCAGGTTGCCTCTTACTTTGACCGACTCGGTGCGTTGCTTATGGTTGCGGCCGCTGCTCAGGCGCCAGACGCCGTGCGCTTCGTCGCCCTGACGAATGCCGATGCAGTTGGGAAGGCTCAGGTCGCGCGGTGTCTTCGGATGGCCGTGCTTGTCCAGGTAGGCAGGCGCGGCACACAACAAGCGCCGGTTGGCAGCAATCCGGCGCGCGACGACGCGTGAGTCTGGCGGCTCGCCGAAGCGGACCCAGACATCGAACAGATCATCGGCCAGCAACGGGGGATTGACCGACAGCTGCAACTGCACCTCGACCCGCGGATGCTCGCGCACGAAGCGCGAAATGAGCGGCGCCACATGGCTGCGACCGAAGCCGAGCGTGGCATTGACGCGCAACAGTCCCTGCGGCGCGATCTTTGCGTTGCGGGGAAGGTGAAGTCGCCATCGTGACCGGACAGCTCGGTGCGGTGAACCTGAACGAGCGCATCGCCGGCATCAAGAAGTCGCTGGCCAAGCACCCGAAGATCAACATCGTCGCCACCGAAGGCACCGAAGACATCTGGCCAAGGCGGTCTCGACCACCGAGTCGATCAGCACGGTGGGCGCGCATGTCTCTCAAGGGCATCTTCGGCGTCAGTCAGGTCGGCGGCCCTGCCGTGTCCAAGGTGATGGCGACCAAGGAATTCGGCAGCAAGAAGGGCACCGTCAAGGTGTTCGCCTTCGACGACCTGCCGGACACCGTCAAGGGCGTCAAGCAAGGCGACATCCAGGGCATCATGGTCCAGCGCCCTGTGACGATGGGGAAGATGTCGGTCGAACACCTGGTGAACCAGATCAACGGCAAGGAAACTGCGCCGAAGGACCTGGACACGGGTGTCAATGTCGTGACCAGCCAGAATCTGACGTCGTACACGAAGTAAGTGAAACCTGGCGGCCCGCGCAGCGGGCTGCTCTATCGGAGTGGCGTGTGGTGCCTTACCTGCAAGTCGACAACGTCTCGAAGACCTTCGGTTCCGTCAAGGCGTTGACCCGTGTGAGCTTGCACGTCGACTGCGGTGAGGTGCTGGCCATCGCCGGAGAAAAAGGCGCTGGCAAAAGCGCGCTGATGAAGATCATGACCGGTGTGTACCAGCCCGACCGGGGCGGCGAAATCCGCATCGATGGCGTGCTGGTGCCGCACCTGACCGGCACGGCACATGCGAAGCAACTGGGCGTCAGCATCACTTACCAGGAGCTGTCGGTCGTCGACAACCTGACCATCTCCGAGAACATGTTCCTGAGCAAGGAAATCTCGAACCGGCTGGGCTTCCTGGATCGGAGCGCGATGCGTGCTGCCACCCGCAGACTGCTCGATTCACTCGACATGCATCTCGACCCGGCCACGCGCGTGGGCGAGTTGAACATTGGCCAGAAGCAGATGGTCGAGATCGCCAAGGCGCTCTCGAACCACTCCAAGATCGTCATCATGGACGAGCCGACCGCATCGCTCAGCCACCATGAGGCCGAGATACTCAAGAACACCATCCGCAAGCTTCGCAGCGAAGGCATCGGCATCATCGACATCACGCACCGGCTCGAGGAGATCTTTCATCTGGCCGACCGCGTCACGGTGTTGCGCGGCGGTACCAGCGTCGACACCTTGCCGGTCGCGCAACTCGATCAGCACCTGGTCAAGATGATGGTCGACCGCGAGCACGACGATCTCTACGGTGACTACCAGTGCCACGCGACGTCGATGGTCGCGCTCGAAGCGAAAGGCTCGACCCTTGAACACCGCACCGCACACACGGCGCCGGTGCGAGATTGCAGTTTTCGCGCTCACGCGGGCGAGATTCTCGGTTTCTTCGGGCTGGTGGGCGCCGGGCGCACCGAGCTGATGGAGATGATCTTCGGCGTGCGTCCGTACGGCGGCAGCATCGAGGTCGCAGGCCGGCCGGTGACGACCGACAACCCGCGCACCGCGATCGCGCTCGGGTTCGGCTTTGGCTTCGTGACCGAAGACCGCAAGTCTGGCGGGCTGGTCCTGGGCATGAACATCCGCGAGAACTTCAGCCTGACGCACCTCGAGAGCTACGCCTCGCTGAGTTTCGTCAACCGCTTCGCCGAAGCCATCGGCTGCCAGAAGGATGTGCAGCTGCTGGGCATCAAGACGCCGTCGATCGAAACCACCACCGGCAACCTCAGCGGCGGCAACCAGCAGAAGCTGGTCATTGCAAAATCGGTGGCCAGATCACCGATAGTGTTGATCGTCGACGAGCCCACCCGGGGCATCGACATCGCCGCCAAGGCCGACGTGCACCGGCTGCTTCAGGAGCTTGCCTCGCGCGGCGGAGCGGTTATCGTGGTGTCGTCGGACCTGCCGGAAATGCTGGCGACCTGCGACCGCGTGATCGTCGTGCGAGAAGGCGCCATCGTCACCGATCTGCCGCGTGAGCGAGCCACGCAGGAAAGCGTGATGGAAGCCGCGGCCGCCTGAGCTTCGATTTCAATTCAACACAAGGAAGTTCCCATGAAAACCGTCGTCGTCGTCCACACCGGGCCCGCCACCGTGCAGCCGATCAAGCAGCAGTTCCAGTCCATCCTGCCCGATGTGCGCGTCGTCAACATCATGGACGACAGCCTGCTGAACGACGTGATCGCGGCCGGACATCTGACCGAGGCCGTCACCGGTCGCATCTTTTCCTACATGCAAATGGGGCAGCAGATGGGCGCGGTGGCACTGCTCAACGCCTGCTCGTCGGTTGGCGAGGCGGCCAGCGTGGCCCGCTCGGCATTGACGATCCCGCTGATCAAGATCGACGAGGTAATGGCCGAGCAGGCCGTGGCCAGGGGGCCGCGGATCGGCGTGGTCGCCACTGTCAAGACGACGCTCGAGCCGACGGTGCGGCTGATCAAGGCCAAGGCGGCAGCCGCCGGCCGTCAGATCGAAGTCACCGAGGCGCTGGCCGAAGGCGGCTTTCAGGCGTTGCTCGACGGCCGCGCCGAGGAGCACGACGACATCGTCAAGCTCACGATCCGCACGCTGGCCTCCAAGGTCGACGTCATCGTGCTGGCTCAGGTGTCGATGGCGCGGCTGATTCCAAGCCTCACCGACATGACGGTGCCGGTGCTGTCTTCGGCCCAGAGCGGCGTCGAGGCGGTGCGTTCCGCATTGGCGGCGCAAGCCTGACGCGCGACGCGTGCCGGGCACGCTTTCCGTTTCATTCATCAAAGGAAGAGCAATGTCAAAGAACATCATCGTCACCGGCGGCAGCGGCATGGCCGGCAAGTGGGTCGTCAAGGACCTTCTGGAGCATGGTCACCGGGTCATGAACCTGGACCGCACCGTGCTGCAGGGCTCGCAGGCCCGCACCATGATCACCGACCTGACCGACGCCGGGCAGGTGTTCAACGCATTGGCCAGCACCACGGTGCGCCATGAGTTCAGCCCGAGCATCAAGCCGGAGCCGATCGACGCGATCATCCATTTCGCGGCGATCCCGCGGATCATGACGCACCCGGACAACGAGGTATTCCGCATCAACGTGATGAGCACCTACAACGTGCTCGATGCGGCCGCCAAGTACGGCATCAAGAAGATCATCATCGCGTCCAGTGAGACCACCTACGGCATCGTCTTCGCCGACCATTACCGCATGCCCGATTACCTGCCATTGGACGAAGACTATCCAGTCGACCCGATGGACAGCTACGCGATGTCCAAGGTGATCAACGAAGTCACCGCCAAGGCTTTTCACGCGCGCACCGGGTCGGACATCTACTGCCTGCGCATCGGCAACGTGATCGACCCGGTCGATTACGCCAAGTTCCCGGAGTTCTTCAAGGATCCCGGCTTCCGCCGCCGCATCACCTGGAGCTACATCGACGCGCGCGACCTCGCCACCGCATCACGTCTGGCGGTCGACAAGGACGGTCTGGGCTTCCAGGTGATGAACGTGGCGGCCGACGACGTCTCGTCCGACCTGCCCACCGCCGAGTTGCTCAAGCGCTTCTACCCCACGGTGCCGGTGCGCAAGACGCTGGGCGAGTTCGAGACGCTGCTGAGCAACGAGAAAATCAAGCGCGTGCTGGGCTTCAAGCAGCAATACGACTGGCGCAGCCACGTCAAGTGACAGACTGACGACCGCGCGACAGGAACATCACATGCATCATTACAAGCTGGCGGCGATTCCCGGCGACGGCATCGGCCCCGAGGTGATCGCTGCCGGCTTGCAGGTTCTGGACGTGAGCGCGGCGGTCGATGGCGGCTTTGCGCTGGCGGTCGAACATTTCGACTGGAATTCCGACAACTACCTGCGGCGAGGTCACTACATCCCCGACGGCGGGCTGAAGGCATTGAGCTTCTTCGATGCGATCTTCTTCGGTGCCGTGGGCAGCCGGGAGGTGCCGGACCACCTGTCGCTGTGGGGCCTTCGACTGCCCATCGCGCAGGGCTTCGACCAATACGCCAACGTGCGGCCGGCGCGCCTGCTGCCGGGCATCAAGAGCCCGCTGGCCAACGGCGGGAATCTGGACTGGGTCATCGTCCGCGAGAACTCGGAAGGCGAGTACGCCGGCCACGGCGGGCGCGCGCATCGCGGCCTGCCCATCGAGGTCGGCACCGAGACCGCCGTGTTCACGCGCGCCGGCGTCGAACGCATCCACCGCTACGCATTTGAACTGGCACGCCGGCGGCCGCGCAAGCTGCTGACCCTGGTCACCAAATCGAACGCACAACGCTTCGGCATGGTGATGTGGGACGAAATCTTCTACGAGGTCGCTGCCGACTACCCCGACGTGCAGACCGATCGCGAACTGGTCGATGCGGCCACCACACGCATGGTGCTCAAACCGCAGTCGCTCGATGTGATCGTGGCCACCAACCTGCATGCCGACATCCTGTCGGATCTGGCGGCAGCCTTGTCGGGCAGCCTGGGCCTGGGGCCCACGGCCAACCTGAATCCGTCGCGCCAGTTCCCGTCGATGTTCGAGCCGATCCACGGCTCGGCCTTCGACATCGTCGGCAAGGGCATCGCGAATCCGATCGGCACGTTCTGGAGCGCCTCGCTCATGCTCGAGCACCTCGGTCAGCCGGCCGCCGCGCAACGATTGATGCGTGCGATCGAAGCCACCACGGGTGCCGGCGTGCACACGCCCGATCTCGGCGGCACGGCCACCACCGGTGCGGTCACCGAGGCCGTCTGCAACGCCTTGCGCGGCTGAATCGGCCGGTGCCGCGGCCTGCAGATCGACTACCCATGAACCCACCCTTGCTCGGCTGCATTGCCGACGATTTCACCGGGGCGACCGACCTCGCCAACAACCTGGTTCGCGCCGGCATGCGCACCGTGCAGACGATCGGTATCCCACCGGGGCCGCTCGACGCCGACGCCGACGCCGACGCCATCGTGGTGGCGCTGAAGTCGCGCACCATCGCGCCGGACGAGGCGGTCGCACAGTCGCTCGCGGCGCTGCACTGGTTGCGCGCGCAGGGCGTGCAGCAGATCTATTTCAAATACTGCTCGACCTTCGATTCCACGCCACAAGGCAACATCGGCCCGGTCACCGATGCGTTGCTCGATGCGCTGCACGGCCCGGGCCAGGGCTTCACGATCGCGTGTCCGGCGTTCCCGGCCAACCAGCGCACGGTCTACAAGGGACATTTGTTCGTCGGTGACCAGTTGCTCAGCGACAGCGGCATGCGTCATCACCCGCTGACGCCGATGACCGACTCCAACCTCGTGCGTGTCCTGCAGGCTCAGACTCGGCGCCAGGTCGGTCTGGTGGCGCAGGACGTGGTGGCCCGGGGGGCACAGGCGATCCGCGAACGATTCGCAGCGCTGCAGGCCCAGGGCATTCAAGTTGCCGTGGTCGATGCCGTCTCGAACGACGACCTGATGCAGATCGGCCTCGCGTTGCACGGCATGCCGCTGGTGACCGCCGGTTCGGGCATCGCGATCGGATTGCCGCAGAACTGGCAGGCCGCTGGTGCACTTGCCCTGCACGCACGGGCCGATGCCTTGCCCGCGGCAACCGGGCTGCGCGCCGTCGTGTCCGGCAGTTGCTCGCTGGCGACTCAGGGTCAGGTGCAGCAGTTCCAGCACGCTGGCGGTGCGGCTTTCGCCGTCGATCCGATGGCGATCGCGGCGGGTGTGGACGTGGTCAGCCTGGCACTGGCCTGGGCGGCTTCGCGGCTGCAGCGGCAACCTGTGCTGGTCTATGCCACCGCAGGATCGGACGCCGTGCAGGCCGTGCAAACGCAGCTCGGCGTGGCCCAGGCGGGTGAGATGGTCGAGCGTGCCCTGTCGCAGATCGCGGTCGGGCTGGTCGAGGCCGGCGTGCGCCAGTTGGTGGTTGCGGGCGGCGAAACCTCAGGCGCGGTGGTGCAGGCGCTGGGTGTCCGGCAGATGACGATCGGGCCACAGATCGACCCGGGCGTGCCCTGGACCGTTGCGCACTCGCCGCGGTGCCCGCACCAGCCACTGCACCTCGCGCTGAAGTCGGGCAACTTCGGCACGCCGGACTTCTTTGCCAAGGCATTTTTGCAGCTGATGGCGACGCCATGACGGCCGCCTTGCGCGCTGAGATCTGCCGCGTCGGTGCGTCGCTGTACCAGCGTGGTTACGTGCATGCGACCGCCGGCAACATCAGCGTGCGCACCGAAACCGGCTTCCTGATCACGCCGACCGATGCCTGCCTGGGACAGCTCGAACCGGCGCGATTGGCCGAGATCGATGCGAACGGCGCCCAGACGGGCGGTGACCGAGCCTCCAAAACGCTGGCGCTGCACCAAAGCATCTACGCTGCCGATCCGCTGGCACGCTGCGTCATCCACACCCATTCGACGCACCTGGTGGCGCTGACCCTGGCGGGCGTGTGGAGCGTCGACGACATCCTGCCGCCGATCACGCCCTATTTCGTGATGAAGGTCGGCCATGTGCCGTTGATCCCGTACCACCGGCCCGGCGACCCGGCGGTGGGCGACGCGGTGTCGCGGCGCATTGCAGCGATGCGCGACGCCGGCACGCCGATACGCGCCGTCATGCTCGAGCGGCTCGGGCCGAACGTCTGGCACCGGTCGCCGCAGGAAGCCAGTGCCGTGCTCGAGGAACTGGAAGAAACCGCGCGGCTGTGGCTGATGACCCGGCCAGCCGCGCTGTTGCCGGCGCAACTCGACGAACTGCGCGAGCAATTCGGCGCCCACTGGTGAATTTGCGAAGTGAGCGGCCCGGCCCGACCCGTCGTTGACAGCGGCACACCGGGTGGCGGCCGGCCCCCGTCTCGCTCGGGTTGCAGCGCCTGCGCCACCAGCGCGGCCAATTCTTCCTGCAGGTTTTCCTTGCGCAACACGGCATAGGCGCCGGCGGCCAGAGCTTCAGCGCGGGTGTCCTTGGCAATGTAGCCCGAGGTCAGCACCATCGGCAGGTCGGCGCTCGTTGTGTGCATTGCGCGAAGCACGTCGAGGCCCGACAGCCCGGGCATGTTGAAGTCGGCCGCGACGAGGTCGCGGTCCCTCGGCTCGGCGCGCGCGGCGGTCATGGCCACAGCCGCGCTGTGCAACGCGGTGATGCAGTGATGCGGTGACGCGGTAGCCCCAGTGTTCCAGCAGCCCGGCAGCGACTGCGCCCATGGCTTCGTCGTCGTCGACATGCAGCACCGGCTGGCCGTTGCCAGCGCGCGGCGCGCGGCGCGGCGGTCGGTGCGGTGCTGGCCGGCAGCGCTGTGGCAGCACTCAGCGGCAGCACGACATGGAACACCGTGCCCAAGCCGCGCACGCAGGCCAGGCCGATCGCGCCACCGTGCGTGCGCGCGATGGCCCAGCCCCACCGACAGCCCCAGGCCCGTGTCCGTTTCCACCGCCTTGATGGTGAAGAACGGCTCGACGATGCGAGTCCGCGTGGCGGTGTCGATCAACGATCAACGGTCCGTTGGATTCGACAACGAACGGGGCACGGGCGATCACGGCCATCGGCCTGGGCCTGAACGGCCGTGCCCATTCGCTGGCGGCAACGCCCAACAGGTGGATCACACAGCCGCCGTGGTCGAGGCAAGCAAGATGCGATGACGACACGACGCCCGCTCACGGTCAACGGCGCGTACACGGCCATTCGCCGCGAGCTGCTGGTGGCAAATGGCACGGCGGGTTTGTCGCTGCCGCACGGTGTACGGTCATCCATCGATGACCCTCCACCCAGGGCGGCAGTTTCAGGCCGCTACCGATACAGCGCTGCCTGAGCAGCGGCGAGCCGTTGTCGGTGGCCGATTCATGGCACTGTTCGAGGGATTCACGCTCATCCCTTGCGATCCTGCAGGCAGTTGCCGCCGTCGATCACGATCAGTTGTCCGGTGATGTAGCTGGCACCGGGCATGGCCAGAAAGGCGATGGCGGCGGCCATCTCGGCGGGAGTGCCGGCACGGCCGATGGGCGTGTGCAACGCGGCACGTGCTTCTTCCGCAATTTGCGAGCCCGTGGCCACCCAGCCCGGCGCGATGCAGTTGACGGTGATGCCCTGCGTGGCCACCTCCAGCGCCAACGCGCGGCTCATGCCCACCATGCCGGCCTTGGCCGCGCTGTAGGCGGCCTCGCCCGGCGTGCTGACCAGCGGCCCGGTGACCGACGACACGTTGACGATGCGGCCGCGCTGGCGCGTCAGCATGTGCGGCAGCACGCGTCGGGTGACCAGATAGCAGGTCGTCAGATTGCGCGTGATGCCGGCATGCCATTCGGCATCGTCGATCTCGGCCAGCGGCGTGAAGGCTTCGTGGCGGCCTTCCTGCACCATGCCGGCGTTGTTGACCAGCAGGTCGATCTGGCCGAAGTCGGCAAGCACCTGCGCCACCAGCGTGGACACGGCAGCGGGGTCGCCGAGGTCGGCGATGTAGCCGCGTGCCGCGTGGCCTTGCGCCGTCAGTTCGGCCGCGCGCTGGTGGATGCGCGGGCCGGTGGCGCACAGGGCGACGCGGCTGCCCAGCTCGGCCAGCAGCGTGGCAGTGGCGTAGCCGATGCCGCTGGCACTGCCTGCGCCTGTTACCAGCGCCACTTGGCCGGCCAGTGAAAAAAGCGGGTGCGCGCGCTCAGCCACCGGTCAATTCCTCGATCGCGGTCTCCAGGGCGCCGAGCAGCTGCCCGACGTGGGCGTCGGTGGTGTCGGGGCAGACCAGCATCATGTTGTGGAAGGGCGTGATCAGCACGCCGCGGTTGAGCAGGTAGAGGTGCAGCGCGTGTTCGAGCTCGGGATCCATCGCGGCACCGGCTTCGCTGCCGTTGCGGGGCGGCCGGGCACAGAACTGGAACTCGGTGCGTGCGCCGACCTGGCTGACGCACCAGGGCAGGCGGTGGCGTTCAATCAAACCCCGCAGCCCCGCGGCCAGGCGCTCAGCCCGCGCATGCATGGGCGCGAAAATTTCCGGGCGCAGAAAGGTGCTCAACGTGGCGCGCATGGCTGCCATCGCCAGCAGGTTGGCCGTGAGGGTGGTGCCGATGCCCGAGTGGCCCGGGGTGGCCGCGCGCTTGGCCGCTTCGGCCCGTTCGGCCAATTCGGCGCTGAAACCGTAGGCTGCGCAGGGCATGCCGCCGCCGATGGCCTTGCCCACCACCACCGCGTCGGCTTTGACGCCGTGGGCGCGCGCGTAACCGCCCGGGCCGCTGCTGAGGGTGTGTGTTTCGTCCATCACCAGCAAGCTGCCGTGGCGCCGGATCAATGCGCTGGCCTGCGCCCAGTAGCCAGGGTCGGGCAGCACCATGCCGATGTTCGTCATCACCGGCTCGGCCAGCACGCAGGCGACGTCGCCGGGCGCCAGTGCGGCCTCCAAAGCAGCCAGGTCGTTGAATTCGACCACCCGGGTGGTCGTGGTGAGGTCTTGCACCTGCCCGAGCAGGCTGGCGCGCTGCACGGGCCGGCCCTCGACCAGGTCGACGAACACATCGTCGACGGTGCCGTGGTAGCAGCCGTTGAAGACCAGCAGCATGCGCCGGCCGGTGGCGGCACGCAGCCAGCGCAGCACGAAACGGTTGGCATCGGTGGCGGTCATTGCGAACTGCCACTTTGGCAGGCCGAAGCGATTGGCCAGCAACTGCGCCACCACGGCGGCGTCTTCGCCGGACAGCATGGTGGTCAAGCCGCGTGCCGACTGGGCCTGCAGGGCCGCGGCCACCGCGGCCGGCGAATGCCCGAACATGGCTCCCGTGTCGCCGAGGCAGAAATCGACCAGCGTGTGGCCATCCACGTCGGTCAGTTCGGCGCCGTGAGCCTGCGCCACCTGCAAGGCGAACGGCGTGCCCCAGTCGCTCATCCAGTGCAGGGGCACGCCGAACAGCATGTGCCCGGCGGCCTGCTCGGCCAAGGCCCGCGAGCGCGGCCGGCCGTGCGCGTACCGCTCGCGCTCGCGCTCGAGCAGCCTTTGCAGCCGATGCCGTGAAATACCCGCGTGGGTGTGAGCGTCGAGCTCAGGCGCTTGCATCGTGTGTTCGTCCATTCGGTGGTGGTGAAGAGCGCGGTCAGTTCGCTGGCCAGCACTTCATACCAACAACAGCAGGTGTTCGCGCTCCCAACTGCTGATGACGCGGTTGTAGCCCGCGTATTCGAGTTCCTTGACGGCGCAGAAGGCGTCGACGAACAGCCCGCCCAGCACCTCGCGCAGGTCGACGCTGGCGCGCATCGATTCGATCGCGTCTTCCAGATGGCGCGGCAGTTCGTGGCGCACGTTCCAGGCGCTGTCCTGCGTGGGCTCGCTGGGCTGCAACTGCTGCGTCATGCCGAGCCAGCCGCAGGCCAGCGTGGCGGCCATGGCCAGGTATGGGTTGGTGTCGACGCCGGGCACGCGGTTCTCGACGCGCCGCGCCTGCGGGCTCGACTTCGGGATGCGGATGCCGCAGGTGCGGTTGTCGTGGCCCCAGCGCACGTTGATCGGCGCCGACATGTAGGGCGACAGGCGCCGGTACGAGTTGACGAACGGCGCCAGCACCGGCATCACCTGCGGGATGTAGACCTGTTGCCCGGCGATGAAATGGTGGAACAGCTCCGACGCCTGCCCATCGGCGCGGCTGAAGATGTTGTGCCCGGTCTCGATGTCGACGACGCTCTGGTGCACGTGCATGGCGCTGCCCGGCTCGCCTTCCATCGGTTTGGCCATGAAGGTCGCAAAGACGCCGTGGCGCAGCGCGGTTTCGCGCACCGCGCGCTTGAACAGGAACACCCGGTCGGCCAGTTCCAACGGGTCGCCGTGGCTGAAATTGATCTCCATCTGGCCGGGGCCGGCTTCGTGGATCAAGGTTTCCACGCCCAGCCGGTGCTGGTCGCAAAAGGCCGACAACTCCTGGAAGAACGGGTCGAAGTCGTTGACCGCGTCGATCGAGTAGCTTTGCCGCCCGACTTCGGGTTTGCCGGTGCGGCCCAGCGGCGGCTGCAGCGGCTCGTGCGGATTTTGCTGGCGTGCCACCAGGTAGAACTCCATCTCCGGGGCCACCACGGCGCGCCAGCCCTGGCGCTCGTACAGCGACTGCACACGGCGCAAGACGGCGCGCGGCGACAGCTGCACTGGCCGGCCGTCCCATTCCTCGCAGTCGTGGATCACCACCGCCACCGGTTCGGCCGCCCAGGGCACGACGCGCACCGTGGACGCATCGGGCTTGCAAACCATGTCGGGGTCGGTGTCGCCGACGAAGGGGCCGTTGTCGGGCTGCTGACCGTTGACGGTGTTGAGCAGCACGCTCTTCGGGATGCGCATCTCGCCGCTGGCCAGGAACAGGTCGCGCGGCAGGATCTTGCCGCGCGCGATGCCGGTCATGTCCGGGATCACGCACTCCACCTCGTGAATGTGGTGAGTGCTGAGGAAATCATGCAACGTGGGAATCATCGGATTAGCGTAGCACGCAGGATTTCTCGTGATCAGGCCAACCTGGCCAACGCCACACAGACGCAGTTCGAGACGATCCGCTGGCACCAGCGCGAAGCACTGCTGCCGCTGACCGCACGCACCCCTGGCAACGACCGCATCGACGGATCGGGGCGTGTCGACCGGCTGGCCTTCGGCCGCCATTGCCGCTCACACGACGCGAGCGTCACAAGATCCGCCTGCTGCTGCGATGCAAAGACAGCGCCGACAAAGATCAGGGCGACGTCAACGCGGCCCCGTAAGGCTTATCGGCCAGGTGGCGGCACGCCTTCGCGGCGGCGCGTGGTGCACTGGTTTGTCAGGTCTGCCTGCAGTCCGTGCAACGGCCTCTTGCTGTCCTACCGACGCCGTCCAATTGCAGCGCAACCATCAGTGCCCAATGTTTAAAGGATCATGCGATGACCGACCCACGCAACGTTGCGCACGACAAAAAGGTGCAACAGGCTAAGAAGCACCGCGACGAAGAAATCGCGCCCGGCGCCGAGCAGACGCCTCAGCCCGGCAAGAAGACCCCGATGGAACACCATGCGTCGGACCACGCGAAGCTGCCTGACGAGGCTGCGCCGGTGCCGTCCGAAGAAAAGCCGTTGAAATGAATTGATTGATGAATTGATCGCCGGCCACGATTGCGGTTGGAATTCTTTCTGGTGCCAGCCCAGGTCGATGACATGACAGTGTGCTCAATCTTCATGTCTACAGCCGAGCAGCCTCAGATCGCGCCGAATCTGGACCGGAGATGGGCGCGGTTGAACATACCGTCGAGGCGTTTCACCAACGCGTCCTGCATCCGTGATCGAGCGCATGCGCAAGCGCTCGGTTTCGACGACCTCAGCGACGACAAATCCAGCGGGCAGGAACGACCTTGATGCCCAAGTCTTGAGATTGCGCATGGACACAGGTTCATCGGCGACCAATGCCATGACCGTCGCCTGAACGGAAAGCGTGACACTCTCGCTCAACGGTTGGACTGCTTCGGAATTGCATAGGTGCCGACCGCATGGGCGATCATCGTTGTGCTTCCTTTGGTGTAGAGCGAAATCTCTCCGACTGCGAGTGTCTTGCCCAGTTTGATGAGTTTGCACACGCCGATGATGCTTTTTTCTGGCGCCGGTTTTCGCAAGAAATTGATGTTCAGGCTGGTCGTGACGGTGAGCGGGACGATGCCGATTTCACCAAGAATGGCGACGTAGAGGGCTACGTCCGCCACCGTCATCAGCACGGGCCCGGACACCGAACCGCCCGGCCTGAGTTCAGCGTCGCCGACGGGATGCTCGACCGTCGCCGAGCCGTTACCCACCTCGACCACGAGGCACTTGGTCTGTGGAAACGACGCAGCGAGGAATTCAGCAATTTCTGACTTTGAGGCCATCGAAGCGTCCAGGTAATCCGTGGTCGAGCGAAGCGGTCTGCAATGGCATTCGACAAGGCTCGATTTGCTGACAATGTAGCGCGCGCCTTCGAACGCGGTCCGGCTGTCGGCCGTGAATGCATCGCTGATGCCAGGGCGGGTGCTGCAGTGATTCGTATTGATTCCCGTTGATTCGCGGCGATGGGCCATGGCCACGGTGGCACCGGCTGCCGTGACCCATGCAACGATGCGCGTGAGCAATGCGGTGTCCACCGTCCCGGAGTGGGCATCGGACTCCGTGCGAACCCCATCGCGAAGGCGTGCGCTGGCAGAGCGACTGCCAACAGGAATGCCACCACCAGCTCGATGCTCCCGGAGGAGTCGGAACCACCTAACCGCGACCCGACCCACGGCAACGCGAGGGCCGAGAACGACCCTGCGAGTGCTGCCGTCACGGGGTGCGTGTGATCTACACATTGCGCGACCGGGTCGGCCTGGGTGGGCGCAAATTGCAGGCCACTCGATCGAAGTGATTGGATGGCAGGGCGTCTGCCAAAGTTCGGAAAAATGCTGTGAAGGACGCTTTGGCGAACAGCGCTTGCCGGACTGAACGATCGAGCGTGTACGCCCTCAAGTCGGGCAACGAGCGGACGATATCGAACCACGGCCGCGTGCGCCGATGGCCCGTTCGGCCACTTCGTCAACCCTGATGCCAACCAAGGACTCCCGACATGAAATCACGTTCATTTGCACTGGCCGCCGTCGTCTTGTTCGCCGCCGCCGCCGCCCACGCCAACGACCCCAAGGTCACCATCGCCGACTTCGACGCCCGCTTGGCCAAGTTGGGCGCGCCCAAGATCGAAGGCACCGACACGGTCGGCGGCAAGACCGTGCCTGCCATCTACTTTGGCGATCGCAAGCTCAGCAACAACAACGATGTGGTCGATGCCGTGCGCAAGGCGCACGACGCGACGGCCACCGTTTTCGTCAAGGACGGCGAAGAGTTCGTGCGCGTCAGCACCAACGTGCTCACGCTCGAAGGCAAGCGCGGTGTCGGCACCGCCCTGGCGCGCAATGCCGCCTACGCCTCGCTGGCCCAGGGCAAACAATATTGCGGCCCCATCGACGTCCTCGGCACAGCCTTCGACGCTTGCTACAACCCGATCAAGGAGGCTGGCGGCAAGGTCATCGGCGTGAGCTACGTCGGCCACAAGAAGTGATTCCGACGTTGACCTGACCCCGACCGAGTACGCAACTCCGGAGCCGCCATGAAGCGACTGTTCTCTCAAATCCTGGCCGTCGTTGGCCGCATGGGCGTGGGCAAGCAGCTCGCGGCGGGCTTTGGCACCGTGCTGCTGTTGACCGGTGCGCTGGGAGCGGTGGCGATCACGGGCCTGTCGCGGGTCAACCAGCAGGCCACATCGCTCGAAGCGAGGTGGCTGCATGGCACCGGTCAGCTGGCCCAATTGCGCATCGCCCTGGGCGAGTCGCGTGAGTTCGAGGTCAAGCACAGTCGCACCGATGACAAGAGTTACCACGGCGAATACGAAGAAGAGATGGCGCAGTCGAACCGGGACGTGACTGCGTCGCTGGCAGCCTACAAGACCGTGGTGGGCAGAGAACGACCCGAAGCCGACCTCCTCGCCAAACTCGATAAAGGCTGGGTCGCCTACAGCAAGGCGCAGCTGACGGTCGTGGCACTGGGGCGCGAGAAGAAGCAGGTGGATGCCGCCGACATCAGTGACGGTCTGGGCATGTCAGCCTTCGAGCAGGCCATGGGCGCGGTGGCCGCACTGACCGCGTTCGGTTTTCAGGGCGGCAAGATCGCGGCGGCCGAGGTGCACGCGGTCTACGCCAGTGTCAAGCTGGTGGTGGCAGCGCTGCTGGGTTCAGCCCTGCTGGTGGGCCTGGGCCTGGCCTGGGGCATCACGCGTCATCTGATGCGTCAACTCGGCGGCGAGCCCGCCGTGGCGGTTCGCGCATTGGGCGCCGTGGCCGGAGGCGACCTCAGCACCGTCGTGCCCGTGCGCGCCGGGGACAGCACCAGCCTGATGGCCCGCCTGGCCGCCATGCAGCGCAGTCTGTCGGACACCGTCAGCCTGGTGCGCAGCGGCTCGGAGGGCGTGGCCACGGCCAGTTCGCAGATCGCGCAGGGCAACCAGGACCTGTCGGGCCGCACCGAGCAACAGGCCAGTGCCCTGCAGCAAACGTCGGCCACCATGGACGAACTGGGCGCGACCGTGCGCAACAACGCCGACAACGCGCGCCAGGCCAATCAGCTGGCCCTGGGAGCGTCGAACGTGGCGCTCAAGGGCGGAGAAGTGGTGGGCAAGGTCGTGGAGACCATGAAGGGCATCAACCACAGCAGCAAGAAGATCGCCGACATCATCTCGGTGATCGACGGCATAGCCTTCCAGACCAACATCCTCGCGCTCAATGCCGCGGTGGAGGCCGCGCGTGCCGGCGAGCAGGGCCGTGGTTTCGCCGTGGTGGCTGCTGAAGTGCGCAGCTTGGCACAGCGCAGCGCCGAGGCCGCCAAGGAGATCAAGACGCTGATTTCGGCCAGCGTCGAGCGTGTCAACCGCGGCACCGACCTGGTGGGCGAAGCCGGGCAGACCATGGACGAAATCGTGGCCGCTATCCGTCGCGTCAGCGACATCGTGGCCGAGATCAGCTCGGCCAGCGCAGAGCAGAGCTCGGGCGTGGCGCAGGTGGGCCAGGCGGTGACGCAGATGGACCACGCCACCCAGCAAAACGCTGCGCTGGTGGAACAAAGCGCGGCAGCGGCTGAGAGCCTGCGTCAGCAGGCACAGCAGTTGGTGCAGGCGGTGGCGGTGTTCAAGCTCGGCGTCGCCTGACGCAAGCTCGGGGGCCGCCGCACCGGCTGGCTGCAATCATCGCCAAGCTTGCTGACTTGGCCCAGCCAGGCGTCGTCAATGCAAGGTCTAGAGACAGGCCGAAATGGCCTTCGCGTCGGCCAATTTCAGCGCGTTGAGCGGCATCAAAGAACCGGCGTGATGTGCTGTAGGTCGCGAAGCCCCACGACGACGTTCCCGGGTGTCTGCGGCAGTACGGCAGCAATGCATGCGGTAGCCAGGCTCGCCGGTTGATTGAACGCTGCCGCAAACGCCGCTCCTGCCGTGGGGGCGACATGCGGTGGCCGGGCATGCCGATCAGTGAGCGGCGCATGTCGCAGGTGGGCGCGTGCCGGCCTGTGGTGCAAGGCTTGGAACCGATGAGTTGGACGGTCTGGTGGCCACCCGCGCGGCTTACCTTAAACCATGCACCAACGCCCGCCACGGCGCGTGCGATCGATCGGCAAAGCTTGCAGAACGATCTACCGCGTCCGCCGCAAGAGCTCTCGGACCTGCAGGCCGCCTGGCAAGCACCGAAGGGCTGGCGCATCGTCTGCTCGGTCACAACACGCACCGATTCTGTATGCCCACCTGCACGTGGCGATGGCAGCCAGTGTCTGCCCGCCGCCAAGCGCCGCGCTGGCCGATGTGGGGGTGGTCAGTGGCGGATTGCTGGCGCGGGTGCTGGCCGCGCTGTGCGCGTTGGCGCTGCGGCCCACGTGGCGGCGGCGCTGGCTAATGGCTGGCTCGGCGCTGGTGGCGTTGCTGGCGCTGGCCGCCTTCGCGCTGCAACTCGGCGCACTCGATGCGTCGGGGCTGGTGGCTGCACGCGACGCGAGGAGAGACATCGTGGCCGCCGTGGCCGCCTTTGAGCGCCTGCACGAGTTCGCCATGGCTGATGGCGGCGTTCTCCGCGGCCCGTGCCTTGGCCGGACTGTTGCGCCCGTGCCAATGCCACTTCGCTGTTCGTGCTGCGCAGCACCGCCGTGGCCGCGTTGGTGCTGGCGGCGGTGGCCACGCTGGTGGTGCAGAGGCTGCCGGTCTGGCTGGATTAACCCGGCCGCGGGCACCGCGTTTGCCGCCCACCGCCTAAACGGCATTCGACGATGACACACACCCAGACACAAACCTCCACCCAGACCTTGACCCCGAGCCTTCCGCGCCAGCGTGCTTTCACGCGGACGGTCTCCGGCACGAATCGCGACATGCTGATGCACTCGCCCAGGCCCAGGCCCACGCCCACGCCCAAGCAATCTCTTCCCCAAGGCACCGTCCGCGCCGCGTGCGCGCTGGCCCTGGCAGGAATGCTGGGCGCCTGCTCCGAGCCTTCCAAGCTGCCCGTCAATGCGATGGTCGGACCCCAACCGCAGCTGGTCGAGCCGGCCCGCGCACTGCTGCCCACGGTCCACATCGCACCGGCCGTCGGATGGGCGCCGGGTCAACGGCCCGCCGCGGCGCCGGGTCTGCAGGTGAGCGCTTTCGGCGTCGGACTGTCGCATCCGCGCTGGCTGACCGTGCTTCCCAACGGCGACGTGCTGGTGGCCGAAAGCAACGCGCCGCCTCGGCCCCGGCAGGGCCAGGGTCCGAGAGGCTGGGTGATGAAAAAGGTGATGGCCAAGGCGGGCGCAGGCGTGCCCAGCGCCAATCGGATCACGCTGCTGCGCGACGCCGACGGCGACGGAAAGCCCGAGCTGATCACCACGCTGCTGGAAAACCTCCATTCGCCGTTCGGCATGGTGCTGGTCGGCGACAAGTTGTACGTGGCCAACACCGATGCGGTGATCGAGTACGCCTACATTGCCGGCGCGACCCGCATCGACAGCCCAGGCCGCCAGCTGACCGACCTGCCCGGCGGCGACTTGAACCACCACTGGACCAAGAACCTCATCGCCAGCCCCGATGGCAGCAAGCTCTACGCCACCGTGGGCAGCAACAGCAACGTGGCCGAGAACGGCATCGAGGAAGAACAGGGCCGCGCCGCGATCTGGGAGATCGACCGCGCCAGCGGCACCAAGCGCCTTTTTGCCACCGGCCTGCGCAACCCCAACGGGATGGCGTGGACGGCCGACGGCGTGTTGTGGACGGTCGTCAACGAACGCGACGAACTCGGCAACGACCTCGTGCCCGATTACCTGACCTCCGTGCGCGACGGTGGCTTCTACGGTTGGCCGTGGAGCTATTACGGCAACCAGGTCGACAAGCGCGTCGAGCCGCCGCGGCCGGAACGGGTGGCACGCGCGCTGATTCCCGACTACGCGCTGGGTGCGCACGTGGCGCCGCTCGGGTTGGTGGCGGCGGGTCGCGGTGCATTGGCCAACGCGCTGCATAACGCTTCGGAGGCGCGCGCTTCGGCCGCGGCGGGCAGCGCCAGCAAGCCACCGCTGCCCGCGCCGACAGTCAGTGCAGCCTCCGCTTCCAAGCCGATGGCAGCCGGTGCGTCATCGCCCAACCCGGCGCTGGCGGCGGCCGCCGTGCAAGGCATGTTCGTCGGCCTGCACGGCTCGTGGAATCGCCGTCCGCGCTCTGGCTACAAGGTGATCTACGTGCCGTTCAGCGCGGGCAAGCCGGTCGGCGAGCCGATCGATGTGCTGGGCGGATTCGTCAATGCCGCGGGTGAGGCCATGGGCCGCCCGGTCGGCGTGGCGATCGATACGCGCGGCGGGTTGTTGGTGGCAGACGACGTCGGCAACGTCGTCTGGCGCGTCACGGCCCGCTGAACCAGCACGGTCGGAAGCGAGCGTCATCGAACACGGTCTTCACGGCGTCGGCATTGAAGCCGCGTCGCGCCGTCACGGCACTCTGTCCTAGGCTGCGAATGCGGCCTGTCTGGCCGATCGTGCGGCGCATTGCAAGCACCATCAAATGGCTCGATTTCGAGCTTTGCCACGGGAGTCAGTCATGTCCAAAATAGGTCAGCAAGCGAGCGAAGCAGACGTGGGTGGGCAGCGCCCAGCCAGCCCCAAAGCGACCACGCCCACCACCAAGCCGACCGGTCAAAAAGTCAGCCTGGAACGCGGCAAGGCCACTCACAAAAAGAACCCGGGCAAGCGGCCGAAGGCAGGTGGCTCTTGAGTTCGTGTCGGGGCTGAATGCGCCTTCGGCAGTGACCCGATCGAATCGGTCGGCTCACGGCTGCCCGACCCGCGCGATCCCCTGAAAACAAACCACCAAGCCGCCTGCGGACCGGTGGTCCGCTCCGATCAGTCCGAGTGCCGATGAGCCAGCTTCAGCGGGGGGCGATCTGGCGGTAGCACTGCTTGTACTTTTCGGTCAGACGCGACTGGCGAATGGCGGCTGGCCGTACTGACCTCTCGCCCTTGGATGAACACGCGCTTCACACGTGTCGTTGTGTCCAGCGGATCGCCGTCGGTAACGATGACACTGGCGAGCCGACCGGGCGCCAACGAACCCAGGCGGTCGGCCACGCCCAGGATCTGAGCGGGGTACAGCGTGATCGCGCGCAACGCCTCGTCGCGGGGTGGCCGAAGGCGACAGCCATGGCTGCTTCATGCGCCTGGTTGCGCTCGTTGGGCGCCGCGAAGGTGCGGCCGTCGCGTGCGATACAGAAAACATCACCGGCCTGGGCCAGCAATGCAGGCAACCGGACACGCGTGTTGGTGTCTTCTCCCAGCGATGGTCGGCGGGCTGCCAGGCGCGTTCGGGCGAGCTCGCTGGTAGGCTGCGGCAGCAAAGAAGGCATCGTCGATCTTTTGCAGCTGCTGTCGGGTGAACTCGCGCAGTTCGAGCAGTAGCACACCGAGCAGCGGCTCGAGCGCTTGCGGGGTCAGGCGCAGCGATGGCAGCACGACGTGCAGCGCGGCTTTGCGCTCGATCGCCATCTCTTCCCATTTCCAACCATCAAGCTGTATCAACGGCGGCGTGCCGGCGATCGCTGCCCGGCGCCGGGCACCACCAGAGCAGCCAGCACGCCATTGGCGCGTGCCACCGGCAGCATCTCACTGTCTGCGTTGACGGCCACCACGGCTCGTGCATTGGGGTTGATCGGGCCCACTTCGGCATGGTCCACCGTGGCACGCACGGCACTGAACTCGGTCAGCCCGATGGCAAAGCTGGCCGCGATGAAGCCCGGGTAGACATGGCCCCCCCGAGATCGACGATCTCTGCGGCTGCGCGTTGCGGCTGCGGCAGTGCTTCGCCGGCGCCTGCGATTGCCGTGATGCGCCCGCGCTCGATCAGCATGCGGCCGCCCACCAGCACCGGCCCGCTGACCGTGTGCAGAGTGGCGCCGGTGATCATCAGCGGCCGCTGCTGGGGCGACGGTGGAACCGTGTCGGACGCCTGGGCCGCCTGCGCCACCAGTGCAAGGTCGAGAGCGAGGGCGGGCTCCATCTCTGACGGCGCCAGCCGCGCCAACCACGCCAACCACGCCGGAATCTTCAGGCGATCGGCGGTCGTGTTCTTCATGGCGCATGCTCCGTGCACTCGTGCGAGCTGGGCAGGTCGGTATAAGGCCGGATGCAACTCGCGCGCACGGTCCAGCAGCGAACGCCAGGACGCGCTGCCCAGGTCGTGCGCTGTGATCACCGACCGCGCGCTGCCGGCGTCGTCCTTCGGTTGCTGCGTATCGCCGCTTGGCGGTGGTGGCGCTCGCAGCGCCAATGCCACCAGCCGCAAGCGCTCGCTCGCGGCTGCGGCGCGCAGGCTGCGGTCGCTGTCGAGATCGAAAGAGCGGCGCCCATCGATCCAGGTCTGCTCGGCACGCGAATAGTTCGACAAGGGATGTCCGCTCCAGGTCACGAAGTCAGCGTCCTTGCCCGGCTCCAGCGAGCCGGTGCGTCGGTCGATCCGCAACTGGCGCGCCGGGTTGATCGTCACGAGCGCCAAGGCTTCGAGTTCAGACAAGCCGCCGTACTTCACCGCCTTGGCGGCCTCGGTATTGAGCCGCCGACCCAATTCGGCGTCGTCGGAGTTGATGCTGACAAGCACCCCGGCGCGGTTCATCAGCGCCGCGTCGGCCGGTATCGCGTCCTGCACTTTTATCTTGAAACCCCACCA
>ENA-OFCX01000240-OFCX01000240.1-metagenomes-genome-assembly--contig:-NODE-240-length-31591-cov-22.900843_pt1 | contig 31591 bp, 14 predicted proteins | sample MGYA00153384_OFCX01 | MGnify analysis MGYA00153384
ATGCAACCGCCCCACGCCGCCAAGTTAGCTCACCAGATCGAGATTCACGGAGATACGATCGTCGATGACTATTTCTGGCTGCGCGATCGAGATAATCCGCAGGTGATGGAATATCTCAAAGCCGAGAATGAGTACACAGCGAAAGTATTAGAGCCACACGCCGAACTGCGGGAGAGTTTATTCCAAGAGCTAAAGGCGCGAGTCAAGGAAGACGATCTTAGCGTACCCGTCAAAAAAGATGATTATTACTATTACTCTAGAGTGGCTGCGGGTAAGCAATACGCCATCCATTGCCGCAAACTAGGCGATCTAAATAGTCCTGAAGAAATCATCTTGGATGAAAATCAACTGGCTGAAGGGAAACCTTATTTTCAGCTCGGCACATTTAGCATCAGTCCCAACCATCAACTCCTGGCATATGCCGAAGATATTGATGGCTCGGAGACATATACGCTGCGGATTAAAAATCTGGTAACGGGTGAGCTATTGCCAGAATCGATCGCGAATACTTACTATTCGCTAGAGTGGGTAAATGATAATCGGACTTTTTATTACACCGTTTTGGATGAAAACTTGCGCCCTTATCGGCTGTATCGGCATACATTAGGCGAGTCGATTGATAGCGATGAGTTAATCTATGAAGAGCAGGATTCGCAGTTTTTTGTCGGGTGCGATAAATCCCGCGACGATCGATATATCTTCCTGACAACTGGCGGTAAGATTACCAGCGAACAATATTTTGTCTCAGCCGACGATCCTCACGGTACTTTTTCGATCTTCATACCCCGCCAGAAGGGGCATGAATACAGCGTCAGCCACCATCAGGGCTATTTTTACATTCTCACCAATGACAACGCCCAGAACTTCCGCATCATGCGGACGTTGGTATCGCAACCACAGCAACAGTACTGGGAGGAATATATCGCCCACGATCCCGATCGATTAATTGAAGGACTCGATGAATTTAAAGATTACTTGATTATCAGCGAACGCTATCAGGGTTTAGGGCAATTACGGGCGATCGAACTTCAGAGTCAAGCGTCACATTATCTGGAGTTCGACGATCCTACTTATCTAGTGTTTGGGGCGGCTAATTGGGAATACGATACGCAGACATTCCGCTTTGGCTATACCTCTCTAGTTTCACCGATGACGGTATTTGAGTACGATCTGCGATCGCGCTCGAAGACAATTCTCAAGCAAAACGAGATTCCTGGGGGTTACGATCCGAACCAGTACCATTCAGAGCGAATTTTTGCGCGTTCTCATGATGGCGTGGAAGTGCCGATCTCGATCGTTTATCGTCAAGACTTTAATCGCGATGGTACCGCACCGCTTTATCTCTATGGCTATGGTTCCTACGGTGCCAGCCTAGATCCAGGCTTTTCCACCAATCGACTCAGTTTACTCGATCGCGGCTTTGTGTATGCGATCGCCCATATTCGCGGCGGTTCGGAGCTGGGGCGACACTGGTATGAGTCGGGTAAGTTCTTGCAGAAAAAGAACACCTTTCTAGATTTTGTGGCTTGTGCCGAACATCTGATTGCCGAAAAGTACACCAGCGCTGGCAATATTGCGATTGCGGGTGGTAGTGCGGGTGGGTTGCTAGTCGGTGCGACGATTAATCTTAAACCGGAACTATTCAAGGTAGCGATCGCTCAAGTACCATTTGTAGATGTGCTGAATACGATGCTGGATGCCGATTTGCCCCTGACGCAGTTGGAGTACGACGAGTGGGGTAATCCCGCCGATGAGGAGTTTTATCGCTATATCCGTTCCTATTCGCCTTACGATAATGTCGCAGCGAAAGCTTACCCACACCTATTGATTACTGCGGGGTTGAACGATCCGCGTGTGACTTATTGGGAGCCTGCCAAGTGGACGGCAAAATTGCGATCGCTCAAAACTGACGATAATTTACTCCTGCTCAAAACCAATCTAGATTCTGGACATGGCGGCGCATCGGGACGCTATGAATATCTCAAAGATATCGCGTTGGAATATACTTTTTTGCTGACTGTTTTCGAGAAATCAACTCAAGATATAGCAATCCTAAATGAGAATATAAATTTTTAGTACAAATTCACTATGCTTCGATCGTTATTCATTAATAGTTTGAAGTATGAGCAGATGTACTGATTTAGTAGTAAATCAAATAGGATTGCTATAGCTTAAAAGCTAATTGAAGAAAATGTCTGAAACTTTAACCGAACACACATTGGCAGCATTAGAATTAGAGACTGGGGCAATGGGCTGTATCAGTCCAGAGCGACATCAAAAAAGATGGTTGCAAAAAGTTCAGCAGCTAGAGCAACAAATCACTATGGCTAATTTCTCAGCGGAGAAGATGGATTTAGCAGAAAAACTAGCTAAACTCAATCGAGTAGAAGCTAAAAAAGCTACGTTAATTGTTGATATTTACAAATTGAATTCGGACGATGGATCGGAGATCGTCAAGCAATAGATTGTCCCTGCGATCGAGGATGTGAGTAGGGGCAATTCATGAATTGCCCCTACTCACTCGTTTGCTATATTTCTATAGCGTTTCCTAACAGAATATCTGGCAATCGATATAGTAAGGCGGCTCAAGCAGAAACTTCGATCTAAATTTAGGTTCTAATCGATACTATATCCAGAGGTCAATTGTGATGGAATCTGCACATTACAGCGAGTTGACGATCGCGACTCCAATAATCGAATCGCTTCATCCTAGCGTCATGGAGTTTGCACGACAGCAATGTGAAGGAGTCGATTTAGCTCTCAACCGCGCCGTCAAGCTTTACTACGCAATTCGAGATGGAATTCGCTACGATCCTTATCGTATCGATCTGACGATCGCGGGAATGCGCGCTAGCACCACATTAGCGAATCAAAGAGGCTGGTGTGTTGCCAAGGCTGTGCTACTGGCGGCTTGCTGTCGCTCGGTGGGGATTCCTGCTCGGTTGGGATTTGCTGATGTCCGCAATCATCTATCAACCGAGCGATTGCGGCAGAGAATGGGTACAGATATCTTTTATTGGCATGGTTACACTGACATGTTTCTCGACAACAAGTGGGTAAAGGCAACGCCAGCTTTTAGCAGTAAATTGTGTCAGAAATTGCGGTTGCTACCGTTAGAATTTGATGGGGATAATGATTCTATTTACCATCCCTACGATCGACAAGGAAATCGACATCTAGAGTATATTAACGATCGAGGTGTATATGCAGATCTCCCAATCGCGGAAATAATTAAAACATTTGAGCTAAAATACAACTTTTCTAGTCAGAAATCAGCATCGCTCGACGACAACTTCGATCGAGACCTTACCATTGAAATGCGATCGTAAGCGTCGTCGTTAAGAGACTGACAACTTCTGAGGTTCGATTCTCCAGAGGAGAGGCTCCGCCAACGAGATGATTGAGATAATGAGATTGCAGTTGGCGGTTAGTTAGCCGATCGAGCAGTGAAATTGTGAGCGTGGGATAGGTATTCATGCGACATTTAGGAATTCTCGATGAGTAACGACAATTTCAATATAACATCTGTTTAAGAAAGAGATCGATCTAACCGATCGCGTTGCATAGTGTAAAACTACTCAATTTACGATCGATCTAAACGGTTTTAGCAAAACCCAATGCGATCGAATCGACATCGATCGCATATTGAAAAGGTGATGTCATCAAAAGTAGGTTGAATATTTAATATTTATCGATCGGACAGTTTAGACATATCCAACAATATTAATCGGTCGTTCCTTAAATGCTTGTATTGTTAGGGTTCAAGGCTCAACCAAGCTGCACAAAGAAATTTTACTGAAATAGATCGATATTTTAATCGAGTTCTTGGGCAAGAATCGGAGTAATTCTGGTCTGCTGATGTCATGATATTTAGTTAGACCGCTGCTCTCTACCAATATAACTAAACTACCTCGATAAAAGACCCCCGAATTATTGAATTCGGGGGTCTTTCCTGACTAAAAATTAAGCATTAAGCAAACTTGAAGCTGCTGGCAGTGAGCGTACTAGATTGAATCCCTGTTAATACTGCGAGATCCTTACCACCAGTAGCAACTAGCGTGTCGCCACCCTTAGCAGTGAGCGTCACTTTGCTGAAGTCACCAGCACCCAACAACATCAACGAATCAATACCAACTTCAAAGTCAGCAACGGTGTTAATGCTGGTAGGGGCACCATTGTAAAGTAGATAGAACTTATCAGCTCCGGCACCACCAAACAGGGTATTACCACCCTTGCCAGCAAACAGCTTATCGTCGCCATCGCCGCCAGAGAGGAAGTCATTGGTACCAGCGAATAAGGTGTCGTTACCTGCACCACCGTAGAGACGGTTGCCACCTTTACCTTGGCTGGCATCGAGGATATCGTCGCCAGCTTCACCGAATAAGCGATCGCGTAAACCAGCATAGAGTTCGTCGTTACCGTCGCCACCATAGACGCGGTTATCGCTACCTTTGGACACCGAACCATCTACCAAGTCGTTACCACCAGCGGTAAAGATGACTTGCTTGAAGGTAGGTACGATCGTCTTATCATCACCAGTTGTACCAGCAACTGGGTCGGCTGCAAAAGCATTGGGAGTCACTTCAAACTGGCTGACAATCTTGGGTACGCGACTGGTAATCGCGGTCGGGTTGGCTTCGAGTTCGGCACGATTGTAAGCATCGATACCGTAAGTCGTGACGGTGAGCTTTTGGGTATCTTTATCGATATTGAACTCCGTCCAGCCGTAAGTATTGGTCGCGACATAATCACCTTGGAGCAGTTTGGCATTAATTAAGCCATTCGCTTGGGGGAGGTTTTTGTCTAAACCGAGGGGATCGTAGCCGAGTGGGGCTAGACCGCTATCGACGATGTTTTTGATGAAGGCATCTTTGCCAGCCGCAGGTAGAGCATCGTATTGAGCCTTCTGAGCGGCAGTTAGCAAGCCTACCTGGGTCGCTAATTCGGCGACTGTGGGGCCGAAGGGTTTGTCGTAAGCGACGGCACCTGTGACGATTTCAAATGCGCTGGTGGCGATTTGAGCTTGACCTGGGGCGGTTTGGTATGTGAGGTTGTTGACTAAGGTACCGTGGAAGTCGGCAGCGACGAAGACGACGTTCTCAATTTTGTTGTCGTTAACATATTTGAGAATCTCTGTCCGCTCGGCGGCATAACCTTCAAATCGATCGCCAGCACCGAGAATACCGATATTTTCGATCGGTTCTGGTACCATGATAAACTTCCAGGTCACGCCGTTGGTTTGAGCGTTGAGGAGGTCGGTTTTGAGGTCTTGAACCTGCTGTTTGCCCAGTAACGTCCGGCTGGGGTCAAAGGACTTGGCGAGGAAAGCACCGACTTGAGCGGCATCGCTAGTATTGGCAACTCCTGCTAGCTCAGTATCGCGGAAGGAACGCGCATCGAGAACAAAGGTCGCCGCATCTTTACCGAAGGTGTTGTAACGGTAGATTTTGCGTTCGCCATCGGTACGCGCATCATTGGGCGTATTGTAGGTGAGATCGCGAATCGGATTGAATTCTTGGAAGGCTTGCGCGCCGTTTTCAAATAGCGGCGAGTCGTTGATTAGTCCCGTTTTGGCTCCATAGAGAGCTTGTTCCGCCGCAGTCGATTTGGCTAAATCCTGTCCGCCCGCAAAGTCATTGGTGACTTCATGGTCGTCTAGCGTGGCGAGGATCGAAGTCGCGGAGCGCAGATCGCCAAAAGTATTTAGACCGTAACGGCTAGTGTAGACTTCTGCTTGTTTGGCACGGTAGTCTGCCAATGTCGTCGATTGCTCTTTCTCCGTACCGTTGGGATTTTTGACAGCGGGGGAAGCTACGTCACCATAGATCGTATCACCCAGTTCGACAAAGAATTTGAGATTGGCATCGACTGCATTACTAATCGCGGGATAAGGAGCCAATTCACCGCGCCAGTCGCCACTGACACCAAATTTTAGACCCGTGAACTGACCGAGTGCAGCAGCGGTGCTAAATTTGCCAGTTGCTTTGGCACCAGTAGCATCCACAGCGCGATAGAAGTAATCAGTATTAGCCGTGAGTCCGGTGACATCAACTTTGACAGGTTGGAGCGCACTAGCGACCGTGGCGGTTTTGGTACCCGCGATCGAGCTAAAATCCGCCTTGGTGGAATATTCAAACGTTATCGTCCCTGGCGTTTGGCTGCGCGTCCACAGTACTGTCGAAGTTTGAGTAGTATCACCACTAGCAACGCCACTGGGAAACGGATTGGTAATTGCGATCGCTTTACCATTCACTGTAGCCGCTGGAGTCACGTCTAAGATTTTCTCGATCGTCGGTGCGATGTCGATATTCCGCACGCTACCCAGTGGCTGCTGAACGATATCTGGCCCCGCCGCATAGAAGATCGCCTTCATGTCCGGTAGCGTCGGGTCGTAACCGTGGGCACCGTAGAAGTTGGGTACCGAGAGCACGGCAGTAGTTGGAGTAACAGTATCGCCTTTGCGAATTACTGGTGTAGCTTGGGTACCGTCGAAGTTATAACCAGTCTTGAGCAGCGCGAAGACATCACCCGTATCTTGACCGATGAACGCGCCCCGTGCATCGATAACATCATTGGCAGTAGTTGCAGTCGTTGGTACGTCCCGATTATAAATCTTGTCAAACACGCCGACGCTGGCAGTACCATTGGTGTAGTTGGCGTTGGTATCGACAAAACCTTTAAGTAAATCGATGACCTGTTTTTGCAGGGTCAAGTACTCTGGTACTTTTACCTGAGTCACACCCGCAACCGCAGCTTCGCGACCTTCGAGGTTGATGTAAATATTCACCGCTGGGCCGCTAACCACTGCGCGGACTTTATTGCTGTCGAAACCAGCATTTTTGAGCAGGTTATTCATGCTCACCGCCGTATGGAAAGGCGAGAAACCATGATCTGAGGTGACGATGATATTGCTATTGGGCTTGCCACTAGCATCGACACCGACGGCTTCAATTATCTTCTGGACGGCACTATTAGCTGCTTGATAGGCAGTTTCGACATATTTTGCATAACGCGCGACTTTGGCGGCATCCTGTCCCGTGCCGATACTGTTGGGATTGGTAAAATCGGTGGCTTGGCGGGGGTCGGTAAGTAGGAACTGGTGTTCGGAGCCGTCGGGTTGTTCGATATAACCGAGGACTAGATCGGCGTTGGGGTTTTGTTGGATACTGCGTAACAACACCTTGGCTTGATAATCTACGAAGGTTTTGACTTGATCTTGGTAGATAGCTTCGAGTTCGAGATCGCTAAATTTGGTCAGTCCAGAGTTAATCCGTTCGGGGAAGCGGAAATCGGCTTGGGGTGCCCAGTTACCGATATTGTTATTGATATCATCGACGTTGGCAATCACGCCAGGACTTTCCGCCGGACGGGGTATATAAGCACCAGAGTACCGAGCGATATTGACTTGAGACAGATCTCCTGCCAATGTGCTGGCATAGAAGGCGGTACCAACTTTATTATTACTACCATCGAAGAAGAATTTGCTAGATTTTTGGTCGGCGACTTTGATAAACGCCGAGCCAGTGCTAGGTAAAGTAGCTGCACCTTTGACGCCAACATTTGCATCGAAGACAACTAAGGTATCGTAATTGGTGACATTATCATTGGTAGTGTCGATCGCGGCTACTTGCAGCTCGTAACTACTAGTACTACCGCCAGTCAGCGCAGTTGCCGCGATCGATTCTAGTTTAGCAACCTTGACAGCACTAAATGAAGTCTTACCGAGAGCAGTCAGTCCAGTCACTGCTTGAGTATTGCTAACGCTAAAATCCGCCGCAGTCAGACTAAATCCGGTACCACCAACACCACCAAAGGCACCGAAGGGCACGGTGTAACTAACTGTTCGATCTTCTTTTTTATCCAAGATCGCCTTGCTAGCCGTAGCCGAGAGAATATTCACCCCATCTGCACCTGGAAAAGTTGCTGCGACGACTGATTTGCCCGCACCTTGTAGAGTCGTCCAGAGTGGCGTTGCGGTTGGAGTGCTAGTTTCGGCTGGATCTTTTCCTGATTGATAAGTGTACCCACCGATCGGCGCAGCAAAGCCGCTAGTATTGGTAGTAAAAGGATTGGAAACTAAGCTGAAATTATTGGCATTGATATCATTATTGACGGCAGTGGAGCCAGTCGCGATCGCGATGTGCGAGGGCGCGGTAATCGAGGGGGTAATGGTTTCGTTATCGGTAGCAGCAACGCCTTTGGCTTTGAGCAGTCCGATCCCAGTTTTGGCATCGAGAACACCACTGGCTAAATATTTATCGACGATCGAATCGGTTGCCCCATCGAGGGAGATTAAAACTACTTTAGGTGCCATATTATTGATGAAGTTAAATTTTTGGTAAATTTTCAATCCAAAGTCAACGGGGTTGATTCCGATTGAAATCAACCCCGCTGACTTCAGATATTCACGAACCTATACAAATGCGAAACTGCTGGCGTTGAGAGTGTTAGATCCAATGCCAGTTAGTAATACGAGATCTTTACCGCCAGCTTTGACGAGAGTGTCTGTACCTTGCTGGGTGAGATTCACTTTGGTAAAGTCAGTTACACCAGAAACCCCTAAGATCAGCATTTTGTCAATGCCAATCTCAAAGTCACCAATAGTATTGGCACTTGTTGGTACGCCGGAAGTCAGATAGAATTTATCAGCTCCGGCACCACCATAGAGGGTGTTACCACCTTTGCCAGCAAATAGGCTGTCGTCGCCGTCGCCACCAGAGAGGAAGTCATTGGTACCAGCGAATAACTTGTCGTTACCTGCGCCACCGTAGAGACGGTTGCCGCCTTTACCAGCAGAGGCATCGAGGAGATCGTCGCCAGCTTCGCCGAATAAGCGATCGAGTTGTCCGGCATAGAGTTCGTCGTTGCCGTCGCCACCATAGATCCGATTGCTGCCACCAGCGACGGAAGCGTCTACCAAGTCATTGCCACCAGCCATAAAGATTGTGTCCTTGCGGGTGGGGATGACACTAGTATCGTCAGCGGCAGTACCAGCGACGACTTTGTTACCACCTTGTCCGTCGATGCCGACTGAGGGACTGAGGTTGAGGGGTTTGTCGAGGGTAATTTGGACGATTTCGTTATTGTCGATGCCGGGTGGACGACCGATCGAGAAGGGATAGTTGTTATCATTGGCAACTAAAATCGTGTTAGCGTCGATGACGAGGACATTCTCGATCGTCACAAATGGCATCCGATAAGTGGTGCTACCGTCTTTGTTCAAGTCCAATGGATCGGGAATATTTAACAAGTCGGCGACTTCTTCTTTAGTCACAAAGCCTTTGGCATCTTGTTTGGATAAATCTACTTTGTAGATCTTTTTAAACTTCGCCAAATCGCCTTGTCCGCCGTCGCGTTCGATGACTAGGTATTCGTTATCATTGATGACTGTCATGTCACCGATCGCATTAGCCGGATCTTGAAGTTTGTAGTAACCTGTCAGTCCCTCAAATTTCTTGGTTGCAATGTCGAATGTATTGATACGGAGTGCGCCAGCAGGATCGCCGACTACCGTTCCTTCCAATAGTGCGTAGAGCTTAGTTTTAGAAGCATTCATTGCCCCACCTTCAAATCCCCTGGAACCGCCGAGATTGGACACGATTGCATCGCCAGGGCGACCCAGAGCAGTGGTGACATTGGCTGTCCCGATGAGTTCGCGGCGCACGTCATAGCCCGTAGCGGAAAAATCGGTGAAGAAGCCATCTACACCCAGATTGATGAATTGTTTGTATTCATCGCGGGGGCTAGCATAGTTAGAAGCTTGGAAGAAGGGGTCGTCGCGGAGGGTGTAGAGATGGACTTTCAAGCCCGCTGCGTGAGCGTCGGCAATCAGTGTCGTGGGAGTACCCGTAACGCGATCGGCATCGCTGATTTGACCGTCGCCATTGAGGTCGTCGGGCTTACCATCGTTATTTCTGTCTACCGTACTTGCAGGCACGATCGCCCGTTTGTCGGGGCCGATGCCAGTCGCATACTTGGCAACGCCAAGCAAACCAGCAGGTGTGGTAAGGTCGGCGTAGGTGGGGCCGCTTTTAGCAAAGGTCGTGTCGTAAGGGCTGCCAGATGCGCCTGTGAGTTGGATTAGCGGAATATTCACGCCAGCTTTGGGCATGATGGTATTCTTCAACTCTTGCAGGTTGCCAACTTCAAAGGACTGGATGAAAATCCGGTTGGGATCGGTGAAACCTTTTTTGACCAGCGTATCGATCAGTTTTTGACCCAGGCTGACTTTGATGGGCGTACCGTCGAGGTATTTCCCTTCTGTCGCGAAGTAAGTCGGATGCTTGGTTTCAGGGTAGATGCCGATTTTGACACCAGTTTCTTTCTCATACTGTTGTACCAAATCGATGACTTCTTCCAAGGTGACGACTTTGAGGTTGTCACCGTCATACTTGGTACCGCGCAGAGCTGGTAGCCGCTCGATCGCGTTCAGCGTCTTGATTTGCGCCAGGGTCATATCTTCGGCAAACCAACCCGTAACAGTTTGTCCGTCTAGGACTTTTGTTGATTTGAGACTGGCAAATTCGGGACGCTTGTAGACATCAGTAGAGGTATTTGTCAAGTTGACAGTACCATCAGCATTCAATACTGCCAACATCGGTTCGTGACGGGCAATCAACACGCCATCTTTAGTCACTACTAAATCTGGCTCGATGAAATCCGCACCATTAGCGATCGCGACTTTGTATGCAGCTAAGGTATGTTCTGGACGTTCGCCCGAACCGCCACGATGTCCGATGACGATCGGTGGCTTTTTGTCAAGGGTATTGAAGCTAGGCTGCTTGAGTACGTCGGGATTGTCAGGAGAGCGGACAAATGGGGCTACCACTTGGTCGCGCACCTTGTCGCCAGTACCAGGGAAATCATCGAAATAGCCATCGATGCCCAATTGGATAAACTGAGCGACTTCGGCTTCGGGGTTGCCTTTGTAGTCAGCCGCTAGATATCGAGGCTCGTTGCGGAGGGTGTAGAGATGCACCAGCAACCCAGCTTTATGCGCGTCAGTAATTAGGGTTGTGGGTGCGGTGAGGGTTTTGTCGGCATCATTGACAGCACCATCGCCATTGATATCATCGGCTTGCCCATCGTTATTGGCATCCGTACCTTTGACCGAGAGGATCATCCGTTTCCAGGGGCCGATCCCGTCGGCGTAGGTAGCGATTTCCTTGAGTCCTTCAGGAGTTCGTAAGTCAGCGTAGGTGCGCTTGTCACCACTTTTTACGAAATCATAGGGTGAAATTTCAATCAAGCTACCGTCAAGTCTGACATCATCCGCATCTAGCAACTGGATCAGGGGAATGTCAATCCCTGCCTTGGGCATGATTTTGGTATTCAATTCTTTGAGATTGCCCACCTCGAAAGATTGAATAAACACCCGACTAGGATCGGTGAATTTATTTTTGACTAAGTTATCTACGAGGAGCTGGCTGGTATCGAACCCTTTTTCGGCAAAGTAGGTAGGATGCTTAGTTTCTGGATAGATACCGATCTTCTTGCCAGTATCGGCTTCGTATTTTTTGACTAGGGCGATGACTTCATCTAGGGTAGGAACATCAAATACGCCATTGAAGGTTTGTTCGCGGAAAGATAGCCGCTCGACAGCACGGAGCGTTTTGAGTTCGGCGAGGGTAAAATCTTCAGCAAACCAGCCCGTGACAGGGGCACCATCGAGCATTTTGGTAGTCTTGCGACTGGCGAATTCCGTCCGGCTGGCAACGTCGGTAGTACCAGTGATATCGGGTTCGTGACGAGCGATAAGGATACCATCTTTGGTGACTACCAAGTCTGGCTCGATGAAATCCGCACCGCGCTGGATTGCCAGTAAATAGGATGCTAAAGTATGTTCGGGTCGATCGCCAGATGCACCGCGATGACCGATGACGATCGGAGCTTGACCTTTGAGGGTATTGAGTTTGTTGTAATTTGGCGTGGCAACTGGAGCGTCTAAAAGCTTGCCAGTGGAGTCAAAGTGCAGGGTATAAGGGCCAAATTCTTCACCAATCCAGATCGAACCATCTTTGGCAATATTGAAGGACTCGATATCAAAGTCCGCACCTGTGAGGAATCGATCGGTAGTAGTATTATTGACGATCGAGAAGCCCGCTTTTTTGTCTGGGTCGGACAATTGAATAAAGTTACCAATTTTGACAGTCCCATCGCCACCGATGCCTTGAAAACTGGGATTGACTTTGTAGATTCTGAGTAAGAAGTCAGCACTATTAGCTTTAGCACCATAACCATTGTCAGGCATGAACCAGTAATTGCCATAGATATCGGCAAACTGAACTGCGCTAAAACCTTGAACTGGCTGGCTGGAAAATGGAACTGTCCGACCGTTGGTGCCAGTGATTGCCGCACCAGATGCTGGGCCAGGAGCAAAAGTATCAGCAGGAAGCGATGCAAAGCCTTTTAATGTGGTCATAGTCAGTTTTGAATGTTTTCTATGAGGAAAATTAGAAATTTGCTAACAACTACAAGATCGTCGGGGATATTAAAGTAGCTTTTAACTCACGTAATGAAGGCGATCGACGATATTAGTAAACATATTGATGCGTAAAATAGTATCGATCGCCTGTTTCTATTGCCAGCTAATTACTCCAAAGCTATCTAGTAGATCGATCCATCGATCGCTACTAATCTTTTTACAATAATCGCATCATCACCATATCAGCTACAGGTTAAGGATTAGTTATTCTAAGGTGTTCATTTTTACAGATCGCACATATTTTTCTCAGCAGGAATATGTAATTTTTTACACGTTTTGTTTAGCCGATCTGCGGCGGGGGTCGATCGAGATATTGACTCAAGATTTATGGATATAATGTAAATGTACCGATCGAGTCAACCTAGTTATGGTATTTCCACCCCCAGCTAAGGTTCATTATCCCGACAGCGACGGCAATCCGATGGCAGACAATACCAAGCAGTTTCGGTGGATCGTCACAATTAAGGAAAATATCGAACTACTCTTTGCCGAAGATCCAAATGTCTTCATCGCTGGAGATCTACTGTGGTATCCAGTCGAAGGTAATAATACTATCCGCACTGCCCCCGATACGATGGTAGTATTTGGCAGACCCAAAGGTGACAGAGGTTCCTATCAACAGTGGAAAGAAGACAACCTTCCGCCCCAGGTGGTATTTGAAATCCTCTCGCCAGGAAATCGGATGGGAGAAATGGAGCGCAAACGCCAATTTTATGAACGTTATGGCGTGGAAGAGTACTACATCTACGATCCAGATCGATTGGATTTGAGTGGCTGGGTGAGCAGTGACGGCGGATTGGTAGCTATTGAAGAGATAAATGGCTGGCAAAGTCGGCGATTGGGAATCCGCTTTGCGATCGCAGCAGGTGAAGAATTAGTTATTTATCGCCCAGATGACGAAATATTCCTAAGTTTTGGGGAGTTAGATGAATTGCGTCAAGTAGAAAAGATCCGAGCGGAAACTGCCGAGTTGCGGGCAGATACTGCCGAGTTGCGGGCGGATACTGCCGAGTTGCGGGCGGATACTGCCGAGCGAGAAGTCACTAGACTTGCAGCTAAGTTAAGGGAACTGGGCATCGAACCTTGATTTAATCACAGTAGATAGAAAATCAGGCGTTGCTGACTGTGGGTATGAAATTAAACCATCCCACATTCAGCAAAGTCGAAAATCATTAGTTGTCAAGCGAGTAGGGACAATCGATCGCCCCTAATCTAGCTAGAAAATTGAGAAACTAGCATTTGTCAGTGCGGGGTTGCCGACTAATTGAGCGATCCGCACCTGTGCAGCACCGCCAACACCATCAGCATCAAAGAATAATGCGCCAGATGTATTGTTGTAGATAAACCTTTGGCTGGTATTGGTTGCTGACGATCCCAACGTAAATCGAGCAGCATCTAACACACCCACATCACCCACGACCGTAGCACCACCAAAACCAGTACCAGAAATACTGATGCGATCGAATTCCACCGCAAAGTCATTGATTTTGTCGATCCCTTCATTGGCACCGTAGTATACAAAAGTATCGTTACCAGCACCGCCAAACAGGAGATCGACTCCTAAACCACCAATAATGAAATCATTACCAGCTCCACCATTGATGATGTCATTGCCAGCATTCCCAAATAAAGTATCGTTACCGTCAGTACCTACCTGTCGATCTGCGCCTGTAGTGCCGCCAGTAGGTTTGAGGTCTAGTCCGACTAATACTGGATCGTGGTCGGAGGAACGGAACTGATTTGGGGCATAGAGACTGGTATCATTGCGGTCTTCGGTGGCAGGTTCACCTGTTGATATTACATCATCGTTGTAATCAAAGACGATCGGTTCGGAGGAGTTGATATTCCACTTTGCCGCACCCGTGACTTGTGCGAGCAAGCTGGATGTGACTAGCGCGTGGTCGAGTGAGCCAGTTTGACCGTTAAAAACATAGGAATCGGTAGCAGTTGTCAGCTTGGTCAAGCCACCAGCACGAAGAATATCGATCGGATCTTCTTCGTTGTAGGCATTGAGATCGCCCAAAATCATCACATCGCTGTCACCGGAATCAGTTTGGATCTGAGAGACAAAGTTGAGTAAGGCGGTGGCTTGAGTTTTACGGGTATCGTTAAAAGCTCCCTGACCATCTCCTTGGTCTAGATTTAGCCCTGTAGCACCACCAGCACCTTTGGATTTGAAGTGGTTGACGATCGGGGTAAACTTTTCACCAGAAGCATTATTAATGAAAGTTTGAGCCAGTGGCGGACGACCTAATGAGGTGAACGCGGAATCGTTGAAGTAAACAGCATTACCGATGGGAGTCACAGCACCTGGCTTGTAGATGAAGGCAACCTTGATTTCATCTGTACCGGAACTGCCAGTGGTATTTGCCAGTTTGATATAGTCGTAAGTATTAGACCCGATCGCAGTATTCAAGCCATTAACTAGATCGACGATCGCGGAGTTGGCACCATCGCCATCATTTTCCATCTCAATCAAACCGACTACATCTGCATTCAATTCTTTGATGGCAGAAATAATCTTAGCGCGTTGACGACTAAACTCAACCGCCGTATCCGCACCGCGCGAAGTTGGGAAGCCACCACCCGCACCGTCACCATTAAAGTAGTTGAGGACATTGAAGCTACCGACTTTCAACCCGCCGCCCACCTCTGGCAACGCGGGACGGGCTTCGTAGTTAAATACTGGGGCTTGAGTGGGTTGAATCCGGTAATTATTAAATCCAAAACCCAGCACGCCAGTTAAGCCCGTAGTCGTGCTGCCGATTCTGAGTGTGTCATTGGTAGGGTCGGCATCAGTGGTGTTGACATAGGGGACATCGCTCAGGTTCGATGCACTGCTACCATCATCCAGAATGATGCGACTACGGTTATTGAGATTTTGTTGAGCAGTTACCGCCGCAATATTGCTGGTACCTGATGAACTAGTACCAGCGGCGTTAGTATCGTTGGGATCGATAATATTGGTCGGATTGAATAAGCGACCGTTGGCGGATAAGGAAACTTCGCCAAATTGACCTAAGTTAAATACTTCAGTCACCGTTAGCGTCTGTGGGATCGTAATTAGCATCCCTTCATAACGTTCTAAGTCACCGAGTGTGGTAATGGGTAAGTTAACGATCGTTGCAGTGACGAGGGCTTGTTGTCCGGTGGCTATAACAGTTACATCGGTTGCACTACTAGGGGTAATTACGGCTTGGTTGAATGATGGAGTCGCGCTACTTTCCAGCACCGCCCCCGCGACCCGCACTTTGTCACCAATATTGACGGCCGATAGAGAGTTGACAAATATACCTTCAGATGTTAATTCATTACCATCTGAGTCGGTGGTTTCTTCTTGGAGATAAAAGCCGCCGAGTCCATTGGTGCCTTGATAGTCACCGACGACAATCCCTTCGATCGTGTATGTGCCCGCAGTTGCGGCGGTGCCAGTACCTTGAATCGCGCTGATTTTGGTAATTGTGGCTACAGTGTCATTATCGACGATCGTCACACTAGCAGTCGCAGTGCCCAGCGTGAAACCTGCCGATCCGGTGAGGGTGAGGGTAACGGCTTCATTTCCTTCGACGATCGCATCATCGACTGGAGTCACAATTACATCTACAAATGAGCTACCCGCAGCGATCGTGGCAGTACCAGACAGTGCGGTGTAGTCGGTGCCAGGGGTCGCTTGACCCGTACCCGTACTCACAGAGTAAGGAACGACTAAAGCACTAGTTGTACCGCCACTCCGCGATACGCGGAAGCTACCATTGGCGGTACCTGCTTCAGCAGCATCGGACGTTGCCGAGATCGATACCATTGGCGTACTACCGCCAATCGTGAAAGCACCTGAAAAAGTTTGATTTGCGGTATCATCACCACTCCAGTTGGCAGGGTTAAATAAAGCAGCCTGTAAGGTGGCTTTGTCGCCCGTGGTGATACCCGTGTAACGCGCGTTATCAATTTCAGCGATCGCCACAGCACTGGTACCTAATACTAAACCTTGAGGCAGTGCCGAAGTATTTGGATCGGCGGCGGTAGTTTGGAAGGTTGTGCCACGGTTATTTAAGGCGGCAATCGGTGTAGGGCTGGCGAGACTGCCTTGAAACGCAATAATTTGGTCGCCACTAGCTGAAAAGTTTAATTGTGACGATCCAGACACCACACCAGCCGTCGCACTGGGAGTGTTATCGATCGTGATGACGGTTCCGGCGATGACACCGCCAGCAGGTGCTGTCCAAGTAATAATTCCTTCACCCGCACGAAAGGCATTGGTACTGAGCCAACCATTGTCAGTGAAGAGAATGACTTCCCCAGCCAGAATATTCGCCAGCGTAACAAATGCAAAATTGTCTAGATTATCGGCATTGTATTGAACAAATGCGATATCGCCTGGATTAAGTGCCATAATTTTTCTGCGATCTAAGTTTAAATGGTTGGATCTCGATCGATCTGGATTAGTCGTGAATACTTATTTTTGCTTTTTGCCAAATGACAATTTCCGCCGGAACATCACGACAATAAATCCAGCTACCACTGTCCCTACAAAGTCGCTGGGTTCTGGTACTGCGGTGGTACTGGCGAGGTTGGCAATATTAATATCAAAGGCATAATTAGGCTGTCGCCCGAAAAAATCTCCCTGATTTTCAAAACGATCGGCAATATTTCTGGGAACTGACGGATTTGGTTGTTGGTTCAAGAAGTTGGCGAATGCCGAAATTACGACTCGATAGTCTCCTGCTTCTAATGTGCGATCGACATTGAAGTCGGTGCCAGTCGCTGTACCATTTTGTTCAAAAATGAAGTTACCTGTGGGATTATCGAATACGGTTAAAATTGGGTCGAAACCGCCAGCACTGATAGTTATTTCAGCAGCATTTGTACCACCGTCATAGCCGTAGGATCGGAAATTGACTAGTGAACTCGCGGTTGTCACAAAAGTCGTGGAGAAAGTCTGATTTGGATCGGCGAAGGAGCCGACGAAAGAGAGGCTAGCAGCAGCAGCGGGGGCAGGCTTGAGGAATCCACAAGTGGTTGCTGCAAGTCCCAGCACGATCGCGTTGGCAAAGCTACTCGCAACGAGCATTGACAAGTCTTTCATGATTCTAGGAGTGAGGAGTATTTCAGAGTTCGTTCGCGGATTGCAGAATGCAAATCGTCTCTATCAATGATATCCTCACGCTCGGAATCAGGTTGTCGTGTAATTTTCATTACAGCTCGATTTAAAATGATAATTATCTCAAACAATGTGGAAGTTCGATCGAACTGTATCGAGCAGATTTCCCACAGCATTGCCACGCGATCGAGAGTTAATAATTTTACCCGATGGCGGTCGATCGCCCCCTGCTTATCCCCCAAATTTAATTTACGATCGCCCCGATGAACGGATAGAGAGGATTGGAATGCGTTGGAGCGAAGCTGAATGTTTCATCTGACACACGTCGAGTTTTTGTGATTCTTAATCAAGGCTTAACTTGAAAGCAATCTAACTTTAACGCCAAGCTATTTTTACAAATGCTAATATCCTATGGCAGATGCTAAGTGGCTATAGTCTTGCCAAATAAGTTCCATTGACAGATGGGATTTATTTATGATGGCTGTATTTTTTACTGCATGGGTAGTGTAGCGTTTTGTCTAGTCTAGATAGCTCGATCGTAGTTCGTAGTAAATATATACAGGAAAGTTAAATTGCATGGCTAAGAATACAATTATCATGATCGGCGACGGTATGGGCTGGGAAATGACCCGCGCCGCAGCCGTTTACAAACAGATCCAAGAAGGTAAAACTGGTACTAGCCTTAGCGATTTCTACACCGCTGGTAAAGGTACTGGTCTAAACATGCAGACGCTGACGGGCTATACCTTAGCGACTACCTACGGTACGACCATCCCCGATGCTAATGGTGTCTACAGCACTGGTAACGCCGCCGTAACTGGCCCCTCTACCGCCGCTACAGGTGTCAACCCACCTACTACTGGTTTTGTATTCAATCCAACTTTCAACCCTGGTACTACTGCTAGTGGCGGGGCAAAAGTTAGCGATGGTGTAGTTGGTAACTTAGTCGGTTACGATCCCGTCAAAGGTGGTATCAATCCCTGGACACCTGGTACCGATAAAGAATACATCAAACTCAGCTATCCTGACTCGGCAAACACCGCGACTACTCTCTACACTGGAGTCAAGAGCTACAACAACGCGATCGGTGTTGATATCTTCGAGGACAACTTAGAAGGCGTACTTGCCAAAGCCGCTCAAGCAGGTAAATCGACGGGTCTAGTTACATCCGTACCGATCGATCATGCCACTCCAGCCGCCGCAGCAGCTAACGTCAACCGCCGCAGCAAGTATGACGAGGACTATCCCGCACTCGATAACATCCTCCAACAGGAACTACGCCTCTATCAACCAACAGTACTTCTCGGTGGCGGTCATCCTCTATCTACCCCTGGTAATCCTCTCCCCGCAGGAGTCGAGCCGCTGACAGATAATACTTACATCAAGGCATCTACCTACAAAGAACTCAGCACCAAGCCAACCAGCAACATTTACGACTATACGTTCTTGGAGCGCGGTACTGATGCAGCCACTAAACTAGCTACTACCGCAGCAGGGATCGATCCGAACACTGGCGGTCGCCTGTTGGGTCTATACGGCGCACGCGGTCAAAATGGGAACCTACCTGTAAGTTCTGCCAATGGTGACTACAGCACCACTGGTTTGGATATGTTTAGCGTCTTCTCCACCAAAGGACTCAACCCAGATACCCTGCGTCCGCTAAAAGCTGGTGAGACAGATGCTGATTTTATCAAGACCGAGCGCAATCAAAACCCAACTCTCGACGACCTCAGCAAAGCTGCACTCAGCGTTTTGGGCAAGGATAAAGACGGTTTCTGGTTGATGATTGAAGGTGGCGATATCGACTGGGCTGCTCACGACAACAATATCGATAACCTGATCGGTGCGACCTTAGACTTCGACAAATCTGTTGGATCGGTCATCGACTGGATTAATAAAAACGGTGGTTGGGCGGATAACGAATTGATCGTTACAGCCGACCACGATCACTATCTCACCCTCAATGGCGATTTCCCCACGCTCGTTCGGAACAATGCTAGTAATGGGATTAGCGAACTAACCAACAACGACACGATCGCCGGATCTGGTCAACAGTGGGGAACTACCGCCAATGACAAATATGGCTGGGGCAATCACTCCAATCGTCCTGTTCCTGTCTACTATCAAGGCCCCGAATCCTCACTCTTGACAGCTTCGATCGGTACTGGCTACGAAGCTTATGGCAAACAAGTTCAAGGTATTCCTGGTCTGATCGACCAAGTTGACATCGCCCAAACGATGTTTGCTTCAGTCGCCGAAACCGTGCAGCAGAAATTAGTCTCTGGTACTACTGGGAACGATAAGCTAGTCGCACCTGCGATCGATGGCGTTCGAGGCACGATCTTTACAGGCGGTGGTAACGATCTGATCGATTTCTCGCTCAACTCCAACTCCCGCAACAACTACGTTGATGCTGGTGTAGGTAACGATGAGATCTTTGTCAGCCGTAACGATCGGGTCTTCGGTAGCGAAGGTAACGATACTTTCTATGCTGCTGATGGGTTTGGTGACAACCGGATGTCTGGTGGTGCTGGGGATGATATCTTCTTCCTTGGAGCCAACGATCGCGCCCTCGGTGGCGACGGTAATGACAAATTCTATGTCGGCAGCGGCGGTGGTAACACGCTCTCTGGTGGTGCAGGTGCCGACCAATTCTGGATTGCTAGTGGTGCAATTCCTAGCACTGCTAACACGATCGTCGATTTCCAAGTCGGTACCGATGTCATCGGGATCTCGAAGGCATTGGGTCTGACTGCTGCTAGTTTCACCTTGGCTCAAGTTGGTGCTAACACAGCGATTAACTTAGTCGGCGGTCAAACCGTGGCTACATTAACTGGCATTCAAGCCACTAGCTTGAATACCAATCAGTTCGTATTCGGTTAATCACAGGATTAGGATTTACATCCTGTTGACTATAGGCAGAACATCCGATCGGATGTTCTGCCTATTTTTCCAATTGAATTTACGAACTTAACTTCGCTACATCCTGAAATTGATTTCGGTTAATGTATTTGTCCTTAATCAAATCTTAATTCTATGACTATTCAAGCTTAACTCTCTAATACACCCGCAGTGATAAAATGCACCTGCAAATATCGCCGAGCAATTGAATCCTGGTGTGTGCATACTTTCATGTTAGAATTTGTATGCTAAGTTGAAGTATACAACCCAATAGCACTCACATTACCGAGATTTATTCTAGATATCCAAACAAGTATTCAAGCAAATACCATCCACATTTTATCCGAATTACTGAAAGGAGATTTTAATGGCGACAATTACTGGTACTGCTAACAAAGATGTCTTGTACATCGAAAAAGGAAAAAGCAACGACACCTTGCTCGGTTTAGGTGGAAATGACTATCTGGACGCGACAACTGGAGCGGGAAATAATATCCTCCGTGGTGGTGATGGCGATGATGAGCTGTATGCCTATACCAACGACCAACTCTTCGGCGATGCAGGTGATGACAAACTCTACTCAGATGGTAATGGTGGCAATACCCTCTCTGGTGGCGATGGGAACGATATCATCTATGCCGATCGCAATGATACAGTTTCCGGCGATGCTGGGGACGATACGATTTACGCTGGTAAGGGCGGCAACACGATTACTGGCGGCGCGGGCAAGGACGTATTTTTTATTGCCAATGTCGATGTCCCGACAACTCCCAATACGATTACAGATTTCGATCGACTCAATGACACGATTAGAATTAACCTCGCTGGCGTTAGCCAATTTAGCGATCTAACTATTGCCAAATCAGGTAATGATGCCACAATTAGTTTTGGTACTCAACAATTAGCAATCCTCAAAAACACCGCTCCAGGTAGCCTCAATAGCAACACAGTTGCAGTCACTCCTACTGCACCCAATAATGCGGGTAGCAATGTGACTAGCTACGACTTTACCAATCTACCCAAGCTCGGTACTACCTCCAAAGGGCAAGATATCTTCCTCGGTGGTTTCTCTGGATTGTATTTCCAAGGAGTTGCCGCCAATGGTAATCTCAAGTTTGTCACGAATACCGATCGCGGCCCCAATGGCGACTCCACAGGTGGCAATCGTCCCTTTTATTTACCTAGCTTTCAGCCAGAAATAGTCAGTTTTGAACTCAACCGGACTTCCGGCGAGATTAACATCACCAAGCGAACTGGCTTATTTAGGGCTGATGGCAAGACAGCACTAACCGGACTGCCCAACCTTCAAGCTGCGGCTAATGGTTTAGCCTATACTGATGAAATTGGTGTCGATCTCGATGGCAAAGTTTTGGCGAACGATCCATTGGGTGCCGATGTCGAAGGGATCGTCGTCGCACCAAATGGGGACTATTGGCTGGTTGATGAATACCGCCCCGCGATTTATCACTTTGATACCAATGGTAAACTACTCGATCGGTTTATCCCCAAAGGTACCGCTGCTGCACCAGTTGTAGACCTACCAGCCGGAACTTTTGGCACCGAGGTATTACCTGAAGTATATGCCCAACGCCGCAGCAATCGTGGATTTGAAGCAGTCGCGATCGAAGGTACCAAGCTCTATGCTTTTATGCAAAGTCCGATTGATAATCCTGACAACGCTGGCGATACAGCTTCCAGAGCTTCGCGCACTGTCCGCATTTTGGAATTGGATACCGTCACCAAAGCAGTTACAGGTGAATATCTATATCTGCTCGATGATATTACTGGTAGTGGCAATGCCAAAACCGACAAACTTGGCGATGCTGTCTCGCTCGGTGGTGGTAAATTTGCTGTTGTCGAACGCGACGATCTCGCTACCACAGCTTCAAATAAGCTAATCTATCAGATCGATCTAGCAGCGGCGACGAATATTAACAACCCTGCCAACTTTACCTTACCTACAGGTAAAACGATCGAGCAACTGACTCCAGCAGAATTAACCACAGCCAAGATTAACGTTGTCAGCAAGAGCCTCATCGCGAATGCGGCTCAATTAGGCTACACCGGAGTCGAAAAACTCGAAGGTTTGGCATTAGTCGCCCCAAATACCCTCGCATTGATTAATGACAACGACTTCAACGTTGCTCCTGGTAGCAAAGTACCTGAGAAGTTGGGGATTCTAGAACTGTCCAAAAATTTACCCGTAACTGGTGCAATTGTCAATAAGTCAATCTCAGCGACAGATCCAGTTAATCTGAATCTGAATTCTAACGAATCCTACACCAAAATTACTGGAGACAACCGCGACAATATCCTGGACGCGAGTACTGGCGGCGGTAACAATCAGCTATTCGGCGGCGATGGTGCAGACGAGCTGTACGCTTACCAAAACGATCGACTCTACGGTGAAGGTGGTAACGATATCCTCGATGCCCGTCTAGGTAAAGGTGGAAACACCTTAGATGGTGGGACTGGGGACGACAGGCTATTTGCTGGCTCCAATGACACGCTAATTGGTGGCGATGGGGATGACACTCTCTTTGCTGGTTTTGGTGGTAATACCCTGACAGGTGGTAATGGTAAAGATACTTTTGTCTTGGCTGTAGCGAGTTTACCTACCAAAGCAAATATCATCACCGATTTCAAAGCTGGTACGGATACGCTCAAAATAGTCGGACTCCCAGGTATCGGTGACGACCTGACTAAGCTCACTACCGTCATCCAGGGTAGTGATACACTACTCAAAGCAGGTACTGTGGATTTAGCCTTGCTCAAAGGGATTCAGGCAAATTCGATCGCTCAACTCTTAAATCCAAATCCAAATCCAACTCCAACTCCGATCGCAGGTATCGATCTCAACACCAACCTCCTCAGCATTTACAATTACCCGTACCTTGGCTTTACAACCAATGCGGTCAGTCAAAAAGCAGGTAGCAAAGTCAATGAAATTGGTGTTTTTGCTGTCGATGATGCGACAGGTAAAATTGGTGGAACTGCACCAGGGACAGCAGGTTATCTGAAGTTAGCGTTCGACTCAGCCAAGACGATCTTCTCTACTCTCAATGGCAGTTTCTTTAGCACCAACACGCGGGATATTGGGTTAGAGCCTAATAAAACTTACCAATTCTTTCAGGTACAGGATGGATCGATCGCTGATGTTCAGCAACAGATTGCCAGCGGGAAGACACCAACGAATATCTTGTTCTCGCTACCTGGGAGTACTGGTACTAGTCCCTTCAAAATTACTTCGAGTGATTTCCCTAACTACAAGATTTCGATTAATAACGATGAAATCGTGTTGAACGGAACACTGCTAGCGACAGGTATTGTTCCGCCAAATATTCCCATCGGAGCCAAATCCCAAACATTGCCACAAGGACGCATTCTCGATCTGACTGGTTATACAGGTACACTCAAAGCAGATGTTACCACCAAAAGTGATGCTGCTTATACCAACACCATTGCTTTTTATGCTGTCGAAGATGCCATCCTCGGTACTATCAAAACGAATACTGGTACAATTCTCAAACCTGGTGATGCCAATTATGCGTCCGAAGCCATCAAGAGCGCGGTATTGTTCGCAGGTAAAACCGATAGTAAGCTCAACCAAGATCTCACTGGCGGCAAAATCTATGCACCTGTACTCATCGCTCAAGGTACACTAGCAGATTTTACTAGCAAAAACCCTACCAACGGCGGCGATGGTAGTGTGGTTCATGCTTATTTCAACTATCTCGGTGCCAATCCTGACAAGTTGGATCACTTCCGCCTATTGGGTAACAATACCTTTGGCGTTGAGGATCTCTATGGTGGTGGCGATCGTGATTTCAACGATCTAGTTATCAGTGTCAATATCAAGACTGCTTAGAGCGATCTAGATAAGGCTGCAAGTCGGCTAGACTTCGTTTAAAGGTGGGCTTACCCCCCCAAACCCCCCTGATAAAGGGGGGGCTTTCTCCCTCCCCTTTATCAGGGGGGCTTTCTTGCTCCCTCCCCTGCTTGGTTCGTTCGCTAAACCGTCGGGGAACAAAGGCGGGCGCGAATCCGCTTTATAAGGGGAGGGCTGGGGTGGGGTAACAGGACTACGCAGCAACTCACATAACTTGTGTACACACTGTACTCCAAAAGGGGGGAACCGGAGTCTTAGTCCCCCCTTTTGGTTGCGCTACACTGTCGTCGTCTCGGTTCACCCATTGCCTTTGTACCACGTGTCGGGGAACAAAGGCACGAACGACAATAGAGCCGTGGGAACCCGAACAGTACAAAGCAAAACGCTTTTTAAGGGGGATTTAGAGGGATTTCTAGGGTGTCCCGATCCAAGACAGTCGGGTATCTATCATAATGATTGTGCTAAATTAGCGATTTTTTGAGGTTAACCAGACGTTAATATCTCAATAACCTGTTACTGGTCAATTACTGCGATGATCTATGCAGAGAGCTACTTAGTCAGCCTTTAAATAGTGTATTATCATGAGTACAACTGCAAACTTGTTACACCTCGGCATTGTGACTTCAACCGTTCCCCTTCCCAATCCGTCAGAGCATCAACAGACGAGCGAACTAGACACACCTTTAAAACGGTTATGTCAAAAGGCTATGTCTGGTGAGGAAGCTATTACACTTTTACAGAAATATTGGATGCTGCCACAATTGCAGCGAGAAATAATTCTCGATGCCGAGCTAGATTCAGTCATCTGTAGCCCAGAGGAAACTTTCAGTGCATACAAGGCTTTTTATCACAAGTATCAGATTAATTCAGATGAAGATCGAGCTACATGGCTAGAGCGAAATAAATGTACCTTGGAGCAGTTCGAGCATTCAGTACTCAGAACTATTAAACTCGATCGCTTCAAGCAATCAACTTTTGGGAGTAAAGTTGATTCCTACTTTTTGCAGCGCAAAAGCCAACTCGATCGAGCTGTCTATTCACTATTACGTGTCAAAGATCCGCATCTGGCGCAAGAGCTATTCTTTCGGATTCAAGACAAAGAAGCAACCTTTGCCGAACTAGTCAAACAGTATTCTGGCGGACAGGAAGCTGAAGTAGGTGGCATAGTTGGCCCTCATGAGCTATCTGTACCTCACCCAGCTCTAGCACAAAAATTACTCTCACTTCAACCAGGACAATTAGCACCTCCATTGCAAATTGCTGACTGGTTCGTAATATTGCGACTAGAAAAATATCTGCCCGCTCAATTAGATAAAGTCATGCAAGTACGGTTAATTGATGAAATGTACGAGCAATGGCTCCAGGCTAAGTTAAATCAATTACCGTTCGATAGTTAATAGTTGTTTGTTTAACTAAATTTTAGGATTTTTAACACTTATTTTTATAAATGTATTTGACGATCGATACTTCAGTAAAATTTTAGACAAGATTTTATGACTTATACACCAGAAGCACCAGCAGTTTTCCTATCGCAAGTCGAGCCATTTAGTCAGTTATCTGCCAGTGCTCAGGCAAAACTTGCCAAAATTGCTCAATATTATCGGTATCATGTCGGACAACCGATCGCCATCCGCGATCGACTTTCGGCACAGATTAATGTAGTCGTTGAAGGTACTGTGCGCTTGCTGGGATATCCGAGCGAACATAGTTCGCCCGTGACGATCGAGCGATTGCAAGCTGGCGGGACGATCGGCGCGATCGGGATGATTCGGGGCGTACCTTGTGAATCAGCGATCGCCTCGACAGAAGCTATTTGTCTGACTTTTCCGGCTGAATCATTCATGCAGGTAGTCGCCACAGAACCGATCTTAAAGCAATATTTTTACGATCGCCCCAACCAGATCGAAATATTTGAATTGCTCCGGTTAGAACTCGATCGGCACCCCAATCAAGCCCAATTACTGCGAGCGTTAGGAGTTGATTCACTCAAAGATCTCGCCCTCAAAGCTTCTGGCTTTGCCGTTGTCTATCGATCGGCACAAGAGATTCCCGCAGTAATGAGAAATTGGGATTGGTTCATCGCCAGCCAATCGCCAGATGCTGGCTCCTCAAATAATGGGCGGACTTACTCGATCGGGGATCGGCTCGATCTCGACTCCTTCCAATCCAAACAAGAGCTACGCCTGATCGGATTTCCACCCAATATATTACAAGCTGCTCCACCTGTCGATAGCGAGCGCATTATCGATATCGACGATGCGATGACTATCCCCAACTCTTCAGATCTGAGCATTAGGCAACCGGATGAAATCGCCTACGCACCAGATCTACCCCTCACCCTCGATACCCCAACCAAATCGCCCCAAAAATATGCGATCGTTCGTGGGAAGGGACAAATCGACGGTAGCGTTGCTTGTTTTGAAATGCTGGCAAACCAGTACAAAATCCCCTTCCGGCGCGATTCAGTCCGCAAAGTAATCGCCCACCATGTCGAGCAATCCGGCGGGGTTTCGCTCCAATTTTGCGGGGCTGTAGCTGACTTCTTGGGGCTACAGGGGCAACTGGCGGAAATTCCGGCGATCGATATGCAGCGGATTCAGGTACCAGCCCTAATTAAATGGCAAAATCAATTGGCGGTAATCTGTGCTGTGGCTAATAACTCAGTGACAATTGCCCTCCCAGATAGTGGACTGATCCAAAGAACGCCCGAAGAACTAGCACTCAATCAGCAATCGACAACAGATAACCCCGATCCCGCGCAACCGATTCCCATTCTCCTAATTCAAGCCACACGATATACCCCCGAACAAAAGTTTGGGATTAGTTGGTTTTGGCCGTCACTCGTCCAGTATAAGGGCGTATTGATTGAGGTCTTGATTGCTTCATTTTTTATTCAACTATTTGGACTGGCAAATCCGCTAATTACCCAGACAATTATTGATAAAGTGCTGATGCAAAACAGTGCTACTGCGCTGAATGTTTTTGGGGTGCTGCTAATTGGTGTGGCAATTGGGGAAGCATTATTAACTAGCCTCAGAACTTATTTATTTGTCGATACCACCAACCGGATCGATTTGGCTTTGGGTTCGCAAATTATCGATCGATTGCTGCGATTACCATTGCGATACTTCGAGAAGCGATCGGTTGGCGAACTTTCCACCCGTGTCAATGAACTAGAAAATATTCGCCAATTTCTAACGGGAACCGCCTTAACCGTCGTATTGGATTCGGTATTTTCGGTGATTTATATCGTGGTGATGTTGATTTATAGCTGGCTATTAACACTAGTCGCCCTGGCAACTCTACCATTGTGTGTGCTGATTACTACTGCTGTATCCCCGATCGCCCGCAAACAATTGCGGACGAAAGCCGAACGCAACGCCCGCTCTCAGTCGCATCTAGTAGAAGTAATTTCCGGTATCCAAACCGTCAAAGCTCAAAACGTTGAATTGCGATCGCGCTGGAGATGGCAAGAACGTTACACTCAGTACGTAATGGCTGGATTCCAAACCGTCATCACATTTACCACCGCCAATTCTGCCACCACATTTCTCAATCAGCTCTCTAGTCTATTAGTCCTCTGGGTGGGCGCGTATTTAGTCTTAGACGGCAAACTCACCTTAGGACAACTGATCGCCTTTCGGATCATTTCGGGGTACGTTACCAGCCCACTATTGCGGCTGACACAACTGTGGCAAAACTTCCAAGAGACAGCACTTTCGCTCGAACGAATTGCTGATATTCTCGATACACCGATGGAAGCAGATGAGATCGATCGCGGCAATATTCCGATGCCAACGATTCAAGGTAATGTCAAATTTGATAATGTTTCCTTCCGATTTGCTCCCTCCGGTGCCCTTAATTTAGATGGTGTCAGCCTCGAATTTACCGCTGGTAAATTTATTGGGATTGTCGGTCAAAGTGGTTCTGGTAAAAGTACACTGATGAAACTATTACCACGCCTATATCCATTAGAATCTGGACGAATTTTGGTAGATGATTATGATATCTCCAAAGTAGAACTTTATTCATTGCGCCAGCAGATTGGGATCGTTCCCCAGGATACTTTGTTATTTGAAGGTAGCGTTCAGGAAAATATCGCCCTCAATTATCCCGATGCTACCACCGACCAAATTATTCAGGCTGCTAAAATCGCTAATGCCCACAATTTCATCATGGAATTACCCAATGGGTACAATTCTCCCGTGGGCGAACGTGGAGCTGGCTTATCCGGCGGGCAACGTCAACGAGTTGCGATCGCCCGAACGATCCTCCAAAATCCCCGCTTGTTAATTTTAGATGAAGCGACTAGTGCCCTCGATTATGATTCCGAGCGTCAAGTATGTGAGAATATCGCCGTAGCTTTCCACGGGAAAACGGTATTTTTTATCACCCATCGACTCACCACTATTCGCAATGCCGACGTAATTTTGATGATGGATCGCGGGGTGGTAGCTGAACTAGGTACCCACGCGGAATTGATGGCATTAAAAGGTCGCTATTATTGTCTATATCAACAACAAGAAACTCAACTTTAACTAATTCGATCTGGGAAATTGTCAAATACCAGTTGGGCAAACTACCTCTGCCAGATCATCCCGAAACATATCTACCCAAGACTGGCGATCTACATCAAATCGCCAGTCTTGCTTTTGATAAAAGTAAGGAAATTACGGCAAAATAGTGGAGCCGAATGAAAGCGTTCCTGTAGCGGTGAATGCGGTTTCAAGGTTAAAATGGTAGGCGATCGTTTCCTTTCACCAAACTCTTACGATAAGGAGATTCTCAAATGCGATTAGCTCAACTCATATCACAAATCCAGGAACTCCCAAAAATTGACAAGCTTCGGCTAATGCAGTTTCTGGCAACAGAACTAGTCAAAGAAGAAGATGCAAACTTTTTTGTTGCCGACCAAGAGTATCCAGTCTGGTCGCCGTACAACTGTTCTGAGGCTGCTAATGTCTTAATGAATCTTCTAGCGACAAAGCAGCAACAGAATGGTTGAACCTCAAAGATTTCCCTACAAAATCATCGATAGTAGCCTTGGCATGGTCGATAGAATGCCATATCTGCCTTTGACACTTGGCTTTGATGGTCGATCCTCGAACACTGAAGGTTTATTGGATACAGGCGCAAGCGTTAATGTTTTGCCTTATGAGTTGGGTTTACAACTGGGCTTAATTTGGGATGACGAAACGCTCTCAGTTTTACTGGCAGGTAACTTAGATCGATTTGAGGCTCGTGCCGTCGTTATTGATGCTCGAATCTGTTCGTTCCCCACTGTTAATCTTGCATTTGCTTGGACACAAGCACCTAATGTGCCTTTAATCTTGGGGCAAGCTAATTTTTTCTTTGAGTTTGATGTTTGTTTCTTCCGTGCGCGTTCTGAATTTGAAGTTCGTCCCAAACAAGTTGGGTCAGTTGGCAACGATCGGTGAGGCAAGGTTTAACAATCTACAGAATAACTCTGAATCGATCGAACATGAAATGATACAATATTATTCGATTGTAAGTTCGATAGAATAAAACAGTTTAAGTTCTTTTTTCTACAGCTCTAAATGGTCTGTGGGCAATGCCCACCCTACTTGCTGTAAACTGCCTACCCTCCTAGCTAGATTTTTTGTTAAGTTTGTTCTTCAAGATTGTTGTTTAGAAACTAAGACGTTATGAAGCCTCAGACAGAAGAGACGTTGAGATATTTAGAATCTCTTGTTGCTGGGCTTGATGCAGATTACACGTTTACCAGCGATGCGGGGGATGTTTCACAAGCGTTCGGGTGGAATGTTGATACAGAAGGAGAATTTTATTTTGCAAGGCTTCTTGAGAAATTTGGACTGTTAAAGAGCGTTCCTGTAAAAGAATTCATGGCTCGATACCAGCGTCTTGAACATGAAAGGACAGAAGAGATAATTCAGCAATGTCAGTCTGTTTTTGAGTTAGTGCGCCGTTGTACCGTAAATAGAGAGGTTTATGAGTTAAGAACCTTTGGTGATTCACCTGGGCAGCCTTTATCTGATGGGTTTGGGGGCTATGACTGTGTACAGTTTATCTTGGGTGAAACTCAAGATGGTGATTGGATTGGTATTGCTCCGAAACTGAAAAATACTTCTGGGTGGACGAAAGCAATTCACATTCAGCAAGATGGGCATTTACCTAGCAGCTCGGCATCTAAGTTTGAAGATCTGATGCAAGTGCTTGATGGTAGTTTGGATCGAAATTTAATTCAATGGCTGTTCGTTGCTGACAGTCCGAACGATTCGATCGGTCAGTTCGCAAGTGTCGAAGGCATTGTTTGCAAGACTGCGAGTAGCAAGGAACTTATTATTGAAGTGCTACTTGGAGCAGGTAATTTATTGGGGGTGTATCCTTTTGAAGGCTTTACTATGTCTGATGACATTGAGAGTGAATTGTCTGCACAGAGAGACGAAGATGATAATACTCTCTCAAAGTATAGACAATCTAAGACGCTTAAAGATTTCTTTGCGGTGGAGTTGAATGGAGCGAAGTTATATCAGCTAGGTTATGGTGTGTGTATACGCCACTATGTTTTTGCTCAACTGGCAAATCTTGACTGGGCAGGTGTTCTCTCGTTTAGCGTCTACAGCTAGATAGTCTTGGCGCAGGCTAACAATCCCGTTGCACACAGACCGTATCAAAATCCGAAAGGTCACTAGCGGCAGGTAAACGGGGTCGTTAGACACAACATATAACAAGAATTATTTTGGAAATAGCTCGATCTCAACCCCAAGTTTCCCACACTTCGCCAACACTCCTCGCCACCAACTGGTAACTCTCAGAAGTATAACCACCACTCAACACCATTACCACTGGAATTCCCGCATTAACTAGAGTCTGAAACACAAACCGATCGCGTGCTAATACCCCCTCTGCTGAGATCTTTAGCCGACCGAGAGGATCGTTCTCATAAATATCAGTTCCGGCATTGTAGAAGGCGATTTTGGGTCTATCTATCTGTTGTAAAAAGCTGGGTAAATACTGCTGAAGTTTATCGAGATATTCATCGTCTCGCGTGCCCGATGCGAGGGGTAGATTGCGATCGATTCGATCGATTGCCCGACGATCTTGGGGGTAAATATTTTGGTTATACATATCGAGGATGTGGATGGTACGATCTAACTCGAAAATCCGCGCTAAACCATTACCCTGATGAGCATCGAGATCGATAATTGCAATTGAGTCGGCGGCGGTAAGTTGCCCA
>ENA-OFCX01000242-OFCX01000242.1-metagenomes-genome-assembly--contig:-NODE-242-length-31542-cov-6.018262_pt1 | contig 31542 bp, 34 predicted proteins | sample MGYA00153384_OFCX01 | MGnify analysis MGYA00153384
AACCCGTCAAGCAGCGTAGCCAAATTCCCCGAGCTTCAGTATCAAACCCCTATTGAAAAAGACTCCCGTATTAGCTGCAAGGCTAACCGCTGGCCCCACTCGGACGCGCGGGACACACCGCGCTGTTGGCACGTATCGAAGCAACGTTCCGGTGAACGTAGACGTTAAACCGCAGAAGAAATATTCCTTGATGCCAATACGTTGCGTATATTCACTTGGCGCATAGAGTTTATTTGGTCAGAAACGAAACGTGCAGCGAACATCAAGCCCCATGGCCTTGACTTCGTAGATGCAGCAAGCGTTTTTGAGAGCGCGACGTTTACGTTTGGAGATGACCGTTTCTCCTACGGCGAGCAACGCTTCGCTACGTTGGGCTTGCCCGCTGGCATTACTGTCCCAGTTGTACAGACGGAGAATGCACACGAAATCCGCGTCATCTCGTTCCGAAAAACAACCAAGCGCGAGTCGCAAATCTACTTCGATGAAATCCAACACTGATTGGACGCGCCTGCAGTCTGGTGCTGGCGACGTAAAACCGTCACCAGAACACCCGGAGGCTGACGTAAAGCACATTGTTCGTGACCTTGTTCGCAAGGGATTGAAGCCGCTGCCATCCAAGGCATCTATTTCGCTGCGAGTGGATCAAAATGTACTCGAATGTTTTAAGGCGCAAGGTACGGGCTACCAGACGCGCATCAATACGATCCTCAAGGCGTTCCGTGACGCTTCGGTTTAACAGGTTGCTTGTCACGGACACGCAGCAGCAGGTTGCCGATTCGCGGCGCGTGCTGCGTGCCGGACAGCGCCAACGTTATGCCGCTCTCCATCGTTGGCGTACCTCAACGGTATGTACAGGGTCGGGCGACACGCGAGATTCACCAACATCGGGAGGTACGCATGAAGGCAGTTGTTATGGAACGCTACGGGGCGCCCGAGGACGTCTTGAAACTGACGGACGTGGCAAAGCCTGCGCCAAAGGCCGGGGAGGTTCTGGTTCGTGTGCTTGCCGCGTCCATCAATGATTGGGACTGGGGGATGGTGCGGGGTGCGCCGTTCGTCGTTCGCATGCTGAACGGTCTTTTCACGCCAAAGGTGCACATCATTGGCGGTGATATTGCTGGACGTGTCGAAGCCGTGGGCAAAAATGTCAAAGCGTTCCAGCTGGGTGATGAGGTGTACGGCGATTTGTGCATGAACGGTTTCGGCGCGTTTGCGGAATATGCCTGTGCGCCGGAAGCATGTCTCGCGCTCAAACCAGCCAAAATGACCTTCGAGCAAGCCGCCGCCATCCCGCAAGCGGGAATGCTGGCGGTGCAGGGCCTCATTGATGTGGGCCGGATTCAGTCCGGCCAAAAGCTGCTCCTGAATGGGGCAGGCGGGGGCGTGGGTACGTTTGCCTTGCAGTTGGCCAAACTCTACGACGTTGAAGTGACGGTGGTCGACAAGCACGGTAAGCTGGATATGTTGCGCGCCATGGGCGCGGACCACGTCATTGATTACCGGAAGGAAGACTTCACCGAAAGTGGCAAGGGGTATGACCTGATCCTCGATGTGCAGACGAACCGTTCGCCATTTGCCTACATACGCGCACTGAATCCCAACGGCACCTATGTCACCGTCGGTGGCAGCACCCCGCGGCTGCTGCAGGCGCTGGTTCTAGACCCGTTGACATCGCGGCTTCACCACAAGCACATGCGTATCGCGGCCTTGAAACCCAACAAGGATCTCGCTTACATCAATGAGTTGTTTGAAGCCGGAAAACTGACACCGGTGATTGACGGGCCGTACAATCTTGCGAATTGGATTGAAGCGTTTCGATTCTTTGGCACAGGCGATCATAAGGGCAAGATCATCGTGACCATGGCGTGAACGCGAAAACGATGTACTACGGCGCGCGGGCGCACGGCAGCCACTGGCGGTTCGGGTCTTCCCCGGATTGGACGCGTGTCGCGTGAGCCCGGGCATAACCGAAGCGTTAGGCATCACGGGTCAAACTCACTGGCCTCCGTGCCCAGACAAAGTTGAACCCGGACATCCCGGTCGTTACCCTACGTATTCGAACCTTGGTGGAGTGGAGGAAGAGCTATGAGTTATTTCGGACGTTGTCATTGTGGCGCCATCCAGTACGAACTCTCGGGTGAACCCCAAGTAGTCGCTATATGCCATTGTTCGGACTGTCGTCGTAGCGCTGGTGCGCCCTTCGTGGCATGGGCTATGTACCCGGAGGCATCTCTTACCGTACTTCAGGGTGCACCCAAGACGATCAATTCCTCTGAAACGGCGATGCGGTCCTTCTGTTCGGAATGCGGAACTGGATTGTTCTATCGAAACGAAACGGTTCTCCCCGGAATAGTGGATATTCAAGCGGCAACACTCGATAAGCCAAACGAACTTCCTCCGACGATTCAGAATCAGACGGCGGAACGGCTCACCTGGGTAACGCACATGAATGAACTTCGGGAGTACGAGCGATTCCGCGGGTGACAGAGATACTTGTTGAGCAATATCCTTGCCTGCGAACGGTGGCAACATGCCGTCAAAAAGAATCAAGAAAGCGTGATGCCTGATCAGCCAGTGGAACAGACGCTTCCGCGCTGCGCGCTCCAGCGCCGCTCATCGGCGCGTTAGGCCGCACAGTCAGCCGTGGTTGTCGGCTCCCTGATCCAAGAAATTTAACACGCCCGAGGAGATATCGTTGGCTCGTCCGTACTACGTCCACACGCTCACCGCAAGTTGGGCCGACATGGACTTCAACGCTCACACGGCGAACACGATGTACCTCAACAGCGCCATCGACGCTCGGATAGCCTTCTTCACCGAGAACGGCTTGCCACTTTCAGTTCAGAGCTGATGCGACTGCGCGTGTCGTGGGTCATGATGAAGGACGAAGTCGAGTACCGCCGAGAGATCAAATGGATGGAGGAGATCTCCATCACGGTTTACCTAACTGGTCTTTCACCGGATGGCAGTAGGTTCAAGGTTCGAAATGACTTCTTCCTCCGCGCTGACGGCCAACTGGCAGCCACAGTTACGAGCACGGGCAGCTTCCTCGATCTAGTGTAGTGTTGCGAAATTGATGTGACTAATAAAAACGATGGATTTTTCGTCGAACGTAGGCGCAAAGCACAGCAATAGCGAGCTATTGCGTGCATTTGCGACGACGAGTCGGCGGAAAAGACACGCTTTAAGTCGCATCAAGAACGCAACACGACGCTAGACAACAGAAAACTGGTGGTCCCGCCGATAGAAGTTCTCACCACCTATCAGGGGATGCCAAGAACTGATGACTACGAAAACCTGCAATCCAGTATCAAGGCGAAGGCGAGCCAGCAGCCCCTTCAGCACCAATATCCCGAGTGCGGCCTAACTCGAACGTTGGGCGTCAAATGGTGCCGCGCAGCCAAGTCAGTAGCAGCGAGACGGTCATGAGCGTCTCGTTAACAGAAGCTATGTTGGTCTCACAGCAATCGCGCTGCGCGTTGATGCTGGCGCTGGTGGTGCGCGGCGAAAACGGCGAGAAGAGCCGCGAATCATTGGAGACTCTGTGCCCGCAAGCCGCACAACATCTCGCATTGACCCAGGTATTCAACGCGCCGGAATTTTCAGATCGCACGCAATTTCGCTCGGCGTTTGACGCGCTGCTGCGGGCTGGTCTGGTGAAGCTCGATTCGGCGCATTGCGTGCATTTTGAGCCGACATTAATGGGTCGGGCCGAAGACGCCGCGTTCCTGTTACCCCCAGACACGCGGGCCGCTGTGCTGCGTGCGGCGGGGCATGGAGCGAGTGCGGCGCAGCGGCATTTAGCGACAATCGGGTCAGACACGGATGCCGCCGCGACACATTGATCGCCGCCCGCGCTTTCCAGCATCTGACCTTGTTCCCTCTAGTGCCTACTCGCCGCTCCTTCCTGTGCGGTGTCACTTTTTACCGGAACGTAACGTCTACACGTCTGATAAGCACACAACGGAACCAGAGGGAGTCAACCATGTCCAGCGAAGCCACAAAACGAATGCTCGTCATCACCACGGCGATGGCCGAGGTCAATGCGGGATCCCACTATTTGAAGGGTGCAAACGGCGGCACGCCCGGCGGAGCGGCCGGACTGACTCGCACGCCGCGCCTGCTTGACGATCTAACCATCGAGAAGCTCGGTGTGCACACAGCCGAGAGCGATCTTGGGGTCTGCCGGGGACGCTGGGAAATGCTCAAGGCACAGGGTGGCAAACAGTTTGCGAAGGGCCAGCCTGATCGCGATACCTTGCTGCCGGCGTATCTCGAAGAGCTAAAAACGGGTTGGCTGCCGTCAATGCTGTGAAAGTCATTCAACAGCACCGGGCTGTTTCCACGCCGCTCCGAAAATTACCTCTTTCTGGGGGAAGACTGTCGCAATCGCCGTCACTTTGATTGCGAGGGTTTCATCGCGTGGGTATTGGTCAAAGCCGCTGGCAAAGACGCCGGATCGTGGAGCAAAGGCGTTACCTGGTATCAAAATGGCGGCAAAATTTCCGACAAAAAATACCTTCTTGATATCTATAAGGCATCAGGTGCGGCGTACGTCCACGAGGATGGCCGGAGAATCAACACGAGCGACATTCTCGACGGCGATATCCTCATCAGGAAGCCCAACGAGTGGGGCGGCGAGCACATCGCGTTCGCCTGCGCCCGGGGTACGGGGGTGCTCGAAGCAAGCGGCAAGGATCGCGGCGTACTGCGCTCGACCTACAAACCAAACTGGACGCAGCTGGCGCGCATCAAGAGTTGGTGACGTGCGCAGCTCGACGGAACAATAGTGCATGAAACCGAGGCACGACAAAACGACTGCTGCGCGACCGCCCACTCAACCGAAAACGGATTCAACAGCGCGATGCCGCAGCCTTCAAAGTCGGCGACGCTGCGGGTCGCCAGCGGAACTCGCTGCGCGAGTGCGGTGGCGGCGATGAGCACGTCGGCTGCTGTTCGTGTGTGGCCGCGTCGTTGCAATTGACCACGTAACAAACCAACGCGCGCTGCGATGTCGGGCGCGATTGGCAGGATGTGCGGCCATTGGTTGACGATTCGATCAAACGCGGTTTGTAGCTTGGCGCTGGGTCGCCATGCAACGCCGTAGGCCATCTCTTCGATGGTGACCACGGAGAGGGCTGGCGTGTCTTCCAGCGCGAAGAAATTGACAACGCCCGCATTGGGCTCTGTGGCCAGCATCGCCAAAACGCCTCAACCTCACGCACGCTCATTTCGCGTGGGTGGCGCATCAGCCCATTTCGCCCATGCCAGCAAACAAAAAATTTCAGCCAATGCAGGTAGACTTTTTCAGTGCTCAAGCTATAGTGCCTGTATCGTATACGCTCACGCACTTGCTCTGGCAGACGGGTTGACCTGAGCGGAGCGTTGCCGGGTTTCATTGCAGCTTTTGCGGTGTAAATTACGCTAGCCAGCGCATGGACGCAGCGGCGAGGCTCAAGCAAAAGTGCTCGGAGGGCGCCAGTGCGTCCACATGAACTCATCACGGCGAGGGGATGCAAGTGACGACAGAACTACGAGGTGCCGTCTACTCGCTGGCAGTGGCCCGTCGGGGAGCGAAGCTCATCAATGGCAAGCGGTTTGCATCAGTAGCTGAGCACGGTAGCCTGCGGCTTCTATGTTCGTTGCCGGTCACTCCCAACGACCAAATCCCACACGAGCAGGACGAGCTGTACGTCGTCGTGCAAGGGACAGGAGTGCTGTTCCACGCTGGCCGACGCGAAGCATTCGCCACTGGTGACGCCATGTTTATCGCAGCCAGCGCGGAACACCACTTTGAGGACTTCACCGACGATGTCGCGGTGTGGGTCACCTTTTACGGGCCGAGGGGGGCGAGCGGAGTGCGGCAACCGCATAAAATCAAAGAAATCGTTCCTTTTTCGTTAGTTTGAACATCATGGCTGGCCGCACGCTTTACGACAAACTCTTCGACGCACACATCGTTCGCACCGAGGACGACGGCACGGCGCTGCTCTACATCGACCGCCATCTGGTGCATGAAGTGACCAGCCCGCAGGCGTTTGAGGGCTTGAAGCTGGCGGGTCGTCAGCCGTGGCGTAAGGCGAGCATGATTGCTGTGCCGGATCACAACACGCCGACCACGCCGGGCTTCACTACGATTCTTGATCCGGTGTCGCGCGTGCAAGTTGAGACGTTGGACGCCAACGCCAAAGAGCACGGATTGATTTATTTTAAAGTGGGCGATGTGCGGCGCGGCATCGTGCATGTGATCGGCCCGGAGCAGGGCGCGACGTTGCCCGGAATGACCGTTGTTTGTGGTGACTCGCACACCTCTACACATGGCGCGTTTGCCGCGCTTGCGTTTGGCATTGGTACCAGCGAAGTGGAGCACGTCATGGCGACACAATGCCTGTCGCAAAAGCGGTCTAAATCGATGCTGGTGCGTTGCGATGGGCGCTTGCCGACGGGCGTGACGGCGAAGGATTTGATTCTCGCTGTTATAGGCAAAATCGGCACGGCGGGCGGCACCGGCTACGCCATTGAATTTGGCGGCGAAGCAATCCGATCACTGTCGATGGAAGGCCGCATGAGTGTGTGCAATATGGCCATTGAAGCCGGTGCGCGTGCGGGCATGGTGGCTTATGACGAAGTGACCGAGGCGTATCTCAAAGGCCGCCCGTTCGCTCCAAAAACCGATGCGGCTTGGGACGCGGCGACGCAGCATTGGCGCACGTTGACCAGCGATGTGGATGCCACGTTCGAGCACACGGTCGTGCTCAATGCCAACGATTTGATTCCGCAGGTGACATGGGGTACGTCGCCGGAAATGGTGGTGTCGGTTGACGGTCGCGTGCCTGATCCTGACAAAGAAAAAGACATCACTAAGCGCGAAGGCATCGCGCGGGCTTTGACCTACATGGGTTTGACGCCGAATACGCTGATGAGCGAGATCAAGATCGACAAGGTTTTCATCGGTTCCTGCACCAATTCGCGCATTGAAGATCTGCGTGCTGCGGCCGCGGTCGTCAAGGGCCGTCGTCGTGCCGACAACGTCAAGCTGGCGATGGTGGTGCCGGGCTCCGGTTTGGTCAAAATGCAGGCGGAGCGCGAAGGGCTCGATAAGGTTTTTTTAGCGGCAGGATTTGAGTGGCGCGAGCCAGGCTGCTCAATGTGTCTGGCGATGAACGATGATCGTCTGGAACCGGGCGAGCGCTGTGCCTCCACGTCCAACCGCAATTTTGAAGGTCGTCAGGGCACCGGAGGCCGCACTCATCTGGTGAGCCCGGCGATGGCTGCGGCGGCCGGGATTGCCGGCCACTTTGTCGATGTTCGTCGCCTTGGTTGATATTATTTTGTTACATACGTTTTAGTCATTTTCAAAAGGAGTTACTCATGAAACGAATTCTCAGCAGCGCATTATTGGCAGCGTTCGCATTGGCGGTTGTGGGTTGCAACACCGTGAAAGGTGTTGGTCAGGACGTGCAAAAGGCCGGCGAAAAAATCGAAGGCGCTGCAAAAAAATAGCGTACTCGAGCCGTCATTCTGGATTTAGGCGACTTCATGGATAAATTTGTTACGCACACCGGACTGGTGGCACCGCTGGATCGGGCTAACGTCGACACCGACGCCATTATTCCGAAGCAATTTTTGAAGTCAATCAAGCGGACCGGCTACGGCCCGAACTGCTTTGACGAGTGGCGTTATCTGGACGTCGGCCAGCCGGGTGTGGACAACAGCCGGCGTCCGCTTAATGCGCAGTTTGTACTGAACGAACCGCGTTATCAAGGCGCGTCGATTTTGCTCGCGCGGCAAAATTTCGGTTGCGGTTCGTCACGCGAACATGCGCCTTGGGCCCTGCAGCAGTATGGCTTCCACGCCGTGATCGCGCCGTCGTTCGGAGATATTTTTTACAACAATTCGTTGAACAACGGATTGTTGGCGATTCGCTTGCAAGACGCTGAGGTGGATCGTCTGTTCCACGACTGCGCGGCCTTTCCGGGGTTCGAGCTAATGATCGATCTGGAGGCACAACAAGTGCGCTCGACCAACGCCAGTTTTGCCTTTGCGTTCGACATTGCAGCGTCACGGCGCGAGCGAATGCTCAATGGCTGGGACGACATTAGTTTGACCTTGCAGCATTCTTCCGTAATCTCGGCTTTTGAAGCGAAGCATCATGCGGCGCAGCCTTGGCTGGCGTAGGGTTTTGATCGCGATTTGTGGGATTTGTTGTGGTGATCAGCTTTTTTATGTAACCCAAAGCTTACTTGGGTTTATCCGCCAAAACGGTGTAAGTCGATACGTTCGAATATCACGCACTTTGCCCAATTAAAGCAACGTTTTTCGACTAGAGCTGTTCTCCAAGATTTGCTCAAATGTAAGATCAGATGGCCGACGCCAAATCCGTCACCTCTTCACACAATCACAACATGAAAATCCTCATCCTCCCCGGCGATGGCATCGGTTCTGAAATCGTTAGTCAAGCCGTTCGCGTGCTCGAAAAATTCAATTCAGAAGGCGCGCCGATCACCCTGTCGCACGGTCACCTCGGTGGTGCGGCGTACGACGCGCACGGTCATCCTTATCCCGAGGCTACGCAGCAACTCGCCCGCGACGCCGACGCGATTCTGCTCGGCTGTGTCGGCGGTCCGAAGTACGACACGCTGCCCCGAGACTTTCGCCCCGAGCAGGGGTTACTCGGCATTCGTAAAGACTTGAAACTGTTCGCGAACCTGCGTCCAGCAATGCTGTTTCCTGAACTGGTCGCATCGTCGTCACTTAAGCCCGAGATCGTCTCCGGCCTCGACATCATGATCATCCGTGAACTCACGGGTGACATCTACTTCGGCCAGCCACGCGGTCGTCGCATCAATACGGCGGGCGAGGACGAGGGCTTCGACACCATGCATTACGCGCGTTCCGAGATCGAGCGCATTGCTCGCGTCGGCTTTGAGGCCGCGATGAAGCGCAGCAAAAAGTTGTGCAGTGTGGACAAAGCCAACGTGCTCGACACGTCAATCCTATGGCGCGAAGTGGTCACCGAGATGGGCAAAAACTACCCCGATGTGGCCCTGTCGCATATGTACGTCGACAACGCGGCGATGCAATTGGTGCGCGCTCCCAAGCAGTTCGATGTGATCGTCACCGGCAATATCTTCGGCGACATCTTGTCGGATGAGGCCTCAATGCTCGTCGGCTCCATCGGCATGTTGCCGTCCGCTTCGCTCGATGCCAACAACAAAGGGATGTACGAACCGATTCACGGCTCTGCGCCGGACATTGCAGGCATGGATAAGGCAAATCCTATGGCGACCGTCCTGTCGCTGTCGATGATGATGCGCTACACCTTTGGGCGCGACGACTTGGCGGCGCGGATCGACAACGCAGTGCGTTCGGTGCTCGCTTCTGGCCTGCGGACGGGCGATATTGCTGACGTTAATTGCACGTTGGTCGGCACGAAGGCGATGGGTGGGGCGATTGTGGCGGCAATTTAGCGAAATTTCGGCAAAAGTGTTGCATGACGTTGACATGGGTAGTTGATTCTGTTGGCGCACAACATCTGGTGCCCAGCGCGCCTTTACGACACAATATGTTGCGATTTTCAGTTCGGGCGATTGAGTCGATGTGAGCGCTCACTCCGATCACTCTCGAGTTAAAGTTAATTCTGAGCTTGCAGCGGCAACCCCATGATGTTATTTTTCTAATAGTTTTCAGAATTCAGAGATAGGCATGCTGCGCCAAAAACCACTCGTTGTATCGCTCATCTTGGCCGGCCTGATGGCGTCGACTCAGGTTGACGCCCTTGGCCTGGGTCGCCTTAATGTCACCACCGCCCTCGGCCAACCGCTGGTTGCCGAGGTCGATTTATCGGTCGCGCCGGGTGACGACGTCGACTCGATCAAGGCCAATATCGCCTCGCCCGCCGTGTATCGCGCCGCAGGCGTTGAGTACCAGGGCATCGTTCAGACGATTCGCGTCCAAGTGCTCCGTCGACCGAACGGCACACCATATTTGCGTCTGGCTAGCAGTCAAGCAATCAACGACCCGTACCTGGACATTCTGGTTGAAGTCAATTCCAGCACCGGTCGATTGGTTCGCGAATACGTGTTCCTACTTGACCCGCCGTCCTCGGCCGTAGCGCAGGCGATTGAGCCGTCGCAGCCGCTGCGCCCAGCAATACCAGCGCAGTCAGCACCGCCGCCACCACGGCCCGCGCTCGCACCGATACCTTCGATGGCCACCGGGCAGATGACCATGCCGCGCGCTGAGAGCGCCGACGGAAGTTACAACGTTAGATCCGGCGACACGCTGTCGGGCATTGCCCGACGCAACCTTCAGCCCGGCGTGTCGATCGAACAGACGATGATCGCCATTCAGCGTGCCAATCCTGATGCGTTCATCGGTGGCAATATCAATCGCCTTCGCGCGGGTGCGGCGCTCAATTTGCCGTCAAACCGTGATGCTCAGGCGATTGCACAAAACGCAGCCGTGAACGAAGTGCGGGTGCAGGCTTCCAGTTGGCGGGGCTACGTTGCGCGGGTGTCGGACAATGTGCCGAGTGTGGCGAGCGATGCGCCGTCCGCGCGTGCCAGCGGTCGCGTGTCAGGCGCCGTCGCCGACACCGGCACAGGCGCGAGCAACGCCGATAAATTGAAGCTCTCGCAAGGCGAGCGCGACAAGCAACAGCCGAGCACCGAGAGCAAAGTTGCGTCCGCCAAGGCGCTGAAAGAAGAGCAGTCACGCACTGCCCAGCTTGAAAAGACCAAAGCAGATCTGGAAAAAGCGCTGACGCTTAAAAATCAAACGATGGCCGACGCTCAGGCCAAGGCGCAGGCGGCGGCCAAAGCGCCGCCACCCGCACCCGTCGCTGTCGCAAAGGTCGATCCACCAAAGGCAATCGCTTTACCGCCCCCCCCCGCGCCGGTCGCCATCGCCAAAGTCGAGCCCCCGAAACCGATCGTCGTAGCGCCACCACCCCCACCACCACCACCACCCGCGCCAGTTCCGCCGCCACCGCCGCCTGCACCGGCAGTGGTTGAGGCACAGCCTCCAGCGCCTGCGCCGGCTCCAGCGCCAGTTGCGCCTCCGCCCCCGCCCCCGCTCCCTGCGCCGATAGCAGCACCACCTCCAGTCGCTGCTAAGCCTTCGGTGGTTGCGCCCGTCGCCGCAACCACCGAAGGCGACGGCATGCTGGACATTCTGGGCAATAACCCACTGCCTGCTGCCGCTGCGGGTTTAGGTATTCTCGGGCTCCTGGGTGCTTTCGTTTGGAGTCGCAACCGCAAAAAAGTTGCTCCGTCCACCAACTCCAGAATGTCTGATCCGATGGTTAACACCATCAATCCGGACACCGTGTTTGGCACCTCCGGCCTAGGCGTCGTCAAGACCAACGACGTACCGGTGCAAAGCCAGTTCAGCCGTTCCGGTATGGGCACCATCGATTCGGGTGAAGTCGACCCAGTGGCTGAAGCCGAGGTCTACATTGCTTACGGTCGCGAGGCGCAGGCTGAGGAAATTCTGCGCGAAGCCTTGCAACGCGATTCGCAACGCCCTGACGTCGCAACCAAGCTCGCGGAAATCGCAGCGACGCAAGGCAAGCGCGACTCGTTTGACAAGCTCGCGACCGACATCGTCGCCATGGATCGCACCGGTGAGTACAAGCAAAAACTGGCGGCGATTGCGACAACGCACTTCCCCGGTCACCCGCTCACGGGCGGTAGCAACACGGTCGCGACGCCTCCAGTTGCGCCCGCCGTGGCAGCAGTCGCCGTCATCCCTGCCGCAATGGGTTACGCGTCACTCGACACCCCCACGGCGCTAGGAAGCGCTTCGGCACCGATTTCTGCTGCGCCGCCAAGTTCGTCCTCCGGCTCACTTGATTTCGTGCTTGACGGCATGACGATCGCCAAGCCCGGCACGCCTACCCCGCCACCCATGCAGCCTGCGGCCCCGCCAGCATTGCTGTTTACTGCGCCGCCAGCAGTGGTGGTTGCGTCGTCGCTGCCCGCATCGCCGAGCGGTCGCAAATCGCTGGAAGATGACCTCGCTGAACTCGAAGCATCGCTCAAAAAGGCGACCACTGCCGGGCAGTTGTCAGAGTCCGGCATGGACTTCACTGACTTCTCAACGGCCACGCCGACCAACCTGGGCACCGTCGGTCCTTCAATGCGCCCCGAGATGCTCGACCTGAGCTTTGATGCGGGTCGTCAAGGCTTTGTTGATCCCACACCGTCTATTCTTGATGGTCAGTGGCATGACGCCTCGACCAAGCTTGATCTCGCTCGCGCCTATGAAGAGATGGGCGACCGCGAAGGCGCTCGCGAAATTCTCCGCGAAGTGATTCACGACGGCGACGAAGTGCAAATCGCCGAGGCAAAGGCGATGCTAGCCAAGCTTGGCGGGTAAGTGCGCAAGCCGGGCGGCTAAGCGCGCACGCTCCAACTGAGTCAGCAGTGGCGGATAACTCCCAGCGCGACACTCAGCGCTGGGCGCTGGGCCTCGAATACCGTGGCACTGCTTTCTGCGGATGGCAGCGTCAGGTTAAGCAGCCATCAGTGCAACAAGCGTTAGAAACAGCGCTTTCCAGTATCGCAACCGTTCCCGTCAGCGTCATCGCTGCGGGCCGCACCGACACCGGCGTTCACGCCTCTCTGCAGGTCGTGCACTTTGAAACGCAGGTCGAACGCGAAGCCACCGCATGGGTGCGCGGTGGCAACCAATTTCTGCCGGATGACGTGTCGATTCGCTGGGCCGTTCCGGTAGAGGACGATTTTCATGCACGATTCGCCGCGCAGTCGCGGCGCTATGTTTACCTGCTCGCGTCGCGTCCACAACGACCGGGGTTGCACACGGGCCGCATCGGCTGGACACATTGGCCGCTCGAGATGGCGCGCATCGAGGCTGCGCTGCCTGCGCTCTGGGGCACCCACGATTTCAGCGCGTTTCGCGCCGCCGATTGTCAGGCTAAATCACCGGTCAAAACTATCCATTCCGCGACCTTGCGGCAACAGGGCGCGGCGCTGCGCCTTGACTTTCACGGCAACGCCTTCCTGCATCACATGATCCGCAACATCATGGGCACGCTGGTCTACATCGGAAGCTCACGGCAGCCCAGCAGCTGGATGAAGGAGCTGATCGCACAGAAAGACCGCAAGCTCGCCGCGCCGACGTTCTCGCCTGCTGGACTGTACCTGGCCGGAATTGAGTACGATTCGCGCTTTGCGATTCCTGAAGCGTTCGTCGATCCGTGTCTTTAACCAACCCTGCAATTCGTACGCGCATAAAAATATGCGGCCTAAAAACCCCTGAACATGTGGACAACGCGATTCACGCGGGTGCAGACGCGCTCGGATTTGTGCTTTATCCGCCGTCTAGCAGGGCCATAGATTTAGCGCACTTGGCAGACTTGACAGGTCGCGTCCCAGGCTTCGTCTCGACTGTGGCTCTCTTCGTAAATCCCACGAGGGAAGACGTCGAAACCGCGCTCGGTGCCGCCCGAATCGACCTGTTGCAATTCCACGGCAACGAGCCAGAAACCTTTTGTGCGAGCTTCAACCGACCGTATGTGAAGGCATTGGCGGTCACCGAGACGTTCGATTTACTACAATCGCGATTGAAATACGCGACCGCCAGCGCGATCCTTTTGGACACGCCCAGCTCGGGCCACGGCGGTAGTGGAAAGACATTTAATTGGCAGCTCATCAACACGTCAAACACACAAAGCGGGCTCGCTCCAGCCCTCGTTTTGTCTGGTGGCTTGACTGTTGTAAATGTGGCCGACGCAATCCGCGCGGTTAACCCGTTTGCGGTGGATGTGAGTAGCGGCGTCGAGATTGCTCGCGGCATAAAAAGCTCCGAATTGATTCAGGATTTTTGTCGCGCCGTACGCGCCGCAGATTCATCCGCCGCATAGGCTGCGCGCCGCGCGCCACATCTACCGTTCAACGAATCAACGTTTGGTGCGCAAAACGCACCCTATTCAAGCCATCCAAATTTGCGCCACATCGCGCTAACGAATTGATCAAAATTCATTATGAAACTCTACGACCTTCCCGACGCTCAAGGCCATTTCGGCCAATATGGCGGCATCTTCGTTGCCGAGACATTGATCGAGGCGCTCGACCAGCTCAAGGCGCAATACGCCCGCTATAAACACGATCCGGAATTCCTCGCTGAATTTGCAAGCGAACTTAAATACTTCGTGGGTCGACCGAGTCCTGTCTACCACGCCAAACGCTGGAGTACGATGCTCGGCGGCGCGCAAATTTATTTGAAGCGCGAAGACTTGAACCACACCGGCGCTCACAAAATCAACAACTGCATCGGCCAGGCGATGCTCGCCAAACGGCTAGGCAAACCGCGTGTGATCGCTGAGACGGGCGCCGGGCAACACGGGGTGGCCACCGCCACCATCGCCGCGCGTTATGGTCTCGAATGCGTGGTCTACATGGGCAGTGAGGACATCAAACGCCAAGCGCAAAACGTCTATCGCATGAAGCTGCTCGGTGCCACCGTGGTGCCGGTCGAAAGCGGATCGAAAACGCTGAAAGACGCGTTGAACGAGGCGCTGCGCGACTGGGTCACCAACGTCGACAACACGTTCTATATCATCGGCACCGTCGCGGGTCCGCATCCGTACCCGATGATGGTGCGCGATTTTCAGTCAGTGATTGGCAATGAATGCCTCACCCAAATGCCGGAAATGGCGGGTCGTCAGCCCGACGCCGTGATCGCCTGCGTCGGCGGCGGCTCCAACGCAATGGGCATTTTTTATCCTTATATTCCGTATGAAAACACGCGCCTGATCGGCGTCGAAGCTGCGGGCGAAGGCATCGAGACGGGCAAACATTCTGCGTCTCTCACGCAGGGCGTGCCCGGCGTGTTACACGGTAATCGCACCTATCTTTTGCAGGACGAAGACGGTCAGATTGCCGAGACACATTCGGTCAGCGCAGGCCTCGACTACCCCGGCGTCGGCCCCGAACATGCGTATCTCAAGGACATCGGTCGCGCTGAATACGTGAGCATCACCGACGATGAAGCGCTAAAAACCTTTCACGATTGTTGTCGAATCGAAGGCATCATCCCCGCGCTCGAATCGGCTCACGCAATCGCCTACGCCACACAGCTCGCGCCGACGCTGGGCAAGGACAAAATTTTGCTGGTGAACCTCTCCGGTCGTGGCGACAAGGACATGCACACCGTGTCGCAGCGCTCGGGTCTATCGTTCTATTGCCATCCCGAATGCGAGCAGGGACGCACCGCAGCTGAGGCCGCGCGCAGTGCGGCGCAACCGTTGGTCAGAAAGTAGCGTCATGAAGCGCATCGACACCACCTTCGTCGCATTAAAAGCGAACAAAAAAACCGCACTCATTCCCTTCATCACTGCGGGCGACCCCGCGCTAGACGCCACGCTGCCGACCATGCATGCATTAGCCCTGGCCGGCGCAGACGTGATCGAGCTAGGCGTGCCCTTCTCCGACCCGATGGCCGATGGCCCGGTGATTCAGCGCTCGTCTGAACGGGCGCTGGCCAAAGGCATGACGATGCGCAAAGTGCTCGCCATCGTCGCCGAATTTCGCACGACCAACAACACGACACCGGTCGTGCTGATGGGCTACGCCAATCCGATTGAAGCGATGGGCCGCGAAAAGTTCGTCGACGCTGCTGCCACCGCAGGCGTGGACGGCGTACTCGTCGTCGACTACCCGCCAGAAGAGGCCGACGATTTTTCCGCCATGCTCATCGAGCGCGATCTCTCGCCGATTTTTTTGCTCGCGCCCACGTCCACCCCCGAACGTATCGCCCACGTAGCGCGCCTCGCGCGAGGCTACGTGTATTACGTGAGCCTGCGCGGGGTCACTGGCGCGGGGCACTTGGACGTGGTCGAGGTCACCCGCAAAGTGGCGGTCATCAAGGCTGCGTTGCCGGTGCCGGTGGGCGTCGGCTTCGGGATTCGCGATGGCGCGACGGCGCGAGCGGTAGGCGAAGTCGCCGACGCAGTGGTGATTGGCTCCGCGCTGGTGCAAACGATGTTTGAGGCACCAGCGGGCGAGGTAGCAGCGAGAGCAGGGGCGTGGTTGGCGGAGGTTCGGACTGAGCTCGACGCGTAACGGGCAGCGCCGACCTTTTTTCTGTCAGGCGAGAGCAACTGAACGACCGAGATAGCGCAAGAAGCGAGCACGTTAGGCGCAAACCGCAGAATCCGCGAAAATCATGGCTCACTTGAATTCGCAGCGGGTAGCTCCGCCGAAAGTTGAAGCTTATGTCTTGGTTAGAGAAAATCATTCCGTCGGTCAAAGGCGATACCGGTGCCAAGCGTGGCGTGCCGGAAGGGCTTTGGTTGAAGTGCTCAAAGTGTGATTCGGTGCTGTACACGGCCGACGTTGAAAAGAACCAGCACGTCTGCATGAAGTGCAGTTATCACATGCGGATCGGCGCGCGGGCGCGGCTCAACGGGCTGCTTGACGAGGCGGGGCGCAGGGAAATTGGTGCGGATGTGACGCCGGTCGATTCGCTCAAATTCAAGGACAGCAAAAAGTATCCTGACCGGTTGAAGCAAGCCGCCGATGCCACCGGTGAAACCGATGCGCTGGTGGCGATGCAGGGCACGATTGACAAGGTGCCTGCGGTCATCGCGGCGTTTGAATTTGAGTTCATGGGCGGCTCGATGGGCTCGGTGGTCGGCGAGCGATTCGCGCGCGGCGTGGACGCGGCGATCAAGGCAAAGTGTGGATTTATTTCTGTCGCAGCGTCGGGCGGTGCGCGCATGCAGGAGGGTTTGGCGTCATTGATGCAAATGGCCAAAACCAACGCTAAGCTCGCCGAATTGGCAGAGAAAAAACTGCCGTACATCAGCGTACTGACCGACCCGACGATGGGCGGGGTGTCGGCGAGTTTTGCGTTTGTCGGTGATGTGGTGATCGCCGAGCCGGGTGCGCTGGTCGGTTTTGCCGGGCCGCGCGTGATCGAGCAGACGGTGCGGGAGAAATTGCCGGAGGGCTTTCAGCGCGCCGAATTTTTGCTTGACAAAGGGGCGATTGACCTGATCGTGGATCGTCGCGAACTGAAATCGACGCTGGCTAAATTGCTGGGCGCGTTGAAATAATCTCGTGTTGAGTGCTGTACGGCTTTTGGCGAGAAGGCAGCGACTCGTAAATAAACCAAAAAATCCTCGCTTACCCACTAAGGGCCTGTTGACAAATAACGTGTCCATTCGCCCGGCCGGGCTCGGACGCACTGCGTCGTTACGAATCACTTGTGTGACCAGCCACACCACGCTCGTTGCGCCTAGCACTGCATCCCGCCAGCACCGCCAAAAACGGTACTTTGCTAATTTCCGCCTCCGTAAAAACCGGTGCCGGGTATGCATGTGGTTTGGGTTTGTTCGCCAGTATTTGAGCAACGATTTCGCGAGCGATCAGCTGCCATCATTGATCTGGGATCAACTGCACCGTGGTTGTTTTGAGACGTTGAATAAGTACATGCACGCGCGTGAGCATCGCGATGGCGCGCTCTTTCGTCACATGCATGTACGTGATCAAGAGATGGCTCTGGCCCGCAAGCTCGGTCTTTCTGCCCACCGCGGTGAGCAGCATTAGTTGGGAGCGGATCGCCTCCATACGCGCAGCCGGGCGGGCGCTCGCATGTACATACTCCACCCGTTATTAATCAGCACGTTGCTCCTCACCATCAACGCAGAGCGTAAGAGCTCGTTGCTGGTAAGGCGCGTCCAACCCCACTGATCCTCAGTTCGTCGAAAATGTTCTCACAGTCCGCCCGATTCCGATAGAGTTGCGCTGCCTTCCCCGCAATAGACGCTCATAAGTCAACGATCAAAATTTATCGTCGCAATTTCAATGGGTATCGCCTCGATGCCGATACAGGCTCTCACAGGCAAAGTGGTCTTCACACCAGAAGGTGATTTTTCTGAAACTGCCGTTCAGCGTGGGGCGAAGGCGTCAAAGGAGCAATGCGCAAAGGTTGCAAACGCCGTGTGGGCGGACGCGGGCTCCGATCACGCCGAATGCCTGAGGTATTGAATGGCCAGATTTGGCGGCTCGGCGGAAAACACACCGGTTGTGTTCTTTCACGGCGACGTGCGGCCCGGTTCGGGCAGAACCAGCAAAACGTACTTGGCTCAAACCGACGAGAAGCTACAACGCGATGCTGACGCCAACGCAAAGCTGCTTGGCACACCCTACATTTTCTTCGCGCGACCGGGTACATATGGATCATCAGGTGAACATATGCAACGACGACGGCCCGCAGGGGCCCGATTGATTAACGTCGCACTCGACAAAACTAAACGACGGCATGGCATCGAGAAATTTGTGTTGTCCAGGCAGAGTGGCGGCGGACATGTCACGTCTTCATTGCTCTCCTATCGATCCGACGTAACGTGCGCCGTTCCTACCTCAGCCGGATCGTCTCCACGCATTCTGCAGATGCTCAAAGGACGGACTAGAGACTCGACGGGTTATAGCGACGCTTACGAACCAACTGAGCATCTAACCAAGAACCGCATGGCACCCGACCTGCGCGTGTTTGTTGTGGGGAACCCGCCAGACACTAATGTGCCGTGGCAATCGCAAACAATCCTGACGACCAAGCTCCGCGAGATTGGCGTGCCTGCGGAAACCATTCAAGCGGAGGGCACCGGCTCACAAGTGCACGGCTTGAGCGTTTCCAGCGGCGGGATTGCAAGCTGGTGCGCTCAAGTTTGTCAACCAGCGAAATTCTGACTAGTTCAGTCGGATTGCGTGGGTAACGGATACGTACATTGCAACTGTCCCGTTCTTGACGGTACTTCGCCCATTTACGCATCCCTAAGTGGCGTTAGGGAAACGCTGAGTAAATCAAATTTCATGCCACTCCGGCGAAGGCAGGTACCCACGCCCTAGCAAAATTAATGAGTTGCAGCTGCCATGGATCCCGACCTTCGTCGGGGTAGCTATTTACTCAGCGTTTCCTTAATTTAGGATCACACGAATCGCCTCACGTTAATAACCCGCTGTCCGTAAGAACGCCAGACACCGCCCGCTCGTTGTAACGCCGCACCACGCACACACACGTCATACGCGCCGCGTCGAGCCCCGCCAAACTCTGCAACGGCCACCACTGGCGTATCGCCTTCTAGCGGTCGCGTTGATTGCACGACCGGCCCGATAGCGAGCGCTGTGTCTGCTCTCACGAACACCGGGATGCGCTCAAGATCGTAGTTGAGGGTGATGACTTCACCGCCCTCAATGTGCATGCCGCTCCACAGCTCAAACCAGCCGCCGGGGTGCTCGGGCAGATAGCCTTCGACGTCGCCTTCTACGTTGAGCACAGGCATGACGATGAGCTGCGGGCCGCAGTAAAACTGTTGTTCGAAGGCTCGCGCGATGCGATCATCGGGATGCATCAGTGCCATGGAGCGCATAACCGGCAGGCCCGTTTTGACGGCATGGTCGCACGCACCACGAAGGTAGGGCAAGAGCTTGTAGCGAATCTCGAAAAACTCGCGGGCGATGCGTTCAATTTTTTTGCCAAAACACCACGGCTCGCGCGCGCCGATGCCGTGAATGCGAAAGTGTGACGCGAACACGGCTGCCTGCACCCAGCGCAGATACAGCGCGGGTTCGGGTTGCGTTGCGCCGTAAAAACCACCTGCGTCGGTAGCGTGAAACGGCGTACCGGAATGACCGTGATTCATGCCGGCGCGCAGGCTGTTGGCGAGGCCTTCCCAATCGCTTTGCGGGTCGCCGCCCCATTGCACGGGATGACGCTGCGAGCCGATCCACGCGGCGCGACCCCATACGCAAGCCTCGTCGCCATAAGCGTTGCGTGATGCCTCAAGCACGCATTGGTTGTAGAGGTGCGCGTTGACGTTGTGAACGCGTGCACCGGTGTCGCCGTTGTGAGCGAGCGCGTCATGCGGCACCTGTTCACCGAAGTCGCTTTTGATGGTGTCAACACCGAGTTCCCACAACTTTTTGTGTTCGTCGCGCCACCATGCGTAGGCCGCGGGGTTGGTGAAATCGACGAGACCCGATGGCGGAAGGGGTGTAAGCGTCGGGCCGAATGGCGTGGTTTTTTTGCCCGTATCCCAATGGTAAATCAGCTCGGAACCGTCGGCATTTTTGAGGAAATAGCTGTTCTGAACGTAGGTGCGATAGGCGGGATGATGAACCGAGACGAGTGGATATTCCCACGCGCATACTTTGTAGTCGAGCGCTTTGAGTTCACCCATCACGCGCTTTGGATCGGGGTAGCGTGTCGGATCAAAATTGAAGTGGAATCGCGTCGGTGTGTCTTGCCACGCGCGGCCATCAAACGTGATGACATCGACCGGAAATTTGCGCGCGCGGAACTCTCGCGCAGTGCTCAAAATATCGGCCTCGTCCTTGTAATATGCGCGGCTGATCCATACGCCGAGCGACCACAGCGGCACGTTTGCGGGCTTGCCGGTAATGCGCTGATAACCAGCAATCACCTGCTCAGGCGTGTCGCCTGCGAATAAAAATAAATCAAATTGCGGTTCGTCCGTGACGACCACGTAGCTGCGGTTTGACCATTGCGCATGTCCCGCGCCTTGCGCAACGTCAACCGTGGTGTGGGCAAGAATTCCCCAGCAGCCGTTCGGCGTAATCGCCCACGCGAACGGCGTGTTTTTGTAGCTCAAATCGGTGTTGACACCGAGGGCGTCTTCCACACGAGAACTGACTAGCTGTCCGCGTTTGTTGAGTGCGCCTCCTTTTTCACCGAGACCGTACACCGGCGTATCCGATGCCAGCGCAAATGCGGCAACCGCTTGCGTGGACGTCAATCCAAACGCCGGTAGTCGCGTGGCTTCCAGCGGTTTCGCCATGCCGCGAAACTGCTCATCAGTGATGCTCGTTAGCAGTGTTTTGCCCTTGAAGCGCAGCGATAAATTCAGTGCGTGCGACGCGTCACTTGCAAGCGTTAACGTCGCACGTCCTGACTTGATTTTGAGCGACGTTGCGCCGCGCTCTGCCGTTACCGATTCCGCCTCCGCGCGCGCAACCACCAAACCGTAGTCCGGCTTGCTAATGGGGTTGACGCGCAACCGAAAAATACCTGTGCCGTAACTCTCGACCGACATCGTCACCGAGCTGCCGTTGAGCGTAATGGCGTTGACTTCATTGGCGGGAGTGTCGCCCGGGGTGAGTGAAATCAGGCGGTCAAACTGTGTGAAATCCATCGTAAGTTCTGTGCGTGACTCAATAAGCGGCGGTGGGCGCGACCAGTGTCGGGGTTTCAGACATGGGCACATCGCTACAGAGCTCGCGAATGCGTTGCAATCCCGTTTTGGCAGCCCCCATCAGCAAGCCTAAATCGCTGGCGTGGGAGACGAAACTAAAGCCGATGGAGTGTGCCCAATTGATCTGTTCGGGTGTGGCGAGCACCGTGCCCAGTGGCGTGCCCGCGCGGCGACAAACACTAGCGACTTCGGTCATCATTTCTCTGACTTGCGGATGATTCACGTCGCCACCGTGGCCGAGTGCAATCGACAAATCCCCCGGCCCGACAAAGAGGCCATCAACCCCCGGAACGCCTGCAATCTGCATCGCAGCTGCCATCGCTTGCGGTGTTTCAAGCTGTGCGATCACGCACACTTCCTGATTTACGCGCTCGACATAATCAGGAATGGTGTTGTATCGACTGGCCCGATGCATGCGCGCAAAACCGCGATCACCGAATGGCGGATAGCGGCAGGCGCGCGCCAGCTCGTGGGCTTCGGTCACGGTGTTGACCATCGGGAAGAGCAGCGACATCGCCCCCATGTCGAGCGCAAATTTGATCTGCGTTTTGTCGTGCGAGGCCATGCGCACCAAGGGCACGGTTTTGGACTCCGCGGTAGCTTGCAACAGCGCGTGTAGGCCGTAGGTTTGCGCGGTGGAATGCTCGATGTCGAGCACCAGATAATCGTAGCCAACGTTGGCCATCAGCTCGGCCATGACGGGCGAGCCCGACATAAACCAACCGCCAGTGAGTTGGTTGCGCTTGAGTAGGGCGTGTTTGAGGGGGTTGTGGAGTGCCATGATGCCTACATTCAAAAAATGGTGGGTTCAGGCAGCAATTCTGCACCTTGTAAAAAGTCAAAATCCGCACCCTCGTCAGCCTGCGTGACATGCTGCTGATAGAGCGCGGCGTAGCTGCGGTTGTAGCGCAGCGTGGCCGGTTTAGCGAGTTTCCATGCGGCGTGGCGAAGGTCTAATTCCGGTTGCGAAACTTGCAGCATGAGGCTGCGGTTTTCCACATCAAGCGCGATCAGGTCGCCCTCGCGCACCAGCGCCAACGCGCCGCCGACTGCGGCTTCCGGGCACACATGCAGCACGCAGGTGCCGTAGTGGGTGCCACTCATGCGCGCGTCCGAGATGCGCACCATGTCGCGCACGCCCTGCTCCAGCAGCTTTTTCGGGATCGGCAGATTGCCCGCCTCCGGCATACCCGGCGCGCCGACCGGGCCGACGTTTTTGAGTACGAGGATCGAATCTTTCGTGACGTTCAAATCTGGCGAATCGATGCGCGCCTGCATATCGGCAAAGTTTTCAAACACCACGGCGGGGCCGGTGTGTTTCAGCAAATGTGCCGACGCTGCGGAAGGCTTCATCACCGCACCGCGCGGCGCGAGGTTTCCAGTGACGACCGCGATGGCTTGCTTGGAGACAGGGCGGTCGAGTGGGCGAATAATTTGAGCGTTGAACACTTTTGCCGCGCTTAAATGTTCGCCCAACGTGTGGCCGGTGACCGTGCCTGTGGTCGTATCCAGATGCGCCTCAATCTGCTTGAGCAAGCCCTGCAAGCCACCGGCAAAAAAGAAGTCCTCCATCAACGCCTCGCCTGCAGGCATGATGTTGGCAAGCACCGGAATGGTTTTGTTGTACCGCTCCCACACGTCGAGCGGCAGTTTGATCCCGAGCCGTCCGGCCATCGCGGGCAAATGCACGCAGGCGTTAGTTGATCCGCCAATCGCGAGCACGATTTTCACCGCGTTATGAAAGCTCGCTTCCACGCAAATATCTCGCGGCTTTAGGTCTTCCGTCACCATCGCAACGATCCGCTCGCCGACCTGCGAACACATGCGCGGATGATGTGAGTCCATCGCCGGAATTGACTGCGCGCCGGGCAGCGTGAAGCCCAGCACTTCGGCCACCGCCGTCATCGTCGTGGCCGTGCCTGCCGTGTTGCAGGTGCCGGGGCTGCGCGTCATGCATCCCTCAAGCTCTTGCCAATCGTTGTCGCCAAAGCGGCCCGCACGACGTTCGTTCCAGAACTTCATGGTGTGGGTGCCGGTGCCGACTTTTTGCCCTTGGAAGGATGCGTTTGACGACGCGCCTGCGGGGATAAAGATCGACGGCACGTTGGTTGAAAACGCGCCCATCAACAGCGCGGGTGTGGTCTTGTCGCAACCGCCCATCAGCACCACGCCGTCAATCGGGTGCGAGCGAATGAGCTCCTCAGTTTCCATCGCCAAAAAGTTGCGATACAGCATGGTGGTGGGCTTAACCCACACCTCGCCAAGGCTCATCGCAGGCAGCTCAATCGGCCAGCCGCCAGCGCGCAGCACGCCCTCGCGTACTTTTTGCGCGCGCTCTCGCAAGTGCGAATGGCAGGTCGAAATGTCGCTCCACGTATTGATGATGCCGATGACCGGGCGATCCATGAAATCCGAGCGATTCCAGCCGACCTGGGCGAGTCGCGCGCGGTGCGAAAATGTCCGCATGCCGTCGCCCGCGAGCCAGCGCTGGCTGCGCAGTTCGGTGATGTTTTTTTGTTGGGTCATAGCGGTGGGCGATTGCCAGATCGGCTTTGCTGCATCGTGCGATGAGGATAGCATAAACATCCGTCCAACTCATATAGATGATCTATATGAGTTGGACGGTGTTCGGCAACCCGAGCTTCGGATCAACACGCAGGTATTTAGGTATCACTATGAGCCGCCTCAGCAATCTGTACCCCTCTTTACGTGGCAAACACGTGTTCATCACCGGTGGAGCCACGGGCATCGGCGCGGCGCTGGTAGAGAACTTCGTGGCGCAGGGTGCGCTGGTGAGCTTTCTTGACATTGACGACGACGCGGCCAATGCGCTCAAAATCCGCCTCAATGTGCGTGAGCAGCTGCGCTACTGGCATTGCGATATTCGCGATGTTGCGGCGCTGCAATCCACCATCACCACTGCGGCCAGAGCGCACGGCAGCCAGCTCGATGTGTACATCGGCAATGCCGCTAACGACGCGCGCCATGCCTTCGACGAATTGACACCCGAATTTTGGGACAACAATCAGGCGATTAATTTACGCCCGCAAATTTTTGGCGCGCAGGCGGCGGCACGCCTGATGCAACCGGGCGGATCGATCATCACCACTGGCAGCGTGAGCTGGATGCGCCGCCGCGCTGGCTTTGTGAGCTACACCACCAGCAAGGCCGCGATTCATGGTTTCACGCGCACGCTGGCGCAAGAGCTCGGCCCGCGCGGTATTCGCGTTAACTGCGTGGTACCCGGCGCGATCAAGACGCCGAAGCAGATGGCGCAGGTAGTGACGCCAGAGCTCGAACAAGAATTTCTCGACAATCAAGCGCTGAAGTTTCGACTTGACGGCGACGATGTGGTCGCGATGGTGTTATTTCTGGCCAGCGACGATTCGCGCGGTTGCGCGGGTCAGGCGTTTATCGTCGACGGCGGGATTGTGTAAGGCGCGCGCCGCGTCACCCGATCAGGCGCGCAACAACGGCAACAAAAATAGCGCGACGTTGACGAAAAACGCCGCCATCCACACCAGTGAACGCTGGCGCTGTTTGCCGGTGACATACAGCGCGATGTAGATCACGCGCAGCACGATGAAGGCGACCGCCAGCGCGTTCGGCAACCAGCCGATCACGCCGAGCATGTGGCTCACGATGACAGCGGCGGCGAAAAACGGCAGTGCTTCCCAGCAGTTTTCCTGCGCTGACTGCGCCCACTTTTTGAAGCCCTGCTGCTTTGCAATCCAGTCGCGCGGATTGCGGTTGTCGTAGCCACCGTCCTTGTGCGAGACGTTCATGTCGCGGCCTTTGGCTAGACCCGCACAAACAATGGGCAAGACGGCGGCGAGCAGGATGCAGAACAGGGCAATGGTCATCAGTAGTTCCGGTCTCTATTGTTAACAACTTATTGCTGAAAGCGTTGCTACATTTGGGCGTAGCGCCATATTGGCTATAACTCGATATTCAGCGTTTTGTGCGCGTGAGCCCAATTTAAACGATGTTTTCACGACAAAGCTGTAGGTAGTCTTTCCTACAACCCCAACGCCGCGATACCCGCTTTGGCGATCTGCACATCTTCCGTTGACTTCACGCCTGAGACGCCCACTGCGCCGACATATTGACCGTCAACCACAATCGGCACGCCGCCTTCGAGCGGCGTCACCGGCGTGACCGACAGAAACGACATGCGACCCTCGTTGACCATCTTTTCGTACACCGCGCTCTCACGACGACCAATCGCCGCCGTGATGGCCTTTTGCGGTCCGATCCAAGCGGACACCGGGGCTGCGCCGTCCAGCCTTTGTAGCCACAGCAAATGCCCGCCATCGTCGACAATCGAGATCGTCACCGCCCAATTGTTTTTGACCGCTTCGGCCTCGGCTGCGGCAGCGATCTTTTTTACATCGTCAAGAGTCAGTACGGGTTTGCTCTTCATGTGGTTTTCTCTTTGAGTTTCATTAAGGCAGAATACTTGAGCAGCAGTTGCGCGTTGCTTTCGACGTGCGCCGCGTTCACCGGAATGCAGTCGACGGGGCACACTTCGCGGCATTGCGGCACATCAAAATGGCCCACGCATTCCGTGCATTTAGCGGAATTGATGACATAGATGTCCGCGCCCATCGAAATCGCGTCGTTGGGGCATTCGGGTTCGCACACGTCGCAGTTAATGCACTCGTCGGTAATCATCAGGGCCATAGCTGTATTGTAGGAGCGGCGTAAGCTGCGAACCGCGAACGGGTTACAAGGCGACAGAGGTGACCTAGGTGACGCGTCAACCGTCACTTTAGGAGGGCGGAAATTAGCAAAGTCCCGTTTTTGGCGGTGCCGGTGGGATGCAGTGCTAGGCGCTCCGAGCGCCGTGTCGCTGGCCACACAAGCGAGGAGCAACGACGCAATGCGCCTACCGGCGCCGTCAAGAACGGGATATTTGCAATTTCTGCATCCCTACGCCACCTCATCACCTCTCGTCACCCGCTCGTTAAAGCGAGAACGCCCAAGACAATTTAGCAAACACCTCAGTGGTGATGCGAGTCGCCTGCCCCGTTGCCCGCTGATTGCTCTGCGTCACGCCAAAATTGAACTCGCGTCCCAGTCAGCGCTTGTGTGCGTAGACCATTGAGATCACTTGGGTTTGCACTTTCGGCGCCACCTCAAACGCATACATCGACGCGTTGAGCTCAGAGCGCGTGTGCTGCGCAATCAGACGCAGCGTGTCCTGTGCCGTGACATAGCCTACGCCCACCAATTGCAGCGCGCGCTCGTGCAAACGACAGCGTTTCGAATCAATATCGTTGAGCCGAAAATCACTCATCTTCCATTCAAGCTCGACACGTTCGTGGGGCCGCGTATTGAGCGTCACGCCTGTGAACAGCGTGCGCCCCACAGCGGATCGGTGATTGAGCGGGTGTAAATCAGGTTGTTCGGCGTTGAAAAAAGATCGCTGCCTTCCAGTAAAAACGGTCGCTTTTCTTGCACTGATAATGCAAATATCGCGTTGCTTTTAAGCTGCGGTGTGTCCAGCTCAAGCTGCTAAAAATCAGGCCGGAACGTGGCGTCCAGCGCCCACTCCGGGCTTGGCCGCCACTTGATATCGGCACCAGCGCTAAATTTTGCCTCGCTACTGCTGTGCTCACCGATGCGCGTTCTGCTGCTGTTCACTGCCGCGTAAGGCGTGACCGTAAGGCCGGAAGTTTTCGGCAGATCACGTAACCCCGTCAACGCTTCGGCTACGCACAAAAAGCACGCGGGCTCGCGGCCGAGCACCACGTTGGTGGTGCGAATGCGCGTCTCGCTCGGCTGATTGCGAAACACGATGAAATTCAATTTCTTTGGCGTCGGGTGTGGCAAGCGCAGCGTCGCCCGCGGGATGCGAAATTCCGCGCCCCAATCATCGGCGAGGCGTGCAGGCGCCGCTTCAAAACCGAAGTCAGGCGACCAGTCTTCGTCCGAGTTGTCTTCGTTCCAAATGCCGTAGGCCAGCACGCAGCGCACGTTCATCCGAAAAAATTGGGCGCATTTTTTGGCACCCGTGGGGTCGATCCACACGATGAAGTCGGCCATCGTGCTAAGTACGTTTTCGCGTCGCACGAAAGGCGCATAAATCTTCGACGGAGCGGCATCAAAGCCACGCACACCGAAATAGATCGCGTCCTTGTCGTACAGCACGCGCACCTCGGTGCGATCCCGAGCGGGTTGCTTTTCGCGCGGCATGTTCTCGATGAAGTCCGCCGACACCGGTGCGCGCTGCCAATCGGGCTCATCGAGCTTGCCGTCGAGCGTGATTTTTTCCGTGATGGGAATGGCTTGCGGTGCCCAGCCCGAGGCACAAAAGAAAGTCGTCAACGCACACGCCACCGCGCCAAAAAAAGGCGTAAATAATTCTTTACCCATCGCCCGCCCTAAAACGACCAGAATTCGCAAGCCCGAAGGTTATTCGTGATGCGTGACGGCGGCAAATCTGATGCGACGAATAGCGGGTCGGTAGCCGCGAGTACGTCTCTTGTAGGAGCGCCTCTTGGCGCGAAAACGGTACCCGCAGGGTGACCTAGTCGCGCGCAGGGGCGCTCCTACCACTCCCGCAAAAAACTACGCGTTCATCGCCCGGCGCTCAATCACCTTGCGCTTCAAAGCTTCGCCGACCAGCGGGTGCACAAAGCGGCTGAAATCGCCACCGAAATACGCCACTTCACGCACGATCGTGGCGGAGATGAACAGATATTTTTCTGACGGCGTGAGGAACACCACTTCCACGCTCGGATCCATGCTGCGGTTCATGCCCGCCATCTGAAATTCGTACTCAAAATCGCTGACTGCGCGCAGGCCGCGCATGATGATCCCAGCGTCTTGCTGCCGCACAAAATCGAGCAACAAACACGAGAAGCGCTCGACCCGCACGTTCGCCAAATCTTTGATCACTTCTTGCGCCATTTCCACGCGCTCCGTCGCCGTAAACCACGGCCCCTTGCGGTTGGAATCGGCCACGCCGACGACCACCTCGCCAAACAAGCGCGACGCACGACGAATCAAATCTTCATGACCTTTGGTGAGCGGGTCGAAGGTTCCCGGATATACGCATCGCAACATGGCAGTCTCTCTTCTGATGGCGCTTTTACAGGGCCGTTGTAGGCGCGCTGTTCTGCGTGAAGAGATGATAGTTCACCACCCCGGCGCGTGCCTGTCGCGTGCGGGTGAAGCCCGGCAGGTCTTTGTCTTTAAGCTCCTTCACGTACTCGCAATACACAAAGGCCTCGGGCGCAGCCACCCGTGCGATCAAAGGCGCGAGCCGCGCCCACCAATCCTGCGCGAACGGTGGATCGATAAAGATCACCTCAAATTTTTCTGGCGTTGCAGCAAGAAAACCGAAGGCGTCGGCGTTCACCAGCCTGAGATTTGGCATGTCCAGCACGTTCGCGTTCTTGGTCATCGCCATCATGGCCGCCTTTGATGTCTCCACCGCGATCACCTTTGCCGCACCGCGCGACGCCGCCTCAAACGCCAGCGCGCCCGAGCCCGAGAACACATCCAGACAGCGCTTACCGTCCAGGTTTTGCCCTAGCCAGTTGAACAACGTCTCGCGCACCCGATCAGGCGTCGGCCGAAAACTCTCCACGCCCAACAGGTCGGGAAAGCGAATAAGGCGGCGCTTGTGCGTGCCACCGATGATGCGGATTTGGTTTTTGTAAGGGATCATATTTTTTACGGTCAACCGCGTAATGCGTTCTGTAGGAGCGGCGCGAGCCGCGAAAGCGCCGATGTTGCGGCAAATCGCGGCTTGCGTCGCTCCTACCAAAAATCGCGGTTCCGAGTGGGTGGCGGGGCAATCTTTAGAATCGTATTGTCTCGAATGAGAGTAGAAAGCGCTCCATGTGGGGTTTGTTCAAGAAAAAAACTCGACCTTCGCCGGTCGATACGACCGCAGACGCGCCGGCGGAGACGTCCGTTGCGCCATTGGTCGAGGCGCAAGCTACAGCGGTCATCATCGCGCCGCCCGAAGAAAAAAAAGGCTGGCTCGACAAGCTCAAATCCGGCCTGACCGCCACCCGTAACAAGCTTGGCCTCAATATCCTCTTCGCGGGAAAGCTCGACGAAGAGACATTGGAACAGCTAGAGGCGCAACTGCTGATGGCCGATTGCGGCATGGCCGCCACGCAGCATCTGCTCGACGACCTGCGCAAACGCTGGAAGCAGGCGGGCGGCACGGGTGACCCGCGCGCCATGCTGGTCGATAGCCTCACCGAGCTCTTAAAGCCGCTGGAGCAGCCGTTCAAGGTCGCTGACGACGCACCTTTCGTCATCATGATCGCTGGCGTCAACGGCGCAGGTAAAACGACCAGCATCGGCAAGCTCGCTAAATATCTGCAACGCCAGGGCGCGAGCGTGCTCTTGGCTGCGGGCGACACCTTCCGCGCCGCAGCCCGCGAGCAGCTCGCGATTTGGGGCGAGCGCAATAACGTCACTGTGATTCAACAGGCGGGCGGCGACCCGGCGGCGGTCATGTTCGACGCCGTGGCCGCGGGCATTGCGCGCGGCACGGATGTGGTGATGTGCGACACGGCGGGCCGTTTGCCGACGCAATTGCACCTGATGGACGAACTGAAAAAGGCCAAACGTGTCATCGGCAAAGCGATGATCGGCGCGCCGCACGAAATCTTGCTTGTGCTCGACGGCACCACTGGCCAAAACGCCATCTCGCAAGTGAAATCGTTCGACGACGCGCTCGGCTTAACCGGCCTCGTGATGACCAAGCTCGACGGCAGCGCCAAAGGCGGCGTGATCTGCGCCATCGCCAAAGAACGCCCGATTGCGCTGCGCTTTATCGGCGTCGGCGAGGGCATTGACGATTTGCGACCGTTCGTGGCGCGGGAGTTTGCGGAAGCGCTGGTTTAGACTTTATCGCCTCACGCGTAGGCAGCAAATTCTCGTAGGGCGGGCACCCCGTGCCCACCCTCACCGCGCAAAGGACAATCGTTTCCTTGCCACACCTTGATGGGCACGGGGTGCACACCCTACAAAAAAAGGTTGGCCTTTCGGTACGACCGTTTTTCGTGGCAACTGACTAATAGCTTTTTACGGAAAGGCTTATTCAATCCGGGCTAAGCGCTATATTCAGTCGTTCATCGACAATTGACCAGAACGACGTCTATGCCCCAATTAAACGGGCATTTCACTAAAAAGCTACATCAAAAAATTGATTGTTTGGTGATTGACGTAAACATCTCCAACGCCAGCGACCCGGCGTGACTATTGCCACTTTCTTCCAGCGCAGGTGACCACACGCAAATCCCGCATTGCCCCGGCAGAATCGCGACGATTCCGCCGCCCACTCCGCTCTTTGCCGGGAGCCCCACCCGAAACGCAAAGTCACCCGCCGCGTCGTAGGTGCCGCAGGTCAGCATCAGCGCCGACAGTCGCTTCGCTGAGCTGGCATCGACCTCGGCCTCGCCCGTCCACGGATTCACGCCGTGATTGGCGAGAAAACAAACGGCACGCGCCAGCTCCACACAGTTCATTTCGATGGCGCAATGGTGGCAATACGCGTGCAGCACCTCGCCAACCTTGTTGTGCAGATTACCGAAACTCTTCATGAAATGCGCCATCGCCGCGTTGCGTGACGAGGTGCTGATCTCCGACTGTGCGACCTTTGTGTTGTACGTGATGTCCGCGGCACCACTCACCTTGCGCACAAAATCCACCAGCGACTGCGCCGCATTCACGCTGCGGCTCGCCAACATGTCGGTGATCACCAGCGCGCCGGCGTTGATGAAGGGATTCCTCGGAATGCCCTGCTCGGCTTCCAGTTGCACCAGAGAATTGAACGGGCTGCCCGAAGGCTCCCGCCCCACGCGCGTCCACAACGAATCGCCTTCGCGCTGGAACGCCAGCGTCAGCGCAAAAAGCTTGGAGATCGACTGAATCGAAAAACGCTTCGTCGCATCGCCCACCGAATAAACATTGCCCGCAAAATCCACCACCGCCATGCCAAATTGATCCGGCGCGACGTTCGCCAATTCCGGGATGTACGACGCCACCTTGCCCTCGCCGATGATGGGTTGCAGCGCGGTGTAGATGCGGTCAAGGGTGGGTTGGTAGTCCATGGCGGGATTATGCGCAAAACTTAATGCCCTCTCCCGCAGCGCGGGAGAGGGTTAGGGTGAGGGCCGTTGTTTGATCAAAGATGGCCGCATGCCACCAGCGCGCTCTGCGGCCGCGCGGGGCCAGTCACTTTTGGCAGTTGCCCCAAAAGTAACCAAAAACGCTAGCCCCTGCACCCCGCTTCATCCTGCGGTGCTCGCAACGGGCGGGATGCGTCAACG
>ENA-OFCX01000245-OFCX01000245.1-metagenomes-genome-assembly--contig:-NODE-245-length-31383-cov-24.126341_pt1 | contig 31383 bp, 20 predicted proteins | sample MGYA00153384_OFCX01 | MGnify analysis MGYA00153384
GCTTTGGCAACTTATTCATTTTTACCGATCGTTCAAGCATTTACCAAAACTGCTAATGTGTCGATCGAGATGAGCGATATTTCGCTGGCTGGGCGGATTATTGCCACTTTTCCCGAACGGTTGAAAGCGGAGCAACAGCAACCCGATGCCCTCGCGATCTTGGGCAAACTAGCGCAGACACCAGCAGCTAATATTATCAAACTGCCGAATATCAGTGCTTCGACACCTCAATTGGTAGCGGCGATTGCGGAATTGCAGGAGCAGGGGTACGATATTCCCGACTATCCAGCCCAACCGCAGAATGAGGAAGAAGTAAAAATTAAGGCGCGGTATGGCAAGATAATCGGTAGTGCGGTGAATCCAGTATTGCGCGAGGGAAATTCCGATCGCAGAGTAGCAGCAGCGGTGAAAGAATACGCCCAAAAGAATCCCCATCGAGTAGGCGCGTGGGTAGCAGATTCTCAGACTCACGTTGCCCACATGGAGAGTGGGGATTTTTATGGGAGCGAACAGTCAGTAGTCATAGCTGAGGCGGGGGAAGTCAAAATCGAGCTAGTCACAACAGATGGTGTGACTGTATTGACGAAGACGGCGGTAACGGCGGGGGAAGTCATCGATGCGGCAGTGATGAGCGTCAAGGCGTTACGAGCATTCTACGAGCGAGAAATAGCCGCGGCGAAGGCGGATGATGTGTTGCTGTCTCTCCACGTCAAGGCGACGATGATGAAAATATCCGATCCGATTTTATTCGGGCACGCTGTCACAGTTTATTATCAAGATGTGTTTGCTAAATACGCCGCTACTTTCGCTCGATTGGGCGTAAATCCGAATAACGGTATCGGCGATGTATATGCCAAGATTCAATCGTTACCAGATGGCGAACGAAACGCGATCGAATCGGACTTACAAGCAGTTTATACCAGTCGTCCGCAGCTAGCGATGGTTAATTCCGACAAGGGAATTACCAATCTCCACGTTCCTAGCGACGTAATTATTGATGCGTCGATGGCGGCGGCAATTCGCACATCTGGCAAAATGTGGGGCGCGGATGGACAAGCGCACGATATGAAGGCGATGATACCCGATCGCTGTTATGCGACAATTTATCAGGAGTGTATCAATTTCTGCCAAGAGCATGGAGCTTTTGATGTAGCCACGATGGGAAATGTCGCCAACGTGGGCTTAATGGCGCAGAAAGCCGAAGAATATGGTTCTCATGATAAAACTTTTGAAATTCCTACTGATGGCGTGGTGCGCGTTGTAGATGCCACTGGAGCGACATTGATGGAACATTCGGTGGAGCAGGGCGATATCTGGCGGATGTGTCAGACAAAGGATTTACCGATTCAGGATTGGGTAAAACTGGCGGTAAATCGGGCGAGAGCGACGGGTTGTCCGACGATTTTTTGGTTGGATGAGCATCGCGCTCATGATGCTAATTTGATTGTGAAAGTGGATGAATATTTAGGCAACCATGATACGACGGGATTAGATCTTAAAATTATGTCACCTGTAGCGGCGATGCGCTTTACTTGCGATCGAATTAAAGCAGGTAAAAACGTTATTTCCGTAACGGGAAATGTATTGCGGGATTATTTGACGGATTTATTTCCGATTCTAGAACTGGGAACGAGTGCGAAGATGCTGTCGATCGTACCGCTCCTAGCTGGTGGTGGTTTATTTGAGACAGGCGCGGGCGGTTCTGCACCCAAACACGTCCAACAGTTCTTCACCGAGGGACATCTACGCTGGGATTCCTTGGGTGAATTCTTGGCTCTGGCGGTGGCGTTAGAGGATTTGGGACAGAAGACGAATAATCCAGACGCGCTAATTTTGGCAGCAACACTCGATCGAGCAAGTGGTAAGTATTTAGATAACGCCAAATCTCCCTCAGCAAAAGTCCATGAATTAGACAATCGTGGTACTCATTTCTATCTAGCAATGTATTGGGCGCAAGCTTTAGCAGAGCAAGATAAAAACCCCAGACTCAAGGCAATATTTTCGGAGTTGGCACGACAACTGAGCGAGAATGAAGGGATGATTTTAGCTGAGTTAAATGGAGCGCAGGGGCAAGCAGTTGATATTGGTGGTTACTATCATCCCGATCGGGAGAAAGCAACTCAGGCAATGCGACCTAGCGGGATATTTAATGATGCGATCGCATCTTGGCATATTCCATTTTAGGATATTTTGTTACTGATGGTTTTTACTTTCATCTACAGTCGCTGGCGATATCAATTCCTCATTTCGTAGGGGCAATTCATGAATTGCCCCTACGAAATGTTAGGGCGAGGGCGGTGGATATTATTAAATCCTCATTACTTAGTAGAGAACCGTGCCTGAAGAGAAGATTTGTGGTAGTTTAATATAGACAGAGATATGTCCGAATGAACGATAAATATCCAATAGTCGAAGTCAAAACCGCTCGAATTGTTTGTCTCGATGCGCCATCGATCGAAGACCAATCTTCAGCACGGGAGATACACCGCGATCGTTTACACTTATTTGCTGAGGTAATAGATACGATTGAAATCTCCTCTCGCTATTGGGTTAAACCGCTGGCACTTGCCAGATCCAACCCAGAAAGCTTTCAATTAGAATTCTTGCATGACCTACGCGACGCAGCTCAACTAATTTTACCGATCGATCTTTTTCGTGATGCTTTAGATACAGAAGTTTTACCGCTGATTTCTGAATTATTTCATCCAACCAAAGACTCTACCCGATCGGTGAATGCCCAAAAAGTACTATATCAATTCATCGCCGATTTGTATCAATAGTCAGCGCAAAGCAAATCCTAAAATTCAATTCCAGGTTGTGCTTTGACACCTTGCTCTCGGAAAGGATGCTTAATCATCGTCATTTCTGTAACAAGATCGGCGACATCGATCAAACTCTGGGGTGCGCCTCTACCCGTCAGAATTACGTGAGACAGTTCGGGTTTTTGAGCCAATCCGGTAATTACTACTTCTGGACTAAGATAGCCCAACTTGAGAGCGATATTGATCTCGTCTAATAATACTAATTGATAGTTGGGATCGATAATATAACTCAAGGCTTGCTCCCAAGCACGTTCGGCGGTGGCAATATCTCGATCGCGATCCTGAGTATCCCAAGTGAAACCCTCCCCCATCGCCTGGAATACTAATTGGTCGCCAAAGCGTTCTAGAACAGCTTTCTCGGCTGGTTCCCAGGCACCTTTGATGAATTGGACGATCGCGACTCGATAGCCATGTCCGAGCGATCGTAGCACCATCCCCAGCGCGGCGGTAGTTTTCCCTTTCCCCGTCCCTGTATTGACAATAATCAAGCCTTTTTTGTCGATCGATCGATCGATCCGCTCGGCTTGTACCTGTTGCCGACGCTGCATTTTCTGCTTATATTGTTCGTCAGTAAGATTTGATTCTGTCATCTGGGAAGAAGTAGTGAATGGAGATTAGCGACCGGAAGTGTATAATTGCTCTTGTGTTGGCACTTATATTTATAACTATCAACTATAGCAATCCTAAATTAGATCCCTGGTATTAAACATTGGTGCGTTACGGCAGCAGCCCAACACACCCTACATCAACTTATATTTATAACTATCAACTATCAACGATCGACTATCAACTAATTAACCTTGCCATCTGGACGTACACACGATCGAGTGACTCTGTGGAGTTTACCTATAATTGCGGGAGGAACACTGTTGACGACTTCCCGTGCGGATTTAGCATTTTGGGTGTCGAGTGGATTTCTAGTGAGTGGGTTGATTTTTGGCCCCGATTTAGATTTATACTCCTTTCATTACAAACGCTGGGGTAAATTGCGGTGGTTGTGGCGACCGTATCAGCAGGCAATTAAACATCGATCGATCTGGTCGCATGGGCCGATAATTGGGACGATCGGACGCATATTATATTTAAGTTTATGGTTGGGATTGGTAGGTTTATTTTATTTGGGCATAGCTCAATTAGCTGGTGCTAAGACATATACCGGACAACAGTTAATCGGCATCTTGCATCACTCGATCGAGCGCAATCTTCCAGTGTATATCGCTCTCTTCTGCGGTTTAGAATTAGGTGCCATGAGTCACTATAGTAGTGATTGGTTGGTATCGACATACAAGCGATTCGCTAAGGGCAAAACTAAGCCAATATTATTAAAAAATCTCTGGCATCGTCATCCTAAATCGCAAGTACCATCTAAGCAAAAAAAATTGCCCGTTAAACAGGCAAAAACAGAGGCGCAGAGGGCGCAGAGGGGGAAGAGAACGCAGAGAGGGGACTAGAGGGGAAAATTAATCAGCAGAGATCCTCACCGATGGACTCTCTGTCTTGAAAAGGTGCTCCACTTGCCTGTACCACCGTATGGTGCGGTCGGGTTTCCCACTGGTCGGGAGAAATAACCAGTTGACCATGCAACCAACCCAAGCGGGGGAAACCCCTGTTCCCGCACTTTCCGCTGCTTTCTCCATTATCTCCGCGCCCTCTGCGCTAAACGATTTGCAATACCTCCCCTTCGATCATCCGTTTTGCGGCATCGAGTAGAGCTTCTTCCAGGTATGGTTTGATAAAGTAGCCACTAGCACCGAGTTGGGCGGCAATCTGACGGTGACGATCGCCCCCGCGTGAAGTTAGCATCGCAATAGGTATTTTGATGAGGGCGGGATCTTTCTGAATGCGGGAGAGGAATTCTAGCCCATCCATCCGAGGCATCTCAATATCACAGAAGACGATATCGCAGGGTAGACCAGCTCGGAGCTTGTCCCAGGCTTCCTGACCATCGCGGGCTTGTTCGACACGGTAGCCAGCCCGTTTGAAGGTCAATGAGAGCAATTCTCGGACGGTGATGGAGTCATCTACTATGAGTACCATTGATTCGCGGACTTCGACAGTCGGAATTGTCATCTGAGATGCCCATTGAGTCGAAACCTGACGAGAGAGCGTACCTTTAGCGAGGGCGATCAATTCCATCACATCAGCGATCGGAATGATTCTACCATCCCCCATTACTGTGGCTCCAGCAATCCCCAGTGGTTTGGAAGCTGGACCTTGCAAGGGTTTGATGACGATTTCTTGGTCGCCAGTGATTTTGTCTACTTGAACGGCGGTGAGATTGCCATCGCTGCGGAGGATTAGGATTGAAACCAGATCGCTATCATCTTCAGTAGTGGTATAAAAGTTGTTGCGAGCTAGTGGACGATTGAATTTCAGTAAATCGGATAGCGGTGTGAAGGGCATCAGTTCATCGCGCCAGAAAATACACTGTTTACCCTCACTATTCATCTGGATCTTTTCGGGGCTGACATCTTGAGTATCTTCAATCCCGTCCATCGGAAAGGCGATATTACGCTTGTTATTGACAGCGATCAAAGCTTTGGCGATACTGAGTGCCAGTGGTAGCCGGATTGTGAAAGTAGTACCGACTCCGAGTTGAGATTCAGTGGTAATAGTTCCCCGAATTTCGGTAATACTAGTCCGCACAACGTCCATCCCTACGCCCCGCCCTGATAATTCATCAGCCTCATCTTTAGTGGAGAAGCTAGGTAAGAAGAGGAGATCGTAAGCTTCTGTCTTAGACATTGTTGCCGCTTGTTGGGCGGTAATAATTCCCTTTTCGATCGCTTTGGCTTTAACTCGTTCGGTATCGATGCCCGCGCCATCATCTGAAATTGAGATAATGGTTTGGTTCCCTTGATGGATGGCGCGAATCGTAATTTTCCCTTCGCTGGATTTACCGACAGCCAGTCTAGTTTCTGTCGATTCAATCCCGTGAGCGATCGCGTTATTCACCATATGAATTAACGGATCGGCGAGACTTTCGAGAATTACTTTATCGATGAGAGTATCGCGTCCTTCGACGCTGAGTTCGATTTGTTTGCCATATTTGAGACCATTATCTCGCACGCCACGCTGTAGTCTGTCGGCTGTCTGAGCAAAGGGCAGCATTCGCGATTTGGTCAAATCTTCTTGAAGTTGTCCGGTGATCTGCCGCAGGGTACGGGTGACTTCGGTACTACCATCGACGACGAATTCAATATCCGCAGTGGACTCGCGCACCCGTACCGTCAACTCGATCATTTTTTGGGATAGCATGTGAATGGGGGTAAATCGATCCATCTCCAGCGGATCGTATTCGATCGATGTACCAGTGGCGGCTATATCTTCACTGCCCAGTTGAAGATTTGGCGCGGGTTTAGATTGCTGACGACTGGCGATGAGGGAATTTTCCATCAACGATCGCTCGTAGAGATCCTGCATCCGCTTACCGACTTCATTGAGCTTTTGGACTTCTGAGAGCAGTTTTTCGACAAACTGGCGCATCCGATTTTGATCTTGCTCTAATGTATTCCGGTTGACTACTAGTTCCCCGACTAAGTTATTGAGGTTGTTTAAATGTCTGACTGACACCCGCATCGTTTGCTCGAATGTTCGGGATTGTTTCGCTCGTCGAGCTGGGGACTTCTGGGCGGTGTTGGGTGCGGGTGGATTGACGCTCGGTAGTGTCTCCAACGAGCGATTCTCTGTTTCTGTGAGGGCGGTTTCCCCCAGGATGTCGTCGAGATTGGCGGCTAGATCGGTTGTTGGTACCGCTGCCATCAGCGCGTCGAGATCGTCGAATTGCCCTGCTTCAGTTAGGGCGGCATCATCAGCACTGCTGGCAACCCCCAAGAGTGCATCTAAATCGACTGCATCTATCAGGTTCGATTCAGGTTCGATCGATATATTGCCAAAATCGATAGATTCATCACTAGTAACTGCACTAAGTCCATCAAAGTTGAAATCTAAATCGGCAAAATCATCACTAACAGACGATCCCAAACCTAAATCGTCGATACTAAAAATATCTAGATTGAAATCGATCGGATCGTTATTAGTAGGTGAGATCTCTACTAGTCGTTCAATTGGATCTACCTCAACCTCCAGCAGATTGAGGTTGAATGGTACGCGCTCTGCTGGTGTTGCACTAGCGATGCTAGCTGAATCTGGTTCGATTTCATTAGGAAAATCCAGATCTAATCCTCCGAAATCATCACTGGCAAATAGGTTGACATCTGAATCGGAACTAAGGAAGTCTAGATCTAAGTCTGCAAAATTATTGCCATTTTGCCGCTCGAAATCTAAATCTAAATCTGCAAAATTACGCTCGTCAGAGTTGATTTCTAGATCGCTAACGATCGAAGGATTGAGATCTAATTCTAGATTGCCCAATGAAGTTGCATCTGAATTACTATTGTTAAGATTGAAGTCTAGATCTAATAAATCGCGATCGAGTGATGAATTGATTTCTAGATTGCTAATACCAAGCGGATTGAGATTTAATTCTTCTAGATTGCCATCGATCGCACCGAGATCTAAATCATTAGTGCCAAAAGAACTGAAATCTAAATCCATCAAATCACGATCGACAGTAGAGCCGAGATTTAAATCGTTACTGCTAAAACTAAACTCTAAGTCCATCAAATCACGATCGATTGCACCTATTTCTGAATCATTACTGCCAAAACTAATCTCTAATTCTGTAAAGTCTTCGCCCACAGCAGGGTTTAGCCTTGCGCCACTAATACCGAGAGAATTGATATCTAATCCGACAAAATCATCACCGATCGATAAATCCCCAACTGGCTGATTATCGCTGAGAAGATCTAACTGCAAATCATCGAAATCATCAACTAGATCCTGTTCGACTGAGTTATCGAGCCAGCTTATTGATGTAGGAGGAGTTGGAGCGTCAGCGATCGCCAGTTCTGGTTTACTACTACTTAATTCTTCCAACCAGAGTAGATCTGAAGTCGCTGCGGCAATGTCATTAGTTACCTGAGGATCGATTCCCCTCTGGAGAGGCTCCGAGATCGATTCAATCTCAGTCCCTGGGGCATTGCCGATGATTGTCTGAGCTGGTGACAATCCATTCAAGTCCAAATCATTACCAGTCGCCTCAACAATTGATGCCACTGGTGGGACTACTTGACTAGATAGCGGTGACTCCTCTAATTGCTGCCAATTTTCAGGTGGTGCGATCGTCGGAAATAGTCCGCTAAGGGGAGGATCTAAACTAAAAGCTGGTGCAGGGACATCTAATTCAAAAGCTGCACCTAAATCGGGTTGAAGTTGGTAATCCTCAAGATCGAGCAAATCTAGATTTGTATCTGGAGGTTGGGGGGGTGATAATTGAGGATCGCTCCAGAAATTGGCAATTTCTAGATCGTCGATGCCGTCAAGATCGGGAGTATAAAATGTTTCCTCATCATATTCACTTACCTCTACTTGTCGCTCGTCCCCGCCAACGTTGACTTGCTCGATTGCCAGCGCAAGATCTGAAGCAGGATCGACATTTGGTGGAGCAACTGGTGCAAAGATTTGTGAGGAAGATGTAGCCGTGAGTGTCTCACCCAAAGCTAATAAGGGTTCACCACCAAGGAAATCATCATCCTGCATCCAAATCCCCTCAGTGGGCATCTCATCGCTGAGTAGGTTCATAAACTCGTTCAATTCCATCGCATCCGGATCGAATTCTACATTTGGGATGGCAAACAAACCTGCTAAATCGTCAGGGCGATCGAAGTTAATGGGTTCTAATCGATCGTTAATGGATAATAAATCGGGGAGTTTTTGGCTGGGAGCTTGAACGATATTGTTACCAGCAACTAGATTGCCACTGAAGCTCCGATTTTGAAAGTCGATCGACGCTTCTAGATCGGGTGTGATCCCGATGTCTTGATGACGATGAGTCATGATGAGAATTTGCGCTTGTTTGACAGCGATACTAATACTTTCGCCGAGTTGGGGAAGAAAATTAGCTGGATTAGCGATCGCCAATCGACAAGCTGTAAACAGATTTGTCCATTCTAGGAAGTCAAAATTTTCGCCCAGATTCCCCAATTTTTGACAAATTTGCTGGATTTGGGTGCGGATTTCTGGTCGATCTGGCTGTAAGCACAGACCGATAATTTCATCTAATTTACTGGTAACATATTCTCCGAAAACCTGTTCTACCGCCGGATCTTGAGTCCGATCTCGTTCGCGGGTTGGTGCTGCTGTTGGATTTGCAGTAGCGAGTAAGTCTTGGAGATAGGCTCGGAGTTGGGCAAATACCGGATCGCCAATCGGATCGGCAGCAGCCGGATCTAGGCGGTAAGGATCGCTAGATTCCCGCACGCGCTCGATCCCTGCTTTTAAAAAACTAAAGCTTGCTAAAAATAGCGATTGGAGGTGGTTATCTACCTCAATTTGGGGCTGTTCTTTGAGTAGTTTGAAGTTGGCTTCAAATTGGTTGCCAATCTGTTGAACTTCAAGCAGCCCCAGCATAGCAGCACTACCTTTGATCGAATGTGCCGCTCGAAACAGTTCGCGAATCATCGTCGGCTGTCTGAGTGTTTCTGGCAGTTTGCGTAAGCCTTGCTCGATCGTGTGTAAGTGTTCGCTAGCTTCTTCTAAAAAGTAGCCCAGGATGCGATCGTGTTCCATAGTAGGGGGTAGAGGGTAGAGGGTAGGGGGTAGATGGTAGAGGGTAGGGGGTAGATGGCGAAGAACCGTGAATAGTTTGGTTAGAAAGTAGGGGGTCGAAAGGTTGTACATCTGAGTTAGAAACCAAGATCTACCCTCTACCCTCTACCCTCTACCCTCTTACTCAACTTTGAATCGCTCGACATAAGTGAGCAAGTTCCGCGCGACGACAACTAGATTTTCGAGGGATGAAGATACCTTCTGAGCTTCTTGGGAAGTTGACTGGGCTTGGATTTCGACTGACTGCATGACTTCTGTTACTGCTTTGGAAGTTTCACGTTGCTCGATCGTATCTGAGGTAATCGATCGCACTAGTGCATCGATCCGATTGGATACTTGAATGATGTCATCGAGCGATCGCTTGGCTTGTTCTGCCAGTTTGGTACCCTGGATAACTTGTTGTGTCCCCTGTTCCATCGCTGCCATTACCGAACCCGTTTCACTTTGGATTTGGAGTACGATATGCTCGATTTCTTTGAGAGCTTTAGCACTTCTGTCGGCTAGCTGTCGGACTTCATCAGCAACGATCGCAAATCCTTTACCCGATTCTCCCGCTCTAGCTGCTTCGATACTGGCATTGAGCGCGAGTAAGTTGGTACGTGATGCAATTTGGGAAATTACCGAGACGATTTGCGAAATTTGTTGAGAAGACTCTGCCAGACGCTTGACTTTTCGAGTACTTTCTGCTACTGTTTCGCGAATCTCTTGAATACCTGCTACCGTCCGTTCTACCGCTTCACCACCTCTAAGGGCGGTCGCCGATGCCGTCCGCGCTACTTCTTCTGATTCCCGCGCACTTTCGGCTACCCGTTTGATCGAGGCAGTCATCATTTGGACGGAGTTCACAGTTACAGCGAGTTCTTCAGCTTGACTGAGCGCGTCCGAAGATAACCGTCGGGCAAATGCTTCACTTTCGGTCGAACTTTGGTTGACCTGAACTGCGGCAACTTGTACCTGTTGCACGATCTGTCTGAGACTATCGATCGTCAAGTTAAATGAGTCGGCAACCGCACCGAGCACGTCGGCGGTGACTTCAGCTTTGACCGTCAGATCTCCCCGCGCGGCACCCTCTACATCATCGAGGAGGCGGATTACTTGACGTTGGAGTTCATCTTTGGCGAGTTCCATCTCCCGTGCCTTGCGCTGGGCTTCAGAGTTGCTAGTCACCACAGATTGCAACATGTAGTTGAAGGATGAAGACAACAGACCCAATTCATCTTGAGAAGATACAGTTGCGCGGGCAGCCATATTCCCCTGAGCCACTTGCTCAAAATTGGATTGCAAGTCTCTGACGCTCTTGCTCACCTGCTTGGTATATTTACCAGTGAGAATTCTGGTAATCCCAAAACTAGCCAAACCACCTAGTACCATCATCATTGCGCCAGTGCGTTGTAGTGGCGCACGGGCGGCTTCATCTTTACGATCGAGCGTTAGACTGGTAACAAATGTCACTCCAGCGATCGCGACCGCCGCACCTAGTCCAGCCGCAGCAGAAATCAGCCACTGCTTCTTCTGAAATGAGGCATTTTCAAACGGTGCAAATACACCTTTTGCGGGCGGAATATTCGTCATCAGGGAACTCTCCTCACGATAGAGACTACTCATACCTCCAGGCGGTTGACTTTTGATCCCAGAGATCGATACCCCATTGATAAATGTCGAACTATCATCAAACATCCCCGAAGACTTAGGCACATCCATCGAGGATGGTGCTGGCTGTCCGAGAAAATCGTCAGGCATGTCGAAAAATCCCGACTGCTGTGCATCCCGATCGAATGATGATAGTTCGGTATTTATCGGCCCAAACTGTCGGTTAGACATTGATTCGAGGGCATTAGCCGCGACGGGATTGACTGTTTGTGGTTTCAAAGCTGGTGCGACATCAAAACCTTCCGAGTCATCGGCATCGAGATCGTCAAGATTGCCATCGAGCCTACTTTGGAGATCGCTATTGAAGTTATTATCGTTCATCCAGTTGAGCTGTTCGGATGACTGACCTGTGGGGGGCCACGCCATAGGCAGCGTACCACTAATTTCATTGAGAGCATCCGAGATATCTTCAACAGAAAATTCAATTTGCTGAGGATTTTGTTCGTTCTGGTTAACCCTCTGCTCGGGACTGTGATTGGCGAAAATCATCGTCGGACGATTGGCTACTAACTTATCATCTCGATCGGCTTGAGGCTCGATCTGGGGTGTTTGAGCTGCGATTGCGTCTTGCTGCTCTGCACTTTCAAATGTGGAGACACGATCTGGATCGAAGGTAGCAAAAGCGCGACGGGCGGCTGGTGAAACATTGAAAAATCCTGTATCGTCCGCCGCTTCAGATGTTGCTGTTAGCGGTAAGTCATGCGGCTGATTACGAGGATCTTCACGTCGTTTGTCCTCCTCACTATATCCAAAGGCAAAAGCATCTGTGAGAGTTTCTTGTTCGTTATTGTAGAATCCCGTTGCTACTTGTGGCTTCTTGCCGATCGCACTAGGATCGATCGAGAAAAAGTCTGTAGATTGGCTCGGAAAAAGTTGTCCCGACATGTCTACATTAAAATTGAGAGCTGCCAGATCGAAATCTTCATCAGCGGTGAGATCTTCTGGTTGTCGCCAAGTTAGTAACTCGGCTGAATCTGCATTAGTCTCGCGATAATGTCCGCCCGAATCACCTCGATCGAATTGCTCCTGGGGGCGATCGCTCATCTGGTTCAGACACGAATTAGCATATTCTAATCCACTATTCGCAAACTGGAGAAATTCAGGATCGCTGGAAATACTTAATACGTATTCATACTCCTTTTTGCCGATTTCATATTGGTACAAGCCATAACAATAAATGTGTCCTCGCAATAGTCGCACACTAGGGTCATTATGAAATTTATTAACTAGAGTATCAATAATTGATGCAGCTTTTTCATAGTTGCCTTGCAAATAAGCAGCTTCTGCTAATTGATAGTCTTGAGTATATTCTTGAGTGTAATCTTGATTGGAAATCATTGTTTTTCTGTGTCTACGACTGGCTAATTTTATAAATTATGTATTTTATAATGCTCATTCACTTAATATCCGTCTAAACTGAAGAATTATCAAAGTATAAAGGTCATTTTTTAATTAAACTATTAAGCATTAACTAAAAACTGTTAAATAGTCCATTGAGAAGAGCGCAGAATCGCGACTCGATCTAATAATTTCAGTCCTGACGCAGATCCTGTCGTTGGGTAAACTCCCTTGATAAAACTATTCATCGCTGTAGGAATATCGAGATCGGGAGGAAGCATTTGGCTGATATCCAACCATTCTGTATTTGCAACTGTGTGAACTGCAAAACCCATCACCAATTCTTGGTCTTCTACAATCAGTACCGAAACTTCAGTTTGATTGGGATCGATCGATCCCCGATCTCCTAGAAATTGTCCGAGATCCGCTACCCAAATCACTTGCCCCCGCCAATTATATGTGCCGAGGAAAAAAGGTGAAGCATTGGGAATTGGCGCGATCCGATCGACATAAACTGACATCACCTCTCGGACACCAGAAGCAATCAGCCCAAATTCATTACCTGAGGGGACATCGAAGCGTAAGCACAACTCGCCATCTCGGCTCCCCACACTCAGATCGTTAGTGTTGGGAGCATCATCACCAGTGAGAAAATCTAAATTGAGAACCATCAGCCCTATCCTAATTTCGCAATAATTGTTTGATTGTACTCAGCAATTCTACTGGCTCGAAAGGTTTGCAGACATAAGCGTCTGCACCTTGGCGCATTCCCCAATGTTTATCAAAAGCTTCACTTTTGGAACTACACAAAATCACGGGGACATCTTGAGTTTTGGGATTGGATTTGAGCTTTCGACAAACTTCATAACCATTCATCTTGGGCATGACTACATCGAGCACCACAATATCTGGGATAATCTCCAGTGCAACTGCGACAGCCTGTTCGCCGTCCATGGCGACATTTACTGTCATCCCACTAGCTTGGAGTAGCTCTTTGATCATTTCCCGCTGAGCGGTACTATCATCCACAACTAGAACTGTTTTCATATATCTACTAATCAATGAGGTGGATGGAAACTAAGACAGTAAACAAAGGCAACAGGCGATCTCTAAACATCCTTGGGGTTGATCGCTAATACTTATCTCAATCTACAGCAGGCAAATCGCCAACCTGTCAAGGCAGCATCGATCGATCGAGATGACGCTACTGAGCAATTTGCACAGATCGTCCGTCGTCGGGTATCGATCGATAATTATGTCCGCTACATTCAGTTTTCCCACACATTGACTAGTTTGTTGCATTATCTCCAAGATCGCTCAAAAATTTAGTTTGGTTTTGTGCTGATAGCAGTTGGGAGTGGATGTATATATAGTTGTTAGTGATGACACTCTATTTGACACAAAGCTTAATTTGACTCATCCCATTGACAAGAAAATCACAGACATGGTGTCAGAGGCGAACATGGAGCAACAATTGTTGGCTCGTCTACTGTCGTCACCTGTCGATCGATCGCCCATCTGGGCAATCTAGCCTCATCTGATGAGCGAAATTCACTATTTGGGGGATGTCGATGATGTCCCCATCACAGTTGTTTTTGCGTAATATCACCAAAGCGGCAACTGTCTGTTGGCTCAGATTTATAATATGGATTAACTTATTCAATTCTGGATGCTCAGCAAAAACCTAAATTTATTTATATAAGACAAGGGAATATTAACGTGTTGTATCTAGCCGAAGTCCAAAAGCCAAAATCTGGGTTTAATATTGGCGGTAGAAGTAAGCCCGAACTCAAATTATTGGCGTGTCAGCGTACCGAACAGAATTGGAGTGCTATTCCTGGGGAAGAGCTAATCACGGCTCCTGATGACGCTGGTAGCTATAATCCGGGCGTGTTGCTATTGATCGAAATGAATGCCAATCGTCAGATTCAGTCGTCAGTACGGGATGCTGGTAAACATTTGGTGGGCATTCTCCAAAATCTGTCGCGGCAAATTGAAAAATATAAAAAAGAGGCTGACGAAATTGAAAGCTGGCGGCAATCCCTGAGTCTCCAAAGTCAACAATTACAATTGCGTCAGGAAGAGATTTATGGGCGCGAAGAGGACTTAGAACACACCCGCGCCGAACTCGACAGGTTGACACAAGAGGCACAAGCTTTAGAAGCCACACTAGGGCAACACGAGCAATCGCGCCAAGAGCTAGCAGCTCAATGGGAACAATTGCGGGAAAAAGAGCACAGTCTCGACATCCAACAACAATCGCTGGGTGGATCTGTGAGCCAGGATCAAGTTGCCCAAATTCGCGCGGCTGTTTATCAGTTGGGTGGTACTTCTGGCACATTCGATCCTCATCAACTCGCAACTACTGTTACCGCAATTGAAATTCAGCAGGATCTGCTCAATGGACATTGGGAGCAGTTCAATCTCCAACAGCAACAAGTTATCGAAACTCAAGTAGAAGTCAATCGTCAACAACAAGAAATCGATCGATCGAAGCAGCAACTTCAAGAATTGCAAACTGCGCTCGAACAAACTCAAACAGATTGGGAAGTCCAGCAACATACTCTCAGTTTGCAGCAAGAATACGTCCAACGCCTCACCGTTCGCATCGATCTCGAACGGGAAAACTATCAGAAGATTTGTCTGATGTCTAAAGGTGGTACCGATGTTGGGGATATTCAAATTGACCTCGAACAGTTGGAAACAATGCCAATTGGTGAATTACAAACAATTGTCGAAAATCTCCAAACAGAAGCAGAGCGAGCGGTGCATTTTATCCACCTAGAAGAGGAAGAACTTCAAGAAAAACAACAGGCGATCGATGAACTTCGCCAAGCAATTCTAGTTGCGAATGAGTTTGATACATTTAAACTAGAAGCCGATCTCGCTGACGAACAAGATGGCTACAATATGCTCGACCATACTCTGGATGGTCAACGCCAAACCATGCGGGAACGCCAAGCTTTTCTACAAATCCACAATCGAATCTTGCGCCAACGTCAAGGTCATTCACCAGCAGGAGTAGATCGATCGCAAATTGAATGGGCAGCGATCCTACAGATATTAGAAAATCAATCACAACAGCAACATTTAGAACTAACTCAGAGCGAAACAAAGGTACACAACCTACGGGCGACGATCGAACAAACTAAAGCCAAAATAGAACAACAAGTCGAAGCTTATCTACATGATTTTAAACAGGTAGAAGCACTCGAACACCAACATCGAATCACCAAACAGGTATCGATCGAACTGGTTGCTAAAGTTGACTTATACGGACAGATAATTCAACCATTACAAGACCATATTAATACATTAAAGCATCAATTAGGTAGTTTAAATGCTACCCACCCACAAGAAACTCAACAGGCGATGCAACAAATTGAATCTTTACTAGATAATTTAGTTCATGGAATCCAAACGAATAGTTAGATAATCGACGTGAGATTTATCTTTCGATCTCTACATTCTAATCCTTAAAATTATTTGTTACTAAAATGCCAAATTACTTTACCGACAATCGCCTCACGAGTGATAATATTTCCATCAGGATTAGTGCGATTATCACCGATGACAAAATAGCTCCGATCGGGCACCATAATTAATTTATTCATAGCGGTGTTCGATCGAATAATATAATCTTCACGGTAGAGTTTACCATCGATGTAAACTCTACCGTTTTCGGTCTTAACTGTTTCGCCAGGTAATCCGATCGCTCGTTTCGTCAATGGTGCTTGAGGTGTTTCCGGTTGAAGAGTATGATTAGGATTGAAGACAATTACGTCCCCTCGCTGCGGTGCTTGAGATTTATAAATAGTTTTGTCAACGACCACTCGATCTTTAGGCTTTAATGTTGGTAGCATGTTGTCTGATGTGAGAAAATAGTATTTAATTACCTCATCACATCTTTCGAGCGATCTCATCCGCTCTTCTGGCAACTCAATTTCTTTGACTTTACTCAATCCACCTTGAACGAGGGTTTGGACTATATACATACACTCAGCAGCCTTGGGAAGAGGGATCTGAGCATTTGCCGCAGGAGGAAACTTCGTCCGACATTGGGTGAGAATATGCCGATCTCGATCGGAAATCTGCCAACTACTAGAACGAGCCTGTTCGACAACTTCTTCAAATATTCTCAAGCAAAAAGGCTCTGAATACAGTGGATCTGAGGATGAGGACACATCACTCCAGCCAGGTTCCGCAATCACACCGAACATAACTAATAAAATCGTCAACTTTTGCCAGGATTGTCCAATTATTGCCATGAGTAAGGATGAGGAAATCAAGATTAGAAATAGTTGACGATCTTGGATGCTTACTTGTGCTCGCTTACCCCAAACACGGTAAACAGTTGACAGTTGACAGTTGCAAGCGTTGTTTTGAGTGTGGGGCTTTAAACACCTGCGTTTTGGTAATTTACCCCCGAAAAATCCGACCCAGAACCGATGACAGATTCGATCGACTATAATATATCCTCACTGGCTGCCACTATAACAGTAGCCAAAGTCATTAGGACGTTTTCTGACTAGTCCGTGTCGGCAGGTTGTTGCCGCGAGCGGCAACAACCGGACTTTGCATCAGTAGCGGCGATTTCAATCGCTGTACTGTTCTCATCACCTTATTCCCCTATTCCCTAAATCATGACTCCCGCAAATCGAAGCTATCACATCACCACATTTGGCTGTCAGATGAACAAAGCTGATTCCGAGCGGATGGGTGGGATACTAGAAGACATGGGATTTCAATGGTCGGACGATCCTTTCACATCGGATCTGGTACTCTACAATACCTGCACGATTCGCGATCTTGCCGAACAAAAAGTTTACTCTTATTTAGGGAAACAAACCCGACGGAAAAAAGACAACCCCGATCTGATTTTAATTATGGCAGGATGCGTTGCCCAGCAAGAAGGAGAAGCCTTGCTCCGCCGCATTCCCGAACTGGATCTGATTATGGGGCCACAACACGCAAATCGCCTCGAAGACCTCTTACAGCAAGTATTTGCTGGCTCTCAGGTAGTCGCCACCGAACCGATTCACATTATTGAAGACATCACCAAACCGCGTCGCGACAGTAATGTAACTGCTTGGGTAAATGTCATCTACGGTTGTAACGAACGCTGTACTTATTGTGTCGTGCCAAATGTGCGCGGTGTCGAGCAGTCGCGCACGCCTGAAGCCATTCGGACTGAAATTAAAGAGCTAGCACGTCAAGGGTATAAGGAAGTCACCTTACTCGGTCAAAATATCGATGCTTATGGGCGAGATTTACCTGGAGCAACTGCTGAAGGTCGTCATTTGCACACATTGACAGATTTACTCTACTATATTCACGACATTGAAGGGATCGAGCGGATTCGGTTTGCTACCAGTCACCCCCGCTACTTTACCGAGCGGTTAATCAAAGCTTGTACTGAGTTACCCAAAGTCTGCGAACATTTCCACGTCCCATTTCAGTCGGGAGATAACGAGATCTTGAAACAGATGTCACGGGGTTATACTCACGAAAAATATCGGCGGATCGTCGATACCATCCGTAAGTATATGCCAGACGCATCGATTAGTGGTGATGCGATCGTGGGATTTCCAGGCGAAACCGAGCAACAGTTTGAAAGTACGCTGACATTAATCTCTGATATCGGCTTTGATATGGTAAATACAGCGGCTTACTCACCGCGTCCGAATACCCCGGCGGCGGTGTGGACAAATCAACTCAGCGAGGAAGTCAAACTCGACAGGTTGCAGCGGATCAATCATCTAGTTTCCCAAACCGCGATCGAGCGATCGCAACGTTATCTCGATCGAGTAGAATCTGTCTTGGTGGAAGAACGCAATACCAAAAATCCTGCTCAAGTATTAGGCAGAACTGGCGGTAATCGACTCACTTTCTTTAATGGCGATCTTGATGAGCTACGGGGTAAAGTTGTCCCTGTCAAAATTAGTGAGATTCGCGCATTTAGTCTCACAGGCGACATGGTAACTCAGCTCGATGTAGCTAAAGTTCAGTGTTAGATTCGCGTGGAGAGATTGCTACTGGTTGTAATTGAAACTTTAACTACGATCTGGTGAAAAGTCAGTGGAATGGATCGGGTACGCTAGAGAGACAGTGTATAAATATAAGCGTCTATGCTCAGTCTCACCAATATTCTTTCCGTTTTACTACTATTTATCCCCGTTTCGATCGCGGGACACTTTTTACATTGGAGTGAGCCGATTATATTTATCACTTCTGCGCTAGCAATTATCCCGCTGGCGGCATGGATGGGCACAGCAACCGAAGAAATCGCCGTCGTCCTCGGCCCCGCGCTGGGTGGCTTATTAAATGCCACTTTTGGGAATGCTACCGAACTGATTATTGCTTTAGTTGCTTTAAATGCGGGCTTAATTGATGTCGTCAAAGCAAGTATCACAGGTTCGATTATTGGTAACTTATTGCTGGTAATGGGGTTTTCGATGCTGCTAGGCGGGTTGAAATATAAGGAACAGACATTTCAGCCCATTGTGGCACGAGTCAATGCTTCGAGTCTCAATCTAGCTGTAATTGCAATGTTATTACCGACGGCGGTGGATTATACCTCGACGGGGATTGATGCTGCTGCTGTGCAGAAACTATCGATCGCAGTATCGATCGTTTTAATCGGCGTTTACGGTTTGACGTTACTATTTTCGATGAAAACTCACACTTATCTCTACGATTTAGATTTAGCCGAGCTGGATTCTGAAGAATTATCGCAATCCAATCTTGATGGTGACAACGACCACGGCGAAGTTAATTTACCGCTGTGGATTTCGGTATTGTTAGGCTGTACTCTATTAGTTGCAGTCGAATCAGAATTTCTCGTTTCTACCCTAGAAGTCGCTACCAAGGAGTTAGGTTTGACAGCCTTATTTACTGGGGTGATTTTGGTGCCGATTATTGGTAATGCCGCCGAACACGCCACAGCCGTAACGGTTGCCATGAAGGATAAAATGGATTTATCTGTATCTGTTGCTTTGGGTTCGAGTTTACAAATCGCCCTATTTGTTGCACCAGTCTTAGTTTTGGCTGGTTATATTATGGGCAAACCAATGGACTTAAATTTTAATCCATTTGAGTTAGTCGCCGTCGCCGTCTCAGTCTTAATTGCTAATTCGATCAGTTCTGATGGTCGATCGAATTGGTTGGAAGGTTCTCTACTTCTAGCAGCATATGTAGTGTTAGGATTTTCTTTCTACTTCCATCCAGTCATTAGTGGGATTGGCTAGCTAAATAAATAGATCCTCTGTAAAAGTCTGAGGGGAGAGGAGTTGTGAGACTTCTCACAACATTGGTGCGTTACGGCTGATGCCTAACACACCCTACATTCACCTAGCTAGACATATCGACATCCCACCGAGCCAAATATGTCGTTATATAAAGGAATATTTCAATTCTGACAGACTGGGTGGGGTTTCGAGCGATCGCCAGGAAAGTCCGTGCTAACATCCATCAGTGTAAGCACAAATCATAAAAGAGATATAGCTGTGGTACTACGGGTTGCTGTTGTCGGTTCTGGTCCAGCGGGTTCTTCCGCTGCGGAAGTCCTAGCGAAAGCTGGAATTGAAACTTATTTATTTGAACGCAAATTAGATAACGCCAAGCCTTGTGGTGGAGCGATACCTCTATGTATGGTGAGTGAATTTGACTTGCCGCCAGAGATTATCGATCGCCAGGTGCGGCAGATGAAGATGATTTCACCTTCTAATATCGAAGTCGATATCGGTCAAACCCTCAAGCCTGGGGAATATATCGGCATGTGTCGGCGGGAAATCTTGGATGGATTCTTACGCGATCGAGCAGCTAAACTAGGTGCCAAGCTGATTAATGGTACCGTCCATAAATTGGAAATGCCCGGACTCAACACTACAGATCCTTATGTCCTCCACTATGCGGATCATGCCAATGGCAGCCTCGAAGGGGAAGCAAAAACTCTCAAAGTCGATCTAGTCATCGGTGCCGATGGTGCCAATTCCCGCGTCGCCAAAGCGATGGATGCTGGAGACTACAATTATGCGATCGCATTCCAAGAGCGGATCAAACTCCCAGAAGATAAGATGGCTTACTACCATAGTCTCGCTGAGATGTATGTAGGTGATGATGTCTCTACTGATTTCTATGCTTGGGTATTCCCCAAACACGACCACGTAGCGGTCGGTACTGGGACAATGAAGGTACACAAGGCCTCAATTAAGCAATTGCAAGCCGGAATTCGCAAACGGGCTGCCAAGAAGCTAGAAGGCGGCACAATTATCAAAGTCGAAGCTCACCCCATCCCCGAACATCCCCGTCCACGGCGGGTAGTCGGTCGTTGTGCCTTAGTCGGTGATGCGGCTGGTTATGTCACCAAGTCCTCTGGTGAAGGGATCTACTTCGCTGCCAAATCTGGACGGATGTGTGCTGAAGTCATCGTCGAACGTTCCGAACAAGGCGCAAAAATCCCCACAGAAGCCGATCTGAAGGTATATATCAAGAAGTGGGATAAAGCTTACGGCTTGACTTACACGGTATTGGATATCCTTCAACGTGTATTTTACCGTTCCGATGCCACTCGCGAAGCTTTCGTCGAAATGTGTGGAGATTTGGATGTTCAGAAGCTCACCTTTGATAGCTATCTCTACAAAACGGTAGTACCTGCGAACCCAATCACCCAACTAAAAATTACTGCCAAAACGATCGGTAGTCTCCTCAGAGGTAATGCCCTAGCTCCATAATTATTGTTTAACTCATACTAAAAACAAAGGTAGGTACCGATACCTACCTTTTTTGTCAGCAGATCGTCAGGAGAGGGCGAGTTTTAAATTAATTGATAATTGATAATTGATAATTGATAATTGGGTTTTTAGAGTGGGGGATTTAAACCCCTACTCTTTGTTAAACGCAATCTATCGTACAAACCCGCCCCTACCTCCCAAAACCAGTCTTGAAAAGATGCTCTATGGGGTTTCCCCTAGAACACTTTTGGCTCCCATCTCTCCCCTCACCCGCAATGTGTCGTCTGCTTGCTTATCAGGGTATCCCCCAATCACTCGATCGATTAATCGCTCAACCAGAACATTCCCTCATCGTCCAAAGTTATCAACCCCGTGAAATGACCGCAGGGGTAATTAATGCTGATGGTTTTGGGATTGGGTGGTATCATCCCGATCGATCCACCGATCCGTTTATTTACAAACATACTCAGCCCATCTGGACTGATATCAATCTCCCTCACCTGAGCAGATATGTAGAAACAGGCTGCATGTTAAGCTATGTCAGAAGTGCAACTTTAGGGCAAGCGGTAAGTTTGAGTAATTGTCAGCCGTTTCAGGATGGTAAATTATTATTTATTCACAACGGATTTATTGATAAGTTCCGCTCTGGTTTGTATCGACAGATTCGGGACAAATTGCAGCATCATATTTATCAAGCGATCGATGGTACTACCGACTCGGAACATATCTTCGCGCTCTTTTCTAACGAACTGCATACTCATCCCGAACTCCCCTTAGAAATCGCACTTGCGCGTACTCTCCAGATTCTCCGCGATTTAGTCGAAGCAGAGCGGACAACGATCTCTGCAAATATTGTGATTAGTGATGGTGAGAGATTGATTGCTTCTCGCTTCGCTCATCGGGCGACTGTACCTTCTCTATATTGGATTAAAAATAGTAACGATTATCCAGATTCAGTCATCCTCGCATCTGAGCCGATCTTTGCAGGTAATTGGCAAACTTGTCCGATGCAGAGTATCATCACTGTCAGTAAAGATTTAGAGGTTCAAATTCAGCCAATTTAACAAAATTTAGGGATTTAGAACCCACTCTTGCCAACTTCACTCTCTGTCAAGAGTTATTGTAATCTCTAGCCCCAATTAACTTTTCTAACCACCATAAGATCGCCCAAACGATCGGGACTGTGGCAGCTAAACCGAGCCAGAAATTGTGAGCAAATTGGGTCGATCGATCGAGTGCCCAACCGCCTAATGGTGGCCCAATGGCGTAACCTACTGCCCAACATAGCGAATTAATCGAGGTATAAACACCGCGCAAGGAAGATGGCGCGAGATCGGCAATTAGAGCTGAAGCCGTGGGAGTATAAGCAACGATCGCGAGTGCAAATAGTCCCAAGCCTAAACTCGCCCAGATTAGCTGATAAGTATTAGTCGTTCCAGTAATAGTTATACAGCTAAAACCTAATACCCAAAAGCCACCAGAAATCACTAACGATCGAGCGTGACTCAATCTTTGCAATAGTTTAAGAACTGGGAGCTGAAAGGCGATCGTCATCAGCAAATGTCCTGTAAATAAGGTACTAATTACTTGAGGATTGAAGCCACGAGCACCATCCGATTGGGGGATGAAACCACTAAAATATAATGGTAAAGTAGTTTGAGTCTGAGATATGTAGACAGTCAAAATAATATTGACTATAACGTAAACTAGTAAACGTCGATCGCGTAATGCTGTTGTATAACCACTGAAAAATTGCACCGATCTTTTGGGCGATTGTAATGTCTCTCGAATCCCAAACGCGATCGTCACTAAAAAACAGCAAAAAGAAATTCCATCGATAATAAATAGGCTGCGATATGCTCCGGTAGAGCTAATCAATAGCCCCCCAGCAATAATCCCCAATCCCATCCCGACATTATCAGCTAATCTGGTAATTGCATAGGCAAATCGGCGCGCCTCTCCAGTTGTCAGATCGGCGACAATTGCTTCATTAGCTGGCCAATATAAGCCTAACCCGAACCCTTGCACGAGACAACCAACGATCAGCGTCGGGAAGTCATTAGTAACCGCAAACAGCAAACAGGCGATCGCCAACACAACTGTAGATAACAATAGCATTGGTTTGCGTCCCCAGCGATCGGCATAAGTCCCGCTAATCAGCCGTCCAGCAATCCCCGATATCGAGGCACTACCTAATGCTAGTCCTACCGAAGTGGCTGAGAGTCCCACCTGCTGCACGAAAAAAATCGGCGCGTAAAAGAGCGTGAAACCGCTACCGATTTCTGATAACAACCTACCTAGAGCGAGAATCCAAATCTGTCGAGGTAGCTTGGACATATCGAGGGAGGAGCGAGGATAATAGGGATGCAGAGCGATCTATATCTAGATACTCTGCATCTTTACTTTATCACTGCATCACTCTTGGTGCGATCCGAGCGGGCTTATCTTTCCAGTGCTAAAATGTCCATTCGGATCTCACCAATCCCAGCGTTTTTAATGCCGATGGCTTCAGCCGCACCCGCAGAGACATCAATGATTCGGCGACTATGAAAAGGGCCGCGATCGTTAATGCGAACTGTCACTGTTTTACCAGTTTTGATACTTGTCAGTCGGACTTTGGTACCAAAAGGTAGAGTGCGATGTGCTGCTGTCAAACCGCTAGGATTGTACTTCTCACCACTAGCCGTCTGCGAACCAGCTTCACTCCCATACCAGGAAGCTTTTCCGGTTTGGGTGGCGACAATTTTGGTAAGTGCTGGTTGTACGGTTGCTGATGGCTGTTCGATTTTAACTATTCCCGTTCCTGGCTGTGGTAGAGACGAGGCTGGAACCGCTCCGGGAATAGTTGACTGTTTGGGGCGTTCTACTGGGATAGCAATACTTGGCTCTGGAGCAACAATCTCGTCACCCATTTGGGCGATTGCAGTAGTAACGATCTGTCGAGGTAGCTGATTATCAAAGCTAAATATCGGAAACCCTGCTTCAAAGCTAGGAAGATCCGATCGATTATTGGGATCTGGAATAATTGCGAGTTGTGGTGTGGCGATTGCGATCGATTGGTTTTTAGTACCGATGGCTGTCGATCTGCGAGAGTCCTTTGTTTGTGGCTGGCGAGCGATCTCCGCCTGAAGATCGATCGAATTGTTGATGACAGTGGGTTGAGAGTCATCACTGCGGACGACTGAAATTGGCGCACTGGCTGTTCGATCGATAAACGATCTAAATGCCTGGGGTTTAGGAAGAGCGGTAATTTGGGGGAGCGGAGCGACGGCATTAACTGGAGTCGAGTTCGGAATTGCAACAATTGGCTCAGTAACCTGGAAGTTAGGATTGAAGATTGGTGTGGTTGCTGTAGGCGACTGCGGGGGCAGATTTTTAGTGAGGATTCCTACTCTAGCAATTTTTTTGTGCTGCTTGGTTCGATCGGCTGATAGCGCGACGATTGGTAGCTTGCTAACTTGGGGAACTGGCTGGATCGCGGTTGGGATTGGATCGGTTTCGACGGTGACTGTCAATGGGGTAATCGTCGGTAACGATTGTGGTGACAGTGGGAGATAGTTATCTTCAGATGCTATTGCTGGGGATGGTACTTTAGCCTCAACAGTAGAGATCGGTGCTATTGACGCACCCAGAATTAATGTAGTTAGACAAGTCCAACGGTATTGATTCATATCTATTCAGGGGAAACAATATTGAGTTATCTAAAACCGATCGGCATGGTAATTATGTATTGTTGATGGCAAAGGCGAGTTTTAGCTGCTTTAACAGTATTTTGCCGCTGGTGACACGTCAGCTCCACCTCGTTAGGCTCATCTATCCATCAGATGGCGATCGGCTGCTAACAGTTTGGCATCAACTGACCAATTTTACCTGCTTTAAGCAGCAAATAAGTACTGTTCTATTGGCAATCGCCTAATTTAACGGTTTTAGATATCAATAGTTTACCCTCAAAATCGCGATCGCTCTCAATATTGAAAATTGAATATAAATTGACGAGCGATCTGGATCGGTATTGAGTGATGAATCTCGATCTACCATTCACTAGATTCTACCTAACGATTGCGACGACCTTGACGACGACCTTCACCACCGCCTAAAACTTCCATCTGGACAGTCCCAACGCCCGAACTAGTTAAACCAATTGCTCTAGCAGCACCAACCGAAAGGTCGATCGCTCTTCCGGGTATAAATGGGCCGCGATCGTTGATGCGGACAACTACAGATTTCCCAGTATTTGGACTAGTGACACGGACTCTGGTACCGAAAGGCAAAGTCCGGTGAGCAGCAGTCAAGCCACCTGGTTGATATCTTTCGCCATTAGCAGTCATCGGACCACCTTCATTTGCTCCGCCACCGTAAAAAGAAGCTTGTCCGACAGATTGGGCGATTAACTGTTTTGACTCAATTGAGTGAGATTGAATGGAGTTGACTGATGGTGTAGCAGATGCGGCTGTAGAGATTGTTAGCGTTGCTACGAGAGCAGTTATTCCAGTCAAAGTGTGATAATTCATATGCCTATTGTGAAACGTTTTTATCTTTGAGATTTAGCTGATATTGCCCATATATTCAGGGACAATTTACCAATTACTAGCTCATACTTGTTCCGTATTCACCTCGGTGTGAGGAACGTTGGGTCTACCATAACACGAAGTTTTTATCAAAAAGATCCATTGATATCATTGACAAATCAGCTTTTATATGCACCATAAAAATGCCAATTTAGTGCGGAAAACCCAAGCGATCCCCACCAACTCCAGCTTTGAGCAGGGCGATCCCCACCATTTTTCAATCAGTAAAAATCATATGTTAGAGCTATTAGTATATATTATTCAAATGTTTATTCTGTCAAAATGGGGTTGACAGGGTTATGAGATGAGAGATTTTTTTTTTGAAATTTTATTAAATTGATTTCGATCGTCACTAAATACCTAAATCAAAGCACTAGAGCTAATTATGGCGTTATCGATCTGAGATGTATGCGCGATCGTTTTTGCAACAAAATTACCTTCTCTGTGCCCTCGATCTTTTGATTCGCTCCAGCAATGACCTAATGATGAAGATCTAGAGATGAGTGGATTTGCGGCGATCTTAGTAGTGCGGTGATTACCTCTGGGCGCGGCTATGCCAACGATCGAGTTTGCGGTGTGTAAAGAGATCGCTGTAAAATGCCTATGCCGATCGTCTACGGGGTCAGATATGGATTATCAACAAGCAGGTGTCGATGTTGTCGCGGGGAGGGCGTTTGTCGAAAACATCAAAAACCTCGTCCAAAGTACCCATCGTCCAGGAGTTTTAGGTGGTTTCGGTGGCTTTAGTGGCTGGTTTGAGCTGCCATCTGGCTATCAACAACCAGTACTAGTATCGGGCACAGATGGAGTGGGTACCAAGCTCAAAATTGCTCAAGAATTGGACAATCATGCTTCCATTGGCATCGATTTGGTGGCGATGTGCGTCAATGATATTCTGACGTGCGGTGCCGAACCGCTATATTTCCTCGATTATTTGGCAACTGGCAAACTCAACTCTACCCAACTTACTCAGGTAGTAGCGGGAATTGCCGATGGTTGTCGCCAAGCTGGCTGTGCGCTCTTGGGTGGCGAGACTGCGGAGATGCCAGGATTTTATCAATTAGGTGAGTACGATCTGGCTGGCTTTACTGTGGGAATTGTCGAAAAAAGCAAGACGATCGATGGTTCGCAGATCCAGGTAGGTGATGTGGCGATCGGGTTAGCTAGTAGTGGTGTTCATAGCAATGGCTATAGTTTAGTGCGGAAGATTGTTAGCGATGGCGGCTATGGGTGGAAGGATACTCCCAGTCGATTGGAAGGGAAAAATCTGGGGGAGGTGTATCTAACTCCCACTCAAATATATGTGAAGCCGATTTTAGCGGCGATCGAGCAACAATTGCCCATTCACGGGATGGCACATATTACAGGTGGTGGTTTACCAGAAAACTTACCGCGTTGTTTGAGTGCCAATCATTCGATCGAGATCGATCTCCAGAGTTGGCAGATTCCCCCTGCGTTTCAATGGTTGGCTGAGGCGGGAAATGTCGCACCTGTGGATATGTTCAATACTTTTAATATGGGAATCGGTTACGTCGTTATTGTCCCCTCCACGGCTGTAAGTGAGTCGATCGCCTTTTTTAAGTCACAACAGATTGAGGCGTATTCGATCGGGGTGGTAATTGCTGGCGATCGATCCTTGATTGGGATGCCTGGGTAAACAGTTGGCAGTTGATAGTTGATAGTTGACAGTTGATAGTTGACAGTTGACAGTTGACAGTTGACAGCGATTCACACACCGTTGGAGAACGACGGTGTACGCTACCCTCTACCCTCTACCCTCTACCCTCTATCCTCTATCCCCTAAAGCCCCCGTCGTCGGGATAAATCTCATCAGTAACGAGATTGACACCCAGCCAGTTGCTCAGTTCTGTCGCTAGCCATTTAATCTCGCGTTCGGTGAGATCTTGTCCGGTACTGAGGATTCTGACTGGATCGATCTGACGTAACTCCAACATCAGACTAACTTTGGGGACTTTTAGATCGGGATGCTGGTAGTTATCGACAATTACTTGACTGATTTCCCTGGTTTTGAGGTGTTTGGGACGACCTCGATCGAGTCCATAAAGATGCTGAGATAATGTAAATTGGTGGCGATCGATCGTCAGGATCGTCTGTGACAGAAACTTGTCGGCAAGGTCGAATGACATCCTGATACCACCCTTCAATAGCCACAATGTCAGCGGCAGCACAAACATCAAAGCTACACCCAGACCAACTTTCACAGCTAACTCGGTGTTTGATTTTGCCAGCGGCACAGAGATATAAATTGTTAGCACAATTAACAGCAGTACAAAAAAGTTAATCGAGCCAGCTAATCCAAGCTGATGAATTCCGGCTCGATCTGGTCGAAATCTCGCCGGAATCTTCAGTTCCAATCGATCGACTCTACTCGTGAGTTGAATTTTGCTCCCTGAAGGTTGACGCATAATAGTTGACAGTTGACAGCTCGCACTGAGCGTAGTCGAAGTGTTGACAGTTGATAGTTGAAGATCCCACTGAGCCAAGGCATTTTAATTTAATTGGGGATTTTGAATTAGTGGTGACTGAACATAGACGGGTATTTCCCGCTTGCTAGCGAAGTTGGCACTACTGAGTTGTTGCTGCAAGGATTGGTTAGGGTCGATCGAGATGCCCCCTGACGATGCGGGGGTAAATCGTTCCTGAGTCCACAATGCCCAGCGACTACCAGGGGGGAGTGTTTCTACCTGTTGTGGTTGACTGGTGAGGCAAATTACTGGGATTGGGGGCATTTGTGTCTGTGTGGGTTCGGCAATCTGAACTGCTGCTAGGGTTTCGAGTACCTGTTGGGTGCCAGAAATTAGACCAGTTCCAGCCGTCCAGAGTTTGACATGAAAACGTGCCGATCGATCGGCATAGAAGTAGAGTGTACAGGCAGCAATTACGGCTTGTTCAAAGTCTGCTGCGTTCCAGTTTGCACCACTATCGAGGTAAATTACCATGTCTTGTCCGCCACGCTCGATCTCCAGTTCGCGCACTTGAAACTCTCCATACCGAGCACTCGTGCGCCAATGAATCAAGCGCATCGAATCGCCATAACGGTAAGGACGCAGCGATCGAGTCATCCCCTCATTGGCTGCTTCTAAATGGCGATTGGAATGTGGATCGATCGATCGATCCGCACTACCTATTCCGTCGATGAGTGGACATCGATCGAGTTTGAGTACTTGTGGATATACATAAGCGATCGCTGGGACTTGACGATATCGCTGACACCAAAATAACCCGATCGGCGCACCACTTCGCAGGGCTACTTTTGCCCACTGATAGACTCCACGCTGCTCGGTAGCCACGCGATAAACCCATCGATACTTATTTTGAGCTAATACTTGCTCTACACTGGTTACAGGCAGATTTAGTCGGTTCAATGTTGTCAAATCCTGAACTTGAAATAAAGTTTGCGCCCGTTGGGTAGGATTGTGGATCGTCAGGGCAATCTCTAATTCGGTGCCAGCGGTAACTGGTAAGATGGGTTCGCGCGTAACTCTCAGAGCTTGGATCGATCTAGCGGGTAAAATTGCCGACACCCCAAGTAATGCGACTCCCACGCCACTTAATACATATAGCCAGCCAGCCATCGTATTAGTCGCTGCGCCAAAGAAGCAAATCGTCAGGATTGCTAACAACCACCCAGCATAGGCGGGAGCTACCCAGTTAGTTTCCAGCCATTTAGTCGGACGGTTGAGCATGGGGATTTAGATTTAGCGATCGAGATCGAGCTATTGATATTAGTTAGAGTACCCACTAATCATCGTTAGGATCGCCTCTGGAGCAGAATCGATCCCGACCCACACAAACACGGTAAGATTTCTATGTGCTCTACAAATAATTTTAATTTACTCACAGCTTGTACCAATACATAAGCATTAAAAGCTGTACCAGAATTACCCCAACTATCAACTGTCAACCGTGTTAAGTATTCATGGCGATCCAACTTTATCAAAGTGTTTCGGCTTACTATCATCGCACAGCCGTAATCATCTTATTAGCTGGCTTTTTAGTAAGATTATTTATTTCGATCTGGCTCAATGCCGGATTTGATGAAGCATATTATTATCTCTACACTCTTCATCCCGATTGGAGTTATTTCGATCACCCGCCACTTGTGGCATTTACTACAGGTATTGGTGTGTGGTTGACGGGACAAGTATCTCAGTTCACAATTCGGATTGGGACACTACTGCTTTACACTGGCTCGTTAATCTTCCTCTATCTAGCCGCGCTGAGATTATACACGCTCCAAATTGCCATTAATACGCTGGCGATCGCTTCGGCAATTCCCATCTTTCAAATTGCCTTTGGCATCTTAAATATTCCCGATACACCATTATTATTTTTTTGGGCAGTATCATTGTGGTTAGCCACCCAAGAATTTTTTGATTATCGTGTCTATCGACCGAGTTTTCGATTGACATTGCTCTGTCTGACTGTCGGATTAGCCTGTCTAGGTAAATATCATGGATTTATTTTAGGCTTAAGTTTATTTGGTTTTTGTCTATTTAGTCCTAATTATCGTTGCGCTCTCAAATCCAAATGGTTCTTAATTGGTATCCCGATTTTCTTATTGACCATCTCGCCAGTACTATACTGGAATATCATTCATGATTGGGTATCTTTTCGCTTTCAATCAGAACGTGCTGTTCCCAATAGTAGTTATCAGATCGATCGAGTATTAGTCACTCTTTTGGTAGAGATGCTTTATCTGTTCCCCACTTTTGGCTTGCCATTATTATGGACAGTCATCCGCACTACAGTTCAACAAATTAGAAATATTAAATGGCGGCAATATCCAAGTCGCAGCAGATTTAGTAATGAGTGGGATTTAGAAAAAAGAGCTTTACTATTATGGCTCTCATTACCTTTAATCTTAGGATTTACGCTCATCTCTGGCTATCAACAAATTCTACCTGCTTGGAAAATGCCTGGATATTGGTCGGCAACAATTTTGCTTGCCGAACGGATATCAATTAGTCGTAAATACGCTCATTCTCGCGTCCCTTATCGGTGGTTTTTTGGCTCGGTTGGGGTAATTCTGGTCTTATTCTCGATCGCGCTATCTCATGTTGCGCTGGGGACATTTCAAACCTCTGGTAAGCCTTCAATATTTGGAGTATTACCATTAGAAATCAAAACTGATAATTCTACCCAAATCTTTGATATTCAACAGCTTCGCCAAGGATTTATCGGTAATAGTAAGTTCAACTTAGCCTTGAAAAAAGCAGATTTTGTCTTCACCAATCGGTACATTTTAGGCGGACAGATCGGCATGGCGATCGAACCAATCTTTCATAAACCGCTAACTTGTTTCGATCCCGATCCGCGTGGTTTTGCCTTTTGGTCGAAACCAAAACAGTGGGTAGGTAAAAATGCTATTTATCTGGGTAGCAAAACCTTTGATGTCGATTTAGATGCCCAGAAACGCTATCCTAGCTATTTTAAGAAATTAACTAAATTAGGTGAAATTCCGATTCTCCGTGGTGGGAAAATAGTTCAAACATTTAGCGTTTATCAAGCCCAAAAGATGTTGAAACCTTTTCCCCGTCCGTATGGAAATTAAATTAATTGATAATTGATAATTGATAATTG
>ENA-OFCX01000246-OFCX01000246.1-metagenomes-genome-assembly--contig:-NODE-246-length-31362-cov-2.990290_pt1 | contig 31362 bp, 31 predicted proteins | sample MGYA00153384_OFCX01 | MGnify analysis MGYA00153384
ACTTGCTGCTCTACCTGATCCGCAAGCAAAACTTCAACATCCTCGACATTCCGATGCTGGGGGTCACACAGCAGTACCTGCGCTATGTGGATGAAATCCGCAGCCGCAACCTGGAGCTGGCGGCCGAGTACCTGCTCATGGCGGCCATGCTGATCGAGATCAAGTCGCGCATGCTGCTGCCGCCCAAGAAGAAAGAGGGCGAGGAAGAAGCAGAAGACCCGCGTGCCGAGCTGGTACGGCGCCTGCTGGAATACGAAAAGATGAAGCTGGCAGCCCAGCAAATCAACCAGGTGCCGCAGTACGGGCGTGATTTTCTGAAAGCCCAGGTGCACATTGAGCAAAGCTTGCAGCCGCGTTTTCCCGATGTGCAAATCAGCGAGCTGCAAGCCGCGTGGCGCGACATCTTGAAACGCGCCAAACTGGTGCAGCACCACCGCATCACACGCGAAGAGCTCAGCGTTCGTGAGTACATGAGCCAAATCCTCAAGCGTCTTCAAGGCAAGCGCTTTGTGGAGTTTGAAAATATTTTTGACCCCAGCAAGGGCAGCACGGTGCTGGTCGTCACCTTCATTGCCTTGCTGGAGCTGGGCAAAGAAACCCTCATTGAGATCACCCAGGCCGAGGCCTATGCGCCCATTTACGTGCGTTTGGCCTATAAGCCCGTTGACGCAACGGTGCTGGAGCCTATTTTTGAAGACCAAGACGAGTAACGGAGACAAACATGCCACACATGACCGTGGAATACACCAACAACCTGCAGGGCCTGAACGAAGCGGCACTGATGGAGCAATTGAACGCTGCCGTGTGCGAACACCCCACCGTCACGGATGAGGCAGATGTCAAAACCCGCATTGCCTGCCTGAGCAACTACCGCATTGGCCTGAACAATGCGGGCCGGGCCTTTGCCCACGTAGAGCTGCGCCTGATGGCTGGCCGCACAGCAGAAGTGAAGAAAGAACTGTCAGAGCGCATTGCTGCCGTGCTCAAGCGCGTCATTCCTGCGCAAGAAGGGCTGCAAGTGCAGTTGAGCGTGGACATTGTGGACATGGACAAGCCCAGCTACTTCAAGGGCAAGCTTTAATTAGCAAAGATCGCCCAGCAAAAAGGCCGCATATGCGGCCTTTTGTTTTTTGTGGTCATCCACCCATTCAAAGTGGCTGCGGTGCCTCGCCCAGCAGCTGTGCTGGAATCCAGCCACGCAGGCTGTTGATAAACGCCCATTGCTGCACGCGTGGAACATCTGACAACCGAATCACACCTTCTACCATTCGCCCCTGCGCCAATGCCTCTTGCCGTCCTACGCCGGCCAGCAGCCCGCAAGTCAATGCAGGCGTGACCCACTGCCCATCGATCAACGCGGCCACATTGCCACGCGTGCCCTCCGTGATTTCACCTGCCTCGTTCCAAAGCAGCGTGTCCCACACATGAGACTCAGTCGGTGCCAAACGCTCATAGTGCATGCGGCGTGACGTTTTGAAGCGCACAAACTCGCCGTGCGCTTCAACCAATGGCTCTGTCGCCCACTGCAGGTAAGCCACAGGAGGCGGGGCTTTGCACACTTGCACCTTGCTGCAAAACTGCCCCTCTGCATTGAGCTCCACCCGTACGCGCCATAAGCCACACGGGTGGGTATCGGCCACATGCTGCAGCGTCAGCTGCACAGCTTCGTCACTCCACGGATATGCAAAGTGGGCTGCGGCCCCTTGCATGCGCTGCAGATGCTGCGCCAGATGGCGAAAGCACCCATCTTGCAGCGCCAGGGTTTCAATAATTTCAAAGCCCATGCTCACCCTTTCTACAAAAGCGCGCTTGGTGCGCCATTCCTGCCACTCACCCTGGGCCGTGGCATCTGCCGTAATACCACTGCCAATGCCACAGCGCAGCTCCTGCCCTTGCACCACCACAGTGCGAATTGGCACGTTGAACGTCGCGCGAATTCCCCCTGCGCCATCAGGGCGCACTACCCCCAGAGCACCGCAGTACCAACCGCGCGGCTGTGTTTCAAGTGCTGCAATCGCCTCCATGGCCGAACGTTTGGGGGCCCCGGTCACAGAGCCGCAGGGGAACAATGCCTCAAAGACTTGCAGCAATTGGGTACCCTCAGGCAGTTGCGCTGTGACGTCTGATGTCATTTGCCACACCGTTGGCAACGCCTGCACAGCAAACAGCTTGGGCACTTGAACTGTGCCTGTCACTGCAATCTTGCCTACATCGTTGCGCAGCAAATCCACAATCATCACGTTTTCTGCACGCTCTTTGACTGAGGTTTGCAAGTGCCGCGCCTGTGCGGCATCGGCCTGCTCCGTAGCCCCCCGCGCCGCCGTGCCTTTCATGGGCCGGGTCAGTATGCGGCCCTGGCCTTGAGCTGGCTGGTGCCAGTCAAAAAACAGTTCAGGGGACACAGAGGCCACCTGCTCCTGGCCCATATCCAGCGACATTGCATACCCACCTGGCTGTGCACGCTGCAGCGCGGCAAACAAGGCAGCGCCATCGACGATGGTCTGTGCCTTGCCATGCAATTGATTGGTGAAATTGATCTGGTAGTAACGCCCTTGTGCAATGCCTGTATGGATGGCGTCCATGCCTGCATTGAAGTCTTCACGGCTGCACGAGGCCTGCCAGTGCAGCGGCGGCAAATGTGCTGTCCGCTGCGGCGGTGCATCCGTCGTGACTGGTGAAGGAGCCTCAAAGAGAGCAAACCACGCCAGCGCACCTTGAGCTGGTTGTGTCTGCAATTGCGGGTGCAACGCACTGGCCGCCTCGTAACGCAAACCACCGACACACCAGTAGCCACGCTGCGCGGCCTGCTCCACTTGCTGCAAAACAGTTTTCAGTGTTGGGGCATCGACGGCCTGCAGTACCTGTACAGGCTGGGAAAATTGATGTTGCAAGCGGGCAGTGTCAGCCTCCAAGGGCTGGCCCATATCTAACTGCACAAAATGAGGGGAAGCGACTGTCATACAGTCCGTAAGCATAGCGGGCGACAGCAGATGGAAGCGCCTGCGCACGGCATCTCCGCAATAGGCAGATAAATGGTGTGTGTTCACAGAAAGCGTGCGGGTCATTGCACACAGGCACAACACCCACTGGAGAACCTGTGAAAATTCCACAGTCAGCCGCTCGCATCCCTGTAATGGACGCCACACGAAGTCGGCAATAATTTCCGCCGGAGGTGTTAAAGATGACCGTTTCTCTTGCCAGTGGGTTGGACTTTGAAGATATGTTCGACCTCGCGCCTGTCTCGCTGTGGATGGAGGATTACAGCAGTCTCAAACAATTGTTTGACCAGTGGCGTGCCGACGGTGTCACAGACCTTCTCGCTTTTTTAAAAGAAGACCCGGCGCACCTGCAGCGCTGCAGCCAGTCCTACCAGGTGCTGCGCGTCAACCAATACACGCTGGATCTGTTCAAGGCAGCCGATCAGGAGACCCTCAAAAGCAAGCTGCACGAGGTCTTTCGGGGGGACATGCTAGACAACATCGTTCCGGAGCTGCTCGCGCTATGGAATGGCCAGCTGCACTTCGAAAACCGCAGTGTGAACTATGACCTGCAGGGACGCAGACTCAACGTCGAGATCAGTGCCCGGGTTCTGCCCGGCTATGAAGACAGCTGGAGCCGCGTTCTGGTGTCACTCAAGGATGTGACCGCTGAAGTGCGCAGCATGCAGCAATTGCAGCGCAGCGAACAATATGCCCGAGACCTTTTTGAGCACTCTCCGGTTTCTCTGTGGGTAGAAGACTTCAGTGCCGTCAAGCGGCTGATCGATGAAGTTCGCAACCAAGGCATCAGCGATTTCCGAACTTTCCTGAAAGTGCATCCAGACTTTGTCACGCGCTGCATGCAGGAGATCCATGTGATCGACGTTAACCAGCAAACACTGGAGATGTTTGACGCAAGCAGCAAAATCGAGCTGGTGCAAAACCTGTCTCAGGTTTTTCGGGGCGAGATGTACGAATCCTTTGCCGAGCAGTTGCAAGATCTGTGGAACGGCAAGCTGGTACAGCAGCGTGAAGTGGTGAACTATTCCCTCACCGGGGACACGCTGCACATCCACTTGGAGTTCGCCGTCATGTCCAGCCATGTGGAAAACTGGGACCTGGTGCTCCTGTCCTTGGTCGATATCACTGCACGCAAAAAAGCCGAGGCCTATCTGGAGTACCTGGGCAAGCACGACGTCCTGACCCAGTTGCGCAACCGTGCTTTCTATATGGAAGAGCTCAACCGGCTCTCGCGCAAAGGGCCATGGCCTCTGTCTGTGATTGCCATTGACATGAATGGCCTCAAAGCCGTCAATGATGAGCACGGTCACGCGGCTGGCGACGCCATGCTGCGACGGGTGGGCGAGGTGCTGGCCAAGGCCGTGGATGCACCGGCCTGCGCCGCCCGTATCGGCGGTGACGAATTCATGGTACTGCTGCCTGCTACCGACGAGCGAGGTGCTCAAGCCATGCAAGAGCGGATTCTGTCCCTGCTTGAATTGAACAACCAGTTCTATCCGGGGCAAACCATCCACATTGCCATGGGCGTAGCCTGTGGCCAGCAGGGAGCATCAATGGAAGCGGTGGTGCACCGTGCCGATCAGAGCATGTATGTTGAAAAAACCCGTTTCTATCAGACCAGCACGCTTAATCGGCGATTGCAGTAAGCAGCACGCAGCAAGCAGTGCTCTGCATGCCAGCAGCAGTTCTGTGCCGCTGTGCCATGGGACGGCCAACCCGGGCACAGATACCCCGCTGGCAGCAATTGCCATTCGATATGGCCTACAACGCCGTACAGCCATCGCAAACAGCTACCCAATTGGACATCTCTTCAGCCTCTCGCCGCCCACTTTGCAGCGCATGCCTGCGCCCTCACAGCGCTTGTTTATGCCCTTTGGTGCAAACGGTGCACAGCCAGGTTCAGCTCTTGATCCTGCAACACCCCATGGAAGTGGGACATGCCAAAAACACGGCACGCCTGCTGCACCTGTGCGTCCATGGCAGCCGCCTGCACGCAGGTGAAGTTTTTGATGGGGAGCAACTCAACGCGTGGCTGCATGCACCCTGGCCGGACCTGAGCACCGATGCAGTCGTGCGCCCCGTGCTGCTTTACCCTCCCACGCCCCCCGATCCGCAGTTGCCCGTAACTGCACCGCCTGCACTGCCCGGCGACTGGCTGGGGCAGCCTGCATCACTGCGCCTGGTGGTGCTGGATGGCACCTGGCGAAAAAGTCGCAAGATGCTGTATCTGAACCCCGCTTTGCAGCAACTGCCACGTCTGCAGCTGCACGGCGTTCTGCAAGGGCGCTATACGATTCGCAAGGCCCACGCGCCAGATCAACTTTCAAGTTTTGAAGCTGCGGTCCAGGCTTTGGCGCAATTGCAATCCTGGGGCGATGAGCACGTCGGCAGGCAGCAGCTCATGCAAAGCTTTGATGCCGCCATCACCCAGCACCAGCAGCTTCAAGCAGCCAGTCACAGCGCTTCTCACAAACGCCAGGGCGCAGAGGTGCTGTTGAACCCTTAGGGTCGGAAGCCCCCCCCCAAGAAAATCCTTGATTTACGCTGAAAACGAGGCGCGAAGCCACCGGCAGTACAAGCGCACGACAAGGCCAAGCAACGACCTACCAAGCGTGGTTCTTATTGATTTTTAGCTGGTGTTAGCTGACGATTAAGGGTCTTAGCACTGATAGGCCCCAGCAACTCCCCCTTGCAAGGGGTGCAAGGACAAACCCTTGCAGCGCACATGCACGACACCGCCTTGCTCAAATTCCAGCTCCATGGTGACCACGCCTTGCAGCTCGCACGGCATGGGCAGTTTTTGAATGCGCTGGCTGGCATGCAGCACAAAGCCCTGGCGGATACGCCCCATACAGGCCGCAGGCTCCAAGGTCTCCCAAGGCTCCGCGTGTTCTGCCGTGAGCAGCACGGGGGCCCAGACTGCATCGGCACGCAGGTCGCTGGCATCGAGCAGACGGGCAGCAGAAAAACGCAGTTGCAGGCGGCCGTCTTCCCACGTGCATTGGGCCACCTCAGAGTCGGTGAACTCAAAAATCATGCTGCGTCTCCTGTTCAGATGTGCAAGGCCAGCCACAACCACACCATCACTGCATGCTGGGGCGATGGCTGCAGCATAGGCAGATGCGCAGCCCAGTGCAAAGTCCAAACTGCTGACCCGCATGTCAGAGCGCATGCCCGCTCAGGGCGCCGCCCCCCCCATCCGTTGAAGTCTGGGTCTGAAATATGCGGGCAAGAGCGGCAAGTCATGGCGAATCCAAAAAACAAAATGCCTACCTGCATTGGTAATAAAACGCACCTCTGTACTCCATCGAGGCATTGCATACAATTGAGTGTTGATAATAATTCTCAATTCATAACCTACAGGCCCAGCCGCCTTTGACACTTTTGCCTGACCATGACCGCACATCTCCCGCTCTCTGCACGCAGTCAACCTCGATGGATGCGGCTAGGTACGCTCAGGGCATGTGACTTCAATGGTCCCGATTATCAATTTCTGGATATCCGCCCCGCCGCGCAAGACGCTTTACTGGCCGGACACCTGCAATCACTGCAAGTCCACCCGGGCATCTTGCTGCATGGCGTAGAAGCCCGCGACCTGCGCACGCTCAACACATGCTCCCCAGCAGAACCGGGGCTGCACATTGTGGTGGTTTTAGAGGGCAGCGTAGATGTCTCTTTCGGTGAACAAGCCTTGAAGATGGAGGTGGCCACCACCGGCTCCCGGCCAGTGCAGGCATGTGGGGCCATCATCCATACACGCCCTGGCGATCTGTTCCGACGCCGCTGGAAGCAAGGCAAGTTCGAGCGCAAAATCAGTTTGAGTCTGGAGCCCGCGTGGCTGGCTGATTTATGCCAAACAGACAAGGCAGCGCCGCAGTTGCTGCGCACATGGATCGCCAGCCAGCAGCTGGCGATTCAGCAATGGCAGCCATCTCCCCGGGCGATTGCTGTAGCGGAGCAAATCATTCAGCTGGCACGTGACGGTACTTCGCCACTGTTGCTGCTCAGTCGTACGCTGGAATTGACGCATGAGGCGCTGCAATCGCTTGCTTCGATTGCGCGGCCCTCCGTCCACGCATTGGGCGTGCGAGAACATCAGCGCTTGGCACGACTCAAGCAACTGCTGGACAGCGGCGATGATGCTTGGCGCTCACTGGGCGAGCTGGCGCAGGAAGTCGGCCTGAGTACCAGCGCGCTGCAACGCCAGTTCAGGCAGATTTATGGCTCCAGCATTGATGACTATCGCCGAGCACAGCGCCTAGACCATGCCAGGCACATGCTGGAGCAGACAGGCTGCAGCGTTCTTGAGGTGGCGCATACGGCGGGCTACACCAGCGCAGCCAATTTCTCAACCGCATTCAAGCGGCGGTTTGGCATGTCGCCCAAACTGGTGCGCGGCAAGGTCTAACTCGCATGCCAGGCCGCCAGCGCCAGGCAAAAGTTTATAAATAAGAATTATTTCGATTGAATTGCAAACATTTGCACCGCTTGCGCAAAACACCTGATGCACGGCCAGTGCTGCAATGACGCCTTGCTACATCGGAGGTGCAAAACCCGGTTCGCCGCGCGTGCGTCAGCCAGAAAAACCTCCCTTGCGTCCGCGTAACAAGGTTCAAATGGTCATGACAACTAATTTTCAGCATGCAGTTTCTGCTGCTCCTTTTCGCTGGGCCACGACGGCTCTTCTCGTCGCCTGCGCCACATCTGCGTGGTCACAGCAGGAACAAACCACGCAAATGGACACGATTGTTGTCACCGCCAGTGGTGTGCAGCAGCACATCAAGGACGCGCCGGCGTCCATCAGCGTGCTGACACAGGAAGACATCAAGAAAGGCAACTACGAATCTGTTGCCGATGCCGTGCGCTCCGTACAAGGGGTTTCTTTGGTGGGCGACAACCCCAACACTTCGGACATCGTGATCCGCGGTCTGCCGGGAGAGTACACCCTGATCTTGATTGATGGTCAGCGCCAAAACACCCGCGAGACCATGAACCGCGGCACCAGCGGTATTCAATCCAATCTGCTCCCTCCGTTGTCTGCTATTGAGCGCATTGAGGTCATTCGCGGCCCCATGTCTTCGCTGTATGGCTCTGAAGCCATGGGTGGTGTCATCAACATCATTACCAAGAAAGTGCCCAGCCGCTGGGGTGGCAGCGTGGCTGGCGCCATGACACTGCAAAGCGACGATGACTATGGCAATTCCCGCAACGGCGAGTTCTGGCTGGGAGGCCCTATCCAGAGTGATGTGCTGGGCCTGCAGATCTGGGGCAAGAGCGAAAACCGCAGCGAAGCGGGCAACTTCTATCCTTCTGCGGACACGGCCTATGGACGCAAAAACCAGAACTTGGGCGTCAAGCTGACAGCACGCCCCGACAGCCGCCAAGAAATCGTGCTGGACATGGGCACTGAGCGCACTACGACAGAAACAACACCTGGACGCTCCACACTCCCCACGATCGCTTGGAAAAAGGTTCGCCACACGCGCAACCACTACGGCATCAGCCACACCGGACGATGGGATTTTGGTCAAAGCAAATTGGCCCTGTACACCGAAGAGGGCGAACTGGAAGACTGGCCCAAAGCTGCGCTCTACAGCAACCGCAAAGTAAACAACACTACGCTGGATGGCAATGTGAGCCTGCCGTTTGAAAAGCACGTACTGCGTGTGGGGGGGCAGGTTTTGCGCACCTCCCTCAAAGGCATCAGCAATGAGGCCTCGGTAGCAGGGTTTCCCACGAACACTGACAAGGTTTCGCTGACCAACTACGCGCTGTTTGCAGAAGATGACTGGCTGATTACCGAACAGTTCACGCTAACCGGCGGCGTGCGCATGGACCATGATGAGCGCCACGGCACCCACTGGTCTCCGCGTCTGTACGGGGTGTACCACGCCTCCGATGCGCTCACTTTTCGCGGCGGCATCACATCAGGCTTTAAAGCGCCCACCATTCGCCAAAGCACTGCAGGTTACTGCATGAGCACAGGCGGCAACTCTGGCATACGTGGCCCGTTGTGCGGCAACCCTGACCTCAAGCCTGAAACCAGCCTGACCCAAGAATTTGGCCTTAGTTATGAGTGGGCACCGGCCAGCACTTTGACGGCAACCGTGTTCAACACCAAGTTCAAGAACAAGGTGGTCAGCTTCGACTCCGGTCTGCCATCGCCTGTCCCACCGCTGGCCAACCATCTGTTCGTCTACGACAACGTCGATGAAGTCAAGATTCGAGGGCTGGAAATGGGGGTGAAGATGCCGCTGGCACGCAATCTGCGTCTGGACGCCAGCTATACCTACACCCAGTCGCGCCGCCAAGGCGGAACCGAGACCGCATTTGACGGCACCTCTTTGGATGGATTGCCGCTGGAGAAGACGCCCAAGCACATGCTGCACGCGCAGCTTGATTGGCAAACCAGCAGCACACTCAATACATTTGCACGCTTGAACTATTCCGGCAAAGCCATGTATGCGGGCTTTCGCAATGGCGCCAGTGTCACGCGTGAGCGCGAAGGCTCGGCAACCTTGGACCTGGGCGGGAACTACAGCCTGAACAAGACGACCACATTGCGCTTTTCCGTGTTGAACGTCACTGACCGCAAAGTGCCAGTCGACGTTCGTACACGCACGACAGGGTTGGACGGCAACTGGATGGCAGATGAAGGCCGTCGCCTGTGGCTGGGTGTCAATGCCGAGTTCTAACACCAGCTACGGCAGCACGCGGCGCCAGTGGCTGCAAAGCACAGCAGCCCTGGCAGGGCTGATGCTGAGCGGGGTTGCGCCTGCCAGCAGCCAGCCTCTGCAGATTACCGATCTACGTGGCCGCACGGTACGACTGCCCAAACCGGCTCAACGCATGGTACTGGGCGCTACCGATGACTTTGTTTTGCTGTCCATGCTGGATAAGCAGCCTGCGCGCAATGTCGTTGCCTGGAACAAATGGCGGCTTGATGCGCAAAGCCTGCTGATGCTACGCGGGCCTGATACCAAGGCGTTTGACCATATGGCACAGCTTGCGATTGACGGGCCGCAGAGCCTGCATGCCGAGTCATTGATCGCCCTGGAGCCTGATCTGATTGTGCTGGATGCCTTCTATGCCAAAGCGACCCAAACTGTGGCACGCCTGGAAAAAGCAGGCATTCCTGTGGCTGTGCTTGAAATCAACCCCGATCTGCGCCAGCCCCAACCCACACAGGGCTTGATTCAGTTTGGCATCTTGACGGGCCATGAGGCACGCGCCAGAGAAGTTGCCAGTTTTATAGAGCAACGTGTCCACCGTATTCGCGAAGGCGTGCAACGCCTGAAATCCCGCGGAGCACCTGAGCCCTTGGTGCTGATGGAGCCCCATGCAGGCTCGGCACCTTGCTGTCTGTCCATGGGAAATGGCAAAAATCTGGGCGATATGGTTCGCATGGCGGGGGGCCGTCTGATGGGCGGGGAGCTGATTGCAGGCATGGCCGGCACACTGAGCACCGAATACGTCATCGACCAGGACCCCGAAATTTATATTGGCACAGGGGGCGGTCATTTAAAGGCACGCAATGGTCTGCTGCTCGGACCTGGTGTGAGCACGTCACAGGCTCACTCCAGTCTGCAGCATGTCATTCAACGCACAGGACTCTCGCACACACGCGCCATTCGCAATCGCCGCGTGCACGGCATCTGGCACGGAGGTCTGGGGATTGTCAATTTGGAATGTATTGCCAGCTGGCTCCATCCCGAAGAATTTGCCGACGTCCGACCCCAAGCGACATTGGATGCTTTAAATCAGCGCTTTCTGGCGTTTCCCTGGCAAGGAACTTTCTGGACCAGCCTGCAAGCAACCGCAGCCCCGCTACCGTGAACACCCCGAACTGTGCCCCCCATTCCAACAGCCACGTCCTGCACGCTTACCGCGCCAGCCAATGGAGGCGCCGAAGCCTGATCGCTGTGCTGGCCCTCTTGACCCTGCTGGCCATCCTGCTGGATATCACCACAGGGCCTTCATCGCTGGGTTTTATGCAAGCCGTGCATGGCCTGTGGCAACCCGAAACGCTGCCTCGCAGCCTGCAGGTGGTTCTTTGGGAAGTGCGCTTGCCGGTCGTGGTGCTGGCCGTTCTTGTCGGCATGGCGCTCTCGCTGTCTGGTGCAGAGATGCAAACCATACTGAGCAATCCACTGGCTGAACCCTTTACGCTGGGTGTGTCTTCAGCAGCTGCACTGGGCGCTTCACTGGCCATCGTGCTTGACTGGGGCATCCCGGGCTTGCCTGCGGCCTGGGTCGTTTCTGGCAACGCCTTTGTCTTTGCGTTGATTGCACTGGCGCTGCTGCAGATGATGGCCAACCGACCCGGCACCAATACCCAGATTCTGGTGCTCTTTGGTATTGCGATTGGCTTTGCGGCAGCAGCACTGCTGTCACTGGTGCAATTCGTGGCCAGTGAAGATGCTCTGCAGCAACTCATTTTTTGGAGCATGGGCAGCCTTGCCCGTGCTGACTGGCCCAGCGTCACCATGCTGGCATGCGTTGTTGCAGTCGTCACACCGTTTACCTGGCGTGCCGCCAGCGCTATGACGGCCCTGAGCTTGGGCGAAGAACGTGCCCAGAGTTTTGGCATCGATGTGGCCAAGCTGCGCCGCTGGGCGCTGCTGCGCATCAGTTTGCTGGCTGCCGTGGCAGTGGCCATGGCAGGCACCATTGGTTTTGTAGGCTTGGTGGGCCCGCATGTGGCCCGCATGCTCGTTGGTGACGGACACCGCCATCTGCTGCCAGCCAGTGCCTTGGTAGGGGCCTTGTTGATGGCCCTGGCGTCTGTCATCAGTAAATCAGCGGTACCCGGTGTTTTGCTGCCGGTTGGCATCATCACTGCCTTGGTGGGATTGCCGGTTTTCATGATGCTGGTGCTCAACCGCACCCGGAATGCGCCATGAGCCAAGCAACATCTTCACACGCTTGCGCAGCCCTGGAAATACGTGACCTGACGGTTCGCTACCGCCAGCGCGCTGTACTGCATGGACTGACCCTGCCAGCACTGCAGCCGGGTCGCGTGCTGGCCTTGGTCGGACCGAATGGGGCAGGCAAATCGACCTTATTGCGTGCGCTGGCGGGATTGATACCCGCCACTGGTCTCGCAGCGCTCGGCAAGCATGAGCTGCTCACACTTTTGCCGTCTACACGGGCGGAAATGGTCAGTTTCATGCCGCAGCACGTTCCACCAGGCACCACCATGACCGTGCTGGAAGCCACACTGGTCGCCACGCATGGGCTGCACATGCACCAGCCACTGGAGCAGTCGCTGCAGGTGCTGCAGCAGCTGGGCATTGCCCATCTGGCGATGCAGGCACTCAGCAGCCTTTCTGGTGGACAGCGCCAAATGGCAGCACTGGCCCAGGCAGTGGTTCGCAATTGCCCGGTATTGCTGCTCGATGAACCTGTCAGTGCGCTGGATCTGGCCCACCAGTGGCAGGTCTTGCACAGCGTGCAATCCCTGGCCCGTGCAGGGCGCATTGTCTGCATGGTTTTGCATGACTTAACTTTGGCAGCGCAGTGGGCCGACGACATTGCACTGCTGCAAGGCGGCCAATTGCTTGCCTTCGGCCCACCGCAGTTGGCCATCACCCCTGAGCTGCTGCGAACTGCTTATGGCGTGCACAGCCGAGTCCGCCACTGCGAGCAAGGCCGTATGTATGTGATGGTGGATGGTCTGGCTACGCCCCCTTCTTCCCTTTCCCCTACGCCATTGGCACAACAGGAGTTGCGATGACATCGCTGCAAGCGCACAGTTGCGTGCGCTCCGACCAAGCCCACGTTCTGGTTCACACCATCGTGGAGCACATGCAAGAACACGAACTGGAACCACGCCAGCAAGGAGAACGCTGGGTACTTTCTTACGCCGGCGGTCTGGGCAGCCTGTGGCAAGAGGCAGGGCATATACACCTGGACATTACTGCCCCCACACTGGATGCCCTGCACGACCTGAAACTCATCATGGCGCACGTGGTGCTTGACGTTACGGGCAGTGACGATGACGCCCTGTCGTGGCAAGGAGACGGCAACGCCTTGCAGCGCCCGCCCGCCTTTCGCCTGTTGCGTGTGCTTTCCATCCGCGACCTGACACCCCATATGCGCCGCGTGCGCTTTGCTTGCCATGATCTGGCACGCTACGACCAGCCTGACAACATCCACTGCAAGCTTATCTTTCCCCAGCCCGGCATCAGCGAGCCGCAATGGCCGACGCTGACCAGCAGCGGCATGCCGCGATTTCCCGAAGGTGATCAACGCTTGGATGTCCGCACCTACACCATTCAGGCGATCGACGAAAAAGCAGGCTGGATGGATGTCGATTTTGTAGTGCATGCCGATGCTGGCCCCGGTTCAGCCTGGGCCAGCCAGGCAACTGCCGGCCAGACCATTGGCATGAGTGGCCCGGGTGGCCGCACAGCCACACCCGCAGACTGGATGCTGCTGGCTGGCGACGACACCGCCCTTCCCGCCATGCTGCGCATTGCCGCAAGCCTGCCCCAGCACACACGCGGCCATGTGTTTGCTGAAGTTCAGGGCCCAGAAGATGAACAAGCCGTGCAGACGCCGCCAGGGCTGCAGTGGCACTGGCTGCACCGCGCTGACACCGAAGCTGGTCGCAGCAGCTTGCTGCAGGCAGCGCTGCGATCGGTCACTTGGCCAGAGCCGTCAGCAAGCAAATTCCTCTGGGTCGGTGCCGAATTTCAAACCGCACAGGCCATCCGACAATGGGCCAAGGAAGAAAAGGGCCTAGAAAAACACGAACAACTGATCGTTGCCTATTGGCGCCATGGCATGAGCGAGTCGCAATTCAAGTCCAAGGCAAAAAGTGAGCCCTCCAGCAAGTAAGCCTGCAGCGGCCTGGCGCTCCCAGGTGCTGCGGCATGCACTGGATCTGGCACCACTGCGCAACACCAGCTTTAGCTGGCTCTATACGGTGCGAGTGATTGCCGTCGTGGTGTATGGCGTTCTCGGTATTACCGTGGCATGGCAAGTGTGGAGCCTCACGCAATCTTCCCTGAAGGTTGCGGGTGTCGGCGTAGGTCTGGCCCTTGGCACCATGCTGGGCCTGATGGTGGGCGGGTTCTTGGCCGACCGCGTCAACCGCCGCACCACCATGGTGGCGGGCAGAGCCGCCTATATACCCGTCGTCGTGCTGCTGCTGATCAACAGCCTGCAGACATCGCCTCAGGTGGAGTGGATTTATCTGGCCACCGTGCTCAGCGGCTTGACCGGCGGCATCAGCGCCCCTGCCCTGATGGCATCCGTGCCTGCGCTGCTGCCGCCCCAGCAGCTGGCCGCTGCCGGGGCCTTGGGCGCACTGGCTGAGCAGCTGGGGCGCCTGATCGGCCCTCTGCTGGCAGCTGCACTGATCAGCTTCGGCGGCAGCAGCGCTTGCTACACGCTGGCACTGGCGGGCGCCCTTGCCACACCACTGCTGTTATTGCGTCTGCCCTCCATGCCGCCCCCCACCCACACCGCAGCACTGCGCCCGCCCCCGGCATGGCGAGCGTGGCGTGAAGGCTTGCTGTTTGCCTGGCGCAGCCCTGTCGTTGGCGGGCTGCTGCTGCTGGATGTGGTCATGGCCCTTGCCGCCACGCCCTGGGTGTTGCTGCCGCAACTGGGGGTGGAGTCGCTCGGCGGTGATGCCCAGCTGGTGGGCTGGCTGCATGCTGCCCCTGCCGCTGGCGCGATGGTGGCGGCAGCCACCTCTGGCTGGACACGGCGCTTGCAGCGGCCCGGAGCGTTGCTGATCGTCGCAGCCGTGGTCTGGGGGCTGGCATTGGCAAGCGCCGGCGCCAGCACACAGGCTGTCTGGGTGCTGGCACTGCTGGTGCTGGCAGGCGCGGCGGACACCGTGGCAGACATCGTGCGCGGCGCGCTCTTGCAACTGCACACCCCCGATGCGCTACGGGGCCGAGTGTCCGCGCTGTGGCTCATGGAAATGCATCTGGCCCCGGCCGCAGGCGGTGTGTTTCTAGGTGGCGCAGCGCAGCGCTGGTCTGCCAGCGCGGCCTTGTTGGCGGGAGGGCTGGTTTGCGCATTTACATCATTGCTGGCGGGTGGCTTCAACCGCAGCCTGCGCCACAGCCCATGGCGGTGTGAACAGACGCTGCCCAGCACGGCCCTTTCAAACTAGCGCGGGGTGCCGCAAGCCGCTGCAGCTTCGGCTTGCAGCGCCTGTACCAGCCAATCAACTTCGGGGACGGCAGGCCGGTGCAAGGGCAGCAGCATGTGCACCTGAAACGGTATGGAAAACTGCAAGGGCCTGAGCACCAGGTCAGCGCCTGCGCAGGCACGGGCAGTCAGCGGATTCACAATCGCCACGCCCAGCCCGTGCTGCACCATGGCACACACGGCCACGGCACTGTGCGTTTCCACCAGCATGCGCCGCTGCACGCCTGCTCTGGCCAGCACTGCATCGATCTGCACACGGTAAGGGTCATCACGCGCCAGGCTGATAAATGCCTGCCCATCAAAGTCTTGTGCCTGCAGCACAGGCTGGGCTGCCAGCGGATGGGCTGCGGGCAGCACCGCCACCTCATCCATGGCAGGCAAGGCGATCACGCGGGTGCCCGGTGGGGCGTCGCCCAACTCGGTCAGCCCCAGATCAAACCGCTGCGCAGCCATCCACTCCTGCAGCAACGGCCCTTCTTGCGTGGCCACACTCACCGCCACGGCGCCGTGGCTGCGCTGCAAGCGCTCCAGCGCCCCCGGCAGCAAGGCATGGCTGAGCGCTGGCAGGCTCAGTACGCTGATGCGCCCCTGGTGTGGCTGCCCCAGTGCCAGCGCATGCTCCACCACGCGATCCAGCCCCTCCCAGCTGCGCTGCACTTCCTCCCACAGGCGCAGCGCACGGGCATTGGGCCGCAAGCGGCTTTGTGCGCGCTCAAACAGCGCGTAGCCCAAAAGCTGCTCCAGCCGCGCCAGTTCACGGCTGACCGTAGGCTGTGAGGTAAACAGCATCTGCGCTGCAGCCGTGGCGCTGCCAGTGAGCATGAGGGCGCGAAACACCTCGATATGGCGGTGTGCAATGCGGTCTGGATTGGCGGGCGTGGGTTGCGCATTCATGGCACAAGCATATCGAAAATGAATAGACCAAATAAGCATAAGCATTGGTCTGAATGCATAAAACCTACGAAGATGGCAACCGTTACCAACCTTATGGGCTGTCAGTGCTGGTCAAACCAGTGCATGCAGCCATCCAACACTTAAAGCCATGTCTTGCCCTTTCTCGCCAGAACAACTGTGGAACCTTGCTGATGAATTTGGCACCCCGCTGTGGGTGTACGACGCCCAGGTGATTCGCGAGCGCATTGCCCAGCTCAAGGCGTTTGACACCGTCCGCTTTGCCCAGAAGGCGTGCTCCAACATCCACATCTTGAAACTGATGCGCGAGCAGGGCGTCAAGGTGGATGCAGTCTCGCGCGGCGAAGTGGTGCGCGCACTGGCCGCTGGCTACGTGGCCGGGGGCGAGCCCTCAGACATCGTCTTTACCGCCGATGTGATGGACGCCGCCACGCTGGCGACCGTGGTCGACTACAAAGTGCCGGTCAACGCGGGCTCCATTGACATGCTGCACCAGTTGGGCCAGGCATCGCCCGGCCACAGTGTGTGGCTGCGCATCAACCCCGGCTTTGGCCATGGCCACAGCAACAAGACCAACACGGGCGGCGAGCACAGCAAGCACGGTATCTGGCACACCGATCTGACGGCAGCACTGGATGCCATTGCCCAGCACGGCCTGCATCTGGCTGGCCTGCACATGCACATTGGATCAGGGGTGGATTACTCGCATCTGCAAGAGGTCTGCGGTGCCATGGTGGCGCTGGTCAAGCGTGCCAAAGAGCATGGCCATGACCTGCAAGCCATCTCGGCGGGCGGCGGCCTGTCCATCCCCTACCGTGAAGGCGATGCCACCATCGACACCGACCACTACTTTGGTCTGTGGGACACCGCGCGCAAGCAGGCAGAAGTCATCATCGGCCACAAGCTGGCTCTGGAGCTGGAGCCCGGCCGCTTTCTGGTGGCCGAGTCGGGCGTGCTGCTGGGCACCGTGCGCGCCACCAAGAACGCAGGCAACAACCACTTCACTCTGGTGGACACCGGCTTTAACGAGCTGATGCGCCCCAGCATGTACGGCAGCTACCACGGCATGCACATCCAGCGCCGTGGCGCGGGCGTACTGCCGCCCGTGCGTGACAGCGTGGTAGCAGGCCCGCTGTGCGAGTCTGGCGACGTATTCACCCAGGGCGACGGCGGCGTGGTACTGCCCCGCACGCTGGGTGATGCGCAGGTGGGCGACCTGCTGGTCATTCACGACACGGGTGCCTATGGCGCGTCCATGTCCAGCAACTACAACACCCGCCCGCTGGCTGCAGAAGTGCTGGTCGATGGCAGCAAGGTACAACTGATTCGCCGCCGCCAGACCGTGGAAGAGCTGCTGGCGCTGGAGCTGGACCTTTAACGCGCCCCGTGTACCCCATTAAAAAAGGAGCCTTCAGGGCTCCTTTTTTATCTTTATAGCTACCAGCGCTTATCCAGCAAGGTTTTCAAATACAAAAGTATCTGAAAACCTTTGTACACCTGCGCAAGTAGCTCATTTTTTATATACCTTCACTTTTCGGATCTCGCGCCATCAGGCGCTGCACCGCATCTTGCGGGCTGATGCGGCCATCCAGCAACTGCACCACGGTGGCGGCAATCGGCATCTCTACGCCCGCGGCCTGTGCACGCTGCACCACGGTGCGTGCGCTGTACACCCCTTCGGCCACGTGCCCCAGCGAATCTACGGCCTGCGCCAGCGTCATGCCCTGAGCCAGCAGCAGCCCCACTTTGCGGTTGCGCGAGAGGTCGCCCGTGGCCGTCAGCATCAAATCCCCCAGGCCACTCAGGCCCATGAAGGTGTCGGCCTTGGCACCCAGCGCCACACCCAGACGCGTCATCTCTGCCAGTCCGCGCGTCAGCAAGGCCGCCCGTGCGTTCAGACCCAGATGCATGCCATCGCACAGGCCTGCAGCAATCGCCATCACGTTTTTGACAGCGCCGCCCACTTCCACGCCCACGATGTCTTCGTTGGCATACAGGCGCAGCGGGCCCGTGTGAAATGCCTGCAACAAGGCCTGGCGCACCAGCAGATGCCGGCTGGCCGCTACCAGCAGCGTCGGCTGCCCATTGGCCACTTCCTGCGCGAAGCTGGGGCCACTCAAGGCACCGCTGGCTAGCTGCGGCGCCACCTGTGCACACACCTCATGCGGCATCAGACCCACGCCGCTGTGCCCGGCAGGCACAGCTTCAAAGCCTTTGCACAGCCATGCCACGGGCACCGTGACATGTGCATCAGCCAGGGCCTGCAATGTGCTGCGCAGTGCAGACATGGGCGTAGCCACAATGACCAGCTCCATACCCTGCACGGCTTGCGCCAATGGCGCCGCGCTGACTTGCAGCGCCGCAGGAAATGCCATGCCCGGCAAATAGCGGGCATTGCTGCCTGCCGCCTGCATCTCCTGCACCTGCTGGCTATCGCGCGCCCACAGCGTGACGTGGTGGCCCGCACTGTGGCGCGCCGCTGCAATCGCCAGTGCTGTGCCCCAGGCACCAGCACCAATCACAATTAAATTCATAGCTTTTAACGCTGATTCATCAAGCCTCAGAGGCTAAAAATGCATAAAAAAAGGCTCCGCAAGCGGAACCTCTTTTGTAGCATGCCCACAGGCTGGCTGCGTGACAGTGGCTTACTGCACCGTGCCTTCAACTTGCCCGGCGGCGGCGGCATTTTGCTGCTCGTACATGGCTTGAAAGTTAATTTCAGCCAAATGCACAGGCGGGAAACCAGCGCGGGTCACGATGTCGGCCACGCTGGCACGCAGGTATGGGTACACGATTTGAGGGCAAGCCACGCCAATCACGCCACCCATCTGCTCTTCTGGGATGTTGCGGATTTCGAAAATACCGGCTTGCTTGGCTTCCACCAGGAACAAGGTTTTGTCTTCGATCTTGGTTTGCACGGTGGCCGTCACAGCCACTTCAAACACGCCTTCAGCCACTGGAGTGGCTTCCACGCCCAGTTGGATGTCGACATTGGGTTGTTCTTGCTGCAGCAAAATAGCGGGCGAATTGGGTTGCTCCAGCGACAGGTCCTTCAGATAGACACGTTGAATCTGGAAGACGGGAGTAGCTTGTTCGGACATGGTGTCAGTCTTTCTTACGCAAAGCAGGCGATCATAAAAAGGCCCGCTGGCAGTGGCTGCGGCAGCGGGCACTTAAGCCGATCATTATGCAGGCATGCAGCCCGCACAGAAAAATCAGGCGTTGAGCAAAGGCAGCAGCTCGCCTTTGGCATCCAGTGCCATCAGGTCATCGCAGCCGCCCACGTGGGTGTCGCCCACAAAAATCTGCGGCACCGAGCGGCGGCCTGTAATTTCCATCATCTGAGCACGGGCAGCAGGGTCCACGTCGATGCGGATTTCTTCAATCTGCTCCACGCCCTTGGACTTGAGCACTTGCTTGGCGCGCACGCAGTAAGGGCAGACGGCGGTGGTGTACATCTTCACGGCTTGCATGACAGGAATCCTTGTGAGTCAAAAATGAAGGCTGCAAAAAAGGGGCCTTGCAACCCCTTAATGGTAGGACAGTTGAAAAAAACTGACCTGCTTAAGCTTTAGTGACAGGCAGGCCCGCATCGCGCCAGGCCTTCATGCCACCGGCCAGTGCCTGCGCATGCTCATAGCCCAGCTTCTTGGCCTGGGCTTCAGCGCGCACCGCACGGGCACCCTTCTCGCAAACCAGCACCACAGGCAGGGCCTTGTTCTTGGCCATCTGGGGCAGGCGCTCGTCCAGCTGTGCCAGAGGAATGTTCTTGGCATTGGCAATATGGCCCTTCACATATTCCTCGGGTTCGCGCACATCCACGATCACCGCTTTTTCGCGGTTGATCTTGGCCACAGCCTCATTGGGCTGCAGCGAACCGTTGCCCATACCCTTGAGCGAAGGCACCAGCAACAGGCCACCGGTGACCACCGCCAGCAAAATCAAATACCAGTTTTCAACAATGAAAGTCACGTCAGTCCTTGGGTTGGCAAAGCGTGCAATTTTAGGGGCACTGCCAACGCCCCTGACAAAGCAAGCTATACAGAGCCGGCGCACAGCCTAAAATAGCAGGCTACACCCTTTCCCCTTTGTGTTGTTGTGCAGAAAGAAGCCATGTACAAGCTCGTGCTGATCCGCCACGGTGAGTCCACCTGGAACCTTGAAAACCGTTTCACCGGCTGGACCGATGTTGACCTGACACCCACGGGCATCGCCCAGGCCAAAAAGGCCGGTCAATTGCTTAAAGCTGACGGCTATGAATTCGATGTGGCCTACACCTCCGTGCTGCAGCGCGCTATTCACACCCTCTGGTACGCACTGGACGAGATGAACTGCACCTGGCTGCCCGTCAACAAAGACTGGCGCCTCAATGAGCGCCACTACGGCGGCCTGCAGGGCCTGAACAAGGCCGACATGGCCAAGCAATACGGCGAAGAGCAAGTACTGGTCTGGCGCCGCAGCTACGATGTGCCGCCACCAGCGCTGGAGGCCAACGACCCACGCAGCGAGCGTGGCGACCGCCGCTACGCTCACTTGCAGCCCGAGCAAATCCCTTTGACTGAATGCCTCAAGGACACCGTGGCCCGCGTGGTGCCGTTCTGGAGCGAAACACTGGCACCCCAGATCAAGGCAGGCAAGCGTGTCGTGCTGGCCGCCCACGGCAATTCGATCCGCGCACTGGTGAAGTACCTGGACAATATCGCCGATGACGCTATCGTTGGTGTCAACATTCCCAACGGTATTCCACTGGTGTATGAGCTCGATGAGAACCTGAAGCCCATCCGCAGCTACTATTTGGGTGATGCACAAGCTGCAGCCAAGGCTGCAGCCGCCGTTGCAGCCCAAGGCAAGGTGTAACACCCTTCCTGTCTACGGGTGGTTGCGTCTTTAACGCACCACCTGCAAGGCAGCGCCGTGTATATTTGTCGACGCAGGTAAAAACTAAAGTCTCTATGAGCCAAAAACTCAAAATTGCTGGATGGGTCTCGTTGGGCGTTTTAGCGGGGGCACTGACCACGGTGTCACTGCAAACCGTTGCGCGCGGCGGCATCTCGCCCCTTCCTCTGGAAGAAATCCAGCAGCTGTCGGCTGTGTTCGGCATCATCAAGACCGATTACGTCGAGTCTGTGGACGACAAAAAGCTGATCACCGACGCCATCTCTGGCATGGTCTCCAGCCTCGACCCCCACTCCCAGTATTTCGACAAGAAGTCTTTCAAGGAATTCCGAGAAGGCACTTCGGGTCGCTTCGTGGGCGTGGGTATTGAGATCACACAGGAAGACGGCTTGATCAAAGTTGTCTCTCCCATCGAAGGCTCTCCCGCTGACCGCGCCGGTCTGAAAAGCGGTGACTTGATCACCAAGATCGACTCCACCGCTGTCAAGGGACTGACACTCAATGAGTCCGTCAAGCGCATGCGCGGTGAGCCCAAGACCAAGGTCGAGCTGACCATCTTCCGCAAGGACGAAAGCCGCACCTTCCCCGTGACCATCACGCGCGAAGAAATCAAGACCCAGTCGGTCAAGGGCAAGCTGATCGAGCCCGGCTACGCCTGGGTACGCCTGAGCCAGTTCCAAGAGCGCACCGTGGATGACTTTGTGCGCAAGGTTGAAGAGCTGTACAAGGAAGACCCCGACATCAAGGGCGTGGTGCTGGACCTGCGCAATGATCCGGGTGGCTTGCTGGATGCCGCTGTCGCCATCTCTGCCGCATTCCTGCCGGAAGGCGTGACCGTGGTCAGCACGGACGGCCAGCTGGAAGAAAGCAAAGCCGTCTTCAAGGCTGCGCCAGAGTTCTATGCACGCCGTGGCAATGGTGATCCGCTCAAGCGCTTGCCTGCTGCACTGAAAAAAGTGCCATTGGTGGTGCTGGTCAATGAAGGCTCGGCCTCTGCCAGCGAAATCGTGGCAGGTGCTTTGCAAGACCACAAGCGCGCCACCATCATGGGCAGCCAGTCGTTTGGCAAGGGCTCGGTACAAACCGTGCGCCCCTTAGGCCCAGATACGGGCCTGAAGCTCACCACAGCGCTGTACTACACGCCGAGCGGAAAATCCATTCAGGCCAAGGGCATTGTGCCCAACATCATGGTGGACGAAACAGCAGAAGGCGATGTCTACGCAGCCCTTCGCATGCGTGAAGCCGATCTGGAAAAGCACTTGGGCAACGGTGATGCCACCGCCGAAAGCGAAGCTGCTGCGGCCCGCGAAAAACTGCGCGAAGAAGCCCGAAAGCGCCTGGAAGAAGATGCTAAAAAGCCCATCGCTGAACGTCGCCTGCCTGAGTTTGGCTCTGCCAAAGACTTTCAATTGCAACAAGCTTTGAACCAGCTCAAAGGTCTGCCAGTCAAAGTCAGTAAGACTTTGACTGAACGCCCTCCAGAGCAAAAAGACAAAGACGAATAAATAGAGATAGCAGCTATCGCAGAACCAGCTTAGTTTTAAAAGTTAATTCATATTGAAACCTAAGTAGGACAAGCGCCAGCCGCTCTCTTTTTCTTTAACAGCCGGGTGCCTTGTGCCCGGCTTTTTTCATGGAACCACCATGAACGACGAACAACTGCTGCGCTACTCACGACACATCCTGCTGGACGAAGTTGGCATCGAAGGCCAGCAAGCCATGCTGGATGCGCACGCACTCATCATTGGTGCAGGTGGTTTAGGCTCTCCGGCTGCACTGTACCTTGCTGCATCAGGCGTGGGCCACATCACTCTGGTCGATCATGACAGCGTCGATCTGACCAATTTGCAGCGCCAGATTGCCCACACCACCGCTCGTGTGGGCCAGCCCAAGGTGCACTCTGCAGCGCAAGCGCTGCACGACATCAATCCCGAAGTGACCGTGCGCTGCATCGAGCAACATGCAGATGCCGCGTTGCTCGATGAACTTGTCTCACAGGCTACGGTCGTTTTGGACTGCTGTGATAACTACCAAACGCGGCAAACTGTGAATGCCGCGTGCGTCAAACACAAAACCCCTCTGGTTGCTGGAGCGATCATTCGTTTCGATGGCCAGATTACGGTGTTTGATCCACGCAAGGAAACATCACCCTGCTACGCATGCCTGTTCTCACCCGAAGAAACTTTTGAAGAAGTGCAGTGCTCCACCATGGGTGTCTTTGCACCTTTGGTCGGCATTATTGGGTGCATGCAAGCGGCCGAGGCTTTGAAGCTGATTGCACAGGTTGGTGAGTCTTTGGCAGGCAAGTTGTTGATGTTGGACGGAAAGAACATGGAGTGGTCGCGCATGCGTACCAGCCGCAATCCCGAATGCATCGTTTGTTGTAACCAGAAGTAGGCTATTGACTACAAACACCAGTCACAGGGACATGCAAAATTTAAGCACTGTCTCCCCGATGCCATTGCACTTCATTGATTTATTCCCACTGTGACTCTCCAAACTTTCTTCGTGGAAGACAACGCCACCATTCGCGAAAACTTGATCGAGACTTTGCTTGAACTCTCGGATGTCAACGCTATCGGCTATGCAGAAACGGAAGCAGAAGGCATTGCCTGGCTGACAGACCCGCACAACCACTGGGACCTGGCCATCGTCGATCTGTTTTTGCGCCAGGGCAGTGGCTTGGGCGTCGTGGCTGCCTGCCAGAACCGCAAACCTGGTCAGCGCGTGATTGTGCTGAGCAACTACGCCACGCTGGATGTACGCCAGCGCTGCAAAGAGCTGGGGGTGGATGCTATTTTCGATAAATCCAATGAAATTGATGCTTTACTGGATTTCTGCATGGAAATGACGTGACCGGGTTTTCTTTCAAGCATAAAAAAAGCTGACTTCCGTCAGCTTTTTTTATGCTTGAAAATGTAAAAAGATCAATCGATCAATTTGTTTTTCAATGCGTAGTAAGTCAGATCGCTGTTGGAAGACAGCGCCATCTTCTCCATCAAACGCGTGCGGTACGTGCTGACTGTTTTGACGCTCAGTGACAGCGACTTGGCAATATCACCTGCTGTTTCACCCTTAGCCAGTTTCAAGAACACCTGAAACTCGCGCTCGGACAGCTGCTCATGGGGGGGCGCATCATCTTTACGATTGAGCTGCTGCGCCAGCAGATCAGCCACCGTGGGCGTCAGGTAACGCCGCCCCAGAGAAATGGTGCGAATAGCCTCGGCAATCTCCTTGGGCTCGCACTCTTTGTTCAAGTAGCCGCTTGCACCCTGGCGAATCAAATTGATTGCATAGTGCTCTTCGGGATAGCCACTCAAAATCAGGATGCCCATGTCTGGCGCCTTGGCACGCAGCATGGCCAGCGCATCCAGGCCACTTTGACCTGGCATGGACAAGTCCATCACCAAGACATCAATGTCTTGCTGACGTACCAGATCAATGGCTTCACGGCCATTGCTGGCCTCTCCTGCGACACGCAGATCTACGTGTTCAGACAAATACTGGCGCAAACCTGAGCGCACGATGGCGTGGTCATCCACGATACCTACTTTGATCATCGAAGCCTCTCTTCGTGTTATGGGACGAATCCCTAGATTTTCTAGTTTCGCAAGACATATGTTTGCGGCACACAGCGGTAACCCTGTCTCAAAGCAAACTTGATTATGCAGAATATCTGTACCAAACTGGGAACTTGCTGGAGGAATCAATGTGAACTGGACGAAATTGCGCCGTATGGCAATCAGCTTGCCACTGGCCATCTTGGCAGCTTGTCTCATGATCAGTATCAATGAGTATGGCTACAAGCAGACGAATCAATCGCTCACCAACTTGACGCATGCATACGACACGCGCAATGCCGTTAGCTCACTCATGAAAGAAATGCTGGATGCAGAAACTGGTTTACGTGGCTTCCTTTTGACGGGAGACGAGAACTACCTGCAACCATACAACGATGCCATCAAAAGCATCAACCAGTCTCAGGATCGCATCCGCACGCTGCTGCAGCGCTCACCTGAGAGCATGAAATTGTTCGTGCCTCTGTCACGCAGCATCAGCCGCAAAACTGCAGAAATGGATTTGAGCTTGCGCCTTTTTCGTGAAGGCAACGCAGATGCCCTGAAGTTTGTGATGTTCACGGACATGGGCAACAAGGACATGGGCAATATCCGGGAGCTTTCGCACCAGCTGGTTGCACTGGAAACGCAAGAGGCCAACGCCTATCACCAGAACGTGAAATCTTCGGTTTTCCTGGCTCGCGTGGGCGTCACCACAGTCACCCTCATCGGTCTCTTGGCGTTTTATCTGTACCTGCGTCAACACAACATGGTCGAGCGTTTGCACAAACGCGAGCAAGCCTTGCAGCTGGAAGAACGCAGCCGCCTGGAGCAACTGGTGCGCGAGCGTACTGCCACCTTGACAGAACTGGCCAACCATTTGCAGCAAGTGCGTGAAGACGAGCGAGGTCACCTGGCACGCGAGCTGCACGACGAGCTGGGCGCATTACTCACAGCAGCCAAGCTGGATGTTGCACGGCTGAAATCAAAAATCGACATGCTCAATCCGGAAGTGACTGACCGCATCAAGCACCTCACAGAAACGCTCAACAGCGGCATTGCGCTCAAGCGCCGCATTGTGGAAGATTTGCGCCCCTCCTCCTTGGCCAACCTGGGGCTGCCCACTTCGCTTGAAATCCTGACTTCTGAATTTGCACAGCGCAGTGGCATTGCCATGGAAGCCAACTTCGAGGCGGTAGAACTGCCGGACGCCACCGAGCTGACCATTTACCGCTTGGTGCAAGAATCGCTCACCAACATCGGCAAATACGCAAAGGCCACCGCAATTCAGGTCACCGTGCACAAATACCCCACCTATGTCGCTGTACAGATTCAGGACAATGGCGAGGGTTTTGATCTGGCATCCATCCGGCCCAACTCGCACGGTTTGGCAGGTATGCGCCACCGTGTAGAAGCAGTCGGAGGCCGGCTGACCATCAACTCAGCAATTGGAGAAGGCACCACCGTCTCTGCGGTGATTCCGGTTGGCACCACCGCAGTAGAAACGCTCACACCGGCTTAATCTAGGCTTGTCCTGGGCCACAGCGCATTGCCAGACATGCGCCGCTTGTGGCCTGACCAAGGGGGCGCAATCTGCGCCCCCTTGGTGTTTTTGAGGACGCGAGCACTTTCATTGCTCGCTTTTCCTGTGCTTCGCTGGCCATGGCATTGCTCACCTGACAGAAACACAGCGCCAGCCATCTGTAGGCCTGCGCGCACATGCATGTCAGTCTGCATGCTTACAAAAAACCGCCCCCGGTACTGTCACACAGCTTGCACCAGCTTCTCTACAGTCAAAGCATTGGTTAGCGAGCTCTATTCAAAGCACGCAATGACCAGCACCTAGAGGAGGTTCACTATGCTGCATTACGCCGTCGTATTTCTCATCATTGCCTTGATTGCTGCCATCTTTGGTTTTGGCGGCATCGCTTCAGGCGCAGTCGGTATTGCCAAGATTTTGTTCTTTGTCTTTGTCGTTATGGCCGTCATCACTTTTGTGATGAGCCTGCTCAAAAAGAAAGGCTAAGCCTGAGAACGTCAGCTGCAAATCACTGATTTGCACTTTTCAACACAGAAGGACAACTTGATATGAGCCAAACTGAAGACGCCAAGAAAAAGCTGACCGAAGCAGCAGATACCACCGCAGAAGCCGTCAAAGACGCTGCACAAACAGCCAGAAAAAGCGCACAGGACTTCGCTCAACAAACCAGCGAATCGGCCAAAGAGGCTGTCAAGACCACTCGAGAAGCAGCGAGCAATGCGTTTGAAAAAGCACAAGATGGCATGCGAGCGGTAGAAAAAGAACTCAGCCCAGCCATTGATGACCTGTCTTTACGCGCTCAGGAGTTTTGCAATCGAAGCATTGATTTTTGTGCCGAAAGCTCTGAGCGCGCCCGCAAGCAGTTTCAACAAGCTGCTCAAAGCACGACGCGCTACGTCGTAGAGCAGCCCGGTAAATCCATCTTGATGGCCGCCGCCGCTGGCGCAGCCGTTGCTGCTGCCTTCTTGATGGGCCGTCGCCGCTAAATACCTCGGGATTGAACCAACCCATGGCGCAGAGGGTGCGCATGCCAGGGGGAGTTAAATTTTGCGCACCGATCTAAAACTAAGACTTAAAGGCTTGCTATGAATAAAACCACACGTGCTCTCGCTTTTGCTACTTTGGTTGGCGTCACCATCATTGGAGCCACAGGTTGCTCCGTAGCCCGCAACCAGCAGACCGTAGGCTCGTATGTTGATGACGCGGGCATCACCACTGCGGTGAAAGCCAAATTTGCGGAAGACAAATCCGTAGCGGCCACATCTATCAGCGTGGAGACACTCAAAGGCACCGTACAGCTGTCCGGTTTTGCCAAGAGCCAGGCTGAAAAAGACCGCGCCGAAGCCATTGCCCGCAATGTCAAAGGTGTAACCGCTGTTCGCAACAGCATCGTGGTTCGCCCTTAATCACGCAGCAGGCAGCTGTCTGCTGCTTTTGACCACTGCCTCAAGCAATGCCGGCCCATATGGGCCGGCATTTCTATTTATGCGCAATCCTCGCTAAGCTGGTGCCATGCGTACTTTTACTTGCGACCACTGCGGGCACCTGGTGTTTTTTGAAAGCACAACCTGTGTGCATTGCGGCTCTACGCTGGCTTTTGTGCCAGAGCGCATGCACATGGCCGCGCTGGCACCCTCGCAAACTCAGCCAGGCATCTGGGAGCCTGTATCCAGCCACTTCGACAAAGGGTCTAAGCACTTGCGCATGTGCCGCAATCGCAGCAACGAAGGAGCGGCATGCAACTTCACAACCGATGCCGATGGGTCTCAGCCGTATTGCGTCTCCTGCAGGCAGACACGCTGGTTACCCAACTTCATCAATCCGCTGAATGTGCTGCGCGCCAGCAAAGTGGAAAACGCCAAGCGACACCTGTTCTACACCCTGTCTTGTCTGCAGCTGACCCCACTTCAAGGATTTGCTGCCCCAACTTTTGACTTCTTGGAAGACTTGCCGGGGCAACCTCAGATCATGACCGGACACACCGCAGGCGTCATTACCCTGAACGTGGCCGAGGCAGATGATGACGAGCGCGCCCGCCGACGCTTGGCCATGTTTGAACCCTACCGCACTTTACTGGGCCACTTGCGACACGAATCCGGGCATTTCTTCTGGGACACCTTGGTGCGCGACACCCAATGGCTGGCTCCATTCAGGCAATTGTTCGGCGATGAACGCATCGACTACGCCCTTGCACTGCACAACCACTACGCACGCGGACCGATGGGGCTTGCGGGCTGGCAAGCACACTATGTCAGCGCATACGCAGCCGCACACCCGTGGGAAGACTGGGCCGAAACATGGGCGCATTACCTGCATGTGATGGACTTGATGGAAACCGCAGCGAGCTACCACGTGCAGCTGCGCCTGCCTGGCCACCAGAGCAGCTGCGCACCGGTAGATGATCCATTTGCCAACATTCACATCGCGTTTGAGCACATCCTGCAGCAGTGCGTGCCGCTTACCCTCATGCTCAACAGCCTGACGCGCAGCCTGGGGCAAAGCGATGCCTACCCGTTCGCGCTTTCCAGCGGCGCAGTTGCCAAGCTGCAGTTCATTCACGAGGTGGTCACTGACCACCGCATGCGCAAGCTACGGCAAACCTAGCGTTTCAACTTGCCCAGCAACTGCTGCAGCACTGTGGGCGAGACAAATTTGCGCACCTCGTCTCCCCCCAGCGTGGCAATTTCACGCACCAGGGTGCTGCTGATAAACATCGTTTCTGCACTGGGCGTCAGAAACACCGTTTCTGCTTCAGGCATCAAGTGCTTGTTCATGCCTGCCAGCTGAAACTCGTAGTCAAAGTCAGTGCCTGATCGCAAGCCGCGCACCATCACCTTGGCACCCTGCTGCGCCACAAAGTCACGCACCAGCCCCTCAAAGCTGGCCACGCTGACATTGGGCACATCGCTAAAGACCTCGCGCACCATCGCCAGGCGCTCGTCCAGCGTGAACATGGTCTTTTTATGGTGTGCCGTAGCCACTCCCACAATCACCTGGCCAAACATCTGGCTGGCGCGGCCAATCATGTCTTCGTGCCCCAAAGTAATCGGGTCAAACGTACCGGGGTAGACAGCAACCACGTGCTCAGCCATAGCGATCTCCATGTTCTTCAACGATTGCGCTGCATTATGCCTGCGCGGATTTTGGCCATAAAAATAGCTTCTAGCGCTTGTGTACCAAGCGTTAGAAGCTATTTAGCCAATCAACGTTTAAATTGGCAACTTCTTAAGCAAATGGGCATGCACTGCACCCGCTTTGAGATAGCGGTATTGCTGCAGACCAAACTCTGCCAGTTCTTCATCTGTCCACGCCTTGGGCGCTTCCAGGTAGATAAAGCCGTCATCGGCGATGGCCAGCGCGGCCGCTTTCACTGCCGGCGCAAACAAGGCTTCTGCCGAAAACGGGGGGTCAATGAACACCAGGTGCCAATGCCCAGGCGTGCTCTGGCCCAGTGCTCCGATACCGTCGCCGCGCTGTACATGCACACCTTCTGCCTTGAGCTGCTGGCTCAGACGCTCCAACTGCTGTGACAGGCCGGCATCTTGCTCCACCATGCGCACCTGGGCTGCCCCGCGCGAGGCCGCTTCAAAACCCAATGCACCCGTGCCTGCAAACGCATCGATGCAACGCCAGCCCGCCATGTCCTGGCCCAGCCAGTTGAACAGGGTCTCGCGCACCCGATCAGGCGTTGGGCGCAAACCCGGGCGCTGAGCCACAGCCAGACGCGTGCGGCGCCATTGGCCACGCGTTGCAAGGCCGTGTCGCGAATGGCCGTCAGCGTGGTGCGCGACGTACTCACGTCGGCCGACAGGCGCAGGTGCAGCAGCGTGGGCGTACCGGCCTCAATGGCACGCGCCAGCGCCGACTCGAATTCCGCCGTCTGCGTGACATGGTCGGCGCGCCAGCCGTAGGCCCGCGCCAGCGCTGCGAAGTCGGGGTTGAACAGGTCGCTGCCACTCACCCGGCCCGGGTAGTCGCGTTCCTGGTGCATCCGGATGGTGCCGTAAGTGCCGTTGTCCACCACCACGCTGATGAGCTTCCTGGCGCCATACCCCGTGGCCGTGGCCAGCTCCTGCCCGTTCATCAAGAAGTCGCCGTCGCCAGTCAGGTTCAGCACCATGCGTTCTGGGTGCAGCAAGGCTGCGGCAACGGCCGCCGGCAGCCCGTATCCCATGGCGCCTGACGTGGGTGCCAGTTGAGTGCGGCCGTGGTGCTGCAAGCCGTGATAGCGGCAAAAGCGGTGCAGCCAGCCGCTGTAGTTGCCCGCACCGTTGGTGTAAATCGTGTCTGGCGGCAGCAAGCGCTGCATGGTCTTGACGACCTGGCTCATGTCCAGCGGCGCCACGACATCGGCCAGTTGGTTCGCTTCGTATTCGGCATGCGCTTGCGCGGCGCTGCCGGCCCAGGCCACGGTTGCCGGTGCGGCAATACTTTCCAGCGCCTTGGCTGCACACGCCATCGAGGCCTGCAGCATCAGGTCGGCGGCGTACACCCGGCCCAGTTCTTCAGGCCCGCTGTGAATGTGTACCAGCCGCTGCCGGGGCCTGGGTGCTTGCAGCAGGGTGTAGCCGCCCGTGGTCATCTCGCCCAGGCGCACACCCAGGGCGATGACCAGGTCGGCCGCCGCGATGCGCGCCGCCAGCTTGGGGTTGATGCCGATGCCGACATCACCGGCATACAGCGGGTGGCGATTGTCGAAGGTGTCTTGAAAACGAAATCCACACCCCACCGGCAGTTGCCAGTTTTCGGCGAATCGTTGCAACGCGGCGCCGGCCTCGGCGTCCCACCCCGATCCGCCTGCGATGACAAAAGGCCGCTCGGCCGCCAGCAACAAGGTGCGCAGGTCGCGCAGGCCACCCGGTGCGGGCCAGGCCCGCACCGGTTCAACGCGCGGCAGCACCGGTGCCGCGATGGCCTGGGTCAGCATGTCTTCGGGCAGCACCAGCACCACCGGGCCGGGTCGGCCTTGCATGGCGGTGTGAAAGGCCCGGCTGATGTATTCCGGCAGGCGTTCGGCGCTGTGCACCTCGCCCACCCACTTGGCCAGGCCCAGCGTGCCGGGGCCGAACATCTGGCGGTAGTCGATTTCCTGGAAGGCCTCGCGGTCGCGCTGGTCGCTGGCCACCTGGCCTACGAACAGGATCATCGGTGTCGAGTCCTGGAACGCCGTGTGCACGCCAATGGCGGCATTGGTGGCGCCCGGCCCGCGGGTGACGAAACAAATGCCCGGCCGACCGCTCAATTTGCCCTGCGCCTCGGCCATGAAGGCCGCGCCTCCCTCTTGCCG
>ENA-OFCX01000247-OFCX01000247.1-metagenomes-genome-assembly--contig:-NODE-247-length-31351-cov-5.505432_pt1 | contig 31351 bp, 26 predicted proteins | sample MGYA00153384_OFCX01 | MGnify analysis MGYA00153384
GGCCGGCACCACCGAGCCCGAAGGCAGCACCTCGATCTTCAGGCGCCCGCCCGCCATGTCGTTGACCTTTTTAGCAAAGTCGTTGGCGTACTCGTGGAAGATGTCCTTTGCAGGCCAGGTGCTCTGGAAGCGCAGCGATACGGTCTGTGCGCGCGAGACCATCGGTGCGGCGAGCGCTCCGGTCGCAACGGCGCCGGTGGCGGCCTGGCGCAAGAATTTGCGGCGGGGGGCGGTGGTGGGTTTGGACACGGTGGACTCTCCTGAGGTTTAAAAAGTGGGGTGTCGCGGCCCCCGAAACAACTCCGTCGACGCGACCCTGCAATGTCTTTAACCAGGAAACATCGGGCAACTGGGTGAAACCCCGTGGGGATATTCGCGGAGGAGACGCCGGCGGTGAATCAGTTTTGACTGCGATGCATGCAATCGCGGCGATCCCAGCTCGTAAGCGCCCCCGCACTTCACGGCGTTTTGAGTCGCCTTGCGCCGGTCGCGGCGCTCTTCAGCGCGCGACAGCCTCGACCTGCACCACCAGACGCACCGTGTCGGCGACGAACGGCAGCGCGAGCGTCATGCCGAAATCGCTGCGCCGAAATTGCCCTTCGAAGTCACCGCCACAGCGTTCCCGCCGCGTGTCCGAATCGGGCCGGCAGGCGAAGCGCAGCGCTTGCAGGCGCAGCGGCTGGCTCACGCCACGCAGCGTGAATTCGCCTTGCACCCAGGCCACGCGGTCGCCGTCGAAGCCGAATTGGCTGGCGACGAAATACGCTTGCGGTGCGTCCTTGGACGACAGCAGGTCGCTGCCGCGGATCACGCTGTCGAACACCGCCAGACCGGTGCTGACCGACGCGGTGTCGATGGTGATTCCGGCTTGGCCGGTCCGGGCAGCGCGGTCGATCGCGAGCGTGCCGCGAAGCTGGTCGAAGCGTCCGCGCGCTGTCGACGTGCCGAAGTGCCGCAGTTCCCAGTGCACCCGCGTCATGCCGGGGTCGAGCTCGTACTCGACCAACTGCGCATGCACGGCGCCGCTCAGCAGCACGGCGGCGAGCGCCGCGAGCGCCGTGCTGCGGCTGGTCTTCACTGCTTGATGGCTTCGATCTGGATCAGCAGTCCGATGTTGTCGGGCAGGCCGTACTGCAGCCCGTAGGACATGCCGTACAGGCTGCGCACCAGCGTCGTCGTGAAATCGCCGCCGCACACTTCGCGCTTGAGTATCGGGCTCATGTAGCAATTGAAGTTGGTGGCTTTCAGAACCACCGGGTTGGTCTTGCCGAGCAGGGTCAGGTTGCCGCTGATCTCGCTGACCTTGTCACCCGTGAACGTGAACTTGTCGCCGACGAACCGGGCGGTGCCGAACTGCACGGCGTTGAAGAAGTCGGGGCTCTTCAGGTGCGTGTCGAGTGCCGGCACGCCGGTGCTGATCGAGCCGATATCGATCGTGATGTCGGCGCTGCCCGTCTTGCTTTCTTTGTCGAAGCTGACCGAGCCTTCCTTCTTGTCGAAGCGGCCGCGCAGGGTCGACGTGCCGAAATGGACGGCTTCGAAGTTGACGAAGGTGTGGGTCGGGTCGATGTTGTAGGCAACAGGGGCGGCCTGGGCTGCGCCGAATGCGGCAACGAGGGCGCTGGCAAGGAGGATTTTTTGCATGGGACAAACTGCTTTCTGAGTGGTTGAAAAAATGAACGAGCGCGCGGTGGTCGGCCGAAACGCTTCAGGGCGTGCCGGACTGGCCTTGAGTCAAAGTGGGCCCATGCCGGTCAGCGCGAGCTTGAATTTCACGATCACGTCATTGGCGACCAGCGAGATGTCGTTCCAGTCGCCGTCTCCAATCTTGAAATCGAGCCGCTTGATGACGAAACTGCCGCTGGCCGTGGTGGCGGCGCCGTTCTGGGTCAGCGTGACCGGCACCACCAGATCGCGCGAGGCGCCCTTGATCGACAACTTGCCCGCCACGTCGAACTTGCCCGGGCCGGCGGCCTTCAGCGCGGTGGACTGAAAGGTCGCCTGCGGGAATTTCTTGGTGTCGAACCAGCCCGGCTTGGCGATTTCGCTCTCGGTCTCGGCCGCACCGAGCGACACGCTCAGCAGATCGACCGTGAAGCCGATCTTGCCGGTCTCGGGCTTCTTCGGGTCGAACGCGATCTGCGCATCGAAGCTGCGGAACTTGCCGTCGACCGGCACGCCCATCTGTTTGCTGGTGAACGAGATCTCGCTTTGCGCCGGCAGCAGCTTCTGTTCTGCCCGTGTAACGCCGGTGAACGTGAGGCCCAGCGCCAAAGTGGCGAGCAAAGAAGGGAAGATGTTCATGGAATCGCCTTGCGAATGGGAAACGGCCACATGCGCGACAGCAACCCGTCGCGGTCGATGAGTTGATGCTTGAGCGCGCCCGCCACGTGCAGCGCCACCAGCACCGCCAGGCCCTGGGCAAGGTTGCCGTGCCAGGGTTTGATCAGCTCGGACAGGATCTTGTCGACCGGCACGAAGTCGGGCAACGGGATCAGCCCGTACACCACGATCGGAAAGCCCGCCGCCGAGCTGTAGGCCCAGCCCGCCAGCGGCACAGCGAAGAACAGCGCGTACAGCAGCAGGTGGGCCGCATGCGCCGCGCGCTGTTGCCAGCGCGGCATCGGCGGGTCGGCGGGCGGGCGGTGGCTCAGCCGCCAGAGCAGGCGCAGCGCCGACAGGGCCAGGATCGTGATGCCAGCCCATTTGTGCCAGTTGTAGAGCTTCAGGCGCTGCGGCGAAAACGGCAGGTCGACCATGTAGGTTCCCACACTGAACGAGCCGACGATGGCCAACGCCAGCAGCCAGTGCAGGGCGATGGCGACGGTGCTGTAGCGCGCTTTGGAAGTCGGTGGCATGGGCTCGGACGGCGGTCTGTCAGTGACACGGTGCAGGGCGGCTGAAGCAGCGCGACCAGATTGCACTGTAGACAACGCCCGGCGCCCGGAGTTCACCAGACTTGACGGGACCGTTCAGTGCCACCCGCCCGGTACGGGCCGCCGACGGGCCGCCCCATCCCGCGTCGGCCGGGTTCAGGCGGCTCGCCGCTGCGGCAGGCTGCGCCACTGCGCCATCAGCGCGTCCCATTTCGGGCGCGCCGCGGCCAGGTGCCGCTGCTTGACGTGGCCGTAGCCGCGGATCTCTTCCGGGATGCGCGCGATCGACACCGCCAGCGGCAGGTTCGCCGCGTTCAGCGTGTGCAGCAGCTCGTCGATGCAGACGCTGTAATCATCGATCAGAGCGCGTTCGATGCGGCGCTCGTCGGTGCGTCCGAAGGGGTCGAACGGCGTGCCGCGCAGCCCTTTCAGGCGGGCCAGCACGGCAAAGACGTGGCGCACCCACGGCCCGAACGGCCGCTTGACGGCTTCGCCGCGCGCATTGGTGCGCGCCAGCATCGGCGGCGCGAGGTGGTGCACGAGTTTGTAGTCGCCTTCGAACATCGCCGCCACCCGATCGGTGAAGCGGCTGTCGGTGTGCAGGCGCGCCACCTCGTACTCGTCCTTGTAGGCCATCAGCTTGAACAGGTATCGCGCCACCGCCTCGCTCAACGCGCTGCTGTGCAGCGGCGCTTCGGCAAGCCGAACCCGGTCGACCACTGCGCCGTAGCGCGCGGCATAGGCGGCGTTCTGGTACGCGGTCAGGAACTCGACGCGGCGTTCGACGATGTCTTGCAGCCCGGGCCGGCGCACGAACTCGATCACCTGCGCGGGTTGCAGCAGCGCCTGCACGGCTGCCAGGTCGTGCGCGGCGCGTCGGCCCCATTCGAAGGCGGCCTTGTTGCGACTTACCTGCACGCCGTTGAGCTCGATCGCGCGCATCAGCGCGGCGCGCTCCAGCGGCACCTGACCGCGCTGCCAGGCATAGCCCAGCATCAACGGATTGGTGTAGATCGAGTCGCCCAGCAGGCCGGCCGACAGCGACTCGGCATCGAGCCGGCCGACCGCCGCGGCACCGACCGCCGCCTGCACCGCCGCGTCGCAGCCGGCCGCGGGGAACTGCCAGTCGGGGTTGCGCACGAAGGCCGCCGTCGGCGTGCCGTGGGTGTTCATGGCGACAAACGTGCGGCCTTCGCGCATCACTGCCAGCGTGCTCTTGTGGGCCGTCACGATCGCATCGCAGCCGATCACCAGGTCGGCCTCGGCCGTGCCGACCTTGGTGGTGTGGATGTCCTGCAGGCGGTCGGCGATCTGGATGTGGCTCCAGGTCGCGCCGCCCTTTTGCGCCAGCCCACCGGCGTCCTGCGTGACGATGCCCTTGCCTTCCAGGTGCGCCGCCATGCCCAGCAATTGCCCGATCGTGATGACGCCGGTGCCGCCGACGCCGCCGACCACGATGCCCCACGCGCGGTGGTTGCGAAACAGCGGCAGGGTCGGCTCGGGCAGGGCCGGCAGGCGGTACGGATCCGGTCGTTCGGCCGCGCCCTTCGTTGCGCCTCTGTTCGTGCTCTTGAACTGCCCGCCCTCGACCGTGACGAAGCTCGGGCAGAAGCCCTTGACGCACGAATAGTCCTTGTTGCAGGTGTTCTGGTTGATGCGGCGTTTGCGGCCGAATTCGGTCTCGACCGGCTCGATGCTCAGGCAGTTGCTCTGCACCGAACAGTCGCCGCAGCCCTCGCACACCAGCTCGTTGATGAGCACCCTCTTGGCCGGGTCGGCGAGCAGGCCGCGTTTGCGGCGGCGACGCTTCTCCGTCGCACAGGTCTGGTCGTAGACGATCACGGTGCAGCCCGGCGTTTCGCGCAGCTGGCGCTGCACCGCGTCAAGATCATCGCGGTGCCGCACCGTCACGCCCGGCGCCAGCCGAGCCCGCAGACCGTCGTACTTGTCGGGCTCGTCGGTCACGATGACGATCTTTCTCGCGCCCTCGGCGTCGAGCTCGCGCGTCATCTCGGGCACCTTCAATGTGCCGTCGACCGGCTGGCCGCCGGTCATCGCGACCGCGTCGTTGTAGAGAATCTTGTAGGTGATGTTGACGCCCGCGGCGATGCTCTGGCGCACCGCCAGCAGGCCCGAGTGAAAGTAGGTGCCGTCGCCGAGATTGGCGAACACATGCTTGTCGGTCGTGAACGGCGCCTGCCCGACCCACGACACGCCTTCGCCGCCCATCTGGCTGAACGTGACGGTGCTGCGGTCCATCCACACCGCCATGTAGTGGCAGCCGATGCCGGCCACTGCGCGTGAACCTTCGGGCACCAGGGTGCTGGTGTTGTGCGGGCAGCCGCTGCAAAACCACGGCGCGCGTTCGGCCGAGGCACTGGCCGCTTGCGTCGCGGCCAGGCTGCGTTCCTTGGCCTCGATCAGCGCCACGCGCTCCTGCATGCGCGCGGCAGTGTCGCGGTCGACGCCGAGCTTGAGCAGGCGCCGGGCGATCGCCTTCGCGATGATGGCGGGGTTCAGGTCGGCTTGCGCGCGCAGCAGCCAGTTGCCGCTCGGGTTGGGTTGCGACCACTCGCCGCCGCTGTGGTCGTCCTCGGCCTCGTCGAACTTGCCGAGCACGTTGGGCCGCACGTCGGCGCGCCAGTTGTAGAGCTCTTCCTTGAGCTGGTATTCGATGACCTGGCGCTTTTCCTCGACCACCAGGATCTCGTGCAGCCCTTGCGCGAAGTCGCGCGTGATGGTCGCCTCGAGCGGCCACACCACGTTGACCTTGTGCAGCCGGATGCCCAGGTCGCGGCAGCGCTGCTCGTCCAGGCCGAGGTCGTGCAACGCCTGCCGCGTGTCGTTGTAGGCCTTGCCGCTGGCAATCAGACCAAAGCGGTCGTGCTTCGTTTCGATGACGTTGTGGTTGAGCCGGTTGGCGCGCACGTAAGCCAGCGCGGCGTACCACTTGTGTTCCATCAGGCGCGCTTCCTGCTCGAGCGGCGCGTCGGGCCAGCGGATGTGCAAGCCGCCCGCCGGCATCTGAAAATCCTGCGGGATCACGATGTCGACGCGGTCCGGGTCGACCAACACGCTGCTCGATGACTCGACCACTTCCTGGATCGTCTTGACGCTGGTCCACACGCCGGCGAAGCGGCTCATGGCGAGCGCGTGCAGGCCCAGGTCGAGGATGTCCTGCACGCTGCTCGGAAAGAACACCGGCAGCCCGCAGGCCTTGAAGATGTGGTCGCTCTGGTGCGCTGCGGTGCTGCTCTTGGCCACGTGGTCGTCGCCGGCGATCGCGATCACGCCGCCGTGTTTCGCGGTGCCGGCCAGGTTGGCGTGCTTGAAGACGTCCGAGCTGCGGTCCACGCCGGGGCCCTTGCCGTACCAGATGCCGAACACGCCGTCGAACTTCTTGCTCTGCGGGTAAAGGTCGAGCTGCTGCGTGCCCCACACCGCGGTGGCCGCCAGTTCCTCGTTGACGCCCGGCTGAAACACGATGTTCTGGGCCGCCAGGTGCTTCTGGGCCTGCCACAGCGCCTGGTCGTAGCTGCCGAGCGGCGAGCCCCGGTAGCCGCTGATGAAGCCGGCGGTGTTCAGCCCGGCCAGCGCATCGCGCCGCTGCTGCAGCATCGGCAAGCGCACCAGCGCCTGCACGCCGCTCATGAAGGCGCGGCCGTGCTCGAGGCTGTACTTGTCGTCCAGCGTGACCGACTCCATTGCCTGGCGAATCGATTCAGGTAGCGGCGCATTCATCAAAGGCTCCGGCAGCGCGAGGATTCGAGTTTAGAGAGATCGTTGCAGCCCCGCGCCGCCGCCCGTCGGCACCCTGGCAGACGCTGTGCTACGGTCAAACGATGCCTCGTCCATTGCCGCTTCGTCACGTGCTGCTCGCCCTCGCCGTCGTGGCGGTGTGGGGCACCAACTTCGTCGTCATCAAGCTGGCGCTGACGCAACTGCCACCGCTGCTGTTCGCCGCGCTGCGCTTCCTGTTCGCCGCGTTGCCGGCCGCCTTGCTGGTACCGCGCCCGCAGGCCGCGTGGCGCAATCTGGCCGCTTACGGCCTGCTGATCGGCGTCGGTGAGTTCGGGCTGCTGTACCTGGCGGTCGGATCGCACATCTCGCCCGGTCTGGCGTCGCTGGTGATCCAGACGCAGGTGTTCTTCACGATCGGGCTGTCGATGGCGAGCCTTGGCGAGCGTGTGCAGCCGATGCAGTGGTTGGCGCTGGCGCTCGCTGTCGGCGGCATCCTCATGATTGCGCTGCACACCGATGCCACCACCACCCCGGCGGGTTTGCTGATGGTGCTCGGCTCGGCACTGTGCTGGGCCGGCGGCAACATGGTCGGCAAGCAGGCGGGTCGCGTCGACATGCTCGGCTACATGGTCTGGTCGAGCCTTTTCGCGGTGCCGCCGCTGCTGCTGCTGTCGCTGCTGTTCGAAGGCCCGGCCGTTATCGTGAACAGCCTGCAGCACGCCGGGCCCGGCGCCTGGGGTGCGGTGCTCTGGCAGTCGGTCGGCAACACGCTGTTCGGTTATGCCGCATGGGGCTGGCTGCTGGCGCGCCATCCGGCGACCAGCATCGCGCCGATGTCGCTGGCGGTGCCGGTGTTCGGCCTGACCGCATCGAGCCTGTGGCTCGGCGAGGCGCTGCCGGCCTGGAAGCTCGAGGCCGCGGCGCTGGTGATGGCCGGGCTGGCGCTGAATGTCGCGTGGCCGCGCTGGCGGGCCCGGCGCGCGCTGCGCGCCTGAAACGCGTCGGCCCGGGCCTCTCCATGCGGAGCGCTCTGGTTTGTTTTCGACGGTCGACCGCTGTGCTACTGTGCCGCCGCCCCGAGACCGAGCGTGTCCGAGCGCCAATGCCTGAATGACTGCCCCCAGCAAGCCCCGCGCCGCATCCGGCATTCCCTCGTTTCTTCGCCACGTCGGCCCCGGCGTGGTGACCGGTGCGGCCGACGACGACCCCTCCGGCATCGCCACCTACACGCAGGCCGGCGCGCAGTTCGGCACCGGCGTGCTGTGGACCGTGTTCCTGACGCTGCCGTTCATGGTCGCGATCCAGCTGGTCAGTGCGCGCATCGGCAGGCAGTCCGGCAAGGGCATCGCCGCCAACCTGCGCGACCACGCGCCGCGCTGGTTTCTGTTGGGCATCGTCGCGCTGCTGCTGGTGGCCAACACGATCAACATCGCTGCCGACATCTCGGCGATGGGCGCCGCGGTGCAACTGGTGGCCGGCGGCAGCGCGCACGTGTATTCGGTGCTGTTTGGCGTGCTCACGGTCTTGCTGCAGGTGTTCGTGCCCTATCGCAAGCTGGCGCCGGTGCTGAAGTGGCTCACGCTCAGCCTGTTCGTCTACGTCGCGGCCGCCTTCACGGTGCACATTCCCTGGGGCCAAGTGGCGCGCGACCTCGTGGTGCCGCATTTCGAAGCCAGCACGGCTTACGCCATGATGATCGTCGCGGTGCTCGGCACCACGATCTCGCCGTACCTGTTTTTCTGGCAGGCCGCGCAGGAGGTCGAGGAGATGCGCCTGCATGGCGTGGTGGCCGGCCAGGAGAGCACGACGGAGGTGCGTGCCGCCCTGCGGCGCGTGCGGCTGGACACCATCGTCGGCATGGTGTTTTCCAACGGCGTGGCGTTCTTCGTGATGCTGATGGGCGCCGTGGTGTTGCACTCGGCCGGCGTGACCGACGTGCAGACCGCCGCGCAGGCGGCGCAGGCGCTGCGACCGTTGGCTGGCGATTTCGCCTTCGCGCTGTTCGCGATGGGCATCATCGCCACCGGGCTGCTGGCGCTGCCGGTGCTGGCTTCGTCGGCGGCCTACGCGATGGCCGAAGCATTCGGTTGGCCCGAAGGCCTGGAGCGGCACTGGCGCGAGGCCAAGAAGTTCTACGCCATCATCGTCGTCGCCACCGTGATCGGCACCGGACTCGACTTCACCTCGATCGACCCGATGAAGGCGCTCTACTGGAGTGCTGTGATCAACGGCGTGGTGGCGGTGCCGATCATGGCCGCGATGATGATGCTGGCGGCCAACCCGAAGGTCATGGGTTCACTCACGGTGCGCCGCAAGACGCGATGGCTCGGCTGGGGAGCGGTCGTCGTGATGGCCTTGGCGGTGTTGATGATGGGCTGGGATCTGCTGCTGCACTGAGTAGCGCACGCTCACACGTCGTGCATCAATTCGGCGTGGCCGGTCGGACCCTGCGGGCGGAACTGCTCCAGACGAAAGTCCGAAGGCGGCGCTCGGAGCGGCCCACGGCGATCATTCACAACGATGACCGGCGTCGGCGGGGTGGACCGAGCGGCCATGCCGGCCCGCCCACAACGGCTCAGTGGGCCGTCTGCGCTGCCGCTCCCCACAGCTGCTTCAAACGGGCATCGCGGCCGCAGCTGGTGCGGTAATACTGATAGCGCAGCGGGTTCTTCTTGTAGTAATCCTGGTGGTAGTCCTCGGCCGCATAGAAAGCGCCGGCGGGCACGATCTCGGTGACGATCGGCTCCTTGAACGGTTTCGATTTCGACAGCGCGGCCAGCGAGGCCTGCGCCGCCTGCAGCTGCGCCGCATCCACCGCAAAGATCGCCGTGCGGTACGGCGAGCCGACGTCGCAGAACTGGCGGTCGCGCGTGGTCGGGTCGATCGTGTGCCAGTAATGGTCGAGCAGCTGCGCGTAGCTCACCTTGCGGGGGTCGTAAATGATTTCCACCACCTCGGCGTGGCCGGTCTGCTTGGACGACACCTGCTCGTAGCTTGGGTTGGCCACCGTACCGCCGGTGTAGCCCGAGGTGGTCGACAGCACGCCGCCGACCTTGTCGAAGTCCGACTCGACGCACCAGAAGCAGCCGCCGGCGAAGACGGCGCGGGCCGTGCCGGCCGGCATCGACGCGGTTGCCGCACCGGCCGCCGACGCGGGTTGGGCGGCGACTGCGCCGCCCAGTCCGGCGAGGCCGAGCAGCGCCGCGACGGCAACGTGGACGTATACCGGCGACCTCATGACGCGGCCGCCTCGAAGTTCAGCGCCACGCCGTTGTTGCAGTAGCGCTTGCCGGTCGGCGCCGGACCGTCGTTGAAGACGTGGCCCTGGTGCCCGCCGCAGCGCACGCAGTGGTATTCGGTGCGCGGCAGGATCATCTTGAAATCGGTCGAGGTGCCCAGCGCGCCGGGCAACGACGTGAAAAAGCTCGGCCAGCCGGTGCCGCTTTCGAATTTCATGTCGGTCGTGAACAGCGGCAGCGCGCAGCCGCTGCACACAAACCGGCCGGGGCGCTTTTCGGCGTTCAGCACGCTGCTGCCGGGCCGCTCGGTGCCGTGCTGGCGCAGCACGTCGAATTGCGCCGGCGTCAGCCGCTTCTGCCAGGCCGCATCGGTCAGTTGCCAGGCCTTGTCGACGGGTGGCGTGGCGGCCTCGGCTGCCTGGGAAGCCCGGGCCAGGCCGAGGGCGCCGAGCAGGGACAACAGATTGCGTCGGATCATGATTCTTTCCTTGGTTTTCGGGGGTTGCCAGACTCAGTCACTGCCGACCGCCCGATCATTCATTGCCTTGCCGATGCCGCGCCGCTTTCGGCGCGTCGAGATGCACTCGTGCGGCGCGGGGTGTCCGTATGAAGATGGGGGCCAGGCGCCTTCAAGTCAAGGATCCAGGCACACACCTACACTGCCGTCTGATTTCGACATTGGAGGTTTTCATGATCGGCTACGTCACTTTGGGGACGAATGACCTTGCCCGCGCTGCGGACTTCTACGACCAGTTGCTGGCCGAGGTCGGCGCGCGCCGGTTGTGGGACATCGGGCGCGGCATCGCCTGGGGCACCGCGGACGACCGGCCGACGCTGGCCTTGATGAAACCGTTCGATGGCGCGCCTGCCACGGTCGGCAACGGCGTGATGGTCGGGCTGGCGGTGGCTTCGCCAGAGCAGGTCGGCCGCGTGCACGCCAAGGCCCTCGAACTCGGTGGCCGCGACGAGGGCGCCGCCGGCCCGCGCGGCGGCGGCTTTTATGGCGCGTATTTCCGTGACCTCGACGGCAACAAACTGACGGTGTTCTGCCTGGGTTGAGCAGGTCGCGGCGCGCGGTTCAAGGGCCGGTGGCAGGCGCCGTGGCGGCCACGGCCGGCTTTGGCCACAGCGCCCACATGCGCAGCGGCTGCTTCATGCGGCCGGCCTGCTGTTCGGCCTCTGCTCCCCAGCCCCAGAAGTAGTCGGCCCGCACCGCGCCGACGATCGCGCTGCCGGTGTCTTGTGCCATCACGGAACGGCGCAGCGGCTGCGCCGACAGCGGCTCGGTGGTGTCGAGCCAGAGCGGCGTGCCGTACGGAATGCTCAGCGGGTCGACCGCGATCGAGCGCCCGGGGGTCAGCGGCACCGCCTGTGCGCCGCGCGGGCCCACCTGCGGATCGGGCAATGCTTCCTCGCGGAAGAACACCACGCGCGGGTTGCTCCACAGCAGCTCATCGACGCGCTTCGGGTTGGCGCGCGCCCAGGCGCGAATGGCCGGCCACGAGGCCTGCTCGGCGCGCAGCTCGCCCTGCTCGATCAGCCAGCGCCCGACCGACTTGTAGGGCAGGTCGTTGTGCGCGGCGTAAGCCAGCCGGACCTGCCGGCGGCTGCCGTCGGGCTCGGTCAGCATCAGCCGGCCGGAGCCTTGCACCTGCAGCAGCAGCGCGTCGAGCGGATCGGCCACGTGCGCGATCTCGCGCCCGCGCACGCTCGACTGAGCCGCCGGCAGCGAATCCAGTTGCTGGCGCGTCCAGTACGGCTGGCGGGTGGCCAGATCGGCGGGCGGCGCGTACAGCGGCACGCGGTAGCCGGCCACGGGCAGCCGCTGCGACTCGATCAGCGGCTCGAAATAGCCGGTCGCCAGCCCGCTGGTGCTGCCGTCGAGCGCCTCGATGCGGTAGGGCTGCAGCCGCTGCATCAGCCAGGCGCGCGTGGCGGCGTCGCTCATCGAAGGCGTGCCGAGCGCGGCGCTGCACACGCCGGACCAGCCGGCGGCGGGCCGCACGCAGCCGCGGCGCAGCGCCGGCATCAGCTCGCTGGTGCGGTCGGCGTCCCAGCCTGGCAAGTCGTTCCAGGTCGTCGCGACCCATCGCGATCGGGCGCGCAGCAACCTGGCGGGCGCCGCTGCAGCGCCCACTGGCAAATCGGTCGCCGGCCGGTCCGGGACCACGGCCGACGGCAGGACCGGCAAGGCCGGCAGGGCGGGCTCGGCAGGGCGGGCCGTCGCCGCCGACGAGCGGTCCTCGATCGGCGCCGGTGACTCGGGCGGGCCGCTCGCGCAGCCCGCCAGCGCTCCTAAAATCGCGCCCCACAGGCTCCACCGATGCTTGGAGGAAGTGCTCATGTGGTTGATTCTGCTGGAAGCCCTCGGCGCATTGCTGGTGCTGCTGCTGATCGTGTGGTGGATCATGTTCTCGGGGCGCCGGCGGGGTGAACGAGATGAGCGCCCGGAGCCCGAAAAATCCGAACAACGCCAGGACCGCGACTCATGACGGTGCGGCGGTGCGCGGCGGTACGTTGATGCAGCTCGGCCGGCGCGACCGGCGCCAAGCCGCACCGCTGATGCGGCGGTCTGCCAGCCGGATGCCGCGCGAGCGCAGCGCCGCGTGGAACGCGAGATGGAAGCGGGTCGACCGGTCGGTCAGGCCGGTCGTGGCCATGTTGGCGAAGCACCACGGGCCGCCACGTTGATGCATCACGCCGAAGCCGACCGCGCCGAGCGCGCGCGCCAGTGGGCCGGTCGTTCGCGCGACGCGCCGCACCCCCATCGGCACACCGAAAACCATCGCCACCATCGTCACCGCGCCGAGCACCCTGCCCAGCGAGACGTGGGACGCGCGAGGCGTGGAACGCAAAGCCCGAGATGTGGGCCCGACGCAGCCCGGATCTTTCGTGAGAGCGCGCGGTCTGACGGCGATCTGGTGGGCTTTCCGGGTCGGCGTGAACCGCGGCGCTCGCTTCGCGATGGCGTCTGGGCCGCCGCGGGTGACCACGGTCCGGTGCAGCAACCCGCCGATGCCTGCACGAACGCGCCTTCGAGTCGTTTCGAACAGCGCCGCAAGGTTTCAGCCGGGAATTACGGCGCCGCGCCGCAAGGCCGCGTCAGTGCAGCGCCGAAGCCAGCGACAAAACGAACTCGGCCACCGGCGCTTCGAAGCTGTGGGCATCTTCCGTCATGCAGAAAAAGGTGCCGCGCATCGTTCCCTGCGGCGTCGCCAGCCGGGTCCAGCTGGTGTATTCGAAGCTTTCGCCTGGCTTGAGGACCGGCTGATGGCCGACCACCGCCAGGCCGCGCACTTCTTCCACATGGCCGTCCGAGCCCGTGACGATCCAGTGCCGGCCAATCAGCTGGCCGGTCACGTCGCCGTCGTTGGTGATCGTCACGGTGTAGGCGAACGCGTGCACGCCCGACTGCGGATTCGATTGCTCGGGCAGGTGCTTGACGCTGACGCTGCTGTTGAAATGAGGCTTGGACATCGCCCGATTCTAGGCAGGCTGCCGAGCTTCGGCGGTCCCCGGTGCGAGTTCCTGCGAGCGCTGGTGCGCCAAGGCTGGCCGCACGGCGGGTGGCCGCGCGGCCGCGGTGCCGAACGGCGAGCCCGGTGGGCCGGTGGGCCGCCGCCGGGCACGGCGCACATCCTGCACCAGCGCCGTGCGCATGCCGGCCGCGGCCCGCACCGTGCGCAACGCATCGTCCTCGTGGGCGCGCGGCAGGCCGAACACGGCCATGATTGCGTCGCCGATGAGTTTTCTGGTCTTGCCGCCGTGGCGCGTGAATTCGGCCGCCATCCCTTTGAAATACCGGTCCTTGGCGTCGCGCATCGCCTGCGAGTCGAGCCTTTCGCCGAGCGCCGTGAAGTCATTCAAATCGAAGAAGATCATCGTCACCGTCATGCGCATCCCGCGCATCCCGCGCACCGGCAGCGCCGCCGCGACGGGCGCCAGCGCCGCACTGCCGCAGCCGCACAAGCGAAACTTGGGAGGGTTTTTTTCGCCGCACTGCGGGCGATTGACCCTGGTGGCGCGCGGTCTAGCATTTGGAACGGGCGCATCGAAGCGGTTATTGCCTGCGCGCTGACCGGCCGGCCTGGCGGGCGCGGCCATACTGAAGCCCATGACCCAGGTCAGACGCGTGCTGCGCCACGCGGCGTAACCTGACGGCCCACTCGCGCAGCGCGCCACCGACCCCGCCCCATGAACGACACCGATCGCCTCACGCCCGTTCGCACCATCCACAACCTGCCGCCGCAGCCGATCAGCCTGGAAGTGCTGCTGGAAAAATACGCCAAGGGCGGCGAATCCACGGTCGACGACGTGCACCGCCGCGTGGCCCGCGCGCTGGCCGCGGCCGAGGCGCCCGAGCGCCGTGCGGAGTGGGAAGAGCGCTTCGTGGACACGCTGCGCAACGGCTTCGTGCCGGCCGGGCGCATCCAGTCGGCGGCCGGCACGGGCTTGTCGGCCACGCTCATCAACTGTTTCGTGCAGCCGGTGGGCGACTCGATCGCGCAGGTCGAGGACGGCCACCCCGGCATCTACACGGCGCTCGCCGAAGCGGCCGAGACGATGCGCCTGGGCGGCGGCGTCGGCTACGACTTCTCGCGCATCCGACCGCGCGGCGCGCGCGTTGCCAGCACGCAGAGCAGCGCGTCCGGCCCGGTCAGCTACATGCGCGTGTTCGATCGTTCGTGCGAGACCGTCGAGAGCGCCGGCTCGCGGCGCGGTGCGCAGATGGGCGTGCTGCGCTGCGACCACCCCGACATCGAGGAGTTCATCCACGCCAAGGACGCCGGCGACCTGAAGAACTTCAACCTCTCGATCGGCGTCACCGATGCGTTCATGGAAGCGGTGCAGGCCGATACCGAGGTCGAGCTGTTGCACCGCGCCGAGCCCGGCGCCGCGCAAAAGGCGGCCGGCGCGTACCGCCACAGCCAGCCCGACGGCGGCGGCCTGTGGGTCTACCGCAAGGTGCCGGCGCGCACGCTGTGGGACCAGATCATGCGGTCCACCTACGACCACGCCGAGCCCGGCGTGCTGTTCCTGGATCACATCAACCGCGACAACAACCTGTCGTACTGCGAGAGCATCGCCAGCACCAACCCGTGCGTCACCGCCGACGCCTGGGTCATGACGTCGGACGGTCCGCGCCAGGTCGGCGCATTGGTGGGGCGAAACTTCAGTGCCATCGTCGACGGCAAGCCCCACGCCACCGAGTCGGACGGCTTTTTCGCCACCGGGGTCAAGCCCGTGCTGCGTCTGCGCACGCGCGAAGGTCATTCACTGCGCCTGACCGCCGAGCATCCGGTCCGGCGCGTCGTGAAGCGCACCCGTTACCTGACCCACAGCGAGTGGTGCCCGGCCGGTGACTTGAAGCTGGGCGACGAGATCGTGCTGAACGACCATCGCAGCCTGGCGGGCTGGGAGGGCATGGGCAGCGCGGGCGAAGGTTATTTGCTCGGGCTGCTGATCGGCGACGGCCACCTCGGCGCGAACAAGGCGGTGCTGTCGGTTTGGGCACCTGAACTGCGGGTGGTCGGCAGCGATGTTCACACGGACAACCACAGCGCCAGCGGCATCATGCAGGCGGTCGAAGACGCCATCGCGGCGCTGCCGCATCGCAGTGACTTCCGGGGCTGGCAGCGCCCGATCGTGTCGAACGGGGAACGTCGGCTGGCCAGTGCACCGTTGCGCGACCTGGCCCTTGAATTCGGCGCCCGGCCTGGCCACAGGACGATCACGCCAATCATGGAGGCGGGCTCTTCGGACTTCTGCTCGGGTCTGTTGCGCGGCCTGTTTGATGCCGACGGCTCGGTGCACGGATCGCAGGACAAGGGCGTGAGCGTGCGGCTGGCGCAGGCGGACGATGAATTGCTTGCAGCGGCGCAGCGCATTCTGCTGAGGCTCGGCATCGCCAGCACGGTCTGTCGCGAGCGGCAATCCGCCGAAATGAGCCTGTTGCCCGACGGCCAGGGTGGGCGGCGCGAGGTTCCGCAGCAAGCCCTGCACGAACTGGTGATCAGCGGCGACAACCTCGCGGTGTTTGCCGAGCGCGTCGGCTTTGCCGACACCGCCAAGGCGCAGCGGCTGGAGGCGCTGTTGGCCAGCCACCGTCGACGTCTGAATCGCGAGCGCTTCGTGGCCACGGTCGAGAGCATCCAGCCAGACGGCATCGAGCCGGTCTACGACGTCACCGTGGACGACGTGCACGCCTTCGATGCCAACGGCCTGCTGGTGCACAACTGCGCCGAGCAGCCGCTCCCGCCCTACGGCTGCTGCTGCCTCGGATCGATCGACCTGACGCGCCTGGTGCGGCAGCCGTTCGCGGCCGGCGCGGCATTCGATGGCGCGGCGTTCGGCGAGATCGTCCGCGTGGCCGTGCGCATGCTCGACAACGTGCTCGACGTGACGGTCTGGCCGCTGCCGCAGCAGCACGAGGAAGCGCGCCGCAAGCGCCGCATCGGTCTCGGCTTCACCGGCCTGGGCGACGCGCTGGTGATGCTGAACCTGCGCTACGACAGCGCCGAGGCGCGCGCAATGGCGCGCCGCATCGCCGAGCAGATGCGCGACGATGCCTACGACGCCTCGGTCGAACTGGCGCGCGAGCGCGGCGCCTTTCCGCTGTTCAACGCCGACCTGTTCCTGAGCGGCAGCACCTTCGCCTCGCGCCTGCCCGCGGCGCTGAAGGAACGCGTGCGGGTGCACGGCCTGCGCAACTCGCACCTGTTGTCGATCGCGCCGACCGGCACCATCAGCCTGGCCTTTGCCGACAACGCCAGCAACGGCATCGAGCCCGCCTTCAGCTGGGCCTACACGCGCAAGAAGCGCATGCCCGACGGCAGCCTGAAGGAGTACGCCGTCGAAGACCATGCGTGGCGCCTGTATCGTCACTTGGGCGGGGGCGATGAAGTCGCAGCTGCAGACGCGTCGGCGGGCGACACGCGGGCGACAGGCAGCGCGTCGGCTCGCCCCGCGTCGGGTGACGCCGAGGCGCTGCCGCACGCCTTCGTCACGGCGCTCGAGATGAGCGCGCAGTCGCATGCCGCGATGGTGGCCGCGGTGGCGCCGTGCATCGACACGGCGATTTCGAAGACTGTCAACGTGCCGGTCGACTATCCGTACGCGCAATTCCAGAACCTCTACATGGAGGCCTGGGCGGCCGGGCTGAAGGGATTGGCGACCTACCGGCCGAACGCCGTGCTCGGGTCGGTGCTCAGCGCCACGACCGCCGCGCCGGCCGCCCCGGCGCCGCTGCAGGTGAGCGATGTGGCGCGCGCGGCGGACGCCGGCATCGGCGCGAACAGCCGGTTGCGCCTGGAGCGGCTGCCGGTGCCGGTGCTGTCGTCGCTGCGCTGGCCGGGCCGGCCCGACCTGCCCGCCGGCAACCCGGCATGGACTTTCATGGTGCACCACCCGTTCGGTGACTTCGCGCTGTTCGTCGGCGAGTTGTCGCCCGAGGCGGGCGGTCCGGCGCAGCCGTTCGAGGTGTGGGTCAACGGCGCCGAGCAGCCGCGCGGGCTGGGCGCGCTGGCCAAGACGCTGTCGATGGACCTGCGTGCCAACGACCCGGCCTGGTTGCAGCTCAAGCTCGACACGCTGGCCACCGTGGCCGAAGAGCGTTCGTTCGAAATGCCGTTCCCGCCCGACGGCGAACGCCGCCTGTTCCCGGGCGTGGTCGCCGCCACCGCCGCGGTGATCCGCTGGCGCTGCGAACAACTCAAGGCGCTGCCACGGCTCGGCAAGGCCGGACCGACGCCCGTGATGGACGCCATGTTCAGCATCGAGGAGCCGCGCACCGGCACCTCGGGCACGCTCGCCTGGTCGGTCGACATCCACAACCCCGGCACCGGCGAGTCGTTCACGGCGACCTTGAAGGAAATCACGTTGCCGAGTTGCGACGGCGCGGCGGTGACGCGCCCGTGCGCGCTCGGTTTGTCGGGCAACTACCCGCGCGCGCTCGACGGGCTGGCGCGGGTGCTGTCGCTGGACATGCGCGTGGTCGATCCGGCCTGGATCGGCATGAAGCTGCGCAAGCTGCTCAACTACGCCGAGCCGCTCGGCCAGTTCATGGATTTCGTGCCGGGCCTGCCGCACGGCGAACGCCGCCAGCAGACCTGGCCGTCGACCGTCGCTTACCTGGCGCGGCTCATCATCCACCGCTACGCGATGCTGGGCGTGCTCGACGAACAGGGCTTCCCGCTGCGCGACATGGGCGTGCTGGAGTCGCCACAAAACCCGTCGGCGCCGCGCGCCATGCTCGGCACGCGCTGCCCGGAATGCGGCAATCCGGCGGTGATCCACCGCGACGGCTGCGAGTTCTGCACCGCCTGCGGGTATGTCGGGCAATGCGGTTGACGGCGCGGCGGCCGGGTCTGTGGCTGGCTCGCTGAGTCCGATCGGCACGCTGCGGGCCGGCCGGGGTGCGTCGAGCCCGGCGCCTCGTCTTGAGCAGGCAGTGCAGACACGGTGGGCAGTGCAGCAAAGTATCGAGACGGGTCGCGGCGATATGGGCCCGGTCGAGGGCAGCGCCTATCGTGGCGGTCCGATCTGTCGCTGCGATAAGGTGCGCGGCGCCCATCCAAAGCCGATACGCATGACAGGAGTATTGGAAGGCAAGGTCGCCGTCGGCACGGGCGCGGCGTCGGGCATCGGTCTGGCAAGTTGCGAGGCCATGCTAGCGGCCGGCGCGCGCGGGGTGATCGTGGACCGCGACGCTGTGATTCCATTTGCGCATCGATGTGCTCGACCCGAAGGCCTGCGCGAGCCTGGTGCCACGCGTGCTGGATCTGACTGGCCGAATCGACATCCTGCACGCTGATGCGGGTTCGTATGTTGGTGGCGACCTGGTCGCCAACGACACGGCAGCGATCGGCCGCATGCTGCACCTCAACGTGAACGTCGTGGATGAAGAACGTGCACGTCGTGCTGCCGCACATGATTGCCCGCCGCAGCGGCGACATCATCGTCACGAGCTCGCTGGCAGCGCACGTTCCGATGCCTGGAAGCCGGTTTACGCGTCCTCCAAGTGGGCGATCCACTGCTTTGCCCAGACCGTTCGCCGGCAGGTGTTCAAGCACGGCATCCGGGTCGGCTCGATCTCGCCCGGCCCGGTCATGACGGCTTTGCCGGCCGACTGGCCGGCCGAGAAGCTGCAAGGACGCCCGCGACTCGGGCAGCCTGCTCGAGGCCGGTGAAGTGGCCGTGGTGGTGACCTTCATGCTGACCCAGCCGCGCGGCATGACGATTCGAGACGTGGTGATGCTGCCCACCCACTTCGACCTGTAGGCGCTGCCGGGGCGGCGGCGACCGTCGCGACCTGCGACCCGCGTGGCGCCTCGACCGACACGGGTGACGACCGTCCGACGGCAGCGCGGGTGGCTTCCTCAAACGCAACCGCGGTCGATGGCGCAACAAATTGAGGCGCTCAAGCGACGGTGCCGAACAGCGCACCGATGCCCGCCGTCGCCGCCATCGCGAGCGCGCCCCAGAAGCTGACCCGCCAGGCGCCGGTCCAGACCGCAGCGCCACCGGCTTGGGCCGCCACGCCGCCCAACAGCGCCAGGAAGCACAGCGACGTGGCACCGACCGACGCCATCAGCACCGGCGCGGGCGCCAGCCAAGCCACCGCCAGCGGCAGCGCAGCGCCCACCGCGAAGCTGCCGGCCGACGCCAGCGCGGCCTGCACGGGCCGTGCCGCCAGCAGGTCCGTGATGCCGAGTTCATCGCGGGCGTGCGCGCCAAGCGCGTCGTGCGCCATCAGTTGTTCGGCCACGGTTCCGGCGAGATCGGGGCTCAACCCGCGCGCGACGTAGATCGCCTGCAGTTCACGTTGCTCGGCCGCCGGGTCGCCGTCGATTTCGTCGCGCTCGCGCGCCAAGTCGGCCTGCTCGGTGTCGGCCTGCGAATGGACCGACACGTACTCGCCCGCCGCCATCGACATCGCGCCCGCCACCAGCCCGGCCACGCCGGCCACCAGGATGCCCGCCGGTTCGGTGCGCGCCGCGGCGACGCCGATCAGCAGGCTGGCGGTCGAGACGATGCCGTCGTTCGCACCCAGCACCGCCGCGCGCAGCCAGCCGGTGCGCTCGGTGCGGTGGCGTTCGGTGTGGCGCCTGTTGGAACGCATCGGGTGTTTCAGCGCCACCCGGCGGCGCCACCGAGCCGCCCCCTCATCAACCGTGTCATCGTGCTGACGCCGTCGACGACAACGCTGCCGTGGCGGGTCGCGCAACGATCGGCGCTGCCGCCACGAACGGATCGATGCCGAGCGCCTGGTACATCGCGTCCGGCGCGAGCGCCACGCCGCCCTTGAGCACCAGGCTGATCTTGCGGATGTCCTCGATGCGCTGCGACGGGTCGCCGTCGACCAGCACCAGGTCGGCCAACTTGCCGGCTTCGATCGTGCCGGTCTGATCGAGCGTACCGGCGTGGCGGGCCGCTCCAAAGGTCGCGATCCGGAGCACCTCGGCGGGCGGGATGCCGGCTTTCACGTACAGCTCGAGTTCGCGGTGCAGCCCGAAGCCGGCAAAGCTGTCGGTGCCTGCCAGCAACGGCACGCCCGCCTTGTGCATGCGGCCGATGAACGCCACCATCTGCGCGTAAGAGCGCCGGTAGCGCGCCACGTTGCCTTCGTTGACGTCCATCGAGTTGGACAGCAGCGAACGTCGCAGCGCGACCGGCAGGTGCTCCGCCACCATCGACAGGCTGGGGTTGGGCTCCCCGTTTCGCTGGGTGAACATCGACTCGAACGTGCCGAGCGTCGGGTCGAGCGTGGTCCGGTGCTTGCGCAGCAGGGCGATGAAGGCCTTCACCTTCGGGCCGTCCAGATCCACGTCACCGGCCCGGTCGCCCACCAGCGTGAAGCGCAGCAGCGTGCGGGTGTCGTCCTCGGGCTTGACGAAGAAATTCAGCATCGCCTGGTTGACGTGGCTGATCTCGTCGTAACCCGCCAGCACCGCCTGCTCGGCACGCATGAATGCCGGCACATGACCTCCCACGCGCAGCCCGCGCGCATGGGCATGGTCGGCCAGTGGCTTCGCCCATTCGGGCTTGATCGAGTTGTACAGCTTGATTTGCCGGTAGCCGCGCACGGCATACCAGTCGATCGCGCGTTTCGCATCGTCGAGCGAGGCGGCGAGGATTCCGGAGTTGGACGAAAACGGGCTCTTGCCCTCGATGAAACCGAGCGGCACCACGCGCGGCCCGAGTTCCGTTCCGGCGTCGAACTTGCCCTTGAGCACGAGCAGTTCGTCGTTGACGTTGCCCATGTCGCGCACCGTGGTCACGCCGGCCGCCAGGTTGAGCAGGCCGTCGTCGGGAAACAGGTGGCCGTGCATGTCGAACAGCCCCGGCAGCAGCGTCTTGCCGCTGCCGTCGATCGACTGCTCGGCGTCCGTCGGGCCGCTGCCGGCCGCCAGCACGGCGCTGATGCGGCCGTCGAACAGGGTCACATCCGCCGGGCCCTGCATGCGGGCGGCGCGGGCATCGAACCAGCGCACGTTGCGGATCACGGTCAGCCCGGGCAAGGGCCGCGCCAGCCGGGTGGCCAGTGTCGCCAGCCGCTCGTTCTGCACGCGCTGCTGGCGCTGCAGCAACTCGGGCACAGCGGCCTCGAAGCCCTGCTCGGCCAGCGACCAGCCGGGAAAAGTCAGCGCCAGCAGCGGCAGGTCGCCGTCTTCGCGCAGCCAGATGTACGACGGTGTCAGCTCGGCGCCGGTCAGCGCATACAGGCCGGCGAGCGTCTCGACGCCAGCGCTCGAGCGCAGCGTCAGTTGGTCGACGCGCTCGACCGTGAAGCGCCCGCTGGGCAAGGCCGGGGCGCTGTGGTTTGGATACAGCCAGACCGAGCGCACCAACTGAGCGAACCATGCCGGGCTGCCCTCGACCGGCAGGTACATGGCTTCAGCCGGGGCCGACTGTTCGCCGCGATCGACTGTCGAGGTCCATTCCACCCGGCCGTCGCGGCGGTCGAAGCGGTCCTTGATCTCGCCACCGAGGGTCGATGTGCCGCTCGCGCGATACGCCTGCAGCGTGCCGTCAAGGCCGAACGAGTATTGTTCGTCGATGTCGGGGCCGCGGCCGTTGTCGCGGTAGCTGAAGGTGCTGTGAACCACGCCTTGGTCGATGACACGTCGCACCAGCTGGCCGCCGACCTGCGTCTGGATCGTCACCGTGTAGCGCGTTTCGCTGTCGGCGCGCGCGGGCAGCGCCACGATGCACAGCGATGCAGCTGCTGCCAGCAGCGAAGCTCGGGCTGGGCCACGCAGGGTGCGAAGGAGCTTAGATTCGGTCATGGCATCGGGTGGTTGACGGCCAGCACGGCCAAGCCCTGCCAGCCTGCCAGACCGGAGCTTGGAGCAAGAAAGGCCCGCACGGGGATCGTTGCATTCGGGCGGCAGGTCGCGTTGACGGCCCGCTCAAGCTTCCTCGCCGATCGATTCTAGAAGCCGGTTTTGGCGTGGCGACTGAGCGGCGTCACGACGGCGAGCGAGAACCAGTAACGCGCCGCGTTGAACCCATGCGGTTCTTCGATGCAGGCGCATTTGCAAGGCATCGGCGCCGGCATCGTGCGCTGAGCATCCGGCGGTCGCCGTGGCCGACCGCGTCACCGACAAGACTCGCTCGGGCCTGTGCCGCTTGCCGCGGTGCGCCCCATCGAACGGTGCGAAACGTCGCCACGCCAGCCGCGGGGAGCGACGGCAAACGGCAGGCAACCGACTGAGCTGCAAGGCGTGGCAACCGACGGCTGCCGTGGTCTGCGCGGCGACCCCGTCCTTGGTGCAGCATGAGCCCGGCGGCCCTCCGAGGGGTGGGTGCGCAGACCTCGCGGCGCAAACAGCGCAATCTCGCCGAAGATTCGGCCGACCTCGAGCGGGTTGCCGAGCTCTGCCAGTTCCACCCGTCCGTCGATCAGCATGTACACACGGTCGGCCGTGTTGCCCCTGAAAAAAGGATGCGCCCCGGCTTGAGGCGGCGCGCCTTCATGCAAGGGCGCCGCCACGGCCCGGCCAGGTCGGCCGAGGCCTCGGCACGGCGCACCCGGCGCGTTAATCGCGTGACCTCCACCGCGCGCCACAGGTTGACGGGCAACAGCGCGGCTGCAACAGCGAACGTGATCGGCGACGGATGCAGTGCGCTGTGAGCCAGCAGGCCGACGTTGCTGGCGGCGGCCAACAGCGCAGCGGCGTCATGCGGCGCACCAGCGGTCCGGCTGCCAGCAGCGCGACGCCTGCGAGGGCAGCCAGGTGGGCCGCCTGCTGGCGCGACGACGCCACTATCGAGTTGAGGAATGTGCTGCCGGCAGTGGTGATCTGGTCTGCCACTTCTGCGTACGACACCGGAACTCCTCAGACGCTCGGTGCGCGAAGTTACTCGATGCAGACACGCCGCCGACCTCGCGGGAGCGTGTGTTCGCAGGCGTGAGACTCGCAGCGGGACCCAGTGCCCCTGCTACACTTTTTTGCATGTTTTTTCTGCGTAAGTTCATCGACAGGTCGCTCGACCGGCAATTTTGGCCCTGACGGCGGTGCACGCCGCGCCGCCAGCTTGCCGGTGTCGACATCGAGCCCCGCCGGTCGTGTCGTTCGGCACCGGCGCCACCGGCGCCGGCACTGGCACTGGCACTGGCACTGGCACTGGCACTGGCACTGGCACTGGCCCAGCCTCTTATTTTTGATTGAAATCCCAGCTTGGCGCACTGCCGCCCACCGGGCCGTGGAGGGCCCGACCCCGTGATCACCGAACTCGAATTCAAGAGCCTCGCGGGGCTCGGCTACAACCGCATTCCGTTGATTGCCGAGGCCTTCGCCGATCTGGAAACTCCGCTGTCGCTGTACCTCAAGCTGGCTTACGGCTCGGGCGGCGGACGCCACAGCTTCCTGCTGGAGTCGGTGGTCGGCGGCGAGCGCTTCGGGCGCTATTCCTTCATCGGCCTGCCGGCCCGCACGCTGTTGCGCGCCACCGGCTTCCATGTTGAGGTCGTGACCGACGGTGCGGTGGTCGAAAGCCATGCCGGCAACCCGCTCGATTTCATCGCCGGATACCAGGCCCGTTTCAAAGTGGCGCTGCGGCCGGGCATGCCGCGTTTTTGCGGCGGGCTGGCGGGCTACTTCGGCTACGACGCGGTGCGTTTCATCGAGCCGAAGCTGGCACGGACCGAAAAGACCGGCGGCATCGACACGCCCGACATCCTGCTGCTGCAGTGCGAGGAGCTGGCGGTCATCGACAACCTGTCCGGGCGGCTTTACCTGATCGTCTATGCCGACCCGGCGCAGGCCGAGGCGTTCTCGAAAGCCAAGCGCCGCCTGGCCGAACTGGTCGACAAGCTGAAGTACAGCGTGACCGCGCCGGCGGTCAGGCGCGGCGAGTCGCACGGCGTGGAGCGCGAGTTCGGCAAGGAGGCCTACATCGCGGCGGTGCTCAAGGCCAAGGAATACATCGCGGCCGGCGACATGATGCAGGTGCAAGTCGGCCAGCGGCTGCGCAAGCGCTACACCGAAAGTCCGCTCAGCCTGTATCGGGCGCTGCGCTCGCTGAACCCGTCGCCCTATATGTACTTCTACGACATGGGCGAGTTCCAGATCGTCGGTGCCTCGCCGGAAATTTTGGTGCGCCAAGAGCACACGCCCGACGGCGACAAGGTCACGATCCGACCGCTCGCCGGCACGCGGCCGCGCGGCGCCACACCCGAGCGCGACCAGGCGCTGGAGGTGGAGCTGAAGGCCGATCCGAAGGAGCGCGCCGAGCACCTGATGCTGATCGATCTGGCGCGCAACGACATCGGCCGCATCGCGGTCACCGGCAGCGTGAAGGTGACCGAGGCATTCACCGTCGAGCGCTATTCGCACGTGATGCACATCGTCAGCAACGTCGAAGGCATGCTGCGCCCGGGCATGAGCAGCCTGGACGTGCTGCGTGCGACGTTCCCGGCCGGCACGCTGAGTGGCGCGCCGAAGATCCGTGCGATGGAAATCATCGACGAGCTTGAACCGGTCAAGCGCGGCATCTACGGCGGCGCTTGCGGCTACCTGAGCTTTGCCGGCGACATGGACGTGGCGATCGCGATCCGCACCGGCATCGTCAAGGACCAGACGTTGTACGTGCAGGCGGCGGCCGGCATCGTGGCCGATTCGGTGCCCGAACTCGAATGGCAGGAAACCGAGGCCAAGGCGCGCGCGCTGATCCGCGCGGCGGAGCTGGTCGAAGAAGGCTTTTGAGCGCCTGAACGTCGGCAAGCGCCGGCGGTCCCGGCACGCCGACTCGCACCGGGTTGCAGCCACGGCGGAACTACGGCGGCGGTTGCTGGAATTTTTCTGGCCGCAGCACGCTCACGTCGGCCAGGTACAGCGTGACCGCGTAGTGCTCGCCGTAGGTGGCCAGCACGTGTGCGGCCAGGCGTTCGGCGACCTCGTCGTCGCAAATGACTTTCATCTCGATCGAACGGTCCGCCTCCCAGGCGCTGTCGCGCGCGCCGCTGCGACCGCGACCGCGCACGTCGGTGATCGTGTAGCCCACCGCACCGAGTCGAAGCGCGTCGTCGCCCAGCATTTTTTCCAGTGCGGCCTCGCAAATCACGATGAGCAGTTTGCGGGCATGGTGTTGCATCTAAAACCTCAGCGTCTGTGCGAGCTTCAGGTAGAGCGGAATGCCCACGGTGATGTTGAACGGAAACGTGATGCCCAGCGCGGCACCGATCGACAGCGCCGGGTTGGCCTCGGGCACGGCGATGCGCATCGCGGTGGGTGCGGCGATGTACGACGCGCTGGCCGCCATCGTCGCCAGCAGCATCGTGCCGCCATCCGACAGGCCGACCAGTCGGGCCACCACGGCACCGACGCAGGCGAACACCATGGGCACGACCAGCCCGAACGCGATCAGGAACGGCCCGGCGCGGCGCAGGTCGCCAATGCGGGCGCCCGCCACCAGGCCCATCTCGAGCAGAAACAGCGCCAGCACGCCCTTGAACAAGTCGAAGAACAGCAGCTTGATCGGCACGATGCCTTCCGGCCCGACCAATGCGCCGATCGCCAGCCCGCCAACCAGCAGCACCACGCTCTTGCCGAGCAGCACCTCGTGGGCGACGGCGCCCCAGCGCACTGAATCCTGGCGCCCGAGCCGCGCCAGCAGGATGCCGGTGACGATGGCCGGCGTTTCAAGCAAGGCCACGAACAGCGGCATGTGCGCTTCGTACGCGACCTGCTGCTTGGCCAGGAAGGCCACTGCGACGGCAAACGTGACGACGCTGACCGAGCCGTAGTGCGCCGCGATCGAGGCTGCGTCGGCACGTGGCAGCCGACCGAGCCAGCGCAGCATCGCAAAGGCGGGCAGCGGCAACACCAGCCCCATCGCGACCACCGCGGCGGCCTGCACGGCGACGCTGGCAAACGGCACCTTCGCCAGTTCGACACCACCCTTCAAGCCGATCGCCAGCAGCAGAAACACCGACAGGGTTTCATACAGCGCCTCGGGCAGCCGGAGGTCCGATCCAGCCAGTTTGGCGAGCAGTCCCAGCAGGAAGAAAAGGACGACAGGATCCATGGGCGGACGATAGCAGTGCGTCTGCGGCCAAGGATCTCGCCTGCGGATGCGGCGTTGCCGGTCGGACAATAATCTGTTCCATGCCTTGTCTGCGCGCATTTCGGGTCACGCCGGCCGGCCCTCGTTGGCGTCGATCCTTCGTCTGACCGCATCCGGCGAGCGCACGGATGCCAGACGCCACAACCGCGTGCGGGTGCGCGGCTCGGGGCGCGTTGACATTGCCAGTTGGCGCGGTGGATTGCTCGCAGGTTCAGCCCCCGCCCCAAGTTCCCGCAAAAGCCCCCGCCGATTGCCATCACGGACGGACCGACATGCTGCTGATGATCGATAACTACGATTCGTTCACCTACAACCTGGTGCAATATTTCGCCGAACTGGGCGAGGACGTGAAGGTGGTTCGCAACGACGAGATCGGCGTGGCCGGCATCGGCGCACTGCGCCCCGACAAGCTGGTGCTGTCGCCCGGCCCGTGCTCACCGGCAGAGGCCGGCGTGTGCATCGACGCGATCAAGGCTTTCACCGGGCAGTTGCCGATCCTCGGCGTGTGCCTGGGACATCAGGCGATCGGTGCGGCGCTGGGCGGCAAGGTGGTGCGCGCGCACACGCAGATGCACGGCAAGGCCGACACGCTCAGCACCGATGAACGCGGCGTCTACACCGCCTTGCCGCGGCAGTTCACGGTGATCCGCTACCACTCGCTGGTGATCGAGCGTGAATCGTTACCGGCCCAACTGGCGGTCACCTCGACGTCGCTCGACGGCGAGATCATGGGCGTGCGGCACCGCGAACTGGCCGGCACGCGCACGCCGCTGGAAGGCGTGCAATTCCATCCCGAATCGATCCTCACCGAACACGGACACGCGATGCTGAAGAACTTCCTCGAGTTGCGCGCATGAACGCCGTGCCGGTGAATGGCGGGACGGCCGCGCGCACCGTCGACCTGCGCAGCGACACCGTGACTCAGCCGACCGCGGCAATGCGCGACGCGATGCTCGGCGCGCCGCTGGGCGACGATGTGTTCGGCGATGACCCGACGGTCAACGCACTGCAGTCATGCATCGCCGAGCGGCTCGGCCATGAGGCCGCACTGTTCGTGCCGACCGGCACCCAGAGCAACCTTGTCGGCATCATGAGCCACTGCGGCCGCGGCGATGAATACATCGTCGGCCAGATGGCGCACACCTACCGCTGGGAAGGCGGCGGCGCCGCGGTGCTGGGCAGCGTGCAGCCGCAGCCGCTCGAACACCAAAGCGACGGCACGCTGGCGTTGAAGGACATCGAGGCGGCCATCAAGCCCGACGATGCCCACTTCGCCCGCAGCCGCCTGCTGACGCTGGAAAACACGCTGGGCGGCAAGGTGTTGCCGCTGAGCTATCTGGCCGAGGCGACGGCACTGGCGCGCCGCCGCGGGCTGGCCACCCACCTGGATGGCGCGCGGTTGTTCAATGCCGCGGTGGCGCTGGGTGGCGACCCGTGGGCGCAGGCGCGGGCGATGGCCGGCCTGTTCGACACCGTCTCGGTGTGCTTTTCGAAGGGCCTCGGCGCGCCGGTCGGATCGGCGCTGGCGGGGCCGCGCGAACTGATCGGCCGCGCGCACCGCTGGCGCAAGATGCTGGGTGGCGGCATGCGGCAGTCGGGCCTGCTGGCAGCGGCCGCGCTGCATGCGCTCGACCATCACGTCGACCGTCTGGCCGATGACCATGCGCTGGCCCGGCGGCTGGCTGACGGCCTGCAGGGCCTGCCCGGCCTGACCGTCGAGGCGCCGCAGTCAAACATCGTTTTCGCGGATCTGCAGGGCGAGCGCGCCTCTGGCCTGATGGCGCACCTCAAAGAGCGTGGCATCTTGGCCACCGGGCTCTATCGGCTTCGTTTCGTGACGCATCTTGACGTCGACGCCGAGGGTGTCGACCGCGCCATTGCCGCGGTGCGCGAGCACCTGCTTTCATGACCACTGCCCAGCCCGAAGGCTTTTGATGACGATCAGCAACAGCGAAGCGTTGGCGCGCATCATCGACCACCGCGAGATCTTTCACGACGAGATGCTGGCGTTGATGCGACGCATCATGGGCGGCGAAATGTCGCCGGTGATGATGGCGTCGATCCTGATCGGGCTGCGCGTCAAAAAGGAAACGATCGGCGAGATCACCGCCGCCGCGCAGGTCATGCGCGAGTTTTCGACCAAGGTCGAGGTGGCCGATCGCCGCCATCTGGTCGACATCGTCGGCACCGGCGGCGACGGCTCGCACACCTTCAACATTTCGACCTGCAGCATGTTCGTCGCCGCGGCGGCAGGAGCGCGAGTCAGCAAGCACGGCAACCGCAGCGTCAGCAGCAAGTCGGGCAGTGCCGACGTGCTGGAGTCGCTGGGCGTGCCGCTGAATTTGACGCCGCAGGCGATCGCGCAATGCATTGCCGACACCGGCATCGGCTTCATGTATGCGCCCAACCACCATCCGGCGATGAAAAACGTGGCGCCGGTGCGCCGCGAACTCGGCGTGCGCACGATTTTTAACATCCTCGGGCCGCTGACCAACCCGGCCGATGCGCCGAACATCCTGATGGGTGTGTTCCACCCCGACCTGGTGGGCATCCAGGTTCGTGCACTGCAGCGCCTGGGCGTCGAGCATGCGGTGGTCGTTTACGGCCGCGACGGCATGGACGAGGTGTCGCTGGGTGCCGCGACGATGGTGGGCGAATACAAAGACGGCGGCATCCGCGAGTACGAGATCCATCCGGAAGATTTCGGCCTGACGATGGCCAGCAACCGCGCGTTGAAGGTCGAGACGCCGGAGCAGTCGAAGGCCTTGCTGATGGCCGTGCTCGACAACGAACCCGGGCCGGCGCGCGACATCGTGATCCTGAATGCCGGCGTGGCGCTGTACGCGGCCAACCTCGCGACCACGATGTCGCAAGGCATCGAACTGGCGCGCGAGGCGGTGGCATCGGGACAGGCTGTGGCGAAGCTTCACCAGTTCGTGACGCGAGCCCGCGAACTGGTGGTGGCGACGCCATGAACGACCTCTTGCAGCAGATCGTCGCGGTCAAGCGCGTCGAGGTTGACGCCGCAAGGGCGCAACGCAGCTTCGCTTCGCTGCGTCGCGACGCCGAGGCGCTGGGCGGCCAACGCGATGCCGTCGGCGCACTGCGCGCGAAGCTAAAGACTGGCAACGCCGCAGTGATCGCCGAGATCAAGAAGGCAAGCCCGAGCAAGGGCGTGCTGCGCGAGCACTTCGTGCCGGCCGACATCGCCGCCAGCTATGAGCGGCACGGCGCGGCGATGCTGAGCGTGCTGACCGATCGACAGTTTTTTCAGGGCGACATCGCCTACCTCGAACAGGCACGCGAGGCTTGCGCGTTGCCGGTGTTGCGCAAGGACTTCATGGTCGACGCCTACCAGGTGTTCGAAGCGCGCGCCTGCGGGGCCGATTGCATTTTGCTGATCGCCGCGTGCCTGGACGATGCATTGATGACCGACCTGGAGGCGCAGGCGCAAGCGCTCGGCATGGCCGTGCTGGTCGAAGTGCACGACGGCGCCGAGCTCGACCGCGCGCTGCGCCTGGCCACGCCGCTGGTGGGTATCAACAACCGCAACCTGCGCAGCTTCGAGGTCACGCTCGACACGACGCTCGGCCTGCTCGGGCAGATGCCCGCCGACCGCGTGCTGGTCACTGAAAGCGGCATCCTGGCGCGCGCTGATGTGCAGCGCATGCGTGGTGCGGGTGTGCATGCTTTTCTCGTGGGCGAGGCGTTCATGCGCGCGACCGACCCGGGGCAGGCACTGGCTGACCTGTTCGGATGACGATTCTGAGCGCAGCGCAGTTGCTGCAGCGCTTCGATGTGTTCGGCCGCTACCGCGAAGTGGAACTCGGCGGCAAAGTCTGGTCGATGCGCAGCCACCTGGAAATCATGGCGACCGAACTGAAGGCGGACCCAACGCAGCGCGACGGCCCGGCCGACCTGGTGGCTGTGATGATGAATCCTGGCGGTTCGCGGCCGCTCTGCGAGCTCGACGCGCAGGGCTGGGCACCGGCGCTGCCCGACCGCACCCAATACCAGCTGATGCGGCTGGCGCAGGCCGGGCAGCAGCACGGTTTGAAGATTCGCCACATCCGGGTGATCAACCTGTCGGACCTGCGCACCCCGAAAAGCGCCGAACTGATGCGTGCCTTGACGGAATTGGCGCCGCTGGGCGTTCGCGGCAGCATCCACAGCATCTTTGGTGCCTGTCGGCGAAACGAACTGGCGGCGGCGCTCGGGCCGACCTATGTTCCGGTGTTGCGCGCCTGGGGCTTGGGGAGTTGGCTGGCGCCATTGGCGCGGCAGGCCGTGGCGGCCACCGCTGGCGCGCCGACGCTGGGGTTGAGCGCCGACGGATTGCATTACCGGCACCCGTTGCCGCAACGCTTCGACCTGCAGCGAGCCTGGCTGGCCGAGGCCACTGCGCAATGGCTCGCGCTGAACGCGGTTCTGAGGGACCCGCAGACGGTGCTATAGTTGCAGGTTCGCCAAGGAGGGGTGCCCGAGTGGCTAAAGGGGGCAGACTGTAAATCTGTTGGCTTACGCCTACGCTGGTTCGAATCCAGCCTCCTCCACCAGCGAATTCTTGATCGGCGGTTGAGTTTATTGTTTGGTTAATTTGTGTCCGCGCGGGAGTAGCTCAGTTGGTAGAGCTTTTGCCTTCCAAGCAAAATGTCGCGAGTTCGAGTCTCGTCTCCCGCTCCATCTTTTCATGGATTCGGTGGTATCGCTGGTCGACAGCGGTTTGGGCAGCGTCATGCTTCCAAGCCCGTGTTGATCGCCCATGTGGCTCAGTGGTAGAGCACTCCCTTGGTAAGGGAGAGGTCGCGCGTTCGATCCGCGCCATGGGCACCAGGTTTTATGTGAGTTCACTCTCGTTTTCGAGGAGCGAAAAATGGCAAAAAGCAAATTTGAGCGCAAGAAGCCGCACGTCAACGTTGGCACGAT
>ENA-OFCX01000248-OFCX01000248.1-metagenomes-genome-assembly--contig:-NODE-248-length-31233-cov-5.195843_pt1 | contig 31233 bp, 26 predicted proteins | sample MGYA00153384_OFCX01 | MGnify analysis MGYA00153384
TGCAACGCCTTGCGCCAGTGCCCCTATGACTTGCAAGGCCAAGCCACCGGCCTGCGCTCCGAGCCCGGCGTTTGTTGCTGCATTCACGGCGTTTGTATATTGGCCCGCGCACCTGGCAGCGGGGGTCAGCGCGCCGTACTGGGTGCCGCTGGTCACGACCGGTGCAGGCGCTACGGGTACTGCGTTGGCCGGCCCCGCGTAGGCTGGCGTCAACATGAACATGCAGTGGAATCCGCAGCCCAACAAGGCTGCATGCAATGGGCGTAACCGGGCTGTTGCAGGCGGCGAATGCAGTGCGTTGGCAGAGCGCCCGCCCTTGCTTTTGCCGCGGGCGTTTTCAGCAACAGCCACCCACACGCCGGTGGCGGCGTCCATGCTCATTTCGTCGACCGTGATGGCTGCACCGGTGGCGGTGTCGTAGGTGTAGGCATAAACCTTCTGCGCCGTGGGTGCCCAAAGCTTGAAGCGCGTGTTGCCGCCAGCCATGGTGACGCCCAGGTCGGCCGCATTGGCGGCCGCTGCGTACAGGTCGTCCAGCGCCGCGGCGTGCTGCGCGGTGGTGGCGTTCTGCACCTTGCCGGCGGCGTCTTCCTGCACCAGCACCAGCTGGGCCTTGTGCAGGTTGACCAGGCGCGGCAGGTCGGCGTCCTTTACGGTGAACACCGCACCCACGTCGATCCACTTGAAACGTTCGGCCGCCATGGCTGGCACGCTGCCGGTGTACCGGTCGAGCGTGATCGAGCCATCCGCGCCACCCACCGTGCCGTCCAGCGGCGCGATGACCTGGCCGGTGGCCGAGTGATAGAGCTTCACCGTGCCGGCGCTGGAGACGTTCAAGGCCGTGCTCGATCCCACCGCCGAAGGCCGCGAGATCAGCACCACGCAGGCGTTCGTGCGCTTCCTGACGATCTTGCTGCGCGACAAGGCGCTCGGGCCGCGCGTCGTGCCGATCCTGGTCGACGAAGCCCGCACCTTCGGCATGGAAGGACTGTTCCGGCAGATCGGTATTTACAACCCCGCGGGCCAGAACTACACGCCGGTCGACAAGGACCAGGTGATGTATTACCGAGAGGACAAGGCAGGCCAGGTGCTGCAGGAGGGAATCAACGAGCCGGGCGGCATGAGCAGCTGGATCGCCGCTGCGACCAGCTACTCGACCAACAACCGCATCATGGTGCCGTTTTACGTGTACTACTCGATGTTCGGTTTTCAGCGCATCGGCGACCTGGCCTGGGCGGCCGGCGACATGCAGGCGCGCGGTTTTCTGCTCGGCGGCACCTCGGGGCGCACCACGCTGAACGGCGAAGGGCTGCAGCACGAAGACGGCCACAGCCACATCCTGGCCAGCACGATCCCGAACTGCATCAGCTACGACCCGAGCTTCGCGCACGAGGTCGGCGTGATCTTGCACCACGGCTTGAAGCGCATGGTGGAGAAGCAGGACAACGTCTACTACTACCTCACGCTGCTCAACGAAAACTACCCGATGCCGGGCCTCAAGCTGGGAACCGAAGACCAGATCATCAAAGGCATGTACCTGCTGGAGGAAAGCACGGGCAAAACGCCGCGCGTCAACCTGCTGGGCAGCGGCACGATCCTGCGCGAGAGCATCGCCGCCAAGGCGCTGCTCGAGTCCGAGTGGGGAGTGGCCGCCAACGTCTGGAGCTGCCCGAGCTTCAACGAGCTGGCGCGCGACGGGCAGGATGTGGAACGCTGGAACCTGCTGCACCCAACCGCGGCACCCCGCGTGCCGTTCGTCGCGCAGCAACTCGAAAAGTACGCCGGCGCGGTGATCGCGTCGACCGACTACATGAAGAACTACGCCGAGCAGATTCGCCTTTTCATGCCGAAGGACCGCACCTACCGCGTGCTCGGCACCGACGGCTTCGGCCGCAGCGACTTTCGCAGCAAGTTGCGCGAGCATTTCGAGATCAACCGGCATTACATTGTCGTGTCGGCGCTCAAGGCGCTGGCCGACGAGGGCGCGCTGCCGGTGACCAAGGTTGCCGAGGCGATCGCGAAGTACCGCATCGACGCCGACAAGATCAATCCCCTTTACGCCTAAAGTACCCAGCGGTGCGGATGCACCCCCGGTGCGCGGGCTTGGCACCTTCGGTCAGGTCCTGACGACGGAGACTACAAAAATGGCAATGGTCGAAGTGAAGGTGCCCGACATCGGCGACTTCAAGGAAGTTGAAATCATCGAATTGCTGGTCCAACCCGGCGACACGGTGAAAGCGGAACAGTCGCTGATCACGGTTGAAAGCGACAAGGCCTCGATGGAGATTCCGTCGTCGCACGCCGGCGTGGTGAAAGAGCTGAAGGTCAAGGTCGGCGACAAGGTGGCCGAGGGGTCGCTGGTACTGATGTTAGAGACCGCAGCACCCACCTCGGCGCCATCGCCTCCTGCTGCTGCAGCGGGTTCCGCTGCACCGGCCGCCGCCGCACCGTTGCCAGCTGCCGCGGCAGCGTCCGTGCCTTCACCGGCGCCCGCTTCGGCGCCCGCAGCGTCCGCGCCTGCGGCTGGAGACGCTCCGTCCGGCCCGGTACAGGTCACGGTGCCCGACATCGGTGACTTCGACGAAGTCGCCGTGATCGAGGTGTTCGTCAAGCCCGGCGACACGATCAAGGTTGAACAGAGCCTGGTCACGGTGGAAAGCGACAAGGCCTCGATGGAAATACCGTCGTCGCACGCCGGGGTGGTGACGGACGTGCTGGTCAAGGTGGGTGACAAGATCGCCAAGGGCAGTCCCCTGGTGGTCGTGCAAGCCAGCGGCGGTGCACTGCCGGCTGCGGCGCCTGTGTCTGCCGCCGTGCCGGGCGCGCCCGCGCCGGTCAGCGCAGTGAAGGCGAGCGTGGCGCTGCCGGCTGCTGATGCGGCTGGAGCTGGGGCTGTAGCTGGCGCTGCTGCCACTGCCGCACCTGTCGCGATGCCGGCGCACCAACCCACTGCCGGCGCCGTTGCCGCCTTGCCGCATGCCTCGCCCACGATCCGCAAGCTCGCGCGCGAACTCGGCGTGCCGCTTGGCGAGGTGAAGGGCACCGGGCCGAAGGGCCGCATCACGCAAGAGGACGTCAACGGCTTTGTCAAGGGCGTGATGGCCGGCAGCGTGCACACGCAGGCGCAGGCGCAAGTGCAAAAGGCTCCCGCGGCGGCCGCGGCCTCGGGCGGCAGCTTCCCGGGCCTGCTGGCGTGGCCGACGGTCGACTTCGCGAAATTCGGCCCGGTCGAGCGCAAGGACCTGAGCCGCATCAAGAAGATCAGCGGCGCCAACCTGCACCGCAACTGGGTGCTGATCCCGCACGTCACCAACCACGACGACGCCGACATCACCGAGCTCGAGGCGTTCCGTGTCTCGACCAACAAGGAAAACGAGAAGTCGGGCGTCAAGGTCACGATGCTCGCGTTTCTGATCAAGGCCTGCGTTTCGGCGCTGAAGAAGTTTCCCGACTTCAACGCATCGCTGGATGGCGATCAGATCGTGCTGAAGCAGTATTTCCACATCGGCTTCGCCGCCGACACGCCGAACGGGCTGATGGTGCCGGTGATCAGGGACGCCGACAAGAAAGGCATCTTCCAGATCTCGAGCGAGATGTCGGAGCTGGCCAAGAAGGCCCGAGAGGGCAAGCTCGGCCCGGCCGAGATGACGGGCGGCTGCTTCTCGATCTCGTCGCTTGGCGGCATCGGCGGCCGGTACTTCACACCCATCATCAATGCGCCGGAAGTGGCGATCCTGGGCGTTTGCAAAAGCAGCACTGAAGCGGTGTGGGACGGCAAGGCGTTCCAGCCGCGGCTGATGCTGCCGCTGAGCCTGTCGTGGGACCACCGCGTGATCGACGGCGCCTCGGCGGCGCGCTTCAACGGCTATCTGTGCCAGGTGCTGGCGGACTTCCGCCGCGTCCTGTTGTGACTGGATTGGCAGCCTTGGCGGCTTCGACAAAGCTGACCGGCGGCTGTCCGTTGGCCTGCCGGGTCGTTGACGCGCGTGACACCCGGCCTGCCGGGCCGCACCTTCCCACCCTGACGAGGAGCCCGCTGTGGCATTGATCGACGTGAAAGTGCCGGATATCGGCGACTTCAAGGACGTGGCCGTCATCGAACTGCTGGTCAAGGCGGGTGACGCCGTGAAGGTCGATCAGAGCCTGATTTCGGTCGAGAGCGACAAGGCTTCGATGGAGATTCCGTCGACGCACGCCGGTGTCGTGAAAGAACTCAAGGTGAAGGTGGGCGACACCGTCAACCAGGGCAGCGTGATCCTGTCGCTGGCGGCCGAAGGCGCAGCGGCAGCGGCCGCTCCCGCGCCTGCCACGCCTACAGCGACTGCCGGTGCGCCTGCCGCGTTGGCAGCCCCCGCGCCGGTTGCCGCCACGCCGGTCGCGGCGAGCTACGCCGGCGGCGCCGACGTCGAGTGCGACCTGCTTGTGCTCGGTGCCGGCCCGGGCGGCTACTCGGCGGCGTTTCGCGCGGCCGACCTCGGCATGAAGGTCGTCTTGGTCGAGCGTTATCCGACGCTCGGCGGCGTTTGCCTGAACGTCGGCTGCATCCCGTCGAAGGCGCTGCTGCATGTGGCGGCAGTGATGGACGAGGTCAAGCACTTCGAGGCACTGGGCATCACCTTCGCCGCACCCTCGGTCGATTTGGGCCGCTTGCGTACCCACAAGGAAAAAGTCATCGGCAGGCTGACCGGCGGGCTCGCCGCCATGGCCAAGATGCGCAAGGTGACGGTGGTGCAGGGCAGCGGCGAGTTCATCGACCCGTTTCACATCACCGTCGCACTGGCCAGCGGTGGCAAGCAGACGCTGAAGTTCAAGCAGGCCGTTATCGCGGCCGGCTCCGAGGCGGTGAAGCTGCCGTTCCTGCAGACCCCGTCGCTGAAGGACGATCCACGCGTGGTCACGTCCACGGGCGCGCTCGAACTTCGCCAGTCGCCGAAACGCATGCTGGTCATCGGCGGCGGCATCATCGGCCTCGAGATGGGCACGGTGTACTCCACGCTCGGTGCGCGGCTCGACGTGGTCGAAATGCTCGACGGCCTGATGCAGGGCGCCGACCGTGATCTGGTCAAGGTGTGGCAGAAGCTGAACGCACCGCGCTTCGACAAGCTGATGCTCAAGACAAAGACGGTCGGCGCCGAGGCCACGGCCGATGGCGTCCGCATGCAATTCGAGGGCCTCGACGGTGTCAAGAGCGAGGGCCTGTACGACCTCGTGCTGCAGGCTGTGGGCCGCACGCCGAACGGGCACAAGATCGGCGCCGACAAGGCCGGCGTAACCGTCACCGAGCGCGGCTTCATACCGGTAGACATCCAGATGCGCACCAACGTGCCGCACATCTTCGCGATCGGCGACCTGGTCGGCCAGCCGATGCTGGCGCACAAGGCGGTTCACGAAGCGCACGTGGCTGCCGAAGTGGCCGCCGGCGACACCAAGGCCGCGTTCGATGCGCGCGTGATTCCGAGCGTGGCTTACACCGACCCGGAGGTGGCCTGGGTCGGCGTCACCGAAGACGAGGCCAAGGCCAAGGGCATCAAGGTGCGCAAGGGCCTGTTCCCTTGGACGGCGTTGGGACGCGCCATCGCCAACGGCCGCGACGAAGGTTTCACCAAGCTGCTGTTCAGCGAGGAAACGCACGCGATCGTCGGTGGTGGCATCGTTGGCACCCACGCCGGCGACATGATCGGCGAGATCGCGCTGGCCATCGAGATGGGTGCCGACGCGGTGGACATCGGCAAGACGATCCATCCCCACCCCACGCTGGGTGAGAGCATCGGCCTGGCCGCCGAGGCCTTTGAAGGCGCTTGCACCGATCTGCCGCCGGTTCGGCGCTGAGCGTTTGGGCGGCACGGCCCGGAAAGCAGTCGATCGCCTGACCGACGCAGGCGGCGCCGGGTGTTTGTCCGCAGGAGGACATGCCGGCTGCTTACCCTGTGATGTGGTCTGTCTTCTCCATCGGCAGAGCAACCGACCCTCGATGCCGTGCAAGTGCTTCAAGTGATTTCGCGGCCCCGGTCGCGGCCGGCTTGGCGGTGTTGAACTCTGGCCGGCGACGGTTTTCATTTCCGGCGGGCCCACGGGTATTTCCCGACTGATTTCAACCCGCTCGAACTCGTAAGATTACTCGCCAACCAGACCAATCGACGTCGATGGACGCAGGGCCCGCGCGGTACGGCGCGGTAGCGCGCAGCGCTCGCCATTCGGGTAATACGATCCAAAAAACCAGGAGACTTCGATGAACTTGCTCACTCGCATCGCCGCTGCCGCGGCCCTCGTCGCATCAACCACCGCCGCGCTCGCCGCGGGACCGTCGATCGTCAACGGCCCGGGCGAAAACCCAGGCTGCTTCAAGCCCTGGGACGCCAGCACCAAGTATTTCCAGTGGCCCGCCAAGAAAGGCCCGTACCGAATCGCGCTGGCCAACGGCTTCGTCGGCAACACGTGGCGCATCCAGATGATCAAGATGGCCAAGGCCTACGCCGCCACGCCCGAGATGAAATCGCAGATCAAAGAGTTCAAGATCGTCTCGACCGGCACCGACGTGGCGGCCCAGATCGCGGCGATGGACAACTTCATCAATTCGGGCTACGACGCGATCGTCACCATCGCCGTGAACCCGACGGCCTTCGCGCCGGTGATCAAGCGTGCCAACGCCGCCGGCGTCGTGATCGTGCCGTTTGACAACGTACTCGACAGCGACCTGGTGATGATGGTCAACGAAGACCAACTCGCGATGGGCGCGCAGTCGGCCGATTGGCTCGTGAAAAACATCCCGTCCAAGTCGGGCAAGCTGCTCGAGGTCCGCGGCCTGCCCGGCAATTCCGTCGACCGCGACCGCCACCTGGGCTTCCGCAAGGTTGCCGAGGCTTCGGGCAACAAGTTTGAGATCGTCGAAGTCGTCGGTAATTGGGACGATGGAACGGCACAAAAAGTCGTTGCCGACGCAGTGGCGGTGCACAAGAAGTTCGACGGCATGTTCGTACAGGGTGGCACCACCGGTGCAGTGCGTGCGCTGATCGATGCCAAGCACAAGATGATTCCCGTCGCAGGTGAAGCCGAAAACGGCTTCCGCAAACTGTGCGCGGCCAAGGCGAAAGATGGTCTGCTGTGCCTGTCGCTCGGCCAGTCACCCGGCCTCGTCGCAATCTCGATGAAGGCCGCCGTGGCCGCGCTGCAGGGCAAGGTGATGCCGCAGATGATCTCGGTGCCGATTCCGCAAGTCAGCCATCCCAACTTCAAGGCCGGCGAAAACTTTTACCCCGACCTGACCGACAACTTCTTCACCACCAATGAGTTCCCGGCCTGCGACGTGAATCTGAAAGCGACCGACATCATGTCAAAGGACGAAAAGAACAACTAAACCCGCGACGGCCCCTTGCCGGCGGGTGCGGCGACCGGCCCCCCGAGGGGGCGCCGGCCGGTCAGGTCGCCACGTGCTTCTGCGTGGTCCAGGCGGCAGGTACGGTCCCTGCCTAGACCGAGCGCCACGTGCAAGCCCTGCTTTGCCAAAGCTTCCCGACAGTTCTCTCGCTCTTGCGTCGTGCCTACTGAGCCATGGAACCCGTTCTGCAACTGATCGACATCGCCAAACGCTACGGTGGGGTTCGTGCGCTCGAGCGCGCGCAATTCGCAGTAGGGCGGGGGCGCATTCATGCGCTGCTCGGTGAGAACGGCGCGGGCAAGTCCACGCTCATCAAGATCATGGCCGGCGTGGTCCAGCCCGACTCCGGGCGTCTTGTGCTCGACGGCGTGGAGCGTCGCTTTGCGCACCCCCAAGAGGCGGTGCGCGCCGGCATCGCGTGCATCTTTCAAGAGCTGTCGCTGATGCCCGACCTGAGCGTGGCCGACAACATCTGCATCACCAATCCGCCAAAGCGCTTCGGCTTGGTCGACCGCAAGGCGCAGCGGCGCATTGCCGAGGCAGCGCTGGCGCGTGCCGGCGCCGAAGACATTCACCCGCTCGCGCCGGTCGACAGCCTCACGCTGTCGCGCCGGCAGATGGTCGAGATCGCCAAGGCGCTGGCGCGCGATCCGAAGATCCTGATCCTCGACGAGGCCACCTCGGCGCTGACCGCGGCCGACGTCGAACGCGTGTTCACACTGCTCAGGCGGTTGCGCGGCGAGGGCATGGCGATCGTCTACATCTCGCACCGCATGAACGAGATCAAGCAGTTGGCCGACGACTGCTCGGTGTTTCGCAACGGCAGCCACGTGGCCACCTTCGCGGCCGGCTCGCAAAGTGATGCGCAGACGGTCGAGATGATGATCGGCCGAGACATCGCGCATGCCTTCCCGCCCAAACCCGCGCTGCGCGAAGCGGCTGGCGTGCCAGTGCTCGAGACGCGCAAGCTGGGTTGGGGCGGCCGCCTGCACGACATCGACATCGCCGTGCGGCCCGGCGAGATCGTCGGCCTCGGAGGTCTCGACGGCCAGGGCCAGCGCGAGTTGTTCCTCGCGCTGTTTGGTGTGTTGCGCGGGGCGACCGGCGAGGTGCGGCTGGCCGGCACGCCTGTCGCCGTGCACGACCCGAAACACGCCAAGAGCGATGCGATCGGTATCGCGCTCGTGCCGGAAGACCGCAAGACCGACGGCTTGATGCTGCCGATGTCGGTCAACGACAACCTCAGCTTTGCGGCACTCGACCGTTACAGCCGCGCTGGCGTGGTGGGCGCCGCGGCCGAGGGCGCGGCGGTCGCCGAGATGATCCGGCGCCTGCAGATCAAGGCGCCAGACGCCGGCGCGGCAGTCGGCACGTTGTCGGGCGGCAACCAGCAGAAGGTGGTGATCGGCAAGTGGCTGATGAACGCGCCGCGCGTGCTGCTGCTCAGCGACCCGACGCGGGGCATCGACGTCGGCACCAAGCAGGAGATCTATGCGCTGCTGCGGCAATTGGCCGACGCCGGCACCGCGGTGCTGCTGTACTCGACCGACTACGCCGAGCTGATCGGCTGCTGCGACCGCGTCGCGGTGTTCTTCGACGGCCGCATCGTGCGCTGGCTGGCGGGCGCCGAGCTGACCGAACACGCGCTCGTCTCGAGTGCGCTGAACCTGGAGGCAGAAGCCGCATGAAAGCCACCCCGCCTGCTTTGCGTCCTCGGGCCGAGCGCAGGACCGCTCGCAAGCCAGCCCGCATGCCCGCGGGGGATCGAGCGATGTACGTATGGCACGAGGAGCAGTCATGACCCGGTCGGATCGCTACTACTGGCTGCGCGAACACCGCGCGACGCTCGCTGCGGCAGCGTTGTTCGCGGTGATCTTCGCGCTTTATATCGCCAAGCACCAGGTCGGCTGGACGGTTCCGGTGCTGACCACGGCGGCGAACAAGGGCGTGCTGCTCGCAGTCGTCGCGATGGCGCAGACGCTGCCGATCCTCACCGGCGGCATCGACCTCTCGGTGGGCATGGTGTTCGTGCTGGCGAACTGCCTGGCTTCGCACCTCGTCGTCGGCACACCGTTACAGGTGGCGTTTGGCGTGGTGGCGGTGCTGGCGCTGGGCGCGGCGTGCGGCTACGTCAACGGTTGCATCATCGTCTACGGGCGGCTGCAGCCGATCATCACGACGCTGGCCACCGGCATCATCTATTTCGGCTTCTCGCTCGGACTGCGTCCCGTGCCGGGCGGCGACATCCACGCCGGCTTCGCCGAGGGCCTCACCGGCACGCTGCCCGGCGGCGTGCCGACGATGCTCGTCGTGCTGCTCGGCGTGGTGCTCGCGGTGTGGGTGCCGCTGCGGCGTTCGCCGCTCGGGCGGGCGGCGCTCGCCATCGGATCGTCGGAGGCCGCGGCCTACATGTCGGGTGTCGCGATCGGCCGCACCAAGATACTCACCTACACACTCACCGGGTTGCTGGCCGCGGTGGGCGGCCTGCTGCTGACCTGCGTGACGTTCTCAGGCGAGGCCTCTGCCGCGATCGGCGGTGTCTACACGCTGAACTCGATCGCCGCGGTGGTGCTTGGGGGCGTCGTGCTGTCGGGTGGAGCGGGCAGCGCGATCGGGTCGATCTTCGGCGCGTTCACGCTGCGAACGATCGGCGACCTGTTGTTTGTGTTCGACCTCGAACCGCTGTGGCAGCCGCTGTTCCAGGGCGTGATCCTGCTGGTGGCCGTCAGCCTGGGTGCGGTGCGGCTGCTCAAGCTCGACAACCGGCTCGATCAGTTCCGATGACGTTGCCCACAACACTCCGATGAACACGCTCGCGCTGCGCGTCAAGAATTCCGCCCACCTGCCGGTGTTGGCCGGTGCGCTGTGCACGGTCGGCCTGTTGCTGGTCGGAAGCCTCTATTCGAGCAACTTCCTATCGGCCGATTACCTGCTGCTGCAACTGCAGATTGCCTCGTTCCTCGGCGTCGTCGCCACTGGCGCGATGCTGGTGATCCTGCTTGGCGGCATCGACCTGTCGGTGCCGTGGGTCGTGACGGTCGGCGGCATGATGTCGACCGCCGCGGCCGGCTGGTGGGGCGAGACGGGCGCGCTGGTTGCCATTCCGTTCGGCATTGGCTGCGGCGCCGCGCTCGGGCTGGTGAACGGACTGGGAGTGGCCTACCTGCGCGTGCCGTCGATGATCTTCACGCTCGGCATCAACGCGGTGGCGCAGGGGTTGATCGTGCTGCAGACCGGTGGATTTGCGCCGCAGGACCGCGCCACGCCGGCCATGCAGGTGCTTGCCACTGGCCGCGCCGTGTTCGGCCTGCCGAACGCGTTGCTGGTGTGGGTCGTGATCGGCGGCGCGACGATGTTCCTGCTGCACCGCACCACCCTCGGCCGCTCGATCTACGCGGTGGGCAACAGCGAGCGCGCGGCCTACCTCTCGGGCATCGACACGCGCCGCGTCACGCTGCTGTGCTTCGTCATCGCCGGCGCCTGTTCGGCCGCGGCCGGCGTGTTGCTGACCGGCTACTCGACCAAGGCTTACCAGGCGATGGGCGATGCCTACCAGCTGCCCGCGATCGCTGCGGTGGTGCTCGGCGGCACCCACATCCTCGGCGGCCGCGGTTCGTACCTCGGCACGATCGTGGGCGTGGTGCTGATCACGCTGCTGCAGTCGATCCTGTCGGTGGCGCAGATCCCCGAGATGGGCCGTCAGGTGATCTACGGCGTCGTCATCATCGGCATGCTGCTGATCTACGGCCGTGGCCGCCGCCATTCGGCCTGAACCCCACCAAGACCCCCAGGAACACGCCCATGGCTGCCGAACAGACGCCCGGCTTCGAGGCGATCGACCCGCGCTTCGGCGCGCTCTTCTTCTCGACCGCGCAGGTCGAAAAGCTGCATACCGGCTGCCGCTGGGCCGAAGGTCCGGCGTGGTTTGCGGCCGGACGCTACCTGGTCTGGTCCGACATTCCGAACGACCGCATGCTGCGCTGGGACGAGACCGACGGGTCGGTCTCGGTGTTCCGCCAGCCGGCGATGAACAGCAATGGCCACACGGTCGATCTGCAAGGCCGGCTCGTCTCGTGCGAGCACCGCGGGCGCTGCGTCTCGCGCACCGGGCACGACGGCAGCCGCAGCGTGCTCGCCTCGCACTTCGAAGGCAAGCGCTTCAACTCCCCGAACGACGTGGTCGTGAAGTCCGACGGCAGCCTCTGGTTCACCGACCCGAGCTACGGCATCGACAGCGACTACGAAGGAGAGGCCACGACGAGCGAGATTGGCGCGCGCAACGTCTACCGCGTCAGCGCCGACGGCGGCCCGATCGAGTGCGTCGCGAGCGGCTTTGTGCAGCCGAACGGGCTGGCTTTCTCGCCCGACGAACGGCTGCTGTACGTCGCCGACACCGGTGCCACGCACGTGCCCGACGGGCCGCGCCACATCCGTTGTTTTCAGGTGAATCCCGACGGCCGCAGCCTGGCCGGCGGCAAGGTGTTCGCGACCTCGACCGCGGGCCTGTTCGACGGCTTTCGCATCGACGTGCACGGCAACCTGTGGTCGAGCGCGGGCGACGGCGTGCACTGCTACGGCAGTGACGGCACGCTGCTCGGCAAGATCCGCCTGCCCGAAGCGGCGGCGAACGTCTGTTTCGGTGGCGCAAAACTGAATCGTCTCTTTATCTGTGCGACCACCTCGCTTTACGCCGTCTACCTCAACACGTGCGCGGCTCCGCGGCCCGCCGCAGCGGGCGCGTGATGGGCGCAGCGGGCTCCGGGCTGCCGCCGCAGCCGATGTCGATCGAGCGGCTGTCGGACCGGCTCGCGCTGCTGCTGGCCGCGCAAATTGAAAGCGGCGACTTGCAACCCGGTGACCGGCTGCCCACCGAGGCGCAGCTGTCGCAGTCGCATGGCGTGTCGCGCAGCGTGGTGCGTGAGGCGATGCACCAGCTGCGCTCGCGTGGGCTGCTGCGCTCGCGCCAGGGATCGGGTGTGTTCGTCGATGCGGCAGCGCTGAGCCAGCCGCTGGTATTCGACTCGCGCGTGCTGACCTCAATGACCTCGGTGGTGCAGGTGGTCGAGGTGCGGCGCGCGCTCGAGGGCGAGATCGCCGCGCTCGCCGCCGAGCGCGCCACGCGCTTGCAGATTCGCGGTCTGCGCGATGCGCTTGCGAAACTTGATGCCGTCACCGCGGCCGGCGCCGACGGCGTGGCCGAAGATCTGGTGTTTCACCGCCGCATCGCCGAGGCCACCGGCAATCCGCAGTTCGGTCTCTTGCTCGGCTTCCTCGAGCAGTACCTGCGCGAGGCGATGCGCGTGACGCGCGGCAACGAGTCACGCCGCACCGACTTCGCGAATGCGGTGCGCGCCGAGCATGCGGGCATTGTTGCCGCCATCGCCGCGCACGATGTCGACGGCGCGCGCCGCATGGCCGTGTGCCACATGCAGCGCGCGGCGCAGCGGCTCGTCGATGGCGGTGTGATCGCGCCGGTGTCGGTGGCGGCGCGCGCCGGCAAGATCATCCGGCCACCGACCGCCTCAAAGCCATCGGCATGAGCCCACCCATCGGCGTGATCGGCCTTGGCGCCATGGGGCTCGGCATGGCTCAGTCGCTGCGCCGCGCCGGCTGCGACGTGCACGTGTGCGATGTGCGCGCCGAGGCGGCGCAGGCCTTCGCGTCCGAGGGCGGCACCGCCTGCACCACGCCGGCGGCGCTGGCGGCGCTGTGCGAGGTGGTCGTCAGCGTCGTCGTCAACGCCGAGCAGACCGAGGCGGTGCTGTTTGGCGAGCACGGCGCCGCCGCTGCGTTAAAACCCGGCAGCGTGTTCGTGATGTGCTCGACGGTGGCGCCCGGCTGGTCGGTCGCGCTCGAGGCGCGCCTGGCCGAGCGCGGCGTGCTCTACCTCGATGCGCCGATCTCTGGCGGCGCGGCCAAGGCCGCCAGCGGCCAGATGACGATGATGACCGCGGGCAGCGCCGCGGCCTATGCCAAGGCCGGTGGCGCGCTCGACGCAATGGCCGCGAAGGTTTACCGCCTCGGCGACCGCGCCGGCAACGGTAGCAAGGTGAAGATCATCAACCAGCTGCTTGCCGGCGTGCACATCGCCGCCGCCGCCGAGGCCATGGCGCTCGGCCTGCGGGAAGGTCTGGACGCCGACGCGCTCTACGAGGTGATCACGCACAGCGCCGGCAACAGCTGGATGTTCGAGAACCGCATGGCGCACGTGCTGGCAGGCGACTACACGCCGCTGTCGGCCGTCGACATCTTCGTCAAGGACCTCGGCCTCGTGCTCGACACCGCACGCGCCAGCAAGTTTCCGCTGCCGCTGTCGGCCACCGCGCACCAGATGTTCATGCAGGCGTCGAGCGCCGGCTTCGCGAAAGAGGACGACAGCGCGGTGATCAAGATCTTTCCCGGCATCACTCTGCCAGCGAGGAAGCCGTGAACGTGGGCTGAAAGCCGGAGAGCCGGAGAGCCGGAGAGCCGCAGAGCCGAAGTGCCGCAGAGCCAGCGATCCGGACCGCGCAGGCGCTCTTGAATGCGGGCTGGAGGACGCGCTGGCGGGTCGAGTCGTAACCCGACATTGCCAAACGCTGACCTGCAGAACGCCGCGTCGCGCGCTGCGGGGTTGGCGATGCACCGCCCGGCGCGCTAGCGCGTGGGGGCGCGACTCTGACATTGCCAGGCGCTCACACGCAGAACGCCTCGTCGCGCGCCGCGGACTGGCGATGCCTGGCCCGGCGCGCTGACGGGCGGGGTCGTGACCCCGATATCGCCAGACGCTCGCCCGCAGGGCGTCACGTCGCGCGCCGCGGGGCTGGCGATGCAAGGGCCGGTGTCGATGCCTGGCGCACGTTCGATGCGCCCGGTGCGTGATGCGTCGCCGCGATGCGCGTTGACGGTGCAGCACGCGCCGATTGGGTGCTCGCGCACGCGATTCGACCAGGCGCCCTCAACGCACCTCAAGTTCCGGTCTGGCGCGACGAGAACAAGGGGCAGTGCCACAACGTCGAAGCGCGGCGTGCCGTGCGCGGCCGTCGGGCCGGGGCGTTCACTGCGCTCATCCCGCGCCGCCCGTGATTGCCCCACCTCTATTTTTAGTTTCACGCGATCGGACGCCAGCCAGCCGTCGCACCGGTGCGGTCGTCCTGCCGGCTCGGTCTGGCCCGGCGCGGTGCAGCCGCATGGGCGTCGTGCGACTGTGTGTCGCGGCGCTGATGGCATTGACGCTGCTCGCACCTCGGGCCTGGGACCGCGACCGCATGCAACTGTCGGCGCGCCAGCACGGACCGAAGGCCGTCGTCGCCATGCGCGCTCTGCAGGCTTTGCTGACCGAGTTGCAGCCGCTCGATGAGAACGACCAGCTCACGGCGATCAATGAGTTCTACAACCAACGCATCGTCTACAGCACCGACACGCAGGTCTGGGGTCTGACCGATTACTGGGCCAGCCCGCTCGAGATGCTCGAGAAGGGACGCGGCGACTGCGAGGACTACGTGATCGCGAAATATTTCAGCCTGGTCGCGCTGGGTGTGCCGGCGGCTCGCCTGCGTCTGGTGTACGTACGCGCCGTGCTGGCGGGCGTCGTTCAGGCCCACATGGTGCTGGCCTACTATCCACGGCCCGGCGCCGAGCCGCTGATCCTGGACAACCTGGTGGAAGACATGCGCCTTGCATCGGCCCGCACCGACCTGACCCCGGTGTTCAGTTTCAACAGCGTCGGTCTGTGGCAGGGCGTCGGTACGCAGGGCGGGGATGATCCGACCACGCGGCTGTCGCCCTGGCGCGACGTGCTCGCCAAGGCGCGTGCCGAAGGCTTCGAATAGGAAGGCTCATGTCCCTGATCCGACAAATTTGGTTGTTGCTGCTGGGCACCTTGCTGCTGGCGCTGGTGGGCAGCGTGGGTGTCACGGCGGTGTCCACCCGCGACGCGTTGCAGGCACAGTTGCAGCTGAAGAACAACGACAACGCGGCCGCGCTGGCGCTGGCGCTGTCGCAGCAACAAGGTGATCAGGCCTTGATGTCGCTGTTGATGTCGGCTCAGTTCGACACCGGTGCGTACCGCTCGCTGCGCTACACGGCCACCGATGGCGGCAGGCTGTTCCAGCGCGATGCCGACCGCTCCACGCAGGCCGCGCCGGCTTGGTTCAAACGGCTGTTGCGGATCGACGCCGCACCCGGCGTGGCGCAGGTGTCGGACGGCTGGCGCGCGCTCGGGCGGGTCGAACTGGTCAGCGAATCGGCGTATGCCTACGACGCGCTCTGGCGCGGCAGCCTCCAGGCAACTGGCGCACTCGCGGCCATCGGTGCGCTGGCCGGCTGGATGGCGCTGTGGCTGGTCGGCCGCATCAGACGTCCGTTGGACCGAACCGTCGAGCAGGCGCGCAGTCTCGAGCGCGGCGAATACCTGACGCTTTCCGAGCCCGGCGTGCCCGAGTTGCGGCGCCTGACCCGGGCGATGAACTCAATGGTGGCGCGCCTGAAGCTGGCCTTCGAGGGGCAGGCCGCGCAGGTCGAGACTCTGCGTGTGCAGGCCACTTGCGATGTGTTGACCGGTTTGTCGAACCGCAAACATTTCATCGGCCAGCTCAGCGCCTCGTTGCAGCGCGAGGACGGCACCGCCGAAGGCGGGCTGGTGTTGCTGAGGCTGGTGCAACTCGCCGAGGTCAACCGGCAACTCGGACACGCGTCGACCGATCGGCTGATCCAGGCGATTTCCCAGGCGTTGCAGAACTACAGCCGGCTGGTGCACAACTGCCATGTCGGCCGGCTCAACGGATCGGACTTCGCATTGGCACTGCCCGCCGGCGGGTTGGCGCGCGAGACGGCGCAGGCGCTCAGTGACGTGTTGCGCGTGGTGTTGCCGAACTTCGGCGCGCATTTGTCGGTGGCTGCCGGCGCGGTCGAGATCCACCAGGGCGCGGCGGTCGCCACGCTGATGTCGGCCGCCGACCTCGCGCTGGCACGCGCGGAAAGCCGCGGCGGTTTCGCCGTCGAGGTCGACCCGCACGTGCCCGGCGCGCTCACCCTGAAGGGCGGCGAGGCCTGGTATTCGCTGATCCGCAACGCGCTCGATGAAAGCCGTATCCGGCTGGCGAGTTATCCGGTGCTGGGCGTCAGTCAAGCACTGATTCATCTGGAATGCCCGCTGCGACTCCAGATCGATCCGAACGGCGCGTTCGAGCCGGCCGCGATCTGGCTGCCGCTGGCGCTGCGCAGTCGCCTGACATCCATCATCGACGAGCGGGCGGTGGTGTTGGCGCTCGCCGACATCGCGCGCGATGGACAGCCGCGCTGCGTCAACCTGGCGCCGGCGTCGTTGAAGGACGGCGCCTTGCCGGCACGCCTGCGGGCGCTGCTGCAGCAATCGCCGCGCGCCGCACGGCAGCTGTGGATCGAGGTGGCCGAGATCGCGGCGGTGGAGCATTTCGATTTGCTGCGTGAATTGAGCCGGCAGCTGCGGCCATTCGGCGTGCGGGTCGGGCTCGAGCATGCGGGCGAGCGCCTGGCGCGCATCGACCGGCTGTTTGAACTGGGCCTGGATTACGTCAAGCTGGACGCCTCGGTCACGTTGGCGGTCGGCGGCGACGTCGGTCGAGCCGGCTTCGTGAAGGGTCTGGTGACGATGCTGCACACGCTGTCGCTGCAGGTGCATGCCGAAGGCGTGGTGAGCGCGGACGATGCGCAAGCGCTGTGGGATTGCGGCGTCGATGGGCTGACGGGCCCGTGGGTCAGCGCCCGAGCAAACGACGCGCCCACGTCACCCTGAGTCTGTCTTCACACTGCGCCCTGGCGCAGTGTGAAACGCCGGCTCAGAGGTCGCTGCAGTGCACCTCGAAGCGACCCAGACGGCGGTCGTCGAAATAGAACTGCAGGGTCTCGCGCACCGATCGGAACGCCAGGTCGTCCCACGGCACCTGCGCTTCGGTGAACAGCCGCGCTTCGATGGTCTCGGGACCGGGAGCGAAGTCGGTGTCGAGCAAGCGGGCCCGGTAGTACAGGTGCAGCTGTCCGACGCGCGTCACGTTCAGCACGGTGAACAGCCCCTGCAGTTCGATGCGCGCGCCGGCTTCTTCGACGGTCTCGCGATGCGCACCCTCAGCGGTGGTTTCACCCATTTCGAGAAAGCCCGCCGGCAGCGTCCAGTAGCCATGGCGTGGCTCGATATTGCGTTTGCACAGCAGCACCTGTTCGCCCCATACAGGCACCGTACCGACCACATTGATCGGGTTCTCGTAATGGACGATCGCGCAGACGGAGCACGTGGCACGTTCGCGGTTGTCGTCGGCCGGCACGCTGTAGACGGCGGCGCCGCCGCAGGTCTTGCAGTACTGGATGCTGCGGGGAATCGACATCGCCCTGAGTGTAGCGGCGCGACCTCCGTGGCATCATCTCGGCGGTTGGAGCAGGTTGCCGGGTCGCATCAAGAAGCCGTGCATCGGATTTGTAAGATTCACACCCTTCGCGCCCGCCGATGCGCCGGTGTGCGGCAGCTGGGCGGCGTGCCCGATGCGGCGCATGGCGAGACGCGATCGGCGGCAGGATGCGAGAGGGCTCGTGCAGGCGCGCGTCGAAAGTCTGGGCGCGCTCGAGCAGCGGATGGCGGTGCGCCTGATGGTTGGCATGATGGTGTGAGTGATGGCTGATGACGATTGATGACGGTGTGAACGACGCAACGAAGCCGATGCTGCAGCTTTACAGTCACCACCGCTCGTCGGCGTCGTACCGGGTGCGTATCGCGCTCGCACTGAAAGGCTTGGCTTGCGATTACCGGCCGGTGCACCTGGCGCGCAACGAACACCTGTTGCCATCCTTCGAGCGACTGTCGCCGACCCGTCTCGTGCCGCTGTTGGTCGAAGACGGCCGGGTGCTGACGCAGTCGATGGCGATCATCGAATACCTCGACGAGACCCACCCGGAACCTCCCTTGTTGCCGGGTGACGCGGCGGCACGGGCACGCATCCGGGCGTTGGCGCAGGACATTGCCTGCGAGATTCATCCGCTGAACAACCTGCGGGTGCTGCGCTATTTGGTGCGAGAGTTGCAGGTCGCTGAAGATGACAAGAACCGCTGGTACCGGCATTGGGTCGAGACGGGGCTGGAAGCGGTCGAGCGGCAAATCGCCGGCCACCCCGCGACCGGTCGCCACTGCCACGGCGACACGCCGACATTGGCCGATTGCGTGCTGGTTCCGCAGATCCACAACGCACAAAGACTCGCTTGCCGGCTGGACCACGTGCCCACCGTGATGCGCGTGTTCGATACCTGCATGGCGCTGGACGCCTTCTCGTCGACCCAGCCGTCGGCCTGCCAGGACGCCGAGTGATTCGATGCTTCACCCCACCTGGTTGATTCCCGAATGGCCGGTGGCCGGCGTCGGCGCCTTGATGACGACACGCCAAGGCGGTGTCAGCGCGGCCCCGTTCGACACGATGAACCTGGGTGCCACCGCCGGCGACGACCCTGCGCACGTGATGAACAACCGCAAGATGCTGGCGCAGGCCAGCGGCGTGCAGTCGGTGTTTCTGAACCAGGTGCATGGTGCCGACGTGGTGCAGATCGGCAGAGCCGATGCCGGCCCGGGCGCGGCGCTGCTGACCGCCGATGCCAGTTGCACCACGCAGCCGGGCATCGCCTGCACGGTGCTGGTGGCCGACTGTCTGCCGGTGCTGTTCGCGGCGCCGCAGGGGCGCGCGGTGGCAGCTGCGCATGCCGGCTGGCGCGGCCTGGCGAGCGGCGTGCTGCAGTCGACGCTGGCGGCAGTGTGCGAGGCCGCGCAGTGTCAGCCGGCCGAGGTCAGGGTCTGGATGGGCGCCTGCATCGGGCCCAGGCGGTTCGAAGTCGGTCAGGACGTGATCGATGCCTTCCGCGACGCGGGTGCGCAGACCGGGGCAATGCGATTCGTGCCACACGGCTCGGCCAAGTGGCTGGCCAATCTGTCGCTGCTGGCGCGTGACGCGTTGCAGGCCGCCGGCGTGATCGGCTTCGGCGGTGGCCGCTGGTGCAGCGTCAGCGATCGATCACGCTTTTTTTCGTTCCGCCGCGACGGCAGCACCGGCCGCATGGCCGCTGCCGTCTGGATCGAGCCGCGGCGCGATTGAATGTGTCGTTGAAGTTTCGGGTGAAGGCGCGGGTGAGGGTGCGGTTGAAGGCACTGTTGAAGGCGTGATTGCGGCCGGGACAATCGCCGCTTCGGCCGCTTCGGCCGCTTGCCGGGCCTTGCGGCGCGCGCCGGTGCCCATCACATAGACCACGATCGAGATCGGTAGCAGCCCGTACAGCACGAAGGTGATGACAGCACCCAGCACGCTGCCGCTGCTGTTGGTCGCCTCGGCCACCGACATCATCAGCACCACGTACATCCACGCGATCACCACTATGTACATCTCACATCCCGGTTACAGATATCGAATAGCGAAATTGAGCGTCATCGCCGGGTAAGCTCTGGCTTGTAAAAACCAATCCAAATCACCACAACACCAATCGATGGGTTGTCACTGTGCAGCCAGCGAGGAGTCCTTTGAAAACCAAGCCCAATGCAAAGCCGCCCGTGGTCGTGCCTAAAGTCGCTACGGGCATTCAGGCACTGAGCTCGAATGTTGTCGAGTCGCTGCAGTCGATGGCTGCGCTGAGCTTGCCGGTGTCTGCGCTGACCCAGATCCAGAGTGATTATCTGAAGCATTCCGCTGAACTGTGGAATCAAATGCTGCAACCGTCGCCACCCGAGCCAGTGGCCGGCATCGCTGCAGACCGGCGCTTCGCAGGGCAGGACTGGACGGCCAACCCGGCCACGGCATTCATGGCGCAGATGTACCTGCTGAACGCACGCACCCTGATGCAGATGGCCGACGGCGTCGAGGGAGATGCCAAGACGCGACAACGCGTGCGCTTCGCGGTGCAGCAGTTTGTCGATGCCGCCTCTCCGAGCAACTACCTGGCGCTCAATCCGGAAGCGCAGCGCAGGGCGCTCGAAACCAAAGGCGAGAGCATCAGCCAGGGCGTGCAGCAGCTGTGGCACGACGTGCAGCAAGGCCACGTGTCGCAGACCGACATGACGCTGTTCGAGGTCGGGCGCAACGTGGCCACCAGCGAAGGCTCGGTGGTGTTTGAAAACGAGCTGTTCCAGTTGATCGAGTACAAGCCGCTGACGGCCAAGGTTCACGAGCGGCCGATGTTGTTCGTGCCGCCGTGCATCAACAAGTACTACATCATGGATCTGCAGCCGGAGAACTCGCTGATCCGCTACACCGTGGAGCAGGGGCACCGGCTGTTCGTCATCAGTTGGCGCAATGCCGACGAGAGCATGGCGCGGTACACCTGGGACCAGTACATCGAGGACGCTGCCATCAAGGCGATCGCACTCGTCAAGGACATCACCGGACAGGAAAAGATCAACACGCTCGGCTTCTGTGTCGGCGGCACGATCCTGGCCACGGCGCTGGCAGTGCTGGCCAAGCGCGGCGAAAAGCCGGCCGGCAGCCTGACCTTGCTGACCACGCTGCTCGACTTCAGCGACACCGGCGTGCTCGATATCTTCATCGACGAAGCGATGGTGCAGTTGCGCGAGATGACCCTGGGCCCGAACAGTCCGGGCGGCGGGGCCTTGCTGAAAGGCCAGGAACTCGCGTCGACCTTCAGCTTCCTGCGACCGAACGACCTGGTCTGGAATTACGTGGTCGGCAATTACCTGAAGGGCGAAGCGCCGCCGCCGTTCGACCTGCTTTACTGGAACTCCGACAGCACCAATTTGCCGGGTCCGATGTACTGCTGGTATCTGCGCAACACCTACCATGAAAACAACTTGGTGAAGCCGGGCAAGCTGACGGTGTGTGGCGAGCCGATCGACCTGGGCTCGATCGACGCCCCTGCCTACATCTACGGATCGCGAGAGGACCACATCGTGCCTTGGCAGGGAGCGTATCGGAACACGCAGGTGCTGCAGGGCAAATCGCGGCGCTTCGTGCTGGGCGCCTCGGGCCACATCGCCGGCGTCATCAATCCGCCGGCCAAGGGCAAGCGCTGCCACTGGATCGGCGCGGGCGCGGCCCTGCCGGTCAAGCCCGAGGATTGGTTCGACGCCGCCACGGAACATCGCGGCAGCTGGTGGCCCGACTGGGCGCGGTGGCTGGCCGAACACTCCGGCAAGCAGATCGTGGCGCCCAAGGCGCCGGGCAACCGGAAACACCACGCCATCGAGCCGGCGCCGGGGCGATACGTCAAACAGAAGGCGTGACGGTCCGAACACGGCCCGAACGCAGAGCGCAGAGGCGCCGCGTTCACGACACGTCCCCGAAACTACAACCACCGCAGACCTTCCGCATGACCAGGCACATCGTCACCGTTTCAACGGCGTGCAGCGCCGTCGGTCAAGTTGCTGCGTGATGTGCAAAGGCGCGGTGGCAAGCGCGACATCGCCAACGTTCACAGCGCTGTTGGCATGTGCATTGCCAAGACATTTGAACGCTGAATGCGGCACCACCAGAACAAGGAGCACGACATGACACAGAAAATAGCCTACGTGACCGGCGGCATGGGCGGCATCGGCACCACCATGTGCCAACGCCTGCATCAGGATGGTTTCAGGGTGATCGCCGGTTGCGGACCGAGCCGCGACCATGTCAAGTGGATCGCCGAGCAGACGGCCCTGGGATTCAAGTTCTATGCGTCGGTCGGCAATGTCGGCGACTGGGATTCGACCGTGGCCGCGTTCAAGCAGGTCAAGGCCGACCACGGACCGATCGACGTGCTCGTGAACAACGCCGGCATCACGCGCGACGGCATGTTTCGCAAGATGACGCGGGCAGACTGGGATGCCGTGATCGAGACCAACCTCACGAGCCTGTTCAACGTCACCAAGCAGGTGATCGACGACATGACGGAGCGCGGATGGGGTCGCGTCATCAACATCAGTTCCGTGAATGGCGAGAAGGGCCAGTTCGGTCAGACCAATTATTCGGCTGCCAAGGCCGGCATGCACGGTTTCACAATGGCGCTGGCGCAGGAAGTGGCCAACAAAGGTGTGACGGTCAATACCGTCAGCCCGGGCTACATCGCCACCGACATGGTCAAGTCGATCCGGCAGGAGGTGCTCGACAAGATCATTGCGGGCATTCCGGTCAAGCGGCTCGGCACTCCGGCCGACATCGCGTCAATGGTGTCTTGGGTGGCGTCAGACGAGTCGGGCTTCGCCACCGGAGCCGACTTCTCGGTCAACGGCGGTCTGCACATGGGCTGAGCACCAAACCGGTGTCTGTTTGTTGGTCAAGCCCGGCCGAGCGCCGGGCTTTTTCACGAGCGAGAGTTGCGTCGTTCAGCTGCCTGGGACAAAGAACTTGATGACTCCCTTGGCGACGAAACCGAGCAGCCCGAAGCCCAGCCCGACCAGCAGGATGAAGGTGCCGAAGCGCCCGGCCTTCGACTCGTGCGCCAGCTGCAGGATGATGAACAGCATGTAGAGCATGAACGCCCCGACGCCGAAGCTCAGGCCGAACTGCGAGATTTGTTCTTCGCTGTAGCCGAACATGACGTGGCGTGATCGTGACCGCCGCTCAGCGCAGCGGCCGGGCGGGCGATTCCGCCTGGCGCTGCCGGCGGGTTTGCGGCTCGACCAAGTCCCGGTAGGCGCGCCAGCTGGCATGCCCGAGCCACGGCACCACCAGCACCAGTCCGAGCATGGCCGTGGCCATGCCGAGCAGCGTCAACGCCATGATCAAGCCGGCCCACAGCGACATCGGGCCGGGGTTGCCCAGCACCACACGCCAGCTGGTGAGCACGGCGGCCAGCACGCTGATCTTGCGGTCCAGCAGCAGCGGAATGGCCACCACGCTGGAAGCGAACACGGGCGCCGCCAGCACGCCGCCCAGAAACAACCAGGTTTCGAACAAATAACCCTGCGGTGCCAGCACCACGACACGCAGGAAGTCGGCCGGATTGCGCACCGGCTCAACTGAAAAGCTGGTGATCAGCGAGGCCGAGGTCAGCACCCAGCCGGTGCCGGCCAGCGCCAGCAGCAGCCCGAACAACACCAGCCGAGCGTCGCGCGGCCGCCAGGTCTTGAGCGCCGTGGACAGGTCCACCTGTTCGTGACGCTCGAGTGCGCGACTGATCGCATACAGGCCGGTCGCCAGCACGGGCGAGACCAGCAAAAACCCGGAAAACGCGCCGGCCAGCAGCCAGAACTGTTGACGGGCGAGCCAGAACAGCAGCGCCCCGAACAGCGCCAGCGCGGCACCGTGCAGCAAGCCGGGCAAGGGGCAGCGCAGGAAGTCCCGCCATCCACCCGTGAGCCAGTCCAACGGCCTGAACAGGCCGACACTGCGTGTCAGGTAGCGTTGGGATTCGATCAGGGCCGGGGTGTCGCGCATCGTTGCCGAGCTTGCCACAGGTCACCGACAGGCGCGTTGTGAAATCGGCACGCGTCGTCTTGCGCGATCGGGGTCTGACGCGTCCCGCCAGCGACTCAGCGATGCGTGCACCGTGCCGCCGTCGTGTTCAGTCTCTGGGCCGCCAGTCGAGCATCGCTGTCAGCAAGCTGCGCAGGACGGGCTGCAGGCGCTTCAGGCGCGACGGGTCGGTCTGGTACGGGGGCTGCTCGGGCATGTAGCACGACCAGCACATCTCCATCTGGACCGCGTGCACGCCGTCGCGCGGGCGGCCGTAGCGACGTGTGATGTAGCCGCCCTTGAAACGGCCGTCCGTGACGTGGCTGTAGTTGCCTTGACCGTCCAGCGTGTCCATCAACGCGGCACGCAGCGACGGCGCACAGCTGCCGCCACTGACGGTGCCCAGGTTCAGGTCCGGCAATCGCCCCTCGAACAACCAGGGCAGGTGCGACTTGATGCTGTGCCCGTCCCACAGCAGCGCGTGGCCGTGTGCCGCCTTCAGCCGCGCGAGCTCGGCACCCAGCGCACGGTGATACGGCCGCCAATACTGGTCCAGCCGTTGCAACACCTCGGCATCGTCCGGCTCGCTCCCGTCGCGATGCAACGGCGTGCCCGTGAAGGCGCGCGTCGGGCACAGCTCGGTGTTGTTGACGCCCGGGTACATCGGCAAGTTCTCGGGCGGTCGGTTCAGGTCGATCACGTAACGCGAATGGTGCGGCACCAGCACGCTGGCACCCAGGTCGTGCGCGAATGCATACAGCGTCTCGAGATGCCAGTCGGTGTCCTCGACAGCCAACGCCTGCGGCACCAACCGGGCTTGCAGCGCGTCGGGAATGTGCGTGCCGACATGCGGCAGGCTGAGCAGCAACGGCGTGCTGCCGCGCCGCAACGTGTAGATGTCGTTGTTCATCGGGCCAGCTCCTTCGGGGCGGTCATGCGGGACGGCTCGGCATGCCGATCGGGGCGCGGGGTTCGCCGACGGCCAGCCACCAACCGACGGTTGCGTGCGACGCTTGGGCCGCGTGATGGGCGCTCACGCCCGGCGTCCGGTCGAACCACCGCAGCGCGCCGGCAGGCAGCGGCGTCTCGGTGGCTGTGCGACCGGGTCCGCCGCAGCGGCAGAAACCGGAACGAGCGCGTAAAGGCCGCATCGGGCGGCCGGCGTCGACCACGCGATGCCGTCGGATGCCGCCCATATCGCACCGTGCAGGCCCTGCAGCATCAGGTTCCGGGCGCGAACCGGCGCTGCGGGCACCAGACAGTCGGTCGCGGTCTGGCCATCGAAGCGCAATGCGCCCACTGCGGGCGAAAGCCGACGGCGGATGCCATCGACGAACAGGTCCACGCCGCCTCCCAACAGCACCAACCAGCGCTCGGTGTCGTCGAACGACGAGGAAGGCCCGTCGGCCGCGATGTCGGCCACGCTGATGCGTCACTGCCATGCGGCGCCTGCCGGCCCCGCCAGCAAGACACACGTGGTGCCGCCGCCGTTGCGCCACGGCGCGGCCGGCACGTCGGCGGCAGATGTGCAGCGCGGCGGGTGCCCACTTGCCGACCGGTGCGCCTGCAGCGGCATCGGCGCGGCGCGGCGTTCGGTGGTGGCCTTCACACCGGCGGCGGATTGCGTTCGGTGAAACCGCGCTGATGCCAATACGGATAGGCCAGCGTCACTGCGCTCGACGCGTCGAGCCGGGCCACCTGCTCCGCGCTGAGGTTCCAGCCCACGGCGCCGAGGTTGTCGCGCAGTTGCTGCTCGTTGCGTGCGCCGATCACCACCGTGGCCACGCTCGGCCGTTGCAGCAGCCAGTTCAGCGCGATCTGCGGCACCGTCTTGCCGGTTTCCTGTGCCACCAGCTCCAGCGCATCGACGACGCGGTACAGCAACTCGTCGGTCACCGGCGGGCCGCGGTCGGCCGTCACATGCAGCCGGCTGTCGGCCGGCAGCGGCTGACCGCGGCGGATCTTGCCGGTGAGGCGGCCCCAGCCGAGCGGGCTCCAGACCACCGCGCCCACGCCCTGATCAAGCGCGAGCGGCATCAGCTCCCATTCGTAGTCGCGCCCCACCAGCGAGTAGTAGACCTGGTGCGCCACGTAGCGCGGATGACCGTACCGATCGGCCACTGCCAGCGACTTCATCAGGTGCCAGCCCGAAAAATTAGAAACTCCGACGTAGCGCAGCTTGCCGGCCCGGGTCAGGTCGGCCAAGGTCGACACGGTTTCTTCCGGCGGCGTCATGGCGTCGAAACCGTGCAGCTGCAGCAGGTCGATGTAGTCGGTGTCCAGCCGCTGCAGCGCCTTGTCGACGCCTTCGATCAGGTGGTGGCGCGACGAGCCGACGTCGTTGGCGCCGTTGCCGGCGCGAAACGTCAGCTTGGTCGACACGATCAGCCGGTCGCGCGCCCGGCCCCGGATCGCGGCACCGAGAATGCTCTCGGCGTTGCCATCCGAATAAATGTCGGCGCTGTCGTACATGTTCAGGCCGACATCGAGGCAGATGTCGATCAGCGAACGGGCCTGCGCCACATCGGTGTTGCCCCAGGCGCCGAAAAATTCGCCGGTGCCGCCGAACGTGCCGGTGCCCAAACTGAGTACCGGTACGCGCAATCCCGAACTGCCCAAGCGTCGATATTCCATCTGCATGCTCCTGGTGGTTGGACCGCCGTCCGCGTTGGCAACCGTACCGTTCGGCGCTCGACGGCGTGTCGAGCGCCGAACGCATCGATGTGTCGGTGCGCGCGATCGCAGCGGGCCCATTGTTGTGCATCGCAACTCGCCTGCACAACCACGATACTGCGGGACATCGCCGCTGTCCGGCGTGTTTCTCCTGCATGGAAAAAATCTCATGACGACCCCTGCCGAGCTGTCTGCGCAATCCGTCGCCGTCATCACCGGCGGTGCGGCGGGCATCGGCCTGGCCGCCGCCCGGGCGTTCGCTCGCCTCGGGTTGCGCATCTGCATTGCCGATCTCGGTACCGACCGGCTGAACCTGGCCGCGCGCGCGATCGCTGCCGAATCGGCGCTGGGAGAAGCCGCTGTGATGGTGGTCGAAGCCGACGTCGGCCGGATCGACGACGTGCGCCGGCTCGAACAGGCTGTGCGCGAGCGCTTCGGCGGCACCGACCTGCTGATGAACAACGCCGGCATCCAGCCCGGCAGCACCGTGCACGGCCCGCTTGCCGACTGGGAACGCGTGCTGGCGGTCAACCTGTGGGGCCCGGTCTACGGTGTGCAGACCTTTCTGCCCGGCATGCTGCAGCGCGGTCGGCCGGGGCTGGTGATCCACACCGGCTCGAAGCAGGGCATCACGACGCCGCCGGGAGATCCGGCCTACAACGTGTCGAAGGCCGGCCTGAAGGTCTACACAGAAGCGCTGCAGCACGAACTGCGCAACACGCCCGGAGCCAGGATCAGCGCGCACCTGCTGATCCCGGGCTTCGTCTACACGGGGTTGACGGCGCAGGGACGCACCCAAAAGCCGCCGGCGGCGTGGACGCCCGAGCAGACCGTGGACTTCATGTTGACGCGGCTCGCGGCGGGCGATTTCTACATCCTCTGCCCGGACAACGACGTGCCTCGCGAATTGGACGAAAAGCGCATCCTGTGGGCGGCCGCAGACATCGTCGAGAACCGGCCGCCGTTGTCGCGCTGGCACCCGGATCATGCGCAAGCTTTTGCCGCGTTCAGCCCATCGATGGCCCGCCGGGCCGAGCCATCGTCGAACGCGCCGCAGGTGGCGGCGCCCGACCTCCCGCGCTGAGATCTCGCGTCCGGCGCACCGGCGCAGGCCGAACCGGCGCCACCCCCACTGCTCAAGCCAGCGCCGGCGAAGACCCCTGCGTGTCGTAGAAAACGTTGATGCGTGCCACCACTTTCGGCGTGTTGCCGTGCACGCGACCACCCGCGTGCACGACGCTGCCCGGCCCGAAGCCGTGGCGAAAAAACAAGGCAGAGCCCTTGCGCGGTACGACGTCGATCGAACCACCCTGCCGGTCGTACAGCAGGGTGTGGCCGCCCTGCACGCCGTCGAGCGGGCCGTTGAGGTAGAGCAGCATCGTCAGGCGCGACCGCGTGCCCGGCCATTCGCGCATCGCCGTGCGGTCGGCATCGAGTGCGTAGCCGGGCCAGTCACCGTCGGTGTGGCGGTTGAACTCGTCGTCGGCGTCATAGCGGTACATGTTCAACCGGTGGCTGAACCTTGGCGTCAACCGCGCCGAATCGATCTGCGGCGGCAGCAGGTGCGCGATGCGCGCATGCATCGGCCCCATCAGCGCGTCGTCGGCCAGCCAGTGCACCGTCTTGTTCATGCGCATGCCCGGCGGCGTGGCGATGCCCGGCGCTGCGTCGCGGTAACCGAATTGCTCGCTGGCAGCGGCGACGGCATCGGCCTCGCCGGCGGTCAGCACGTCGTCGATCACGAAGGCCAGCAGGCCGCCCAGGTCGATGTCGTGTCGCTGCGGATTCAATCCCGGCTGGTGCTGCAGCGCCAGCGGCTCCGGCGTGCGCACGAACGCGTGGATCGGTGCGCCCGACACCACGCCGCCCATCGGCAACGAGCCGGGCAGCATGGCCACGACACGCTGGGGCGGCCAGGCCGGCCATGGCGGGGTGGGGACGGAGGCGGGCGGCGTGGGATGACTCATCGATCGGCGGCACTGACATGGTGACGCTCGGATTGTCCCTCGCCGCGGGCGGCCGGGCTTGCCCGCCGCGAGCGGAAAAGTCGGTGCCTGGCCGAACGCGCCGTACCCTTCATCGACAGCGTTATAGCCGCAGGTATATTACGGTCGCACCCCTCCGAATCATTCATGACCAGCACCGCAACCGCCGCACGCCGCTGGCTCGCCGTCGCCTTCGCCTGCGGCCTGCAGGCGGGCGTCTGGGCCGCGGAGCTGACGGTGTCGGCGCCGTCGAGTCTGACCAACGCATTTCGCGAGCTCGGGTCGATGTTCGAAGCCGCCCATCCCGGCACGACGGTGAATTTCAATTTCGGCGCTTCCGGGGCGCTGCTGCAACAACTTATTGCCGGCGCGCCGGTCGATGTCTACGCCAGCGCCGACCGCGAAACGATGGACCAGGCACAGCAGCGCGGCCTGATCGACGCTGCGCGCCGCCGTGACATCGCGACGAACAGGCTGGTGCTGGTGGTGCCGGCGGGCAGTGCCCGGGTGCCGCTCCAGCTGCAAGATCTGGCCGGGCCCGGCTACCGCCGCGTGGCGGTCGGCTTGCCCGCCAGCGTGCCCGCCGGGCGCCAGGCCCGGGCCGTGCTGGAACGTGCCGGCCTGATGAGCGCCGTCGAGGGCCGGCTGATCGCCACCCAGAACGTGCGCCAGGCGCTGGACTACGCCGCGCGTGGCGAAGTCGATGCGGCGTTTGTCTACGCCACCGACGCCGCGCTGCTGCCCGACAAGGTCACGGTGGCGTTGACGCTCGACACCCCGACGCAAATCGTCTACCCGATCGCGCCGCTGGTGCCACGCCGCGGCGCGTCGGCCCCCTCCGCAGCCGATGCGGCATCGAAGTTCATCGATTTCGTGCTGTCGGCGCGCGCCCAGGCGGTGCTGGCCCGGTACGGATTCGGCAGCCCGGAATGACCTCCACCCGGGTCGTGCGGTGAGCGAAGCCTGGGTCGCCCTGGCGCTGACCCTGAAGGTGGCCGGCTGGGCCACCGCGCTCAACCTGTTGCTCGGCGTCGGCGCCGGCTATGCGCTGGCGCGCGCCCGTTTCAGGGGCCGCGAACTGCTCGACGCGCTGCTGACCTTGCCGATGGTGATGCCGCCCACCGTGTTGGGCTACTACCTGTTGGTGCTGATCGGCAGCCGCGGGCCGCTGGGCGCCTGGCTGCAGGACAGCTTCGGCATCCACCTGATCTTCACCTGGCAGGCGGCCGTGATCGCCGCGACCGTGGTGTCGTTCCCGCTGGTCTACAAGTCGGCCCGGGCCGCGTTCGAACAGGTCGATCCGCAACTCGAGCAGGCCGCGCGTGTGCTGGGTGTGCGCGAAGCCGGTGTGTTTTTCCGGGTGTCGCTGCCGATGGCGTGGCACGGCATCCTGGCGGGGCTGCTGCTGTCGTTCGCGCGCGCCACTGGCGAGTTCGGCGCCACGTTGATGGTGGCCGGCAGCATCCGCGGCCAGACCCAGACGCTGTCGATCGCCGTCTACGAAGCCGTGCAGGCGGGACAGGACGACACCGCCAATTTCCTCGTGCTCGTCACCTCGGTCACGTGCGTGGCGGTGCTGTTGGCGGCGGGCCGGTTGGCGCCCGCGCCGTCGCGCCGCGGTCGGTGAAAGGGCTCGGCGTGGTGACGCCGAATGCGGCCGTGGCCAGCCAGGGTGTCGCCGCGCCGCACGGCACGATCGAGGCTCCGGTGTGGGACATCGACATCAGCAAGCGACTGCGGCACGGCGACAGCCGTTTCGATCTGGAATTCCATTGCCGCAGCGACGCGCGGCGGCTGGCGTTGTTCGGTCCGTCGGGCGCGGGCAAGAGCCAGACCTTGCAGGCGATCGCCGGACTGGTGCGGCCCGACCGCGGCCACATCAGGGTGCTCGGGCAGACGCTGCACGACAGCGAAGCGGCTGTGCATCTCTCGCCCCAGGCGCGCCGCCTGGCCTACGTGTTCCAGGACTACGCGCTGTTCCCGCACCTCACGGTGCGCCAGAACGTAGCCTTCTCGCTGCAGGGCGGATGGTGCAATCCGCCCCGTCGTGCGGCGGCCGACGCGGTCTCGGCGTGGCTCGAAAATTTCGAGCTGCTGGCCGTCGAGCACCACCTTCCGCACCAGCTCTCGGGCGGGCAGCGCCAGCGCGTGATGATTGCCATGGCTCTGGCCTGCAAACCGCGCCTGTTATTGGCTGACGAGCCCACCACGGCGCTGGACGTGACGCTGCGCACCCAAATTCTGGAGCTGCTGGCCACCTTGCAGCGCGAGCGCGGCATGTCGGTGCTGCTCATCACGCACGACTTGAATCTGGTGCGCCGCTTTGCTGACCGGGTGGCGGTGATGGAAAACGGCTATTTGGTAGAGCAAGGCGCGGTAGCCGAGGTGTTTGCCAACCCGCAACATGCCTACACCCGAAAGCTGTTGGATAGCCGCCCGGTGCGCGACGTGCTTGAGGCATCCAGCCAGGAGACGGCAGACCCGCTCATGCAAGCCAGCGGTCTGCGTGTGGGCTACCCGGTGCCGATTCCTGGTCTCAAGGGCTGGTTCAAAAAGGGCGAGTTTGTGGCGGTTCAGGATGCGCATTTTCAGGTGTTGCACGGTCAGACGCTGGGCGTGGTGGGTGAATCGGGGTCTGGCAAATCCACCTTGGCATTGGCCGCGTTGGGCCTGATTCCTTTCACTGGCCAATTGGGCGTGTCTGGTCGGGCTTGGAACCACAGCAAAGCCAGCGATCAGGCTTTACGCAAGCGGGTGCAGGTGGTGTTTCAGGACCCGTTTTCGTCCTTGTCGCCACGCTTGACCGTAGAAGAAATGGTCGGCGAGGGTTTGC
>ENA-OFCX01000250-OFCX01000250.1-metagenomes-genome-assembly--contig:-NODE-250-length-31022-cov-5.056415_pt1 | contig 31022 bp, 32 predicted proteins | sample MGYA00153384_OFCX01 | MGnify analysis MGYA00153384
GCTAATCCAAATTGATATTTAGCAGTCTTGAAAAAGCCTTCAATAGCCCATCGCCACACGCATCAAAAAGCCCTGAGGAGTCTCAATGCGGCGAGTTCCCTTGCCGGTTTTGTCAATCACCAGATAGCGGTCATAAAGGGTCTGCAGCCCGAGGAACCCGAACAGCGCATCGCGGTCAGCGCGGATCGCGCCAGCGAGTTTTTCCAGATCGAAATGGGCCAACTGAGAGTTGTAGATTCCAATCGCAATACCAGTTTTGATTTGCTCGCCAAGGTATTCAGTATCTGAAATCTCGCGGCCTTGAAACACCTCGTCTTTGATATCTCGGAGAGTCAGGCCAGCAGTGATCTTGTTGAACACCGGATCGCGTTCAATTCGGCTTCGGGCGTTAAGCACCAACGCACGGCGAACATTCGCCTCAGAGACGCCGTCAAAGCAGTCTCGCAATGCCGCGTCAATGATGACGTCGGCGTACTCAGGATGGCCCTGATACGCGCACAGCGGCAGTACCGATCCCATAAAAGTGGCTCGTTCAAGCGGCATTAGAATGCCTGCTTTGTTGGTATAGCGAAGCGTCGCAGGGGCCGTAGCAGGTTGTTCCGCGTCGCGCGCCGCTGCACGCTTTTGTCGAAACAGCACGTAGTCACGAGCGACCGAATGTTCGCCTGAGCGCATGAGCTCTAGCTCGACTCGATCCTGAACATCTTCTATGTGTACCGAAATGACGCCTTCGCGACGAGCCTTTGCCAAAACTGCCGACGCGGCGGCCTGACCTACTTGTTCGATCTGCTGTCTAACGCTATCGGTGTTCGCGCCGGAGCGTGGGTTGCCTTGATCATCGAATAGGAACGCTTTCTTGACGGCGGCAACAATTTTTGCGGCATCGAACGCAACGCCAACACCGTTTCGTTTCAAAATCATCAATGCAGTTTCACTCATTTAGTTCTCCCGGCTTTCGCCGTCTTGGATCCCTCTTTAGGGCTTCCGTTGATAGGGTTGCGTGGACGGCTGGCTCTCATAGAGTGGGAATATGAAACCCCGAATTACTCTCAAAAACTGCACACTCCAACCACGTTTTTTGGTTTTTCATCTCGGTGAGGCGCGCTGGCGACACCCGAGAGATAGGCAAGCCTTTCGACAGCTCTTGGGCGTTCCGAGCCGTTCGCCCATTGTGCTGCTCGGACAAGCGCAAAATGCGCGTCTTTGCAAGTCACAGGCTCTAGGTTATGTGCTCGTGTTGCCTCTGCTCGACGGCCTGATCGATGAGATCACAAGTCATCTGACTCGTCGTCCCATCTCGCATTCGAATCGCTTGCATTAGAGTCCACGACAGCATCTCTTGATTGGACGTGTCGCAACTCTGGCAATATGGCCCATTGGTTGCGGGCTGACTACAGCTAATACAGTTGTTGTTTGATGATCCAAAGAATGACCACATGGCGTTTCCTCGTATCGATCACTTGCGCGATCAACACCGTTCTTGCTTGGGTTTACTCGTGAAATGACGAGCGGCAGAAAGCGGGGGCGCCTTGTCGTGTGGCAAAAGACACTGTTCTGTAGAAATCACAGAACAGAATCCTCGACGACCATATCGCCTTGTCCGCTTAGGAATGCGGCAGAGAGATCGCCGCGTGCGCCGCGTGGAGCGGCAAGTGCAATTGTGCATTTCGACAGGTCGTGTACCTGTGCGAAATCGAAGCGTATTTGGCGCTTTCTTGAATCCTGACGCAGGACTCAAGAAAGCGTCCTTGCGGACGCGATCATTAGGCCGCTTGCAGCTCTCGCGAAGCTACAAGTTCGACCCATTCATCTAAGTGGTCAGTGCCAGCTTTCTTAGCCAGGTGTATGACCACGGTTTTGCCTCGTGTCCGAAGTTTTTTCGCGAGCGCTTCGGCCGCCTCAAGTCCCACGCCTTTTGGGTGAGCAACAGTCGCGGCGTTGTGATCCGCAAAAATATGCACCGTCTGAACGTCGTCAGGAACATCGAGATGACGCACATTGTGCTCACTGCCGGCGGCCCAGATGGGAAATCTGCCGCGACAGCCCGTGAAAACAGCGATTGCAGTTTCGATGCCTTCGGTGACACCGATGACAGAGCGCCTTGCATCGGCCGCGCCGATCCGAACCGCGCACCCGTTCTTCCATTCAGGCGTGTACATTTTCTTGGGCGAATCAACGGGTGCTTTTACGCCCATCGCTGGTCAAGAAAATGCGATGCATCATTTTGACTTCACCCGCAACATCGCGAAAGAGCGCGATTAGGGCAGGATACGTCGCTACTTTTTGGTAGGTGTCGTGCTGAACGCCTTCGACGAAGAAGGCAAGTCCTTTCGCGCAACGTAGGTCAGTGCCCAGCGTTTCAATTCGCATCTTCGGAATGCGATTGCTCAGATAGCGTCCTGCCGCGTTTCCAGAATCCACCAGGACGGCTTCACGCCACCACTTTCGCATTTGTTCGAATCGGCGAGTGCGCTCTTTCGTAGCGCGCGCCAAGTCAGCGGCACTGGGCTCTGTTTGCACACGTATGCGTTGCTCAACAGGGGTGCCATTGATCGCTGCTTTAGCCTCGACAAAACTCCATCCATTGATGCGTTGCAGTAAATCGACGCCGTCACCGGTGCCGCAATCGTTGCAGACCCAGCGTCCGCTTTCAGCGGGCTTGAAGAATCTGAATTTAGTCTTCCCGTTTTGCGGGTGCATTGGGCAGGGCTTACTGGTGTGAGGGCGCTCCAAAAAATTAGTTGACACGCCGAGGCGTGCTAATACCGGGAGCCAGTCGACGCGGGAAGCGTCGAATCTCTCATGCATTTTTTTCCTCGTCATTTCGCCAGTTTGGCGAAAAAGAGCAGACAACCAGACGCTGAAAAGCGACCTGGTTGTTGCGACTATTGAAGTGACCGAACGATGCCGATCACGCTAGTAGCCAAATAGGCTAGGTGCTGGAAGCCCAAACCGCGATGACATTGCGATTTTGAAAAGGCAATCCAGCAAAAATTACTTGCCAAAAACGCGGTCCAGCCTAGCGCAGGAAAACCCACGTTTAGGGCTAGCCACAGCGCACCGGCGATCCCGAAGGCTGCGGCCGTCCATTCGAGCTTTTTTGATCGGTCAGAACGGGATGTCATCATCGAAATCGTCCACTTTGGATGAAGGCTTCGATGCTGAAGACTTCGACGCTGCGGGTGGCCGATACGCCCCGGGGTCTCCTCCACCAGACTCGCCGTCTCGCTTGCTGCCAAGGAGCACGAGTTTGTCGCCGCGAATCTTGGTCATCACTTTCTCGACGCCGTCTTTGTCAGTCCATTTGTCGTATTGAATACGACCTTCGATGTACGCTTGCGAGCCTTTTTTAAGGTACTCATTTGCAACTTCAGCGATGCGACCGATGAATTCAATGCGGTGCCAGTCGGTTCGTTCCTGCTTGGTACCGCTCTTGTCCTTCCACTGCTCGGTGGTCGCAATGGAAAAGCTGGAAACAGCCTCACCGCTTGGCAGGGAACGGGATTCGGGATCCTTACCCAAATTTCCGATAAGGGTTACTTTATTGACAGAAGCCAAAACGGCTCTCCTTCGCGTTGATTAGTGTTTGGTGACGACACAGTTGTTTCTGTATCGATTGGTGCCGTTGACGATGCCAATGCATTCACGGCCCATCTTGATTGTTACGTTGTCTCCCACTTCGACATGTGCCAATTTCAGGGCTACTTGTAGCGACGTTGCTTGGAGCATCTTCACGTCACCCGATGGGGACTTGAGGTACACGGTGAAGCACACGTACTCCTTGCCGTTTCCGGGGTGCCGCTTGTGCCCAGCCCAGCTAATCGTCCCCACGTAGGTTTGTTCGTCAACGATGTCCGCAGATCGAGCGGGCTCGTCAGGCACAGTTGCTTTTGGCGGATCTTTCATCACCGTTGGCAATGGGGCAATCGTCGTAACGGTAGGAGCGACGGAATGTTTATCCGGTGTCGCGCGTTGCGGCGGCGATGTCATGTCCATCGCCATTTGAGTGACCAATGGGGCCGATGTCGTTCTAGCGGCCGTGGCTGCTGCCATTGCACGCTCAAACTCATCGTCCACGACGGTGGTCGCAACCACCCTCACGGCCTTCGCCTTGCGACGTGGCTGCACTTCGGTCGGAGACGCGCCTTTGGCTGGTGTATCAGCCTTCGGGTTAGTCTTACCTTCGATTCGATTGCCAATCCGTATGATGACCAGAACGATCAGTTCTAGCGTCATCGAAAACATCAGGATGACGGTTGCGCCCAAATGGTTGAGCGCGGCAATGAAGGTTTTTGGAACCTCTCGCTCAGTGCTGTGCATTACTGCTCTCCGCAAAAAGAGCCCCGTCTTGCATCGACACAAAGTAGTTCCACTCTTTGGCAAAACCGCAGAGTATGTTGTCAACAAAGCTTTCCATGGCAACACCTTCCATCGTGAGACAGGTGCTGAGCACAGGACCTTTTTCCGATATCCAGAGCAGATCGCTGAACAGCCCTTCCGCGTAGGTCATGTCCGTCAGCTTGAGCTTCTCGTGATCGGTCGTCAAGCGACGCCAATACGCGGTTTCGTTTGCATGACGATCGGCGACATAGCCTTGCAGACAGGTCTTTAAATCGGCAATTAATACGCCATTCAGAAGGCGAGTTTCAAGTCCCTCACGAAGCTGAGCATCCCAAACGCCATCCCCTTCCGGGAACAGCGAGTCCAATTGACCGTCCTCATTGGCCCGCTCTGCAAATTTCGATGGCTTCCGGGGCGGCGCTATCGCGCCAGAAAACAGGTCACACTGTCCGAGTTCAGACATACATTTCTCCTTGCTCCTGCGGTACAAAGTCCACAGGAAGGTAGTTGAGCGGGGCAAACAGCGTCATGTTGAAACTGTTGAGTTCGGGTGAAAACACGATTTGCTGTTTTCCATCTCGGCAGACCGAGAGTTGCCCGCCGCCGCAGATGTTTTTGATGGCCTCAGCGAAATATTTGATGTTGGTGCCTACTGTGAAATCTTCCGACATACACGGAACAAATACACGCGCAGCACCGACATGGGTTCGCGTCACTAAAGTGATGCCGGAGGCGTCCCCGTGAACCGTCATATCAAAGGCGCTGATGGCGAGGGCATCGACTGCCTGCGACAGCATCGACACTTGCTCAGCCGATAAAGAGGCTGAGGGCTGATGAATCTTGGCTAATGCGACGTTAGACGCAAAAGCCATGGCCGCACCGTGAGGGGGTTGTAGAACAGCGCCGGTCAGGGTGAGGTCGCCTTCTACGGCGCAGAATGCTCTTTCGCCGAAACTCAGCATGGGTGCATCGAAGTGTTTAGCGACGGACTTCGCGCATTCCTGCGTTAACGTCACGCACCCGCGATAAGATGTCAATCCGATCACCACAGATCGGGCTTGATTGCCATCCCACGCCATAGCTATCACCTCAGTGCCATCAGCAATGATGGTGACGCCTCGAAGCAATGGTCGGTTTAGATCCTCCGGTACGCAATAAGCAGCGACTTCGCCGAGCTTTCGCGCTGAGCCCTTCCCAAGGACCAGCGCAACGGGTCGTTCGCCGGTAAAAACTTCACTTCCGCACGCGGATGCGTATTGAAACGAAGCGCGTCCGAGCGAGCTGCAAATGGTCAATTTTTCGCCATTGAAGGCGATGGTCGATTCTGGCATTGCCAGCAGTGTCGCGATCGCCTTTTGCGGAACAATCACTGAGGACGTCACGTTGGCTGAGGTTGAAATCTCGAGTCGCAGAACAGGGTTGCTAGCGCAAACGCGGTCGGACGAAACGGTCACCGGAACCTTTGGAAAAGCGGCACCGGTGATAGCGAGGGCTTGGTTAATGTTCATTTGCTGTGTTCCTGTTGGTAGAACGTGCGCAACGCAGACAAGAAAGCCAAAGCACTTGCGCGCTCTACTTTCCACGACGCGTCATTTACGGCCCGTTTGGTGGCAATCGGAATGCTGCTATCGACGCGGGTATCGCGCGCTATCGCACGAGATAATCCGACCGTATGATCAACCCGAGCAGCGACACGAAGTGCACCGCGTTGAGTTCTAATGCGAAACGTCAAAGGCATACAACCTCCTGTCGAACGTGTTGATAAAGTTTGTCGAAAAACATTTGCGTTGCCGTAAGTGCATCGGCAGGACTAAGGCGCAACAACGTCGCGACGCGATCAAGAATTTCCTCGATTTCGTCTACCGTTGCAAGCGTCACATCGACGCCGTCGATAGTCGTTTTCAGCACCCCGATGACGTTGTCGTCAATACGAAGATTGCAGATGCAAGGCACCGTGAGCGCTTGGTCGAAGGCATAACCGATGACCGCCAACACGCGTGGACTCAGGCCCAATGGATTGGGCGCAGCTGTTCTAATAGAAAAGTTCATATATTTCATCGCCCGTTTAGGCGACGTCTTGTTGGTAATCGTCAAAATTAATGACGGCGTCGGCCAGCTCACAAATCTCTGCGCTGTGACTGATGAAAAACTCTTGCTTGTGGCCAGAGAGTTCAAGCCCTTTGCGCTTCATCTCGACAAATTGGCGTTTGCGCTGATCGTCTAATGGCCCGTCGGTTTCATCCGAAAAGCACGTATCGAAGTGATACCCGCTCTGTTTGGCGAGATAGATTGCGATGGCTCGCACCACGCATTCGTTAATCCAAACGCGTTCGCCGCCGGACTTTCGTTCGATGGGATCGCCTGCGCCGGCTTCTGCGTCGTGAACGATGAGCTGGAAGCCCTCACGAACAGCGCCCGTCGCCTGAGACGTAATCTGGGTTTTAATTTCGATACTGAATCGGAAGCCGTAGCACGCGGCTAGCAAATCGTTGGCGATTGAGGTCAGCGCGGGGCCAGCCTCGTCGATGAGCAACGCGATAATGCCGTCGTTGCCAAACGCCTTGCTCAACAGCAGGTAGTCCGACTGCGCATGCGCAACCGACGACAGAGACGAAAGCTCGCAATCTGCTTGCACGTAATCGGATTCATGACGTTCTAGTCGCATGCGAGTGGCGATCAACTCTTCGGTGACGCCGCGAAGCGTTCCAACGATGCGTTCCACTGATGCGTTGCAGTTAGCTAACGCCTTCTCGGTAGAGATGACCTGGCTCGCAGCATCGTTTGCTCTGAGTTCTTGCCGCTCAGCGTTGAGTCGAAGCAACTGGGCATCACATGCGGCGCGTTCCGATTGGTGCAGATCGAACAACGTTGATTTTTTAATCAAAGCCGCTTGCTCAGCACCAGCACGTTGCGCTGCACGGGCGTCGATTCGTGCCAGTGCATCAGTGCGTTGCAAAGTCAAACGTGTGACTTCGATTTCTGCCGTCTTGAGGTGAACGCCTTGAGCGGCCACTCCTGCAACACGAACTTTTTCCTCGTTCAGCAGCTTTACGGCCGTGACCGCAGAGTCGACTTGCAACTTACGCGCGGCGACTTGAATTCCGCCAAGGAGCACCTTCTCGCGCTCGGCCCGCGTGGACTTGAACAGTGCGCGCATATCGGAGAGCTTTTTTTCGCCGGCAGGCACCTCTTCACTTGCCTTGCGGGCGATGGCAAGGAGATCGCACCGAGACTGCATCTCAGTACCTCGACAAGGCACAACGGCCATTGTTTCGGCTTGCTTCTGCAAGCGTTGAAGGGCATCAGCTTGCTCGGTTCCCGCTTTAGCGTGACCTTCCAGCTGTTTCTCAAACGACGACAACAAAGCCTCGCGCGCATGCTCTGCGGCAAGGTCTTCGCGCGCTTTAGCCTGCGCGACCTCAGCAACGGCAATTTCTTCAGGAAGAACTCCCAAACGGGTTACCGCCACCTGAATGGCATCGGCCCGCGTTAGCAAGTCACTGTGCCGCCGGATCGCCACCTCAGCTTCGTTGGCTGTTCCGCGATCGGTTCGTTGCTCCTTCTCGATCGTGGTGACCTGAGTTGCCAATTCGCTGTCAACACTTTTGAGTGCGACCGTTTGCGCGCCGACCTTACTGGCGAAACTTGAACTCACCGACGCAATGTCCGACTCGACCACCCGGAGGCGTTCGATCAACGCGCCTTGTTGTGAAACCGCTGCTTGAGCGTTGGCCACCGCAGTCCGCGCTTCGTTGCCCGCGCGTACTGTCGTGTCTTTATCTACGAGTAATGCGGTCTCTTGAACCGACAGCTCTTTTTGTCGTTGCCGAAGTTTTGGTAATTCGTTGTTAATGGTTTCGAGCGAACTGAGCAACCGCGCGCGAGCAGGTTCCAGCGACTGAGCGATGGCTGAGGCCGTTTTTTTTGCCTGCTCACCGCTCTTCTTGATGCTGTCGGCACCAAACATAGAGGCCATCAAATCCTTCACCTCAGCATTGCTCAAGGTGTGCAATGCACGCCTGCCCTGCGCCTGATGGATGGCGGTGAAATACAAAGAGGGAGGGCCGCAAAGCGCTTCAATCAATGCCTTGTAAGTCGAGACCTTGCCGTCAGACGAAACCCCGCCAGCGCCGCAGTACGGCGTCCAATTGCCATCGATGAAGACGAACAAGTAGGCTTCCGTTTTGCGGTTTTTTCCGTTCACTTTGAATGAACACAACTGGCGATAACGCAGGCCATTCAGAGTGAATATGAATTCCTTTTCGCCCCCTTCTTCTGACAGGTGATCGTAAAAGGAAAAGTCGCCGCCATCACTGTCGCTGGACGGCATGGTCAGGTACGGATGAGCGTTGCGGAGGAAGGTTGTTTTCCCTCGCCCGTTCTTACCGACAATAGCGATCAACTGAAATTCACGGTACTTTGTGAAATCGAACGTGATCTCTGATTTACCGAGTCCCCGTTGGATTCCGGTGAACCCTTTTAAGCGGAGACTTTCTGGACTGAGGCCGAGTGATTCGGTGCTCATGCTTTACTTTCTCTCATCAAAATTGATGAGTCGTGGGTGCGACCTGAGTCGCGTTCATCAGCGGTGGCTGACAACAAAACCAGCGTAAAGAGAATTCGTGGAAAGCGCGGGCGGCAGGATGTGCCGTTTCATGGCGCTTTCGAGGAAATGACTTTTTGGCGCAGTACATGCGTCAACAGGTCATTCACCCGAACGGTGAGAGAGGGAATGCGGGAGTCGATGCTCGACCAGTGCCGAGCGGCGCTAGGGATTGGCATCGCGCGCAGGCGCGGTTGGGTCGGTCAGCGTTGCCAGAATCAAGGCGTGCTGTGCGAGCGATCGGGTGTTCGCCTAGTAAAAGGGAACCCGAACATGGTTTGCGTAATTCATTGCATCAGCAAGTCATTCGCGTGCACCAGACAGGCTCTGGCGGGCAACTCTATTGTGAACAGATACCGCGCGCTACTTCAAGCGAAAATCAGCGTCAGACGCTTTCCTTTTGCGATGAACAAAAGGGAAGCGCCCGCAGAGCGGGGCTTCGTGGAAATGACCGCGCTACGCTGCGGCCAATTCCTTAACGTTTTGCGTTACAGCATCGTTTGGTTTCGCCGACCGCATTGCGCTATCCATGAGCGCCTTCGCAATCGCTTCGGGATCGGACGTTGCGAGTGTCGCCAGACAATCCAGTAATCGCGGACTGTCGGTATGGGTTACCGTCATCCACATCTTTAATTTGTCAGCATCGGTGTTGGCGTCTGACATGCCAGCAGCGCGCGTGCGAAGAACCGGCAAGATGCGCGGCTCAACTTTAACTTCGAGCGCGCCGACTAAAGCGGCTCGGATGGCGTCGTCGTCGACCATGTGGCGACGTTCAACATCCACCACATACCGCACTCGCACTTTTTTTCCCGTCACGTCAACTGATGTCAGCTGCTCCATGTCTGGAACATTACTATAGTTGAACTCAGCGAATTGCTGTGCCGGCGAAGGCATGAAAGTGAACTCGGAAGATTTCGCATCGACCGCCCATTCAATCCACCCCTTCTGACCCACCTCACCGTAGTGAAGGCAAGGAAGGGAGCCGCTGTAAGCTGCGCGACGTCCGTTGACCTCCCAATCTTGGTGCAAGTGGATGTGATTCAGCGTGAACGCTGAGCATCCCGCAGAGAACAGAGACCCCGAGGTGAACTCGTGGTCAGCGCCGTGCATCGGCACGCCGTGTTCGGTGCGTGAGTTGTGAACGGTGCCGTGTGACATACCGATAGTCGGAATGCCAGCACCAGAAAATCGCGCATTAGAAGCGGCGAAGCCTTGAAGCACTTGCGCTACGGCGTTGCCAAGATCAGCGCCTTCTGTCGATCCTGTGGATGCCACGAGAATCGCCTTGTTGACTGTCGGCAAACAGGTGACTACGGCCTTTGGCACTCCGTTCGAAGCGACCAGGGACTCAAATTCGTCCATCGCAAAACAGAACGCCTGTGAAGGCACCCAGTGACCCGAGCTCGTCAGAGCTACTTGACAAATCCGATCAGCCACAAACACCTTGTCGCTGAGCATTCCAAAGAGTGAAAGCATACCGGGGGGTTCGTGCGAAAACGTGCCTTGCAGCATGATGATCGGCTTTGCACCCGACATCTGTTTAACGCGTCGTGCGAGCGCAAGAAACGCTGGCGTGTGCGCATCGAGCCGGTGGTCAGTGCTGTCACCACCAATCACGATGGCGTCAATGCTTGGGCTTGTAGCGCTCGCAACAAAAGCCTCCATGCAACGTTCAACCTCTTCCAAGGTAGCGTTGCTGTAATGCAAATCCCCAGTGTGAGCAATTCGTATCGTCATCTACAACTACGCCGGGTTTCCCCGGCGTATCCTTGAAGTTATTCGGCGAGCGCTAACAAGCGTTCGTTAATACCGTCGAGAGTGAAATCCCAAAACGGTGGCTCTGGATCATCGACGATCCAGCTATCGAGCGTGACGCTGCGTTTTGCGATCAGGTCGACAAGCGCTGCGCGTGGTTTTGCGATGTCGGCAAGCAGCGTGATGGCAGATTCACATCCGTCCACACGACTGCCCCAGCCCGCGCCAAATTGCAAATTCGCATAGGCTTTGAAGCGATTCAGATCAGACATTGCCGCACTCTTTGCAAGTTCGGAAACTTTGAGTTGCAACGAGCGACCCGTTTTTACGGTATCCGTTGGAGGGACAAGTACACCTTGGAGCGCAGCTTGCGACAAGTCTTGTGCGGGCTGAGATTTTGGGAGATTCAAGGCGGACTGCGGAGATTGTTCATCCGTAGTTTCGGCTGTCGCTTCAGTTGCGATGGCGACGGGTGTACCACCCAGTGCCAGTACAGCTGCATTGGCAGATGTTGTCGCATCGAAGTTTTGCATCCGGAGCTTGGGGATGTTCACCATCGTGACCAGCTTGGTGATGAACTGTTTGACCCGTTTGGGCTTCCCGGCATCGTCGACCGTCGGAAAATTTTCGTCCAGTTCCTTCGTCAAAAAGAAAATCGGGCGTTCAAAGCGCGTCAAATTACCGTTTGTAGTGGCCCTAAGATCGTCGAGCGTTTTTTCGGTTTGCGAGCCAAAGGTCGCACTTCCAATAGGAAGCACCAACGGCGCGCCAACGTCGATGCCGTCAACGTAGAAGAAGAGCTTGCCTTTGAGTTGACACGCCTTTGACTGAAACTCAGGACAGGATCCTGGCTCACATTTGCGACGGGTGACAGGAACCCGCCCACCGGGTTGCCGCACTGCGCTGCCGTTGGCTTGTTTAAGCGGTGCACGAAATTGGCGGCAGGCAATGTCGCCCTTCACAATTCCATGCTGGGGTTCGTCCTGAGTTGCCTCCTCGCTCCAATAGTTCAGTCCTGAACTGTCGAAGGACTTGTAGCCATAGTCAAGATTTTCCTCGACCGTGTCGCCGTACAGATGTATCGGCAAGCTCTTGACGACGCGAACAGCAACGCCTTCAATGACCTCGTCTTCGCCATATTTGGCCAAAATCATCTGAGCTAGTTGCTTCACAACAAAATCCCCCTCCCGCACGGAGAAGAACGAGGCGTTTGAGGGTGTTGTGAGTGTTTGGTTGGTCGCTTTGAGAATGCTCGCAGAGATCGCCTTAAAGCTATCTCCGTTGCGTAGGCCTTGTTGGTAAAGCTTTACGGCCTCTGGGTTTTCGCGTCCCTTCGCGGTCAGGCGACGGATTCCGGGCCGGATAGTACCGGCAACTTGTGACGGCTGATTACCACCAAATTTTGGTGGTACGAGCTGTGACATGCGCATTGCTGTCCTTTCAGGGTTTGGCTCGTTTCAGAACTGCCCTCTATCGAAGGCAGGCCTTTTGTGGTGCTCTTTGAACGCCACAAAAAAAAGAACCCACCGTGAGGCGGGTTCGAGTGACGTTGTCTCAGGAGGACGTGAGACAACGACCGGGGGAAACCTTGAGAGATCACCACGTTGGGGATGATCTTCTCTTGGGGCAGGCAGAGCCGTCAGCTTCCGCAGTGGAAACTTACCAACCACTCGAATAATCGAATGATTGCCCGATGTTTAGCGCCGAAACGTTCCTGTTATCTCAAGCCTCACGCTTGATACCCAGTAATAATTTCTTCGCACATCAGGACGGGTGCCGCCAGCCATTTCTCCATTAACGCAGGATCACGGGGCGCAGACCTTCGGTTAGCGCGTTTAATAGGCTGAATTTCTCGCATCAACTAACCTGCTATCAGGAGTTAGTGGCGTCGATCACTTGGACCGATGCGAAAGCCTTACTAGAAGGACTTAATTCGCGTTTACTTTGAAGAAGCAAAGCTACTTGTGTGGAAGTAACTTTATCTCGGCGGCGGCCGCTTCATAAGCTGAAAACGAAGCCCCTTGCTCCTGTTTTCGCAATCGTCATTGCGGAGCTCTGCCGTAATTTTGGCGGTATGCAAACCGTGAACCCCTCTCCCCTCTTCGCACCCGAAACCACGGGACTTCTCCAAAATCAAGCCGCTGCGACTGGCCCTGTGTTGCGAGAGTTTCAAGCCGAGTCGGCGATCAATATGCGCTATTCGACCGAGGTTGGAAATTGGCGTGGAAAGCGGCGAGCAACACATACGATGCAGATTCACTCGCGGCGCATCTTGCGTTTTTTGAAACGCGACTATCACATCACCAATCTCGCGCTGGCGTTTCTTAGTCGGGCGGGATCTGAGTATCTGGACCGCAAACAAAAGACTAGCGCAGCTTTTGTGTTGTGCGAAACGTTTATTGCAGAGCTCGCCGGAAACACAGCCAAAGTTGTCGCCGAGCGATCATTGGCTGCGGTAGGCATTGAACGAGCAGACGTAAATTTCGCAGTGTTATCGCCCAACTCGGTTCGATTGGCTCGGCTGCTACAGGAGGCCGATTACATCCTTGAACGTCTCATGCTTCTAGAACTTGAAAATCTGATCCCGCATACAGACCGGGTGATGATTTCTAATCAAATGGCTCATGCGTTTGCCGCAATCAAAGACGCGGCGCTCTGTAACGTAGAAAAACACGTGCACGAGGATGACCAAACGGCTTGATTCGGCGGCAAAATTTTTGGCAGATTACTCACTACGTTTTACGCGCAAGTCCTCCTTGAAAAGACGCAATTCCATCCTTCGTATCTGAGGTTGCATCCGAGGCATTGCAATCTAACCTGAAGCTCATTCAGGAGGACGTATGCTCAGTCACGAAGAACGTGATCAGATAGCCGCAGCTTACAAAGCACTGCCCGAAATTATTCCCAACTTCAGATCTCGCCCGCAGCAGCGCGGCCTGGTGGCCTTCATTGCCCATGCTTTAGTCGACGGCGCCTTGGCGATGGGTGAGGCACCCACCGCCGTCGGAAAATCAATCGGCTATCTGCTCCCTGCATCAGTGCTGGCTATTATGAGGAAAAAAAAGGCGATCATTTCCACCGCCACGGTCATGCTGCAAGAGCAAATCATGGATCGCGATGCGGCAGCCGTGAAGTTCGTTGTTGAACAGGTGTTAGGTCGACCGCCAAAGATTGCCCTGCTTCGTGGCCGTGGCCGTTTCGCCTGCAACATCAAACTCGAACAGGAGTCTCGAAGTGCCGACCTCTTCTCCGAAAACAACACCCACCAGCAGAGCTTAGTGCTCCATAAGGCTTTGACGTCAGGCGAGTGGAAGGGTGACATTGATAGCGCCCCGATTGACGTACAGCCTATGGTGTGGCGAGCGCTTGCCAATGATCGTCACAGTTGCCGTGCAAAGGCGTGCTCGCAGTACAAAGCGTGCCCCTATTACCTCGCTCAGGCGGAAGTGAAGGATGCCGACGTCATAGTGACCAATCACGACAAATTGCTCACTACGCTGGCCAACGATAGCTCTGGCGATACGCTGCCTGAGCTTGCAGACGCGTGGTTTATTTTTGATGAAGCGCACCACTTACCTGCGAAAGCACTCACCGCATTTGCTCAGCGATTTGAATGCACACTGCCATGGTTGCATCAACTCGTTGCCGTCGCGAAAGGGCTGGACGCGGGACGTACTGTACCGATCTCGAAAGACATTGCCACGTTGACACGACGACTCAAGGAGATCAACGACGACATCGAAGCCGACGCTAAAGGAAAAACCTGCTACCGCGTCTTGATTGAGCCCAGTGCGCTAATAGCGCGCCATCATGTGACCACAGAGACATTGCTCGAACGGATGCTCGAAAATATCGCGGCGATTTGCAAGCGCGATGCCAAAAAGCGCTTATCGCGGCAAGACGAAATGGACGTGATCCGCTTGAACGGCTTCGCCGGACGGTTGCGAGAATTTCAGGAATCGTTTTCCGCGTTCTTTGATGCCGACGCGAACGTCGCCCGGTGGCTCGAGAAAACCGGCTCGACATGGGCCGGATGCGTATCCCCGTTCGAGGCCGGGAAAATACTCCACCAGCACTTGTGGGGTGATGTCGGCAGCGCGGTGATGGTGTCGGCGACACTCACGCCGTGCGGCGAGTTCAACCCGATGCTAGTCAGCATGGGCCTTTACGGCAACGACCGCGTCCGCACTCTGCAGCTCGATTCGCCGCTCGACTTTTCTCGCGCCTGTCTACGAATTCCCGATCTTGAACACTCTCCGGAGCATGTGGTTGGGCATACACGCGATGTGATCAATTTTCTGGCATCGTTGGAATACGACGAAGGGGGGACACTCGCGCTCTTTTCGTCGAAAAAACAAATGACGGACGTGTTCGAGGGACTACCCCCGGCGCTGCGACTCACAATACTGATGCAGGGACAGGCGTCAATGGCGGAGTTGCTCCGGAAGCACCGCGCCAAGGTCCGCAATGCCATGCCCTCGATCCTGTTTGGCATGTACGGCATGTCGGAGGGCCTGGACTTGCCCGGCAACCAGTGCGTGCGAGTGGTGATCGCAAAGATTCCGTTTCCGAGCCCAGACTCGCCTGTGATGTCCGCGGCCGCCGACAATCTTGAATCGAAGGGCTTGCACCCTTTTCCCCTGTTGCTGTTGCCCGAGGCATCGATTCGGCTCAAGCAAAGTGTCGGGCGACTGATCCGTACCGAGGATGATTACGGCGAGGTCATCCTGCTCGATTCACGGGCACGCACAAAATCTTACGCCAAACAATTGCTGGCCGGACTGCCAATGAAGACGCGATACAACTAGCTCAAACATCGCCCTAATTCGAACTTCTAAGCAAGTTATCCACGACTATTGTGGAGAAAAATAGCAAATTCAAGGGACGCGACCGCCACCTTTCCGCCATAGGCCAGCGCCTTTTATGAAGAATCGCTGGTTCATAGCGGTTTTTTTCGCCGTAATAGCCTGTTTTTTGGTGTTTTTACGACAGCATTTCCACGGTATGCCATACCGTGACTTTATTTTGCCGCTAAGCATCCAGACGTCGCAAATAGGTGTGGGCAACAATTGAAGTGATTGTGCTGACCATTCCGTCGGAAGGCAGCGTGATCCTCGACGCCGACGCACGATAGAGGCAATAATTGCTGCGCGCTTCATCGGGGCGGATGCAGAAACCACCCCACGGTATGCCCTACCGTTTTTATAGCCCCAAAAAAACCCGTTTTTTTCGCCTATTACCGCGAAAAACATTGTTATTTCTATGTCGTTTGCGTTGCGGTTGCATTGACGATCATCGTGCTTAAGATCAGCCCATGAATGCAAATCTCAGCACATTGGCTCAACGCTCACAGGCCTTGCGGCCTACCACCTACCATTTGATTGGGGGGCTCGGGCTCGTTTATGTCATGATCCTGTTGCTCACGCCATTGTTGACTGCGGGCGATGGCGGGGTTCTTGCCGTTGCATGGAAGTCCCTACGCGACGGATCATCCCTAGCGGTGCAACTCGCCTTCGTTGGGGCGGCCTTTGCCGCGTTATTTTTCGGTTCGGCGATTGCTAGCGCAATAGTGGCTTTAGTGGGGCTAGCGCTATTCGTGGTGGCCTGGTCGCCCGAAACGCTACGCTGGGGAATTCGCGCCGCTGCGATCCTACCGTTCTGTGCCTTTTTCTTCTTTCGCGCAGAGAACTATGCGCCACGCGTTGCAATCCTAGTCGCCGTCGCCTCGATACTTGCGCTCTTCCTGGCGTTGGCCGACGAACGAGTCCAATTCCCCGGCATACCCGTAGCGGTTCTGCGTGGCATGTGGTGGGTCTGGATATCGTTTGTTGGTGTCAGTGTGGTGAATTTACTGCTCGCGTGGTGGAGGGATGCGAACCCTCCGAAAGACAAGGTGCTAGTGACCGCCGGGGGATCACAAGCTGCAGGCCCGACGCCGCTGTCGGCAGACGACGCGCCGGCAACGCCACTGAGCCATGCCGAGCGCTTAGAAAGGGGGGCCGCACTGCGAAAAAAAAATCAACCTGTTTACCAATATCGAGCGGACACACCAAGTCACGATCTCTTTGCGGTCGTGGGAATGTCAGAGGTGAAAGACCGACTTCTTGAAGCTGGTCGCGAAGCGCTCAAGACGGGTGCTGCTCAATCTAATGGCATCCTGCTATATGGGCCGCCAGGCAACGGCAAAACATACCTAGCTGAGGCTTTGGCAGGCTCGCTAGGCGTTCCCATCATCCGTTACGATTTTGGCAAAGCGGCCAGCAAATACGTCAATGAGACCACCGAGAATGCGATACAGGTCTTTACTGATGCGGTCGCGCAGGCACCTTGCATCCTGTTTATCGATGAGGTAGAGGCGATCCTGAGCGAACGCTCGCAGTCGGGGCTAGGTGCGGGGGAGTACCCGAAGACCGTGAGCGCTCTATTGACTCAGCTCGTTGACGTCAGGAAGCGAGACGTGATTGTGGTTGCCGCAACCAATCACATCGACCTGATGGATTCCGCAGCTGCCCGCGAGGGCCGCTTCGATACCAAGATTGAGATTCCGCATCCCGACGCGCCCGCGCGAAAGCATCTTATTGGCAAGTCGTTTACTGATGCAGTATCTGGGACGGTCACACTGCCGCCCGACGTGATCGAATCCCTGGCCCTTCACTGGGATGGCTTTTCAGTGAGTCGCATCTGTGCGGTTGTAGGTTTGGTGGGACGGCGGATCAACTCGCTCAAATCAACGTCGCAGCCGTCGGTAGACGAGTTTCAGAAGGCCTTGCGCGAAGTGCAAGGCTCGCATGGCGACATTGTGCTCGGCAACATCGTCGGCCTTGACCAGCTCCACTTCGATGGTGTGGTGGGCTACAAGTTGTCTGAACTGGCAGAAAGTATGCGCAACACTTTTGAATTTGAGAGGCTCGGCGGTCGATTGATCGGCGGCGCGTTGTTCTACGGCCCACCAGGAACAGGCAAAACTATCGCCGCGAGCGCGCTTGCTAAAAGCACGGGTTGGGCGATGATTTCGACGAATGGAACCGACTTGGCGCGCGAGCCAGAAAAAATAAAGCACGTGATCAGTCGCGCTGTTGGACTGAAGCCGTGTATCGTATTTATTGATGAGGCTGATGCTCTGATTTCAGATCGGTCACAGAACTGGAATTCGATGGCAACGAACGCCTTTTTGTCGCAAACTGGAGATGATCGCGCGTCGTTACGTGATGTGTTATTTATCGCCGCAACCAACCATCCGGAGGGTGCTGATTCTGCGATGGTCCGTGGCGGGCGTTTCGGTGAACACATTGAATTCACCTTGCCTGAGGAAGCGACGATACTCGCCTACCTACGGGCAGAGGCCTCGAAATCTCCGGTGGTGTGTGCAGATAAGGTGCTTACGCAGTGCAGTTCGTCGTTAGTCGGTCTGCCGTTGTCGGATGTCAGAGGTTTCCTAAAGCGGGCGTGCAATCGGGCGGCGAGTCGAGCAATGAAGCAGGGCAACGCGGACACGATCATAAGGAAGGCGATATTAAAGCTCGAGGATTTTTCGCTTTAGCTATCTCAGTGTGGTGCGCGTTTATTTTCCGATTTTTTTTCTTCTTATATATATGTATTTATATATAAAGGCATCTTCGTGCGCTCCGATACAGCGTATCGTTAATTTTGATCGGTTGGTAATGAAAATGGAGCCCGGATACGTTAGTTTTTAAGGCATGAGAATTCAAATCGTTTTTCAGCGGTAGTTGGCCAGTTGTGTTCAATCTTCTCTCGGATAGTAGAGCTTCCCATATCCATCCCGGAGTTTTTGAATGAAACGTAATTTTATGAATCGCGCACGCAAGGCACAACTCGGTTTTGTCGCGCTAATCGACCTGTTGATCGCTGTCGGCATCATCTTTGTGCTGGGCGCAGCCCTGCTTGCAGTCGCAGCAATGGTCTCCGGCGGCGCCGATTCGCTAAAGACTGAACAGGAGGTTACGGGCTTGCGCGTCGGAACCGTGACTGCATTTTCTACGCAGTCAAGCTATGGCACTGCTGACATTACGACCTATCTCGCAACTTCCAACGACGTACCCGATACGCTCAAGCGGAACGGGACTGGTCCGATCACGCTGACCAACAAATGGAACGGCGCGGTCTCGGTAACCGGGGCCGCCTCCAGTTTCAACATCAGTTATGCAGCCATGCCCAAAGCCATGTGCAACAAAATCCTCCCGCGACTGAAAGCCACGGACTGAAACTCTGTAACCGTCGGCTCGACCGCAATCAGTTTACCGGTATCGCCCAACGCGGCTGACGCGGCGTGTGGAGCGACCAACACGCTTGTGTTTAACGCCATCTAAACGGAAGAAAATCATGTGGGCGATGTTTGTGCTCGCCATTGCGGCGTCGGCGATTGGGCTAACCCAGCTCACGCGTTCCGCCGATCAGCCTCGCCCACCTGGTCTGCGCTCCGACGCGATCGCGGTCAACATGATCGCGTTTGATCGAGAGGCCGCAAAATTCGCGATAGCGAATAAGCCTTATACCGGCACATTAGATGCCTCAAATCTCCCGCTGCCCGACTGGTATCGCCCCATCGGCGGATGGCGCACTGATGTTGTCGCCGGGGTCTACATGGTGACCTACCCGACCGCACTGTCGAGACCCGCACCGGATATGGTCGCCGCATTATTGCGCCACAGAGAAGGGCAAATGCTTATTGGGATTAACGGCGGCCCCACGCACTCATCAGGCAACCGCGATCTAATCGGTCAGTGCCTTGCGGTCGCAACTGCCACCCGCGGCTGCGAAGATTCAGTTGCGTTGGCGCAATTGATGCAGAACATCCCCCTACATACCCCCATCATCGTCAGAAAATTGACTCCTTGAGGCACAAAATGCATCTACGTCATCACCATCCTCGCTCGCCTGAATCGGGCTTTGCTCTCATCGAGCTTGCGATAGCGATTGCCGTGTTGGCAGCCATGGCCGCGATAATTCTCCCGCAAATCGCCGCGCGCCGCGGCGACGTGCGTGAACAGGTGGCCGCTCAGCAAACCCGAGCGTTTAGCGACGCCTCTTCACAGTACGTCAAAGAAAACTTTGACGCGCTCTATGCCGCTTCGGCCACCGGCCCTTTTGCCGTCAACGCGTCCACCGTGCGAACGGCGGGCATGCTCCGGTCAGATTTTTCGACAGTCAATGCGTTCGGCCAGACGCACTGTCTTATCGTGCGTCGTTCACCGTCCGCGACCGCGACTATTAAGCTGCTAGAGTCAATGTCCATCACAGAGGGCGGGCAGACGATTCGTAGCGAACGGGTACCGTTCGTCGCGGCCATGATTGGCGCCTCAGGCGGTGCGTTCGAAAACGTCGGGGGCAGTTTATTGATTCGTGGCGCATACGGGGGATTCCAAGTCAATGCATCAAGCTACAACACTGTCACCTGTACGGGGACGGCCGGCAAAGCAGGAAACATTGCGTCGGCGCTCTTTTTCGACAACCGTAATTTGATCGCCGATTACCTGTATCGCTACGATGTGCCCGGCCACCCCGAGGCCAATCAGATGTTCACCAATTTGACGATGACAAATTACAACATCAACGACGCCAACCGAGTCAATGCGACGACGTTCGTTGACAAAAATAATCCTGCATTTCAAGTGACCCCCTCGGGATCGAGCAACCTTAACGTGCTCACGGCCAACCAAATGTATGCCTCGAATTACTATGACAAAGATAACCCTTCGTTCTATGTCAACCCCAACGGGACGTCCAACATCTACGATACTTTCGTCACCAATCGCAGCACAACCGTACGCCTGTCAAGTTTGTTGCCCAATTATGTAGATAAGGGCAGCGTGGTTATTTTTGCCGATCAGTATCTCGCAAAGCCCACCTGCCCGGACTCAGGAACACCAAGCATACGCGTGATGCCCGCAGTGTTTCAGCCCGATACATCACTGCTTTCAAATGTGTATGCGATTGATGCAGGCCCAGCATGGCAGGTGAAGATGACCTCCAGTGGCGGGGTCACGATGGCGCCAGGCGCTCAGGTTGTAGCCTCATATGGGTGTCGATACCTTTGATCAAAGGATGAGGCAGAAAAAAATCGCTCATTGCGATTTTTTTTGGTTCGTTTTTTTGCGTGATTGGCGAAAAAATTAGTTGTAACCGTCCGATTCGAAAGACCCGTCCGCAAGAAAAGTTTGCACGTTCAGCTTGGCCTCGCCAATAAACTGACTGCGCTTCGAGCCGGCGCTGCTGAAACCAATATGCAGCCGTTGTCGAGCGCGCGTCATGGCCACGTAGAACAGCCGTCGCTCTTCGTCGCAATTGCTGTCCTTGCCGGGACACACACCATCCTCCGCGCGGATGATCGTGACACGATCCCACTCGAGACCTTTGCTCTTGTGCATCGTGGTCAACACGACCTTGCGTTGGCCGTCATCTTTCGTGTCAGACTTCGCCATCCGACGCACGGCTTCAAGTCGCGTTTTTAGATCGCCGTTGAGCGCCGAAAAAACCTTGTGGATAAGCCCTAAGTTTTCTGCCGAACTGCCGAGGAACCCCGAAGGATTGTGCTCCTCCATCCAGCTGCGTACCCCCTCAAGCAATAGGTTGATTCGCTTCTCGCCGTGTTCGTTGTTCTTTTGCAAACCGAGCATCGTGTAGACGAAGGTCTTCCAACGCTTCTCCGAGTCGGCGTCCAGCTCCATATTTTCGAAATCGCTTTTGTTTCCGACGATCAACTGATTGGCGAACTTCGCGTGAATCTCCTTTAAATCTTGTGGCTGCATCCCAGACCAAGCCAACGCGGCGTCCACGCCTTTGGTGTTACCCGTTGAGACGACATCAACGAGATCAAGGTAAATGTGAGTCTCGATGGCCGAAAAGAGCGATGCCGATTTGGTGATGGTGCAGGGTATCTCTGCGGCCTTCAATACGGCCTCAATCGCGCGCAGGGAACGGTTGGTGCGGCTGATGACTGCGGCGCTGTAGGTACCCGTCACGAAGTCGCTGTGGGCCTCCATGACCGCGTCGGCCTCAGCACCCACGCCGGGGTATCCATGACAAGTTACGACACCGCCTGGTCCCTTTGCGGCCACCAAGGTTTTTGGCACTCGGTCAACGTTGTAAACAATCAGTCTTCCTGCGGCGTCAAGTATTTCAGCGTGGCAGCGATAGTTCTTACCCAGCACGATGCGATGCGCATCATGATCGTTAGCGAACTTCATCATGCCTTCGTAGCCAAGCGCGAAGCGCCAGCCAAAAATAGCCTGATCGTCGTCTCCGACGATCGTAATTTTTGTTCCGGCAGCAGAGTGGCACTTGGCGAACCGGTATTGCAGGGCATCGGTGTCCTGAAACTCGTCAATCAACATCGATGCAACAGGCAACGGGGCAATCACACCGCTTTCTAGACCTGTCACCGTGTCTATGACCAAGTCGCTGAAATCGATCTTGCCGTTGCGCTTCAAGATATCGATGTAGGCCGCCGCCAATGCCCTTTTATCCCGATCAGCGACCTCGGGAAGCGCGCGCGCGTGTTCAATCATGCCGAGCGCACTCATCGCATCGATATCCGCAACACCAAGAAAATCGATGGCGCGTTGCGCGTAGTGAAGTTGTTCCGCTTCCGAAATGATGTTTTTCAGATTGACATCGCGCACCTTGCTCAGCATGCGAAAGCAGAGACTGTGAAAGGTGCCCGCAAGCAACCGCTTGGAAGCGGCGATGTCGTCGCCCAACAAGTCAAGAGTGCGCTTTTTAAGCTCAAGCGCCCCGTCTTTGGTGAACGTCAGTATGCCGACGTGCTTAGTCGGCCAACTCTTAAGCAGCAAAGCCGCCTTGACCGACAGCATTTTTGTTTTTCCAGAGCCCGGGCACGCGGTGACTTGGCAATGCCCAAACTCGGTCGCAGCAGCTTTTTGTTCTTCGTTGAGTCCGGCGAGTGCCGTCTCAAGCGATTCGGACATTCGCTATGCGGCGGCGGCGACCGGCGAAACAGGCGTCGCACTAGGAGTCGCGCCGAACACTTCGTTATGGTTTTTGCGAATGGCGTAGACGGTGCGACGTGCCAAGTCCGCAATGCGGTTCACCTTCGACTTGACGGTGAGGAATTCTTCATCAATCTCAGCATAGCTACGTGAACCCGACCAATGGAGATTTTCCAGCTCACACATCGCTGAATCAATCACTTTGAAACAATGGAGGAGCTGGTTGGCCTGTGGTGAACGGGCGGTAACGGATCCGTCAAAAGCCGGAATGTAGGTGAGGGTTGTAAACCCCACGTCCACGTCGCTAGTGGCGGCCTTCTTCTCTTCGGTGAACAGACCCAGCGCGACGGTGTAGGTCTCGTTCGCGATGCTACGAAGCTCGCGAGTCATTTTCTCGAGCAATTCGAGAACTGATCTCGCTTCCATACTGCCTAAATTGTCTTCGCCGTGGCGATTAATGGTGTAGAGCGCAACGTCGCACATCGGATAGGCACGCTTGAACAGATTAGCCAATTGTGAATGCTTGATGGTCATATCCACTTTGACGTGGGCAACACCGATTGCCTCACGCAGCAACAAACGCTCGCCCTCGGCAAGCCGACGCTGCGCAACCTTTGCACCCTGTTGGGGTGTGAGGCGTTTTTTTACCTTAGGGCGGCCGTTGTCATCAGCCTTCACATCTTTAAGCTCTAGCTGCTCGGCGCCCTGTTCAATGACGGCAACCGCGTCGTCGATTTCCTGAGTCACGGCGCCAATAGCGGTCAGCACTTCAGGAGTATGGGCGGGGTGGATGGACTGATCGTTCGCGGCATCCGATGACCCCGGCACGGCAACGGGTTGATCGTCCGATAAAGCCATCGCGTCGACGGCTTCGGCCGCAGCAGCTTCGTGCGCAATTTCGCCGTCAATCTGACCAAAAGGATCTTTCTTTGCAGCAGTTGCAGCGGTGGACTTTGCCATGGATTGTTTCTCGGTTGAATTAACAGAGGACATCCTATTTGCAGAACTATAGTGAGGCGCATGTAAAAGCTCAGCAACATCGCAATTTAATTTCATACCTCGAATACTGACTTTTTAGGACAGGTATTCAGGTTGATCTGCGGCAATCCACTGCTAGTCTGTAACGAATTTATTTTTTCGGAAATTCCAGTGCAACGAAGCAGCGAACAACACCCTGACTACATTGTCAAGGAACACCCTTTGGGCGGCATACGATGGGAGATCAGGCTGTCCACCGATCAAACACGAGGGAAAGGCATAGCCACGTCCGGCATAGCAAGTCATCGATCACTCGCAGAACACGAAGCACGCCTATCGCTATTTAAGTTGAGCACGAGAAATGGTGGTTCAGGCTATGGCCGCTAAGACGTTTTGGTTTTTGTTTGTGTCATTGGCTTTCTCCACGTTGTCGAGCGCGGCTTGCAATACCCACGGCGTCTTTGATCGATCAGCTAAAAAATACGGGCTTGATCCAGTGCTCCTTTATTCCATCGCGCTGGTAGAGTCGCAAGCCAATCCCAGCGCCATTGCCACCAACAAAAATAAATCCATCGATCACGGCGCAATGCAAATCAATTCCGTGCATCTTCCGGCGCTGGCTCGCTTTGGCATTCACCGCGGCGATCTGTTCAATCCGTGCGTCAACGTGGATGTCGGCGCGTGGATACTGCGTCAGTGTTTTGATCGTTGGGGCGTCACGTGGGACGGCGTCGGTTGCTACAACAGCAGCAATCAGCCTCATCGGCGGATTTATGCCGAGAAGGTGGAGCGGAAGTACGCTCGCTTGAAAAAGCATGCGGCGCTCTTGACGCACCGAGCGGCTAAACCCGTCGCGGCGAACTCTAGCGTCGGCGGTTCATCCGCGCGCTCAAGTGGTTTCATATGCGCCAATGAAGCCGGCTGCTGGGTTGATGTTAGCCGTCGAATTGCCGCAGCCCACACGTCACCTCTTTCTTTGGGCGTCGATTGACGACTGTAGTGGGCGACGTTAACGAGAAAAACTGGGAGGCGCAATTGCCGCCTCAAGATGCGTCGCACGGATGTAGAAGTCTGTTTGTTCTGCCGACCGGCTACTCCGATTATCGGCATGTGCGCGACTCGTTTCAAGCGTCTGACGCGCCGACTCTCTACCGATTCCACGTGACCGGGGACGCCACAGAGGTTGAGCAAACCGAGTTGTTCAGATCGAACACTGCAAAAAACAAATTAGTCATCGTCCCGGTCACGAGCGGTGACGGAACCCCTGCTCAGATCAGACTTTACGGCGGTATTTACGCCCTTGGAAGCGCGCGCAATCAAGCGAGTTTTCTGGGGCACGCAAAGATGCTTTCGACTCGCGACGGGCTCATGTGCATGAACCCAATCATTGTCGAGCGTGAGTTAGTAGGAAAAGTCGTCCCGACGTATCGCAAGCTCGACAAGCAGGATTCGTCGGCCCAGTGGCGTGAAGTGCTGAATGCGTTGGCATCCCCCGGGATCATGGATCGGGTCGAAGCCCAAGTTGGCGCACAAATCGGACTTTCCTTCGACGAGTTGCTGGCGCGAACCGGGTTTCGATTTGGTGCTGGCGCTTTTTTTCGGGCGCTGCACAACCCTATCTCGCCAGAACAAGGAGCAGACGCACTGTCGTGGTCCAAGTCCATAGGGGCGAATGCGCTCTTGTACGCAAGCCTTAGTGCATCACGTAGCGAGGGCAGCGCTTCGGCGGCGTTCAGCATGGTTGGCATGGACGCCCTGCATGAGCGGGTGACAGTGCGACTGACGTCTGATCAGCTGGCCGCCATCAGCGAGATCACGGCTTTCATTTCAACAGTCGGTATACGTAGGATGCTGTTGTCGGGCGACGTCGGCACCGGGAAAACGCTGTCTTATTTACTTCCAGCGATAGCGGCTGCGCAGGCGGGACATCGAGTCGCGATATTGCTGCCGAACAGCCTGTTGGTCGCCTCAGTCATCGATCAGATTACCCATCTCAAATCGGGTGTCGCGGCGCGATCTTTTACCGCAGACAACAAGGCGCGTAGGGTGGAGACGACCACAGACGGTTGCCTCCACATCGGGACAACAGCGTTGATTTCGGGCGGCCAAACCTATGATCTCGTGGTGGTCGACGAGATGCAAAAGTTTTCTGTTGGCCAGCGTCAAGCATTACTGCGGCCCCGGGGGAAGTTGATCGAGTCAACGGCAACCTGCGTGCCGCGAAGTCAGGCATTGATTAGTTTCGCAGGCACGCCTGTGAGTCGCTTGAAGGAGCGACCATTTATTCGACAAGTCACCACCCAGATGCTCTGCGGGTCGGACGGGCGAAGCGAGTTGTCACGCAGGATTCACGAGACTGTATCCACCGGAAAGCAGGCCGCAGTGGTGTATTCGCTGCGCTCTAAAAAGGGGGAACGAAGAAGCGCAGAACAAGCGCACGCCGAACTAGAAAAGCGCTTCCCAGGCCGTGTCGGATTGCTTCATGGCGCAATGAGCGAGGCCGATAAGCAGTCCGTGATTGAACGCATGACGGACAACGATCTGTCTCTCCTTGTCTGCACAACAGTGCTCGAGCTTGGTATTACCCTGCCGTCTCTAAGCTTGTTGGCGGTGGTCAACCCGGAGCGCTTCGGCCTGACCACCCTGCACCAACTTCGCGGACGGGTTGGGAGGCACGGCGGCGAAGGTCGCTTTGTCCTGTATCACGAAGAACATCCCGAAGGCGATGCGGCGCTTCGGTCTGACGTTCTGTGTCGAGTGGACGACGGCTTTGTCGTGGCCGAGGAGGACTTGCGCCTGCGAGGCATGGGCGACTTGCTGCGAGGGGGGGAGCAAGCGGGCAAGTCACGCCTCCTGTTCGAAAATTTATCAATCACTGTTGAGGACGTTTTGGAAGCGGCGTCCACCCAGCCAAAAAACACGACTACTCCAGAGTGCGAGGTTGCAATTTTTGCAACTTCGGGCATTCTGGATTGATGCGACCCACCTTACTCCGCTCCCAACTTAAACATCGCGCTACGCTGCTGCCTGCTGCGCCGTTAATGGAGCGATTGGCGCAATCCCGCGCGCGGGAGGTCGATGAGCCACTGTGCCCCTCTTTGACGAGCGTGCTCCACTGGAGTGGGCTGCTGGGCATTCGAGAGGCAGCGACGCGCATTGCTGAGGCAATCAGCTCGCGGCAACGTATTGCCATTGTTGGTGACTACGACGCTGATGGCGCGACAGCCACCGGCGTCCTGATGCGCGGTCTACGCGCGTTCGGCGCGGACTGCCACTCAGTTGTGCCGAGCCGATTCAGCGAGGGCTATGGGTTGTCTCCGCCGGTTGTCGCCCATGTAGCCAAATTGCAAGCGAAATTGATCGTTACGGTCGATAACGGCATCAGCGCGTACAGCGGAATCGTAGCAGCGAAATCGGTCGGGATTGATGTGGTGGTGACGGATCATCACCTGCCCGGCACCATCGTTCCGGAGTGCTGTGCCATCGTCAACCCCAATCAAGCGGATTGCAGCTTTGGCTCAAAAAATTTGGCAGGATGCGGTGTCGCCTTTTATCTGCTGGGTGCCCTCCGATCATTGTTGATCAGTATCAATATTGAAAAGGCCGCAGCGTATGACTTGCGATCACTGTTGCCGCTCGTGGCCATCGGCACAGTCGCTGATATGGTGCAGCTCGACGCAAACAACAGGGCACTTGTCAATGCGGGCTTAAAGCGAATTCGGTCGGGTCAGGTATCGCCTGGTATCGACGCGCTGATTCAGGTCGCCGGTGTCAATCGCGAAGTTTTGACCGCGTCTGATATTGGTTTCAAGATAGGCCCGCGGATCAACGCTGCGGGGCGCATGGCAGATATGTCAGTAGGCATTGATTGCTTAACCACCGACGACCCAATGAACGGGCAGTACCTTGCCCTCCAGCTTGATGAAACCAACCTGCACAGGCGCACCACGCAAGGGGTCGACTTGGACGCGGCGCTTCGCGAGTGTGGCGACGTTGAGCAACACGCGTCGGTATGCGTGCTGTCAAAGACATTCCATGAAGGTGTCGTAGGCGTCGTGGCCGGCCGACTGCGCGAGAAGTTTGGTAAGCCTACCGTGGTGTTCAAGGAGCTTGATAACGGAACCATAAAGGGCTCGGGCCGAAGCGTGCCTGGCTTTCATTTGCGAGACGCCATCGAGCGGATATCAACAGCGCGTCCCGGCATGTTCATCGCTTTTGGTGGGCATGCCGCTGCCGCTGGGATGACGTTGAGTCCAGGTTCATTCCATGATTTCCGAACGTTGTTCGAGATCGATGTACTCGCAGCCGTAGAGCGCGATCCAGAGCTTCTCACCGAATCGATCTCCCATGACGGATCGCTTCCCGTTGCCGATGCGACGTTGGAAAGCGCCGATGCCATTGCCGTGATGCCCTGGGGGCAAGGCTACGCAGAGCCGATTTTTTTAGACACGTTTACCGTCGTCTCGTCGAGGGTTTTGAAAGATGTTCATCTTGGGCTCGCCTTGACGCGAGGCGGTCAGCAGTTTCGCGCAATCTGGTTTAACGCTGATATGGCAGACGCTTACGAGGCGGGCGACACGATAGAACTGCTTTACCGGCTCAACAAGAACTCGTGGAACGGCGTCGACAACCTGCAACTGATGGTGGTTGCGCGCGTGAAAGATGAATCCGGAGCCTAGCACCCGCTTAAAAGTGTCTCGTATTACAGCGAATGTCTTGCGCTTTGCATCGTCTCTTATTTTCCAAAGCGAAGCTGCTGCTTCAAAAATCAACACATAAACAAGGTAGGGTAAATCAATGGTTGCTGTAAATCTTTGGGGACAACTTCCGACCAACGATCAGATATTGCAAGGATCGCTCAATCGCGCTAGCCCATCAAACAACTCGCAAAAAGACGCTTCAGTCAAGCCCAGGGCGCCACGTAATGCCAGTTGGATGGTGTGGGCATTCGCGGTATTTTCGGGGTTATGTGTAGTCGCTGCGTTCGTTCAAGTTAACTCGCTCGCTGTGCACAAGTTGATCGCGGGAGTCGATTCCACGATTGCTGAGGTTCAGCCAGTGACCTTATTCAAAGCGGAGTTACGTGCGCTAGAAAACAAGGCAATTGCGGCCATCCCGGTCGTGGCTGTCGCAAGTCAGTTGGCACAAGCCCCTCCAACGCCCGACGTGGCCGCAGTGCGGGCACTTGTTAAATCAAGCCCACCCTCCGCGCTGCGGGACGCCCGTTCGGTCGCTCCAACGGCCGGGAAAGCCGCTACGTCACCCCCATTCGCTGCGGGACCGCCGCCAGCAGCGATACCAGCACAACGGGATCTCTTGCCTCCGCCTAGCGGCATCGCTGCGGATAGCGCTTTGTCAGTGAAAGGGGGCGGCAGCGGATTAAAAGTCACGCGCATTGACCCGCTCTCAGTCGACAGTAAAGCGGCCGCAGCAATCAGCCCCCTCGTCCCTAACTAAATCGGAGTCATCCATGTCAATTTTCTCATTCCTGCGCCAGCGTCTCATAAGTTGCCTGTCGGATGAAGTACGGCCCACTGACACGCCGTCCCCGACCGGGGCTCTCGCCGTGTCAGCGGCAGCCAACGCGCCCGCTCCGCTTGAGAGTCTATCGAGGACAGCCGGGCCAGTGGCGCCGTCCAGTAGCACCGGCGGCTTCGGCTTTGTCAGATCATTGATCAACGAGGGCGTGGAGTTGCACGGCAATCTGCGAGTCAAGGATGGCATCAAGGTCGAAGGTTTTGTCAATGGAAATGTTGAGGTCGCATCAGGCGTGCTCTGGATTGACAGCGGCGGCGCAGTGACCGGAGACATAGTCGCCGATACCGCCTTCATTAACGGACGAGTGGATGGAACGGTTCGATGCCGACAAATTTTGGTCGGCCCTTCAGGTCGAATCAACGGTCGGGTCGAGTATGTGGACATGCATTGGAATCAAGGTGCGGTTATTCGCGGTGAGCTCGCGCAGATTGAAGCGGCCCCCGCTGAACATGTGTCGACGCCAACGCCACACACGAAATCGATGCGGAGCGTTGAACCTGTACGGGCTGCTGTCGTGCGCGAAGTTCCGCGTGAATCCGCTCAAGAAAATATCGTTTCCATTGCGTCGGTGAAAGCTTGACGGTCACGGAAATCGTGTCACTCTGAACTACAGCATACCGCCGTTCATCAAGGAAAATCATGTCAAAAAAGATCGTTGTAGCTTGCTCGGTAATTGCCTTTTCTGCTGTCGCGTATGCCGTCAGCCAGACGCTGTTGGCAAGCGGCATTGGTGTCGCTACGGCGCCAATCGCGACCGCGACCCCTGACGTCGATCCAGGTGTGGCCAGCGCAGCACTGAAAATGGATGCGACGCTTTCTAGCGTCCAACTTGCCTTCAAGTCCGGAAGCGCCTTGCTCGATGACAGCGCTCGCGCCGAATTGGATCGCATCGCATCGGCTGCGCGTGAAGCAGATGCCCACGAAATCCACGGCAAGGAGCCGCGCCAGGGCAATTTCGAACGCGCCCGTTCATTGGCTTTCAATCGAGCCTTCGCCGCACGAATGTACCTATCCGAACAGGGCGTTGATCCGAAGCGTGGACGCATCAAGTTTCATACGCTGGGCGCTGACCTGACACCAGGCGTCGAGGTCATCAATCCTGATGCGAGCAAGACCCTGGTGAGTGGCGTCGCAAGCGGTGAGACTGAATCGAGACTAACAGCCAACGTCTCCGACGGCTATGTCGCCGATTTAATGCCAAGCCTTCTGCGGGGTTACTTGCCCTTGGGAACGCTCCGCTATCGGGTGGTTTGACCGGCGAGGTTCGATGCGCTGATCTACCCAGCGTCCGCATCACCTTACAGGCTGCAAGGGGTGTTTCTAAATAAGCGCGACATGTGCCGAATGCGAACATCCCTGCTCGCTTCGACGCCTCCATCGGAAACCGAACACACGTGCTTATGAAATTCGATCAGGCAAAGCAAGAAAATCCAGCGGCAGATTCGATAAACGCTTTGAACCGATTTTATTCAGATGCGGTAGCTCGGCGCATAGTCGCAGCAAGAGATCGTTCGGTTACAAAACGCTTTGTGATTGAAATGGTGGGGCGGCGCGTACACAAATTAGTCGATAGCACGCTAGATCGCGGCCTTGAGGCTATCTTTAAATTCGTCGGGACTTACGTTGCGTTCTGCGCAACTGTTGGCATCATCCTCTTACTGTACTACGCATTACACGATGACGCTTTACGATCAACGCTCTATTTGGGTCTGGCATGCTTCCTCCCATTTCTGCTGGTTTTCTTCCTTGTCTACTGTGCCATCAAGTACGAAGCTGCGGTTTGTTCAGAAGTGGCTCACTTTGTCAAGACAACAAACCCCGAGAATTAAGCGAAACGATGG
>ENA-OFCX01000251-OFCX01000251.1-metagenomes-genome-assembly--contig:-NODE-251-length-30953-cov-4.439737_pt1 | contig 30953 bp, 23 predicted proteins | sample MGYA00153384_OFCX01 | MGnify analysis MGYA00153384
TGAACCAGAACTGTGCGTTCGGCATGTCCTGCGTCGCCAGCGTCCCGTCGATGCTCGACGCGGTGCCACCAGTGACGCGGTTCACGATATGCGCGATGCTTGCGCCGTCGTTTGCAGCGCGGGTCCAGAGCGCGAGGTCGCCGGTCACCAGCGAGAAGCTGGTGAAGCTGTGGAACAAATTATTGCCGACGCGCGTCCCGCCATCGATGACAGTCGTGGTTCCGACCGGCGTCGCGGTGGTACCGGTCGTTGCGGCCGCCGCCGTGCACGACGTCACATCAGGCGCGTTCGCCTGCTCGTCGCCGTCAGGCGATTGACTTCGTGCGGCGCTGGATGACGATCGGTGCGACGCCCAGCGCAGAGACCCTGGCGTTGAAGGCAGCTACATCACGCGTCAGCAGTTGCTCGAGCCGCTGCAGAAGCGGCGCCCACTGTCCGACCAGCTCGCCCGTGCGAGCGACGGCACCGCCGGTCGGCGGTCCTTCCGGTCCCCCGTGGATGTAGCCATTGGTTCCCGTGACGTTTCCGTAGGTCTCGGCCAGCTGATTGTCGAGGCGACCGCCGAAGCGGAGCACGTCGTACGTGACCTTGATGCGTGGCTCGGTCATCAGCAATTCGAGCGAATCGAGGGTCGAGCCGAGTGATGCAGCGAGCGGGGCGAGGTCGGTGGCGACGCCGGCTTTGGTCGCCTGGTCGAGGCTCGCCAATGCCTGTGCGCGTACACCACGCATCGTTTCGAGCGATCGGTTCAGCGATTCCAGTGTGTCGCGCAGCTGGCGTGCCGTCTCGAATTGCGAGGTGTAGTCGGCGGCGCTCACGTCGGTCAGGCGCGGGTCGGCGAGCACGCGGAACCGGTGTGACTGCGTGGCGGTGGCCGTGACCAGGCGAACTTCGTACTCGCCGGGTACGACGCGGATGCCTCCGGTGTAGCCCCAGAGCACCTGATCCGGTGCCATCAGCGGTCCCGGCCAGGTGAGGTCCCAGATCACCGCGTGCGCACCGACCTTCACCGGCAGCACCGGCTGTTGACGGCGACGGCTCTCGGTGGTGTCGGTCGTGAGGGTGCGCACCAGCGCTCCGGCGCTGGATCGCACTTCGACAGTGTATGGTGTCTTGATGCTGTCTGCAAAGAGCAGGTGAAATGCCGCGCCGTTCGGCGGTGCATCGAGGGGTGTCTCCCGTCCGCCGGCGCCGCCACCCTGTCCGCGGTCGGCACGAACCACGTCACGCGGCTTGAACAGGTGCATCGGGCTCGTCGGCTTCGCGGCGGCAAGCTGCTGCAGCGGCGTCAGGTCATCCAGGATCCAGAGCGAGCGGCCCTGCGTGCCCACGATCAGGTCGTCGTTCCAGAGCTGCAGGTCGCTGATCGGCACGATCGGCAGGTTGCGCTGGAACGGTTGCCAGCGGGCGCCGTTGTCGATCGAGACGAACAGCCCGAATTCCGTTCCCGCGTAGAGCAGGCCCGCGCGCCTCGGGTCTTCGCGCACCACGCGGACCGGGTAGTTGGCCGGGATGCCGTTCCGGCCATCGGCAATGCGGGTCCAGGTCTTTCCGTAGTCGTCGGTGCGCCAGGCGTAGGGTGCGTAGTCGTCCAGGCGGTAGCGGTGCGCGGCGACGTAGGCGCGCCCGGGCACATGCCGCGACAGGTCGATGCGGTTTACCGTGGCGAACTTCGGCATGCCGGGCGGCGTGACGTCCTGCCACGAACTTCCACCGTCACGCGTGAGGTGCACGCGTCCGTCGTCGCTGCCGGTCCAGAGCACCTTGGCATCGGCGTGGTCTTCGGCGAGGGCGAAGATCGTGTTGAACATTTCCACGCCGGTCTGGTCGCCATTGATCGGGCCACCGGCCATGCCCTGCGTGGACTTGTCGTTCGTGGTCAGATCCGGACTGATCACCGTCCAGTTCAGCCCTCCGTCACGGGTGCGGTGCACCACCTGCGAGGCGTGGTAGACCACGTTCCGGTCATGCGTCGACACGACGATCGGGGCAACCCACTGGAAGCGATACCGGAGCGCGGAGCCCTTCTGGCCAACCTGCTGCTGCGGGTAGGCGATCACGTCGCGGCGCGTGTCGCGCTTCGGCTCGTAGCGGTTGATGGCGCCGCCGTAGCAACCGCCGTAGAGTACGTCGGGGTGGTCCGGATGGAGCGCGACCGGCCCCGTCTCGCAGCCGCCGGCATTCATCCACGCATTCATGGGGTGCAGCGTGTTGGCGTCGAGCCAGGCGGGCACCGAGATGGACGTGTTGTCCTGCTGGGCGGTGTAGACGCGATACGGAAAGCCGTGGTCCACGATCACGTCGTAGAGTTCAGCGGTCGGCAGCAGGTTCATGCTGCTCCACGATTTACCGCCCGTCAGCGAGACGACGGATCCGCCGTCATCGCCGAGCACCATGATCTTCGGATTTGCCGGATTGATCCAGAGGTCGTGAGTGTCGCCATGCGGAATTGATACTGCCTCGAAGGTGCGGCCTCCATCGACTGACTTGTGGAGCTGCACGCTCATCAGCCACACCTGACTTTCGTTCACCGGGTCGGCCACGATCCGGTAGTAGTACCAGGCGCGCTGCCGGATCTTGTTCTCCGCGTTGACACGCGACCAGCTCACGCCGGCGTCGTCTGAACGGTACAGTCCGCCAAGCGGCTCCGCCTCGATCATCGCCCACATCCGATCCGGATTTGCAGGCGAGATCGTGATGCCGACCTTGCCCACGAGCCCGGTCGGCAGGCCGCCGGCGACCTTGGTCCACGTCTCGCCGCCGTCAGCCGAGCGATATACGCCGCCCTCGGCGCCACCCGAAATCATGGTCCATGGTTTCCGCTCTGCTCGCCACATGCCGGCGTAGAGAATGCGCGGGTTGGTCGGGTGCATGACCAACTCGCTGGCGCCGGTCGAGTCGTTGAGGGCGAAGACGTGGTCCCAGGTCTTTCCGCCATTATTCGAGCGGAAGATCCCGCGCTCCGCGTTGCGTCCGAACGGGTGTCCCAATGCGGCCGCGTAGACCAGGTCCGGGTTGGTGGGATGCACGACGATCCGCCCGATCGCACCCGTTTCCCGCAGGCCGACGAAGCTCCAGGTGCGGCCGGCGTCGGTCGACTTCCACATCCCGCGTCCGGTCGACGAGTTGCCGCGCACATCCTGTGAGCCGGTGCCCACGTAGATCACGTTCGGGTCGCTGTCGGCGACATCGATGGAGCCGATCACGCCACCGAAGAACTTGTCGGCGATCGGCTGCCAGCTCTGGCCCGCGTCCTCCGTGCGCCAGACACCGCCGCCGGTGCTGCCCGAGTAGAACAGGAAGGGTGAGCCCTTCACGCCGGCGACCGCCGTGGACCGACCGCCGCGATATGGCCCGATGGACCGGAACCTGAGGGAGCCGAGGCTGGCGGTGTCGAGCGCGGCCGCGGGCGGGGGTGTGGCTGGCGACGGTTGCGGCGCGGGCCGGTTGCGCTGGGCACCGGCCGGCAGTGCCAGCAGCGCAGCGACGGCAGCGATGGAAAGCATCGCGAACGAACGGGACATGTGTGGACGGGATGAGGGCGGCGAACGGCGGGCATTGCGCGACGAGCGTGCGACGAGCGTGCGGAGTGGGCCATGCGCCGTGGCGCAGGCCGGACCAAGCCAGCGCGGCACGTCCCGGTCGGCGCGGCGCTGTCACATCACACCATACGTGAGCCCCCGGCTGCGTGCTGGAGCGATGCCCGCGCCGCCGCGTATGCCAACGACGATCGACCGCGTTCCCACCCTCGATGAGCAGTCGGCGGCGACTTGCCGTCGCGCGACGCGCTAGCCGACGTCGATCAGCAACGTCCCCACCGGGGTGCGCGTGAACTGGTGCGCCATGTACCAGGCGATGCCGAGCGTGAGTGCGGAGAGCGCGAATGCCGTGGCGACGACCACCGGTCCATCCCACACCGGCGCGCCCGGCACGATGCGCGGCAGCACGTCCCACGCGATCAGACCGAGCCAGGCGCCGAACAGTGAGCCGCCCGCGGCCACCAGCGCGGCGCGTCCCAGCACCAGGCGGTGAATGGCTGTGCGACTGGCGCCGACCGCGCGACGAATGCCGAGCTCGCGCTGCTGCGAGTCGAGCCAGAGGCGGAGCATGGCGATCAGGCCACCGGTCGCGATCAGTGCGGTGATGATGCCCATCGCAAGCAGCAGACTGGTGAACCAGCGGAGCGCGCGCAGCTCGGGTGCGAGGTGTGCCGCGACCGAAGTCATTTCGCCGCGCGGTGTACCGAGCGTGCGGACGGCGTCGGTCGCGAGCATGCGATCGATCGTCGCGACCTCGAGCTGCGCGACGGGTTGCTGCAGCACGCTCACGTACACCGCCATCGACGGCTGCACCGCGCTGCCGAACCCGCGCACCGGCGCGTCCTGCACCACACCGACGACCGCGAACCAGCGGGCATCGAGCAGGTCGAGCTGGATGCGCTTGCCCACGGCCTGCCCATCCTCGAACAGCTCGCGCGCCAGCGATTCACTGACTACGGCGACGAGCGGTGCGTCCCATCGGTCGGCATCAGCCAGCGCGCGACCCTGCACGACCTGCAGGCCCGCGACTGCGAACGAGTCGCCACTCACGGCGTGATGCACGACGGTCTCGCTGCGATAGCGCGATGGCATGCCGTTCACGTCGCAGGCGCCGCAGTCCGACATGACGTTCGCGGACGTGCCCATGCCGCGATGTGCGCCGCTCGATGCGAGGCTCACCAGCGCCCCCCGCTGCTCGGCATGCCGCGACGCGAGGAACGCGGCAAACTGCTGCGCGCGCACAAGTCGATCCGGCTCGTCGGCACTGACGTTCAGCACCATCGTGCGTGCCAGTGTCGGGTCGCTGAACGCCCGCTGCTGCGTGACGCTCACGCCGCGCAGTGTCACGCCGCCGGCGAGGACCACCAGCGCGGCCCCAAGTTGCAGCGCGGGAATGATGAGCGTGAGCGGGCGGCGGTCATCGTCGACGAGTCGGGTGGTGCCGAGTGCCCGTACCATCAATAGCGGCGCGACGAGCACCAGAGCCGAGATACCCAGCGTGCCTGCGATGGTGAGGAGGATGTCGGATGGTGCAACGAGTCCCGGCCACGCTGCGCGCATCATCACCACGCCGGCCAGGGCGAGCAGCACGCCGGTGAAGAGGGCGACGGCTGCGAGTGCCGCACTCTCCAGCAGCATCGACCCGAAGATGTCTCGCCGTGATCCGCCGACGGAGCGGGCGACGATCACTTCGCCGCTCCGTGCCGCCGTGCGTGCCAGATGCAGCGCGAGCAGCGTGGCGGCACCGACCGTGAGCGTCAGCAGCACCGCGCCACGCACAATTCCCGTGAGTTTCTCCAGCGCGAGCTGCTGCAGCTGCGGCCAGACGATTGCGCGACCGCCCCAGTCGGCAAGCAGCGCCGCGGTGTCGCCCAGTGCGAGCGTGAGCGCGGGTGCCGCGGCGGTTCCGCCGAGGACGGTGAGTGCGGGCAGCGCGCCGGCCAGCGTGAGTGCCGCCGTGAGCGCGACGAGCGTGCCTGTGCCTGCATGCCACTGCAGCGCGAGCCGCGCGGCGCTCCGTCTTGCGACGGCTGGGCTCATGTGCGCACGCGATGCGGGGGCACGCCGAAACTCGTGCGTGCGCGCATCATCCGAGCGGAGGCTCGACGCGCGCGTTCGACGCGGCCACGTTCTGCAATCGCACCCGGCCCTGTGCCACGAGCCGGTCCTGATCGTCGCGGATCCACGCTTCCCAGAGCTGGTTCGTGCGACCGCGCGAGATTGGCCGCGCGACGGCACGCAACTTTCCGCTGCGCGTGGCGCGGATGAATGACGTGCTGTTCTCGAGGCCGACCGCTTCCTGCCCGTGCGTCCTGACGTGCAGTGTCGCACCGATTGAAGTAATCGTCTCGATCACCCCGCAATGCACGCCGCCGTGGACCAGGCCGAAGGGCTGCATGTGCTGGTCCGAGACCTCGAACTCGCACGCGACCTCGTCGCCGCTGGCGGCGGTGTAGACCAGCTTCATGGCGCCGCTCCAGCCGGTGAGCGTGTTCAACCAGTCCAGCGTGATGTCGGGCATGCGATTCATTCGTCGGGGTCACCAGTGCCTTCGGGGCGTCTGCAGGAACGGTAATCGTCGCGGCGGTCGTGCGTCCTCGAACGGGTGTCCGTTCGTCGTGACAAGGTCAAGCGATCGAGTGCGGGGTCATGCTGACGACACACGAAGGCGGCAGCGGTCGCTGGCTGCAGCGGGGGCACGATCAGCGGTTGATGCGGTAGATCCGGCGCTGCGGATCGAAGCACACGACAGGATCGGCCGATGGCACGCCGATCGCCTTGTCCTTGCACCCGTTCAGTCCCGTCATGGTGCCGCGCAATGCACCGCGATAGCGCGACGTCACCGCCTCGACCTGTTCCGTTGACGTCGTGGGCTCCAGCACGGTGTGGGCGTACAGCCGTTCGCCAGTGAGCGCATCGAAGTACAACCCCCGCTCGCGGAAATCCTTCGTGTCGCCATTGATCGACCAGAACACATACGGCGCAGCGTTGCGCGTGTTCACCTCGAGCACCGCGCTGCTGACGTTCCAGATGCCGAGCGCTTTGGCCTGTTTCCAGACCGTTGCAAAGTCGATCGTGACTGGCGGCAGCGGCATGGGCATGGGACGCGTCTCTGGCCAGTCCTGCGGCTCGGCGGTCGACCATGGGAGCTTCGGGTCGCTGGTGGCCGTCATGAACGCACGCGAGCTGTGCGAGAAAAAACTGTACAGCACTTCGGTCGGGGGTTCGGCACCGGGCATGGCGCGCAGCTCGATGCGATGGAGCACGGCGTCGGTCCGCTCCGATCGCGCCCATGACGTGGCACGCGGCACCAGCGCCAGCACGTTCTGCGCGAGGCCTGTGTCGTCGAAGCTCACATGATCCGGCCTCGTCTGACCGCACGCCGCCAGAGTCACCGCAGCGGCGATCGCGAGCAGCGGAAGACGACCCGGGATGTAGCGGAAGAGGCGGGACACGGGGCAGCGATGAGAGTGAGGGCGGGGACGACGGAAACGACGGTACGTGTCCGCAGGCGGTACGAGCACCAGCACACGTAGGCGCACCCCACGCGTGTGCACGATTCGCTCCCACGAATCGTGCACACGACTCGTTCTCACGACACCCTCCGGACGGTACACCCCGAGCTCGCACAAGACGGTCCGCCGGCCGATGTCGCACGCGGGCGACGATCCGGCATTCCGCGTCCGGCGCGCACCGTTACAGTTGAAGAGTACGCCCACCAACACCCCGGAGTCCGAATGCGCATCACGCACGCGCTGCTTGCCCTCGCCGTCGTCGCCCAGCAGGCGCTCGCCCAGTCGCCCGCGGTGACCGTGATCCGCGCCACACGCCTGATCGTTGGTGACGGCACGCAGATCGAGTCGCCGATGGTGGTGATCACCGGTGAGCGCATCACCGCAGTCGGCCCGGCGTCGCAGGTGCGCGTGCCGTCGGGGGCGAAGGTGATCGACCTCGCGGGCTACACCATCATGCCGGGCTTCTTCGACATGCATACGCACATCACCTCCATCGACAACGACGGTGGCGACATAGCAGTGCTGAAGGAGACGGCGGCGCATGGCGCGATCTACGCGGCGATCAACGCGAAGAAAACGCTCGAGGCAGGGTTCACCACGGTGCGCGAGGCCGGCTCGACCGACTACGTGGACGTCGTGGTCCGGGATGCCGTGAATCGCGGCCTGATCCCCGGTCCGCGTATCCATGCATCCGGCCCGTCGCTGGGCAGCACGGGTGGGCACGCCGACGTGAACGGCTGGAGCCCGAACCTGATGATCCCGGGCACGGGTGCGATCGTCGATGGTCCCGAGGCCATTCGGCTGCAGGTGCGGAAGAACGTGAAGTACGGCGCTGATCAGATCAAGTTCGTGGCCACGGGTGGTATCCTGTCGGTCGGCGACGCGGTGAATGCCCCGCAGTATGGCGACGACGAAATGAAGGCGCTGGTCGATGAGGCAACGCGCCTTGGTCGGAAGGTGATGGCGCATGCCCACGGCGGTGCCGGACTGCTGGCGGCCGTGAACGCCGGCGCATCCTCCATCGAGCATGGCAGCCTCGTGGACGACGCGGCGATAACGGCGATGAAGTCGCGCGGCACGTATCTGGTGCCGACGCTGATCATTCTGGAGGAGATCGTGACCGACGGCGTGCGCAAGGGCGTGCCGGCCAACTCCATCGCGAAGGCCACGGCAATCGCCGTCGAGCGCCGCACCCGCCTGCGCCACGCCTACCAGTCGGGCGTGAAGTTCGCGCTCGGCACCGACGCGACCAGCGACATTCACGGTCGCAACGGCGAGGAGTTCAAGTACATGGTGGACATCCTGGGTGCGACGCCGATGGACGCGATCACGATCGGCACCATGAATGCGGCGACGCTGCTGGGCGTGGCGCAGGACTTCGGCAGCGTGAAGGCGGGGAAGGTGGCCGACATCGTCGCCGTGCAGGGAAATCCGCTGACGGACATCGCGCTGCTGGCACGGGTGTCGTTCGTGATGAAGGGCGGCGTGGTGGTGAAGCAGCAGTAGCTGTTCAGGCGCGTAGCGACACCTGAAGCGCGGCGCGACGCCGGAGCCACGGACTCACGCGATACCGCGGATCTCCGCTCAACGCATGCATGTTGAGCAGCACGCGCTCGACGATGCGAGGCCCGAGCAGGTCGCCCCAGGCCAGCGGTCCGTGCGGATAGCCGAGGCCAAGCGTGACGGCGAGGTCGATGTCGGGCGTCGCGGCGATCCGCTGCTGTGCGATGTCGCAGGCGATGTTGACGATCATCGCGACGACACGCTGCGCCACCAGTCCGGCGCTGTCGGCGATGGTGCTCACGCCGTGCCCGTTGGTGGAAAGCAGCGATTCCATCTGCGCGCGCACATCGGCCGTGGTGACGGGCGACAGCATCAGTGTACTGTGCGCGGCGTTGCTAAACAGCATGTCCAGCGCAACCGAGCGCGTCGCGTCGAGTTGTTCGCGTACGGCGCAGGTGGTGACGTCCTCACCGACGGGTGTCACGATGCAGGTTGCCCCGACTGACGGCGCTGCGCCGGTCTCGATGCGGGCGCCGAGGGACTGCAGCAACGTGCGTGCGGCATCGGCGAGCACCGGCTCGGCGCTGCTCACCCAGACCACCCCCGCCTCGACGCGCGGCGGTGCCGTCACCGGCACTGGAATGCGTCGGCCGTTCTCGTGGCGGTAGAATCCCTCGCCGCTCTTGGCGCCGAGCAGGCCCGCGGCACGGCGCTGCACGAGAATCGGTGACGGTCGGAAGCGTGGCTCATCCCAGAACTGGCGGTACACCGACTCCATCACCGGCACCGAGACGTCCAGTCCGACCAGGTCGAACAGGTCGAACGGGCCGAGGCGAAATCCCGCCTGCGCGCGCAGGATGGTGTCGATGACATGCGGCTCGGCAACGCTTTCGCCCACGATGCGCAGCGCCTCGGTGCCGTATCCGCGGCCCGCGTGGTTGACGAGAAAGCCCGGCGTGTCGCGCACGCGAACGGCGGTGTGGCCGACTCGCTGCGCGAGCGCGAGCATCGCAACGCCCACGCTGGCGTGTGTGCGCAGCCCGTCGATCACCTCGACGAGCCGCATCGCCGGCACCGGATTGAAGAAGTGCAGCCCGATGATGCGCTGCGGCGTGGTGCAGGCCGCGGCGATGGCCGTGACCGAGAGTGACGAGGTGTTCGTCGCCAGCACGCACGTCTCGTTCACGATCTCCTCCAGCGCGCCGAACAGCGCCTGCTTGGCCGCCAGCTCCTCCACGATCGCCTCGATCACGACGGTGGCGTGCCGGAGGTCGCTGAGTGCCGTGGCGACCTGCACGCGTGACATCGCATCACCCGCAGCCGCGCTCGAGAGGCGGCCCATCGAGACGGCGCCCTGCAGCTCGTGATGCATGTCCACTGCGGCCTGTGCGGCCACGCCCTCGCGTGCGTCGTGCAGCAGCACGTCCACACCGCCCTGCGCGAGTACGCGTGCGATGCCGCGGCCCATCACGCCGGCGCCGACGATGGCGACCAGCATCGGCAACGCGCGCACATCGGCAGTCGTGTCGCGTATCAGACCGGACGTCATGCCCCGTCAGTCCGGAATCACGGCTGTGACCTCGATCTCCACCAGCGCCTCGTGCTCCATCAGCGCCGTCACTTCCACCGCGGACATCGCTGCGTGGTAGCTGCCGATCACCTCGCGGAATGCGACGCCGATTTCTGCCGCCGAATCCAGGTACGCCTGTCGATCCAGCACGTACCAGGTCATGCGCACGATGTGCTCCGGCTTTGCACCCGCCATGCGCAGCACCTCCACGATGTTCTCCAGCGCCTTGCGCGCCTGGCCCGCCATCGTGTGTGTCGTGAAGCGCTGGTCGGTGTCCCAGCCGACCATGCCGGCCACGAACACCATCTCGCCGCGCACGGCGACGCCATTGGCATAGCCGCGCGGCCGTGGCCAGCCCGGTGGCTGCAAAATGCGCATCAAGACGCTCCCGTCACGCGGTGACGAGCAGTGAAACGGTGAATGCTGCCGGGCGCCCGCGGCGCATGGCAATGGCCGGTCATGCGGGATCGCGCAGACGGAAACGCTGCAGCTTGCCGGTCTCGGTGCGTGGCAGCTGCGCGCGCACCTCGAGCGCACGCGGATACTTGTACGGCGCGATGGTCTGCTTCACGAAGTCCTGCAGTTCGCGGAGCAGCGCGGCGCTCGCGACATGTCCGTCGCGCAGCACGACGAACGCCTTCACGATCTGCCCGCGATCGACATCGGGCACGCCGATCACGCCGCATTCGGCCACCGCCGCGTGCCGCAGCAACGCGTCCTCCACCTCGGGCGCCGCGATGTTGTAGCCAGCGGAGACGATCATGTCGTCGGTGCGCGATTGATAAAAAAAGTACCCGTCGGCGTCCATGAAGTAGGCATCGCCGGTGAGGTTCCATCCGTCGTGCACATACGCGCGCTGCCGGTCATCGGCGAGATACCGGCAGCCGGTCGGGCCCTTCACCGCCAGTCGCCCCACCTCGCCAATGGCAGCAGGCCTGCCCGCCGCGTCCAACACGCAGGCGACATATCCGGGCACGGCCAGTCCCGTGGCGCCGGGCCGCGCATGCGCCTCGTCAGCCGAGATGAAGATGTGCAGCATCTCGGTCGCCCCGATGCCGTCGATCAGCTCGATTCCCGTTGCGTCACGCCAGAGCGTGCGGGTGGACGCGGGCAGCACCTCGCCTGCCGAGACGCACTGGCGCAGGCTCGTCGTGCGCAGCGCATCGCCATGGGCAGCCATCGCGCGATATGTGGTCGGCGCAGTGAACAGTGTCGTTGCGCCATGCTCGATGATCGCGTCGAGCAGGTTCTGCGATGATGGCTTCTCCAGCAGCACCGCGCAGGCGCCGACCTGCATCGGGAAGAGTACCAGCCCACCGAGTCCGAAGGTGAAGGCCAGCGGCGGGCTGCCGATGAAGACGTCGTCAGGACGTGGCCGCAGTACATGCACGGGCCAGCAGGCACAGATGGCCATCAGGTCGCGATGGAAGTGCATCGTGCCTTTCGGCTGACCCGTCGTACCGGAGGTGAACGCAATGATGCAGGTGTCGTCGGCGGCCGTGTCCACATTCGTGAACGTGCAATCGGCAGACAGCATCGCAAGATCCAGCGACCCGTCGCGCATGGTGTTGAAGTGCCGCAGCGTGAGCGCGCGCGCCGATTGCGCCAGTGCGAGATCGAGCTCGCCCGCCAGGGTGATGTCGCAGAGCGCATGCGTCACCTCGGCCTTCTCGATCACCGTCTTCAGTTCGACGGCGCGCAGCATCGGCATCGTCGCGACTGCAATGCCACCGGCCTTGATCACGCCGAACCAGGATGCGACCATCATCGGGTTGTTCGGTGCACGCAGCAGTACGCGGTTGCCCGGCACGAGTCCCATGTCGTGCACCAGCACGTTCGCGACACGATTCGCCTGGCGTTGCAACTCTGCGTATGTCCACGTGACACCGGTCGCGCGCAGGCAGGTGCGCTCGCCGCGACCGTCGGTGATGTGCCGATCCAGCAGCGCGGTGGCACAGTTCAACTGCGCAGGGAAGTGCAGCGATGGCAGCGTGCAGATGAACTCGGGCTGCAGCTGCACCGGCGGCAGGTTGTCACGCGCGAACGTGTCCACATGTGCGCTGGGCATCTACCGGTGCTCCGCATGCATGCGCAGCAGGTCGCGCGCAATGATCAACTGCTGCACTTCGCTCGCGCCTTCGTAGATGCGCAGCGACCGGATTTCGCGGTAGAGCTGCTCGACGGGGTTGCCGCTCGTGACCCCAAGCCCGCCAAGCAGCTGCACGGCGGCATCGATGACCTGCTGTGCCCCTTCGGTCGCGACGTACTTCGCCATTGCCGCCTCGCGCGTCACGTTCTGCCCGCAGTCACGCATCCATGCGGCGCGATAGGTGTGCAGGGCTGCGCTGTCGATGGTGATCGCCATCTGCGCCAGGCTCGCCTGCGTGAGCTGCAGGTCGCTGAGCACGCCTCCGAACATGCGCCGACTCGTGGCACGGTGCAGCGCCACGTCCAGCGCACGCCGTGCGAAGCCCAGTGCGGCCGCCGCGACCGACGTGCGAAACACGTCCAGCGTGCGCATCGCAACCTTGAATCCCTCGCCTGCACCACCAAGCCGCGCGCTGCGTGGCACACGACAGTCCACGAACTGCAGGCGCGCCAGCGGATGCGGCGCGATGACATGCAAGCGCTCGGCGATCACGAGTCCCGGCGTGTCTGCGTCCACGATGAAGGCGGAGATGCCGCGTGAGCCCGGGGCCTCGCCGGTGCGCGCAAAGACGACGTAGAAATCAGCGATGCCGCCGTTGCTGATCCAGGTTTTCTCGCCATGCAGCACCACCGAATCTCCGTCGACACGCGCGGCGCATGACAGCGCGGCGACGTCGGATCCGGCGTCAGGCTCGGAGAGCGCAAAGGCCGCGATCGCGTCGCCCGCGGCAACGCGCGGCAGGTACGCCGCCCGCTGCTCCGGGGTGCCGTGCAGGCTGATGGCGCCGGAGCCCAATCCCTGCATCGCAAATGCGAAGTCGGCCAGGCCATCATGCCGCGCAAGCGTCTCGCGGATCAGGCAGAGCGTACGCGTGTCGATCAGGTCCGACGCGCCACCATGTGCCACACCGCTCACCGCATGACGCAGCCACCCCGCGGCGCCCAGCTGCCGCACGAGCGCACGACACGAGGCGTCAACGTCCTCGTGCGACGTGCGCACGAGGTGCTCGCTGCACCACGCCTCGAGCACCGCCGCGAGTGCGCGGTGGTGCGGCTCCAGGAAGGGCCAGTCCAGGTAGCGTGTGTCGCTCACGCGATCATCCCGCGTTCATGCGGCGTGCGAGTGCGGTGCCAGCTGTGCATGTGGTGCATCAGTTGCCCTCGAAGACCGGTACCTGCTTCGCGGCGAATGCACGAGCGGCGCGACCGAAATCTTCCGTCAGCATGCACAGCGCCTGCACCTGCGCTTCAGCCTCGATGGCGTCATCGAGGCTCATCGCCCACTCCTGGTGCAGCATGGCCTTGGTCAGCCCGTGCGCGAACGTCGGACCGTGGGCGATCTCGGTCGCCAGTGCAATCGCCTCGTCCAGCACGGTCTCCGGCGTGCAGAGGCGATTCAGGAAGCCCCATTGCATCGCCTCGTCGCCAGACATGGCGCGGCCGGTGTACAGCAGCTCGCTCGCGCGGCCCTGCCCGATGATCCGCGGCAGCATCGCACAGGCGCCCATGTCGCAGCCGGCCAGTCCGACACGGTTAAACAGGAATGCCGTCCTGCTGCGTGACGTGCCGAATCGCAGGTCCGACGCCATGGCGAGGATCGCACCCGCGCCCGCACACACGCCGTCGATGCTCGCAACGATCGGCTGCGGACAGTGGCGCATGGCCTTCACCAGCGCACCAGTCATGCGGGTGAAGCGCAGCAGTTCCGGCGCCGGCAGCCCGATCAGTGGCGCGATGATCTCGCGCACATCACCGCCGGAGCTGAAGTTGCCACCGGCGCCGTGCAGCACGATCGCCTTCACGTCGTCAGCGTGGCGCAGCTGCTCGAACAGGTCACGCAATTCGGCGTACGAGGCAAAGGTGAGCGGATTCTTTCGTTCCGGTCGATGCAGCGTGATGACAGCGACGCGTCCACGCAGCTCCCATTGAAAAGTTTGCGCGGCATATCCGGCGAGCGGGCGCAAGGTGCCCGCCTGCAGCGCGGGATCCACTGGCATCGTCGTCATGTTGGTGCTCCCGACCGGCGACCGAGGCGCGTGGTCGTTCGTGATGGTGACCCGGGTGCCGCCGTGGCGCGCACCGCAGCATTTGCATCCTGGTGTGCAAGCTGCGCGCGCAGCTTGCCGAGCAGATCGTACATCTGGCGCATCTCGGCGGGCGCCATGCCTGCGAACATCGCAACCACCCATGCTTCATGCGTCGCCGCGAGCGTGTCGAACAACCGTCGGCCTTTTCGCGTGAGCGACACGCGCGACAAACGACGATCGTGCGGTTCTGGCGCTCGCGTGACGAGTTTCTCCTTCTCCAGTTCGTCGGCCAGGCCCGTGACGTTGCCGCCCGTCACCATCAGGTAGCGCGAAAGCACGCTCATGGTCAGCCCCTCGGGATGCCGATGCAGCTGTGCCATGAAGTCGAAGCGAGCGAGCGTGATGGCGCTCTCCACGCGCAATCGCTTGCGGACGGTGGTCTCCACCTGCGTGGTGCACGACAGCAGCCGAAGCCAGAGCTTGAGTGCCTGATGGTCGTTGGAGACCACGCGTCCCTCGAGGCCCAGCGTGTCATGGTCGATCGGTGGTGCTGCCGTCGTGCGATGTGATGCGTTCACATGACCTCCCCACCCGCGACGGAGATGCACTGTCCCGTGACCGACTGCGCCCCGCTCGAGCAGAGCCATCGGACGGCAGCTGCCACGTCGTCCGGCTGCACCAGCCTGCCCTGCGGATTGGTTTTCACCAGCTCCGCACGAGCCGCCGCTTCGGTGCGGCCGGTCTGCGTGACGATGGTCTCGAGACTCTGCAGCAGCATCTCCGTCTCGGTGAAGCCGGGACAGACGGCGTTCACGGTGACGTTCGTGCACGCCAGCTCCAGCGCCAGCGATCGCGTCAGGCCCACCACGCCATGCTTGGCGGCGCTGTACGCCGTGACGTACGCATAGCCGCGCTGCCCCGCCGTGCTCGCGATGTTGATGATGCGACCGGCCGGCGCCTGCAGCAGGTCCGGCAGCGCGAGCTGCGCGCAGAGGAAGCTGCCGGTGAGGTTCACGGCCAGCATCCGCTGCCACAGTTCAGCGGTCGTCCTGTGAAACGGCGCGCTTTCCGCCTGCCCCGCATTGTTCACGAGAATCGCGATGGGCCCCCGCTGCGCACGCGCCGACGCGAACGCCTCCGCCAGCATCATGTCGTCGGTCACGTCGCCTGTCACCACGCCGACACAGGCATTGCCGAGCGTTGCGGCGACGGCGTCGAGCGGCTCGCGACGGCGGCCCAGCAGCGTGAGCGTTGCACCGTCGGTAGCGAGCGCGCGCGCGATGGCGGCTCCAATGCCCTGGCCCGCGCCGGTGATCAGCGCGTGCTGGCCGGCGAGTGGCGCGCGCGTCGTCGTCATGCCGGCTCCGGCGGTGCTGCAGCCGATGACTGCGCAGCTTTCTCGCGTGCGAACAGCGACTCCATCTGCAGCTTCCCTGACCGGTATTGCACGGGCCAGTTGAGCCGGGTGAAGCCGATCTTGGCCGCCTCGGTCAACGTCCATGCCGGATTTGCCAGGTGCGGACGTGCCACGGCGCAGAGATCGGCACGACCAGCGGCAATGATGCTGTTCACATGGTCGGCTTCCGTTATCGCGCCGACGGCGATCGTCGCGATGCCCGCCTCGTTGCGCACGCGATCGGAGAATGGCGTCTGGTACATGCGACCGTACACCGGCTTCTCCTGCTTGCTCACCTGGCCCGACGAGCAGTCGATCATGTCGGCGCCTGCATCCCTGAGCGCGCGCGCGATCTGCACCGCGTCATCCGGCGTGACGCCACCGGGCACCCAGTCGTGCGCCGAGATGCGCACCGACATCGGCAGGTGATGGGGCCACGCAGCGCGCATGGCGCCGAAGACCTCCAACGGATAGCGCAGCCGGTTTTCGATCGTGCCGCCGTAGTCGTCGTCGCGCTGGTTGGTGAGCGGCGAGATGAACGACGACAGCAGGTATCCATGCGCGCAGTGCAGCTCCAGCCAGTCCGCGCCCGCTTCAGCGGCCCACTGCGTGCTCTGCACGAACTGCGCGGTGACCGCGTCCATGTCGGTGCGCGTCATTGCACGTGACACCTGACCCACGCCTGCGAGATACTGCTGCGGCGACGCGGACAGCAGCGGCCAGTTGCCGTCGGGCAGCGGCTGGTCGATGCCGTCCCACATGCGCTGCGTGGAGCCTTTCGCGCCGGCGTGGCCGATCTGGATGCCGAACTTCGCGTCGCTGTTCGCATGGATCCAGCTGGCGATGCGTGCCCAGGCGTCCCGCTGGACGGCCGTGTAGAGGCCCGGGCACCCCGGCGTGATGCGGCCGTCGGCACTGACGCAGGTCATCTCCGCCATCACCAGCGCTGCACCGCCCAGTGCTCGCGCACCGAGATGCACCAGATGGTAGTCGCCCGGCACGCCATCGACGGCGGAATACTGCGCCATCGGTGAGACCACGACGCGGTTCTTGAGCGTCACACTGCGCACGGTGTACGGCGTGAACATCGGCGGCGGTGGCGCCATGTCCGGCGCGAGGACCATGCCCGACTGCTCGGCGAACCATCGCTCGAACTGCTCCAGCCACCTCTGGTCGCGCAGCCGCAGGTTCTCATGGCTGATGCGCTGCGAGCGGGTGAGCAGCGAGTACATGAACTGCTCCGGCGGCAGCGAATCGGCGTACCGTTCACCCACGTTCTCGAACCACTCCATCGCGTTCCACGCAGCGTTCTGCAGGCGCAGCACGTCCACCGCGCGCAGCGCCTGGTAGTCGGCCAGCACCACCGGAATGGTCGCGCGCGTGGCGCCGTGCTTCGCGAACTGGTTGGCCAGCTCGATCGCATCCTCGATGGCCAGCTTGGTGCCGGATCCGATCGCGAAGTGTGCCGTGTGCACCGCGTCGCCCATCAGCACCACATGACTGCGGCCGTTGCAGTACGACCACTCCTCGCACCGCACGCGCTGGAAGTTGAGCCACGCGGACCCGCGCAGATGCCGCGCGTTGGTCATCAGCGCGTGGCCGCCCAATGTGCGCGCGAACAGCTTCTCGCAGAATGCCACCGACGCATCGGCGTCGGCGCCGTCCAGCCCATGCGCCTGCCAGACATGCTCCGGCGTCTCGACGATGAACGTGCTCGTCTCGTCGTCGAACTTGTAGATGTGCGCCTGGAACCAGCCGTGTTCGGTCTTCTCGAACGTGAAGGTGAACGCATCCCAGAGCCGCTTCGTCCCGAGCCAGATGAAGCGGTTGGGCCGCGTGACGATGTCCGGCTTGAAGATGGATGCGTACTTCGTGCGGATTCTCGAACTGATGCCGTCCGACGCGATGATCAGGTCCGCGTCGGGAAAGTCCGCGTCAGAGTCCACGTCCTGCTCGAAGCAGAGCCGCACACCAACATCCTCGCAACGGCGTTGCAGGATGTTCAGCAGGTGCTTGCGTCCGATGCCGATGAAGCCATGCCCGCCGCTGCGGATCGTGCGTCCCTTGAAATCGAGCTCGATGTCGTCCCAGTGCACGAACGATTCCTCGATCGTGCGTGCCGACTCGGCGTCGCAGCGGCGCATGTTCTCCAGCGTCTGGTCCGAGAAGACCACGCCCCACCCGAACGTGTCGTACGGCTTGTTCCGCTCGACGACCGTGATGTCGTGTGTCGCATTCTGCTTCTTGAGCAGCAATGCCGCGTAGAGCCCAGCCGGCCCGCCACCCACGCACACGATCTTCATGCCAGCCTCCGTGGGTTCGAGACGTGACAGTGGGGCCCGGTACTTTAGAAGTCAAGCGTCAACCGGCTCCGCGCCGTGCCGCCTGCCGCCCGTGCCCGCTCACCGCATGAGCATCGATCGGCGCCCAGATGCTCACGTGAATTCGCACACCATTCCCCACAATCATGACTCTGCCGACGCCACCGATGCTGTCTCCCGCACCGCACGACAGACAGCGGAGACGTGTGTACACGCTGGACGCGATGTTCTGGTCTCCACGGCTGGACGATACCAGACCGTATTGCGAGATACTCGCCCTGCACGACTGGGCGGAGTACTGCGAAATGCTCTTCACCGACGGCCTGCGCACGCCCTATCAGGACCAGATCAGACGCAGTCGCCGCACGCCGCGCCTCCTCGTGGAGTCGTTGGCCTATCCTGGGTATGCTCTCGCCCACCTGCGCACCGATTACCTCCAGGTCTCGCCTGACCGGACTCGGATGTGGGTCGCGCTGCACGAGGTCGCGCATCTCCTCGTTCCGCACTGCATCACTGCGCCACACTACTGGCGCTGGATGCGCGTCTACATGCAAATGGTAGAACGCCACGCGGGACGCGATCTTGCCCGGATTTTTCATGCCTGTGCAATCGGTCATTCGATCCGATTTCAGCCAAAGCACATGGCCATGGTCTGATTGCGATGTCGCGAATTCCGTGAACCGGATCGACGTCGTTCAGACAGCCACGGATCATGGTCTATCCGGAACGCTGTGCCTTGCCATCACACCGCCCGCACCACCTCGCGCACCGTCCCCGCCAGCCAGCTCGGCCCTGCATCACTGATCACCAGATCGATCTCGCGCAGGTCCGCCACCGCGTACGGCGCGACCATGTCATGCTTGGTCGCATCGGCGAGCACTGCACACGCCGCCGCCGACTCGATCATCGCGCGCTTCACCTGCGCGTCACCCGCCAATGACGACGTGAGCCCCGCGCGTTGATGCAGCGCACAGGCGCCCAGAAATGCCCAGTCCGCTCGATGTGCGCGGATCGTCGCCTGCGCCTGATCGCCAAAGAATTCGCGCGTCTCGTGACTCCACGTGCCACCCGCAAGCACGAGCTGGACGGTGGGGTCGTTCGCGAACAGTGCCGCCACATCGAACGCGGGGGTGATGATCGTCAGCGGCCGCGGGGCATCGGGCGCGGCGAGGATCTGCGCCAGCGCGAGCGCCGTGCTTCCACCATCGATGAACAGCGCCTGGTGCGCATGCACCCGCTCGGCTGCCGCCCGCGCGATGGCGCGCTTCGATGTCGCGCGCACGTCGACTCGCTGCGCCATGGGAAGCGCGGTGGTGTAGAGCGCGACGGCGCCGCCATGCGTCTTCTGCACCAGTCCACGCGACGCCAGCAGCCGCAGGTCGCGGCGGATGGTATCCTCGGACAGCCCATACTCGGCGGCCAGCGCCGAAACTTCGACGCGACCTTGCTCGCGCAGAGTCGCTGCAATGCGGGCCTGACGTTCCTGGGCGAATCGCGGGCTGTCGTCAGACTGAGCCGTGCCTGGTGTCTTGGGATGTGCCATGCGCGAAAGTTACACGATCTTGATCTCGCACACTTGCACGAACGTGCAGATTCGTGCAGTTTCGTGCACTCGCGTTCCTCGCCACCTTCAGCGACCGACGGTCGTCATGTCCGCCGTTCTTCCGCAATCCAGCCGCGCGCCCAGGTCCGAGCTGTCGAGGGCCCGCTGGGCGACTCGCGCACAGTTCCTGAACCTTGGTTTCGTGGTCGGCGTCTGGGGCGTGCACGTGCCCACCGTGAAGGCGCACTATGCGCTCGACGAGCGGATGCTTGCGCTCGTGCTGCTCTCCACGAGCATCGGCTCACTGCTCACGCTGTTCATTGCCGGACGACTGGTCGGCACGCTGGGCGCACGCATGACGTCGGTCCTGGCGGGTACCGGGTTTTGCCTGGCACTGGGCCTCTCGCTGGTGATGCCGGGGGTCTGGACGCTGCTGCCGGTCATGCTGTTGTTCGGCGCGAGCGAGAGCGTGTTCGATGTCGCGATCAACGCCGAGGGGACCACGCTGGAGGCGCTGAGCAACCGCGGGGTGATGAGCGGCTTTCATGGCATGTTCAGCCTGGGTGCGATGATCGGCGCCGCATCGGCCGCGACAATGCTTCGCGCAGCGATCACGCCATCGGTGCAGCTCGCCTGCGTCGGCACGTTTGTCGTGGGCAGCATCGCCTTCTCGTCGCGCGGGATGCTGGCCGCGCAGCCTGTGCGTGACGTGGCGCAGGCGCATTTCACCTGGCCCAAGGGGACGCTGCTGCTCATCGGCATGCTGATCTGCTTCGGCATGCTGGCGGAGGGCGTCATGTACAACTGGAGCGTGCTGTACGTGAACCAGGAGTTGCGCGCACCACAGGAGCGTGCGGCGCTCGCCTATGTGGCGTTTGCCGGCGCGACGGCCCTGATGCGATTTGCCGGTGACTCGGTGCGCGCACGTGTCTCCGAGCGCATCATGCTGCTGGCCGGTCCCGCGCTGGCAGCGGCCGCGATGCTGCTGGTGCTGCTGGTGGCGCGGCCGTGGGCGGCCATCGCCGGCTTTGCACTGGTGGGTGTCGGCCTCGCGACCGTCGTGCCGATTCTGTACAACGCGGCAACGCGAATTCCGGGTGTCAGCCGGGCCGCCGCAATCGCGTCGGTCAGCTCCATCGGCTACGTCGGCTTCATGGTCGGCCCGCCAATCATCGGCGGCATTGCGCACGCGACCACGCTGACCGTGGCGATGGGCACGTTGATCGTGGCGGCACTGATCCTGATGATCGGAGCGCGACGCGTGCCCGATGTCGTGCCAGCGTCGCGCGAGCCGACGCGTTCCGGAACCCTGGCGCCCCAGCACGCCGGAAATTGATCCGTCGGCTTGCTGCTCGTGGAACTGGTCAATACAGGAAAAACATCGGCACACCACGGGCCCGACGGCACGCGACACGACCCGCGGCGCGACAGCGACGGTGCAGCAGCGCATGTTCCGGCGGCACCACCATTCGCTGAACCGTCGTCATCCCGTCTCCCTACCGGATCGGTCCTCGTGCGCTCGTCCCTGTTTCGTCATGCCCTCGTCGCGCTCGTTTGCACTGCATCGCTTCCGGCGCTCACCCTCGCGCAACAGCCGGCTGACATCACGTCGGGCATGCACTGGCGTCACATCGGCCCGGTGCGCGCCGGTCGTGCCCGCGCTGTGGCTGGGGTCCCGAGCCAGCCGAACGTCGCCTACGTCGGCTTCGACGACGGCGGCGTGTGGCGATCCACCGACTATGGCAACAACTGGGTGCCGCTGTTCGACAAGGAAGGCACAGGCAGCATCGGGGCGATTGGTGTGGCGGCATCGAACCCCAACGTGATCTACGTGGGCACCGGCGCCGGAATCATCCGCCCTGACCTCGCAGTGGGCGATGGCATGTACAAATCGATTGACGCCGGCGCGACCTGGACCCACCTCGGCCTGCGCCAGAGCCAGATGATCGCGCACATCGAGGTGGACCCGCGCAATCCGGACCGGCTTTTCGTGGCGGTGCTCGGGCATCCGTACGGTCCCAACACCGAGCGTGGCGTCTTCCGCTCGACCGATGGCGGCCAGTCGTTCGAGCGCGTCCTGTTCCGCGACGAATACACCAGCGCGAACGACATCCGCATGGATCCGGCGAACCCGAACGTGCTCTATGCGACACTCTGGCAGCAGCAGCAGAGCTTCATCGAGGGCCAGGGCTTCAGCGGCGCGGGTGGCGTGTTCAAGTCGGTGGATGGCGGCACCACGTGGACGCAGCTCACCAACGGCCTGCCGACGCTGAACCAGGCCAACCTCGCCATCGCGACCAGCAACCCCAAGGTGCTGTACGCCGCCGTCGCGAGCCTGCCCAGTGCCACCACGCCGGCAACAGTCGCATTCTACAAGTCGGCCGATGCCGGCGCGCACTGGGCGATCTCGGTGCAGATGCCCGGCATGCCCAGTGCGCAGGGGCGCATGACGGACAATCGTCCAATGGCGCGCATCGGCGGCGGCGACCTGCCCACGTTGTACGTGGACCCGAAGAACGAGAACGTGGTCTACAGCGCGTCGGTCGTGATGTGGCGCACGGAGGATGCGGGCTACTCGTGGACCGCCGTGCGCGGCGCACCGGGGGGCGACGACTACCAGAAGATCTGGATCAACCCGACCGACACCCAGGTGATCATTGCGGTCTCGGACCAGGGCGCCGTGATCTCGGCCAACCGCGGGGTGTCGTGGAGCAACTTCTACACGCAGCCCACGGCAGCGATGTACCACGTGACGACCGACAACGCCTTTCCCTATCGCGTCTGCAGCGGTCAGCAGGATTCGGGATCGGCCTGCGTCGCGAGCCGGTCTGATGACGGCATGATCACGTTTCACGACTGGCATCCGGTGAACATCCAGGAGTACGGTGTCGCCGCCCCCGATCCGCGTGATCCCGACCTCGTGTTCGGCAGCATGCGCAACAACGTGTCGCTGTACAACCGTCGCACGGCGCAGACCACGTATGTCGGCCCGAACATGGAAGGTTTCAGCCGCAACGTGCGCACCATGCCGCTGCACTTCTCGCCGGTCAGGCCGGACATGCTGTTCTACGCCTCGAACGCGGTGTGGAAAACGCTGGATCACGGGAAGCGCTGGACGCGCATCAGCGGTGACCTCACGCGACAGACGTGGGATGTGCCCGCGAGTGCCGGCATGTATGCGAGCAGCGTGACGGTGGCACCGGCCGGCGCAATCACGGCGCTGGCGCTGTCGCCGCGTGACGTGAACGTGCTCTGGACGGGCACCGATGATGGCGCAGTGCATGTGACCATGAACGGCGGCGCGACCTGGACGAACGTCACACCCGCCGGCCTCAAGCCGTGGACGCGCATCTACAACATGGACGCCGGCCACTTCGATTCGCAGACGGCCTACGCCGCCGCGAACACGCTGCGCCTGGACGACATGAACCCGCACTTCATCCGCACGCACGACGGCGGAAAGACGTGGACCGAGATCAACACCGGCATCGCCGGCGGTGCTGCAGCGAACTCCATTCGCGAGGACCCGCGTCGGAAGGGCCTGCTGTACGCCGCAACGGACCGACAGGTCTGGGTGTCGTACGACGATGGCGATCACTGGGAATCGTTGCGCCTGGACATGCCGGCGATCGCCGTGCGCGACCTGCAGGTCAAGGACGACAGCACCTGCCTGTGCGCAGATCTCGTGATCGGCACGCATGGTCGCGGCTTCTGGATTCTGGACAACATCACGACATTGCGGCAGGCCGCCGAGTCGCGTGCGGCGGCGACGGCGTACCTCTTCAAGCCGACGACGGCGGTGCGTGTGCGGTTCGCCGGCAACGATCCCACGCCGTGGCCCATCGATGTGCCGCATGGCGACAATCCGTTGCCCGGCGGCATCATCGACTATCGGCTGGCGACAGCCGCATCGGCGCCGGTGACGCTCGAGATCGTGGACGCGGCGGGTGCCGTCGTCCGGCATTACTCCAGCGCCGACCTCGCGCTCGAGCCGCATCCCGCGACGGATCCTGTGGCCTACGACAAGGTCTGCCAGGCCACACCGACCGCACCGTTCTGCAACGTGCCGCTGTACTGGCAGGCGAAGCCGATCCGGCTCTCGACGGCCGCCGGCATGCATCGCTTCAGCTGGGACCTGCAGCTCGATCCGCTGCCGATGCAAAGCGCGACCGAGGTGAATGACGAAGAGGCGAAGGGAGCGGTGCCGCATGCGACCTATCCCACCATCGAGTCGCCATGGGCGCCACCGGGCATGTACACGGTGCGCCTGACGGTGGACGGCACGCGCTACACGCAGCCGATGCGCCTCGCGCTGGACCCGCGCGTGAAGACGTCGCCGGCGGCTCTCACGCAGCTCGCGACATTGTCGCGCGAGCTGTGGACGGGTGCACATGCCGCGCATGCCGCGCATCGGCAGGCCCGCGCGTTGCGGACAGCGCTGAACGGCATGACCGGCGCCGATGAGCAGGTGTTCGCCGCACGGCTGGATTCACTGGCACCCGCATCGGCGGCAGGTCGGCCACGGGCGCGCCGGCGTGGTGTGGTGGCATCGCCAACGCTTGCTGGTGCGGCCACGGCGATGATGTCGGCCGCGAACGCGATGCAGGGTGCCGACGTGGCGCCGACGGCGGTGCAGGTCGCAGCAAGTACCGCATCGCGCGCACTCGGCATCACGGCAATGTCCCGCTGGACTGCGATGCGCACCACCGGACTCGCGCAGCTGAACGCGGCGCGTCGTGCCAGTGGGCAGCCGGTGATCACGCTGCCGGAAATCGTAGCGCCGTGAGGCGCGCCCTTGCCGCTTGGGCCCTGCTCCTGACCACGGTCGCGCGGCAGGGCAGCGCGCAGTCCGCGTCACTGGCATTCTCGCCATCGGTCGCAGCAGATGCGCGCCTGGCACCCGGTGTGCCGCATCTGCTGGCGATGGAGCGCGCGTCGCACATTCGCGGCGTACACTACGACCTCGCGCTGGATGTCACCCGCTCCGATACGGCGCGCGGCACCGTCGTCGTGCGGTTCACGCAGCGCACAGCGCGCGAGGTGATCCTGGATTTCCGTGGGCTCGCCGTCACGCAGGTGATCGCGAACGGTCGCGCGCTGCCGGTGAATGATCCGGCACTCTGGAATCGTGCGCACCTGCGCATTCCGGCGTCGCATGCACGCGTTGGAGAAAATACGATCAGGGTGACATTCGAGACGCCCATCGCGGCAGCGGGTGCCAGCATCATCCGCTCGCGCGACGCTACCGATGGTGAGGACTATCTCTACACACTGCTGGTACCGTCGGACGCGCACCTGCTCTTTCCCTGCTTCGACCAGCCGGACCTGAAGGCACGTGTCACGCTGCGCATCACGGCGCCGGCACGCTGGACGGTGCTGGCAAATGGCGCGGCGACGCATGCTGATACCGCGGCGTCGCAGGTCACGCATCACTTTGCACCAACGCAGCCGATCAGCACATACCTGATCGCCTTCGCGGCCGGTCCGTATACGTCGGTGACGCGCTCGCAAGCCATTGCACCCAATGCGCCTCCGGTCGATGTACGCATGCTGCTGCGCGCCTCACGATTGAAGGAAGCGGAGTCCGACACGCTGATCGCCATGAACACGCAGGCGCTGCGATGGCTGGGTGACTGGTTCGGTGTGCCGTATCCATTCGGCAAGTACGATTTTCTGCTGGCACCGGCATTTCCGTTCGGCGGCATGGAGCATCCGGGGGCGGTGTTCTACAACGAGCAGAGCTTCATCTACCGCGAGCGGCCCACCATCGCGCAGACGCTGGGCCGGCAGGCCACGATCTACCACGAGATCGCGCACCAGTGGTTCGGCGACTACGTGACGATGCGCTGGTTCGATGACCTCTGGCTCAAGGAGGGCTTTGCGACGTACATGGCAGCGAAGATGCAGGCCGACATGACGCCGGCGGCGAATGCCTGGAAGACCTTTTACCTCAACAACAAGCCGGTGGCCTACGGCACCGATGCCACGGCCGGCACGACACCGGTCTGGCAGTCGCTGGACAACCTGGAGCAGGCAAAGAGCAATTACGGTCCGATTGTCTACAACAAGGCGCCGGGCGTGTTGCGGCAGCTGAACTACCTGGTGGGCGACACGGCATTCCAGCTGGGTATCCGTCGTTTCCTCACGAGCCATGCGTACGGCAATGCGACCTGGCGCGACCTGCTGCGCGCAGTGGGTGGTGCGGCGAAGCGTGACCTCACGACGTGGGGCGCGCAGTGGATCCTGCGACCGGGCATGCCGATCGTGGAGCAGTCGGTGGCAAGCGCGAATGGCCGCATCACCCAGCTCGTCCTCACACAGCGGCCGGCACAGCCGATGATCTCCGGCCCGGCGGCCTGGCCCATGCGCGTCTCGGTGCTGCTCTACTACGCCGATGCACCCGCCGTACGCATCCCGGTTGAGATGACGGCGAATCGTACCGTCGTTGTCGCGGCGCGCGGCCTCAAGACGCCAGCATTCGTGTTTGCCAACGATGGCGACCATGGCTACGCAATCGTGCTGCCCGATGCGGCGAGCGTGCAGTGGATCGAGCAGAACGTCGGTACGGTGCGCGACGACCTGCTGCGTGCAATGTTGTGGGGCGCGCTGTGGGACCTGGTCCGCGAGGCGCAACTCGCCCCCTCGCGTTTCGTCGCGGCGGCGCTGCGTGCACTGCCAACCGAGCGTGATGAGCAGATTGCTGCCACCCTCACAAGTCGCGTCGCAGTGGCGCTGGGCCGGTACGAGAGTGACGTGACGAGTGATTCACTGCTTGCCGTGTTCGAGCGTGTGCTGCTTGCTGGCGCGAACGACACGACGCTGGGGTACGGCCAGCGCAAGTCGCAGCTGGATGCGCTCATTCGTGCGGCGCGGTCACCTGCCGCACTCGCGCGACTGGATGCATGGCTCGACGCGGACAGCGCAGCCGGCCTGCCGCTCCGCGCGCCGACACGCTGGGCGATCGTCACGCGGCTCACCGCCGCGGCGCATCCGCGTGCAGTGGAACGGCGGCTTGCCGAGACCGTGCGCGACTCCACGAGTGAAGGCAGGCGGCTCGCGTTCGTGGCCGGTGCCGCCGTGCCGGGCGCCGCGACGAAGCAGGCGTATTACACGCGCTGGTTCACCGACAGCACGCTGAACGAGGAGTGGGTCACGTCGAGTCTCCGCGCGTTCCATGATCCCGAGCAGGCCGCCCTGACGCAGCAGTACGTGGTGCCGTCACTCGACACGTTGCCATGGATCCAGAAGAACCGGCGCATCTTCTTTCTTGGTGCGTGGCTGTCAGCGGCGATCGGAGGACAGAACTCGGCTGAATCGCTGCGGCAGATCGATACGTGGCTTGCAGCGCACCCATTGCTTGGAGCCGACTTGCGACGAAAAGTGCTGCAGTCGCGTGACGAGCTTGAACGCACTGTTCGCATTCGAGCACTATTCGTACGAAACAGCAGTACATGAGTGCCTGCACATAAACAGAACGCGCAGTATCGGATTGTCGGAGTGGGACTTTAGCGGAGTGATGCGGTGGACGAGACTAAAAGGTGTCCCGCGGCTGGCGGGCGATCATGCGTGCCTGCCACTCTACCCGAACGGAGTTCCATCAATGACTCGCCTGTCACTCGTCGCTGTCGCTGCAACGGTGTTGACTCTGCTCGCGCCGCGCGCTGCCGTGGCGCAGGATCGCACCTACACGCTGGCTGAAGTCGAGACCAAGCCGTCGCTCGCGTCTGTCGCGACCTTCCAGCGCGTCGTGTCGGAAGGCTATCCCGAGGACATGAAGCGTCGCCGCCTTGGTGGCATCGCCGAGGTTTCGTTTGTCGTGGATGCGAGCGGTAAGGTCGAGCCGTCGAGTGTGGAAGTCGTCGATGCCACGCAGCCCGCATTCGGCGAGGCAGCCAAGCGCGCGCTGCTCGTCACCGGCTTCAAGCCCGGCACCGTGAGCGGCAGCCCTGTGCGCACCAAGGTTTCGCTCCCGATCGTGTACCGCGTTCAGTAGGATGATCGGACACGCATGAGAAGTTGGGGCGCCGGGGACGATCGGCGGCCGTCATATCTCGATGGTGACGATGCCGGATCTGCGCGCTTGCGCGGGTCCGGCATCGTCATTGCACGTGACGACTGCCGATGCCGCTGCGACGAGGCATGGCGCGCTATATGTTTCCGTGGCCACGACGACATCCAACCGGCTTCGAGAGCTTCGCCCACATGGACGTACAGCTGTGGCGTTGGAGCACGGCGGTTCAGGTGCTTTCGGCGCTGCTGATCGCGCTTTTCTTTCTGGTGCTCTCGCGCTCCACGCAGCGCGCCGAGCTTCGGGTCTGGGTATTCGCCTGGTGTGCGAACTTCCTCGCGATGAGCGCGACGATGGTGCACTGGCTGCGTGCGCCGCAATCGGATGCGCTGCTGATTGCGGTGCGTTTTCCGTATATCCTGTTCAAGTCGATCTTCGTTTTCCTGCTGATCGTCGGCGCGATGAACTTCGGCCGCCGGCCGCCCACGCATCGCGCCCTCGTTCGCATGGCCGTCGCGATCGTGCTCTACAGCGTGATCGCGGGCCTGTTGGTCGAGTCCATCGACATGCTGGGGGTGCTGGTTGGTGCGACCATCGCGCTCACGCTCGGTGGCATGGGCCTCTACATGACCGTCACGCGTCAGCCCTCGTGCGGCTGGCTGGCCGTCGGGTTTGCGATGCGAGGCGGACTGGGGCTGGCGGAGTCTGCGGCGCATGCCACGCGGATGGTGATGGGTCCGGACGCCATGGATGGGGCGGTCAGCATCTTCGTCGCGATGTCGTCATCGTTCGATGCCGGTGCCGAATGGCTGATTGCGCTGGGTTGCGTGCTCACGCTGTATGACACGATCGGCAACGAGCTGAGCCGCACAAATACCGATCTCGAGGTCACGAAGGAGGAACTGCGGATCCTCTCGCATCGTGATCCGCTGACGGGTGTGTTCAACCGGCGGCGGCTACCTGACATCATGCATGACTCGCGGCTCACGGGCGCCACGATCCTCTTCTTCGACCTCGACGACTTCAAGGACATCAACGACATCCACGGGCACCATGTGGGTGACGAGGCGCTGCGCCGATTTGCGCGCGTGCTGCAATCCAGTTTCCGGCCAAGCGATCATGTGATCCGCTATGCCGGCGACGAGTTCCTGGTGGTCGGGCAGGGCATCGAGCAGGTGGACGTGCGCGAACGGATCGGCGGTGTGCGCGATTCGCTGCAGCGCGAGCGCACCGACGGTCCGCCGATCAGCTTCGCCGTGGGCGAGGCGTACCTGCCGGTGGGTGGCGATCCCGAAGCCGCAATCCGTGCGGCCGACGCCGCGATGTACCGTCGCAAGGGCGAGGCGAAGCGCGGGGCCTGATCCGGGTGCGGTGCTGATCTCGCACGGCCATGCTGCTTACACTTCAGGTATGCCACGCGCCGACTTCGCCTCGCTTCCCGATCGCGCCCGCCTCTGGGTCTTCGCGGCCGACACGCCCGTCGCCGATGCCGCGCCTCTCCTGAGCGCCGTCGACGCGCACCTCGCGCAATGGGCGGCGCATGGCGTGCCGCTGGTCTGCGCTCGCGACTGGCGTGACGAACGCTTTCTGGCGATTGCAGTCGACGAAGCGGCGACCGGAGCGTCGGGCTGCTCGATCGACGGGTTGTTCCGCACCATCGGGCGCGTGCAATCACAATCGGGCGCCGACTTCCTGTCGTCCGGCCGCGTCGCCTGGCGTGATCCGCATGGCAGCATCCACGTGACGCCGCGCGCGGAGTTCGAGTTGCTCGCGACGGCCGGCACGGTCACGGCCGCGACGCCGGTCTTCGGCACGCTGGCCGAGACCGTCGGTGCGTGGCGATCGAGCTTCGAGCGGCCCGCTCACGAGAGCTGGGCGTCGATGCTGCTGCAGCAAACTCGGTAATTTACGCCCGCCAGCCCCCGCGCGTTACACGCGACGCCCGATCTCGATGAGTGGCTCGCCGCCCGCGAGCAATGCGGCGACCCGCGGCAACGCATCGTCAGTCCAACGCGAGCTCCAGTCCCCGAGCTCACCGGCCGTCATGATGATCCGGTCCGACAGCTGGCGGCGGCTCCCCTCCTCACGGAATGCATCCGACGTCGCTGCGAGCATGAGGCGCCCCGCGAGTTCCGTCGCAAATCTTCACCACGCGCAGGCGCCACAGGCGCCACAGGCGGATTGCGGCGCGCGGACGAAATGCTCGCCACGGCTGGTCACAACCGATCCGAAGTCGGGCACTGTGCAATTCATCCGGTTGGTGCTGACAGACCTCGACGGCGACACGGCGCAGGAAGCCACGTCAACGCTCACCGGCGGCATGCCCTGATGACGACGGTGGCACACAACCGGGATTCTCCCTCGCGCAACGTGCACGTCGGCGTCCGGGCAGTCGAAACGACGAGCGGGAACTTCGGACGCGTTCCGACGAGTGCCAACGCGAACGCACGTGCATGCCCGAACGTGGCGCGCGGGCGACCGGCGATCACTGTGTCGTGCGAATGCTACAGATCGGTGTCGCGAAACTACGGCTGTCGAGGCCGCATCGCGAACCAGGTTTCCGTCCGACCTCGCTGTGCGGATCTCAAGTGAGCCCGTGACAGGCACTTGCACGGCAGAGTTCGCTCGATCATCCTGCGGCAGAATGGCGCTGCGGTGGTGGTATACGGGTTGCCCTCGTGTCGTGGGTGAAGTGATCGCCGCGCGCCCATTCACCCTTCGGGTCAAGGTACCACCATGCGTTTCTCCGCTCTCGCGCTGTTCGCGGTTTCCGTCGCCGCCGCCGCCCCCGTTCGTGCCCAGATCGTCAATGGCGGATTCGAGGCCGGCATCGCACCGTGGACTACGGCCGAGAATTTCTGCAGTCCGAATCCTGGGTGTGTGCCGTGGCAGGTCGCCGCTGGTCAGGGCCGCAACGGAACAGCCGGTGCCTTCGCAACCGGCAATTTCCTGCTCCGTCAGGTGATCGCGCCGACGCCGGTCGCGCAGATTACGTCGCTTTCCTACTGGATCCGCCAAAGTTCGGGGACAATCTCGTCGTGGTACCTGCGCTACACGGACAACACCACGCGCTCCGAGGCCATCACCGGCGCCACCGAGTGGACGCAGGTTGACCTCGTCTCGTTGCTCACTGCCGGAAAGACGCTGGACGCGGTTGGCGTGTTCGGTGTGAGCGAGGGTAATCCGACCACCATCATCACCTACGTCGACGACTGGGCGATCAACGCCTCCAACAACGTCGTCCCGGAGCCGTCGACGGTCGTGCTCTTAGGCACGGGGCTCGCCGGGCTCGCGGCGGTGGTGCGCCGGCGGCGTCGCGCCTGATCGGCGCGCGACGCTGCAGTACACGACTCGGGCGCGTCACTCCACGGGACGCGCCCGCG
>ENA-OFCX01000252-OFCX01000252.1-metagenomes-genome-assembly--contig:-NODE-252-length-30894-cov-4.292941_pt1 | contig 30894 bp, 30 predicted proteins | sample MGYA00153384_OFCX01 | MGnify analysis MGYA00153384
CTTTTGCTACATTATCATTAAAAATTGGATTTACCGTTGATTGGTCACCAATGATTGCATTAGCATTGGTAATCTCGTTTCCAAAAGCATCGTAAAAAATATCCCCATTTCTGTACCCTAAAATATTCGTTTTGGGATTTAATGAATTCTGACCATAGACCACGAAATCATTTCCAATATTAGAAGGGTGTTTTCCACCATTTATAATGTTTTGTGATCCATCTACTTCTGATTTGGTTTTTACCGCGAACAAAGAATATTTGTCTTTCAATACTTTTTGATTTGCATCAAAACGATCTATCCGTAAGCCTAAATTGAAAATAATGTCTTTAAATGTAAATTTATCTTGAATATATCCTGCGAAGTAAACTGGTCTAAAGGCACCAATCGGTCTATTTAAAGTATCACTAAAAAAGTCATCAAAATTTACATTTTTACTAAATTTTTTACCATCATAGCTATACCCTCTGTATGCTTCATCTGCATTGTCAACAAATCTATTGTTTGTGATTAATTCTTCTGCAGAAAATAAGTCTAAAGAAAATACATCTGCATCATAACTATCTATGTCTATATACTCTCCATTGCCTAACCCTAGTTTTTTTCTTAAATTTCTATCAAAATTTGATTGCTGGCTTATATCTGTAGTTCTGTTATAAAAAACCGTATCTCCTTGGTTTGAAAGTATTGGATTATTTAAATCGAGCACTAAGGCATTGTTTGCTAACAACCTAGCAACATTCCAGAGACCTACAGAAGACGGTCTAAAAGATCGATCTACTCTTTGTTCAAATTCAAAACCAGCTTGAACAGAATGATTTTTTATACTTCCGTTAATGGTGAACAATAATCTGTATTGATCATTATTTAATTTAGTATAGCCTCCTTGAGTTCCTATACCATTGTATAAGCTATAAATATCTCCAACCGCATCTCCATTTGCTACCCCCCCGCGAGATCTGAAATCATTGTATCCTAATGAAGTGCCAAATACATTGTAAAATTGAGATGCATAATTTGCAATAACCTCATTGTTTTTTAAAGCTTCAAAAGTCATATTCCTTTCAGCAAATTGATTCTGCTGTACAATTAAATTTTTCACTTCACCATTGATAGTTATTGGTTGTAGGGCAAAAATAGGTCTAAAAGTGGATCTAAATTTACCCCATTGCCCGTATTTAAATAAATTATCATCTAAATCAGGATCTTTTTGTTCTACTGTTGATTTAGAGTAATCTGCTTGAATCTCATAAAACGCGTTTTTTATAAAAGATCGAGAGTCTTTGTTTTGCGCAAATTTTTGTGTATATCGAGCAAAAACTCTGTAAGAATTATCAGTTCTTTGTAAATTTTCTTGATTGTTAAACAAATAGTTTCCTCTAGTAAAAACATCCGACCGCCTAAATCCAGCGGTTCCCCCTAATCTTAAAAATGAATTTTGAGAAAATTGATAATCAATCCTAGAAGAAAGTCTTATGTCTCTTCTAGAATTATTTTCATTATACTTTATTTTTTCCAAATCTGATTTTCTGACAAATTCAGCTGTTTCTAAATTTAGCAAATTACCATTTACATTTAATCTTTTTGGGTTATTCCTTATTTCAGATAAAACATCATCTTTTATTTTAAACAGTTGCACAGCAGAAGGGTCTTGATCTTTTTGCAATTCAACTTCTGCCGAAACGAAGAAACCTAATAAGGCTTGAGCTGAATCAGTTTTTGCATTTTTTTTAAGGATTGGCCCAGACAAATTAACTGCAGCCAAGTTATATCCATAAGCATTTAAACCTTCTGATGTAACTAACTCTACACCACCAGCAAGATTTTTAGATGGACCTTTAGTGGTTATAGTTATAATACCACCAGTAGCATCTCCATATTGTGCAGGCACACCTCCTGTAATAACAGATATTTGCTCTATACCACCTTGTGGTATACTTGTTAAACCTCTTACTTTTATTCCGTCAATAAAATATTCATTTGATTCCCCTCTGCTACCTTTAATATTCAAATCATCTCCCTCTTCTTTCTGGTAAACACCTGCAGAAGTTGCAACCGCAGCATTAATATTTCTTGTAGGCAAATTAGTAATTTGATCACCTGTTAGTGTACCTCCTGTAGTAGTATTATCTCTTTCGATTAATGGTACTTTATAATCAGTAATTTCTACTATCCCTAAATCAGTTACATTAGAATTAATACTTTTATCTAAAAAAGATATTCTATCTGAAGAAATTACAACTGCCTTTGTAAGACTTACACTGTATCCAATAACTGATACCCGAACATCATATCTTCCTGGAGGTATTGGTTTTATTGTATAGTTACCATCAATATCTGTTTTGTTACCTCCTATTTGACTACCATTAAGTTCTAATGAAACACTAGCAAATGGTATCGCCTCTTTAGTTGCTGCATCTGTAATCTTTCCTTTCAATTCTCCGTTTTGCGCAAACACAGTAGAAGCGAGGCCAACAAAGAGGAATGACAATAAAAAGTAAATTTTTCTCATACGTTTAAGAATTAAATTTAAATAGTGTGATGTTGTGTAATTGTAATCAATTGAGCAAAGTCAATAAAAACTAAATATAGAGGTAAATATAATCATTCTGCAAATAAAAGTAAAACAAATGTTACAAGAAAAGTATGATTTTTTAACCTAAAGCTTTTATTGGTTTAATAATGAAGGTTTTATTCGTGAAAATTATTTTTGAACTGAATGATCTTTTTTGCCAATACTTCTGAAATTTTCAGGTACGAGCGAGTTGTCCATCCGGCTACATGGGGAGAAAAGATTCCAAAAGGGTACTCGGAAAGCTTTGAAAATTGTACTTTCTGCTTATTTGTGAATGTTTCGAACTTTTCGTTCTCAAAAACATCTAATCCGAAGCCGCTTATTTTTGATTTATTTATTAAATTTAACAATATGTCAAATTGTAATAATTCTCCTCTTGATGTGTTGATAATAAATATTGGCTTTTTGAACCGATTGTAATATTGCTGATTGAATAGTTCTTTATTGGATGCATCTAAAGGCACATGTAAACTTATAATATCAGATAAGTTATTTATCTCTTCCATTGAACTTTCTCTAGCATACTGATCTGAATAATTTTTCAGATATCGATCATATGCCAAAACTTCAACATCAAATCCAGATAAGATTTTTGCAAAAGCTTTTCCGGTATTTCCGTATCCTATAATACCAATGGTTTTGCCAGCTAATTCTTCTCCTCGATTTGTTTCACGATCGAAAATTTGATTTCGAACTTGTGAATCACCTTGATTAATCTTATTAAATACATTCAACAACAAACTTAACGCATGTTCTGCAACTGCATTTCTGTTGCCTTCTGCAGCATTAACTAATGTAATTTTATGCTTTTCCGCCTCTTCGACATCAATATTATCCATCCCTGCCCCAGCCCGAGCAATGAGTTTTAATTTTTGTGCTTTTTCTATTACAAATTTGGTAATCTTGAATTTCGAGCGAACTACCATTATTTCAATTGATGGTAGTAATTGTAAAAATTCATCCTCTTTAATATCTGGTTTGTACAATAATTCAAATCCCTCAGATCGGAGTTTATCAATTAAATAAGAATGCACATCGTCTATAATTAGTGTTTTCATTTTAAAGACGTGAATTAGAAATGAAATTAGTTAATTTAATAAACTGATCAGAACTTAATGCTTCTGCTCTTAAATCTAAAAATGGATGGAATTTACTTTTTTCATTTAACTGTGCCGATAATGCATTTCGTAAGGTTTTTCTACGTTGATTGAAACCAGCTTTAACTACCATTAGAAATAGTTTTTCATCACAATCAGGTATTGTAGTTCTGGTTCTGGTTAAACGAATAACTGCAGATTTTACTTTTGGTGGAGGATTGAATACTCCGGGGTTTACTGTAAATAAATATTCAATAGTAAAATAAGCTTGAAGAAGAACACTTAATATGCCATATGTTTTGTTGCCCGGTTTTGCCGCTACCCGTTCGGCTACTTCTTTTTGAAACATACCAACTACCTGGCTTACCAATAGGCGCTCTTCTAATACTCTGAATAATATCTGAGAAGAAATGTTGTAAGGGAAATTTCCTATTATAGATAAATCAGTTTGAAAATATTGCTTAAAATCAAATGCAAGAAAATCCCCAGATATGATTCTATTTGAATATTGAGGGTATTTCTTGTTTAAATAATCTATCGATTCAATATCAATATCGATAAGCCAAGTTTTAAAATTTGAATTGGCAAATAGAATATCAGATAATATTCCCATTCCTGGACCCACTTCTAAAACATCTTGAACTGCATTAGATTCAACTAATGCAGAACATATTTTGTTGGCAATATTCTTATCGGTTAGAAAATGTTGACCTAAATGTTTTTTTGCCCGAACCAGACTCATTGTAAATTATATTATAAGGCTATATTTGACCGATTAGGAAATAAAAAAGAGATGACAAATGATTCATCACAAACATGAGCATAAATAAAATTAAAATTGGGATAAGTATTGGAGATATTAATGGAGTAGGTCCGGAAATAATTCTCAAAACATTTTCAGATACCAGAATGCTGGATGTTTGTACACCTATTATATATGGTTCGTCTAAGGTTTTAATGTTTTATAAAAAACTTTTGGAACTTACTGATTTTAACTTCCTGCAAATTGCTTCGGCAGCAGATGCAAATAGTAAACGAGTAAATCTAAAAAGTTGCTGGGAAGATGACTTGAAAATTGAACCCGGAAATGCAAGTGTAGAAAATGGCCAGTTTGCGTTTAAAGCATTAGAAGCTGCTACTATCGATTTAAAAGATGGTTTGATTGACGCACTTTGCACTGCACCCATTGATAAACATTCGATTCAAAACAAGGATTTTCAATTTGCTGGTCACACCGAATATCTGCAAGAAAAACTTGGCGGAACTGATTCACTCATGTTATTATGCAGCGAAGAATTAAAAGTAGGAGTGGTTACTGGGCATATTCCTATTATGGAAGTTGCAAAAAAAATAAGTAAAGAACTGATTGAAAGAAAAATAACCTTACTGAATGCAAGTTTAAAAGCTGATTTTGCCATAACTAGACCTAGAATTGCTATTTTGGGTCTAAATCCTCATGCTGGTGATAAAGGTGTAATAGGGAAAGAAGAGATTGACATTATAATTCCAGCGATTGAATCAGCAAAAAATAATAAGGTATTGGCATTTGGACCCTATTCTGCTGATGGTTTTTTTGGGAATGAATTGTATAAAAAATTTGACGGGGTTTTAGCCATGTATCATGATCAAGGACTCATTCCATTTAAAACCATTTCGTTTAACTCGGGTGTAAATTTTACCGCCGGTTTAGATTTTGTACGAACATCGCCAGATCATGGAACTGCTTATGATATTGCAGGTAAGAGTGAGGCTTCTATTTCATCGTTTCGCGAAGCTATTTATATGGCTGTTGCAGTGGTAAGAAACAGATTAGAATATTCAGAATTAACAGAACGTCCATTGAAAATCACAAAATTGGCGAGAGATCGAGGTCATTAAATTTTGTTATTTTTTTTTGTTCGAATTAAAAACATTTTAATTTTTTGGAATGAAGGTGATTTGTGTCTAACTAATGAAAAATTTGTCATTGAAATTTTTACAAAAATATAAGTTAAATAGCAAATTTTCCTTTAGCCCGGATTGCAGTGGCATCCTTTTTTTTCATTAAAAATAAATAATTTAAAAAAAGATATAACGTAAAGCCGGATTAGCTTCAAAAAAATTACTAAATTCTATTAAGAGATTAAATAAACTAAAAATGAAAATATTTTATTTTATGATTCTAATTTTGTTTTTTATGTTTATTGATAAAAAAACTGCCACCGGAATTTAAAATTGATCAAATTTATTTTCAATAATCATTACAATCTTTCGGAATTTAAGAACGTGTGTAATTTCAATTAAAGTGAATGAGGTTTTATAAATTCTTAAAATAATACTAAAAATTAAACAAATTGCCGTACATTTGCAGGCTTAATTAAAAAACAGTTGAACCCGATTAAAGACTTTTCGATACCATTTGTAGGTCTTAAACCAGGAAAACATATTTTTAACTATGAAGTAAAAGATTCGTTCTTTGAGTATTTTCAATATTCTCCTGTAAAAAAAGGAAATTTAACTGTCGAAGTTGAATTTGACAAACAACAGGAAAATCGATTCATGCTATATATGCATTTTTCTGGCTGGGTAGAATTGATTTGTGATCGTTGTAATGAACCATACCAGCAAGAAATAAATGCCGATAACAAGGAAATTGTAAAACTTGGTGGTTCGGAAGAAGAATCGGATGATGATATAATGGTTTTACCGAAAACAGCTTTTGAAATTAACATTGCTGAATTATTATACGAATTCATCATTATTAACTGCCCAATGTTTCCTTTGCATCCACTTGATGAAAAAGGAAAACCAGATTGCGGTAAAGAAATGGAAGAATTATTGAAAAAACTTAACATAGAGAATCCAGAAAAAGAATTAAAAGATCCCCGTTGGGACATATTAAAGAACATAAAGTAACCAATTAAAAAAAGCTATGGCACATCCTAAACGTAAGATTTCCAAATCACGAAGAGATAAAAGAAGAACACATTACAAAGCAACTGCAGCACCTATGTTTGTTTGTACAAATACTGGTGCGGTACATTTACCACATAGAGCTTATATGGTAGATGGAAATATGTTCTATCGTGGAAAAATGATAGTCGACAATACTGTTGCCGCTTAGTAATTGATGAAAATCGGATTGGATATTTCAGGAGGTGATTTCGCCCCTGATGCAATAGTTCGTGGAGCAATGCTTGCAGTTTCTGAACTTAGCGCTGATGATCGGATTTTATTGATAGGTGATGAAAACAATGCGAGAAATATCATTTCTATTGCTGGTTTTGATCCCGAATTATTTGAATATTCGCATACCGAAGAATTTATTGGTATGTCGGAACATCCTGTAAAAGCATTGACAAAAAAACCTGATTCTAGTATTGGAATTGGGTTTCGTCATTTAAAAGAAGGAAGTATTCAAGCTTTTGCAAGCGCCGGTAATACAGGTGCTATGATGGTTGGGGCTATGTATAGTGTGAAAACTATAGACGGAGTACACAGACCGGCAATAGCATCAGTGCTTCCAAAAGAATCTGGAAAGTATGGCTTGTTACTAGATGTAGGTGCTAATGCAGATTGCAAGCCCGAAGTTTTAGTTCAATTTGCAGTTATGGGTTCTTTGTATGCGCAAAATGTTTATGGATTAAGCAATCCTAGAGTTGGATTGTTGAATCTTGGCGAAGAAGAAGAAAAAGGAAACTTGCTTACCCAGCAAACTTTTCAACTATTAAAACAAACACCCAACATTAATTTTATCGGTAACATTGAAGGTCGTGATTTATTTTCAGATCTGGCCGATGTTGTTGTTTGTGATGGTTTTACTGGAAATGTTGTTTTAAAAATGGCTGAGTCATTTTTTGTTTTAACAAGAAAAAGGGGTTTTAGAGATTCTTTTTTTGATATGTTTAACTACGAAATGCATGGAGGAAGCCCAATAGTTGGGGTAAATGCCCCAGTAATTATTGGACATGGAATATCAAATGCAGAAGCAATTAAAAATATGATATTGTTTTCGAAAAAAGTACATGAATCATCTATTTCTCAAAAAATTAAAAAAGCATTAAACGGTTAAAATTTTTTCAACGTGATCCAAACATTTCTAAAAAATCAACATGAATAAAATAACAGCCGCTATAACTGCTGTACATGGGTATGTGCCCGATTATGTGCTTACTAATGCAGAACTTGAAAGCATTGTAGATACAAACGATGAATGGATAACTGCTCGCACAGGCATTAAAGAAAGAAGGATTTTAAAAGGAGAAGGATTGGCAACTTCTGATATGTGCGTGCATGCAATTAATGGTTTATTAGCCAAGCGAGGAATCTCTGCTGCTGAAATAGATTTAATTATTTGTGCAACAGTAACTCCAGATTATCCTTTTCCGGCAACTGGCAATGTGATAAGCGATAAAATCGGTGCTGTAAATGCATTTTCTTATGATTTAGGAGCCGCTTGTTCTGGTTTTCTATTTGCTCTTCAAACCGGAACTTGCTTCATAGAGTCAGGCAGGTACAAAAAAGTTTTAGTGGTTGGCGGAGATAAAATGTCGTCAATTATGAATTTCCAGGATCGATCTACTTGTATCATATTTGGTGATGGTGCTGGTGTTGTGTTGCTAGAACCAAACGAAGAAGGACTTGGAATTCAAGATGCAATTTTAAAAACAGATGGATCGGGTAGGCATTTACTATTTCAAAAAGGTGGAGGATCATTACATCCTGCAAGTTATGAAACAATAGCTGAGCGAAGTCATTTTGTATTTCAGGAAGGAAAATCTGTTTTCAAATTTGCAGTAACCAATATGGCAGATGTTTCGGCAGAAATTATGGAACGAAATAATCTTACAGCCAATGATGTTGCCTGGTTAGTTCCTCATCAGGCTAATAAACGGATAATTGATGCTACTGCAGATAGAATGGGATTGGGAGAAGAAAAAGTAATGATCAATATTCATCGATATGGAAATACTACTAATGGAACTATTCCATTATGTCTTTGGGAGTGGGAAAACAAATTAAAAAAAGGAGATAAAATAATTCTTGCAGCTTTTGGCGGTGGGTTTACTTGGGGCTCCATTTATTTAACTTGGGCTTACTAAAAAACGCATTGATGTTTTAATTGCGAAGAAAAAAGCAATTGAATCAAATAATTTTATATGTTTATCATTAATAGCTAATCATTAAACATTCAGAAAAATATGGATATTAAACAAATACAAGAATTAATAAGGTTTGTGGCCAAATCTGGAGTAAACGAAGTTTCAATAGAGCAGGATAATTTTAAAATAAGCATAAAAACAAATCAGGAGCCAACATTTGTACATGCAAATGTACCAGTTATGAGTGCAGCACCTGTTTATCAGCAAGCCGCAGCAGCAGTACCTGTTAATCCTATTAATGCAGCAACTCCGCCAGAGAGTTCAGACATAAGTGATGCAAATTTAATAACGATTAAATCGCCTATGATTGGAACTTTTTATCGATCATCGTCGCCTGACAAGCCAATTTTTGTAAATGTAGGTGATGAAGTAAAAACCGGAAAAATAGTTTGCATCATCGAAGCAATGAAACTTTTCAACGAAATAGAATCGGAAGTAAGCGGAACTATTGTAAAGGTTTTAGTTGATAATGCAAGCCCAGTTGAGTATGATCAACCCTTATTTTTAGTTCAACCAAATTAATTTCCAATTAGATTTTCTTAGTTACAAGCTAGTTTTATTCATTTTTAATGTTAAAAAATGAAAGACAAATTGAGAGAAATTTTTTATTGAGCTTTCAAATTAATTGAGTTAACAAATTTCACATTCTACGATTTAAGCATCTCAAAAAATCCTTATGTTCAAAAAAATACTGATAGCAAACCGTGGTGAAATAGCCTTACGAATTATCCGAACTTGCAAAGAAATGGGTATCAAAACTGTTGCTGTATATTCAACGGCAGATCGTGATAGTTTACATGTTCGATTTGCAGATGAAGCAGTTTGTATTGGCCCACCACCCAGCAAAGATTCTTATTTAAGTATTCCTAATATTATTGCGGCTGCTGAGATTACCAATTCAGATGCAATACATCCTGGATATGGTTTTTTATCAGAAAATGCTCGTTTTAGTGCTATTTGCCACGAAAATGGAATTAAATTTATTGGGGCAAGTGCTGAAATGATAAACGGAATGGGTGATAAAGCCAACGCAAAGGATACGATGAAAAAGGCGGGCGTACCAACCATTCCTGGTTCTGATGGTCTTTTAGAAGATTTGAAGGATGGAATCAAAGTAGCAAAAAAAATCGGTTATCCTGTAATAATTAAAGCCACAGCTGGTGGCGGTGGAAAAGGGATGCGAATAATTTGGAAAGAGGAAGATTTTGAAATGCATTGGGATTCTGCCAGGCAAGAATCTGCAGCTTCGTTTGGAAACGATGCCATGTATTTGGAAAAATTTATTGAAGATCCACGCCATATAGAAATTCAAGTAGTTGGCGACCAATATGGTAAAGTTTGCCACTTGTCCGAACGTGATTGCTCGATTCAGAGACGTCATCAAAAACTTACTGAAGAATCTCCTTCGCCATTTATGACTGATAAATTAAGAAAGAAAATGGGAGAAGCTGCCATAAAAGGTGCTATGGCCGTGCATTATGAAGGAGCAGGAACTATTGAATTTTTGGTAGACAAAAACCATGATTTTTACTTTATGGAAATGAATACAAGAATCCAGGTAGAACATCCTGTAACAGAAGAGGTTATTAATTTTGATTTAATTAAAGAACAAATAAAAGTTGCAGCAGGAATTCCTATTTCAGGAAAATCGTATATTCCAAATATGCACGCCATAGAATGCAGAATTAATGCAGAAGATCCATTTAATAATTTCAGACCATCACCTGGAAAAATTACTAACTTTCATTCACCTGGAGGGCATGGAGTAAGAGTTGATACGCATGTTTATGCTGGTTATACAATTCCTCCTAACTACGATTCAATGATTGCAAAATTGATAACCGTAGCCCAAACACGTGAAGAAGCAATAAATACGATGGAAAGAGCTTTGAGTGAATTTGTGATAGAAGGTGTTAAAACTACCATTCCATTTCATTTACGTTTAATGCAGGATGCGAATTACAGAGCTGGAAATTTCACTACAAAATTTATGGATACGTTCGACTTGAAAGAATAAAATAAATTACCAAATCGTTTAGAATTAACCATTCTTATTTTTCAGGAATGGTTTTTTTGTTAAACGAAAATACAATGAATCAATAATACAGCATGAGTGATATAAATACTCCTGAAAAAAAGAATAGAATTTTAAATTTTATTAAACCTAGATCGCTTGGTGGCGAAATGTCGTTTTTTGATCATATCGAAACTTTGCGTTGGCATATAATCAGGTCGATTATCGTGTTAGTAATTCTATCGGGAGTTTTTTTTGCCAATAAGTCCTTTTTATTCGACACCCTTATTTTTGGTCCGAAGAATATAGATTTTTGGACGTATCGAAAAATGTGTGAATTAGGACAATTCTTAAACATGGGTGATAAATTATGCATCACTGATATCGGTTTTAGAATTATGAATAACCAAATGGCAGGTCAGTTTACCCTACATATTACAACTGCTTTGCTTGCCGGTTTCATTGTTGGTTTTCCATATATAATATGGGAATTATGGAGATTTGTAAAACCAGGTTTAACTACAGTTGAAACTCAATACGCCAATGGAGTTGTTTTTTTTAGTTCCTTATTATTTCTGATTGGCGTTTTGTTTGGTTATTACATTATCGTGCCGATGTCTATCAATTTTTTGGGAACTTATACTATTAGCCCCGAAATTTTAAATCAAATATCATTTGATTCCTATTTATCGACTGTTGCGACTTTGAGTTTAGGTGCAGGAATTGTTTTTGAATTACCTATGATTGTTTACTTTCTTTCCAAACTTGGTATTGTTACTCCTGCTCTGATGCGAGCGAATAGAAAATATGCGATTGTTGGGATTTTATTAGTTGCAGCAATTATAACTCCATCGCCTGATGCTTCTACTCAGTTGTTGGTATCTCTTCCGCTGTTTATTCTGTTTGAAATAAGTATTTTTGTTTCTGGAGTTGTAGAACGGAATCGTAAAAAAAACATGCTTACTTTCGAAGAAGAATACAAATGAGCAAAATAACATTAGCAATAGGTTGCGATCACGCAGGATTTGAATTAAAAAACAGTCTGATATCCTATTTAGAATCCGATTTTTCCATTAAAGATTTTGGTACATTTTCAGCTGAATCAGTTGATTATCCTGATTTTGTACACCCTGTTGCGAAATATGTTTCTGATAATTTGTCTGATTTAGGAATTTTAATATGTGGAAGTGCTAATGGAGTGGCAATTACTGCTAATAAATATGAAAAAATTCGAGCGGCAATTTGCTGGAATGAAGAAGTTTCAGCTTTAGCAAAACAACATAACAATGCCAATATTGCTTGTTTACCAGCTAGATACATTAGCACATCGGAAGCAAAAAAAATCATTTCAATTTTTCTTTCAACAGAATTTGAAGGAGGCCGGCATGAAAAACGTGTAGCTAAAATTAACATTCAATCATAAAAAAAACTCAACGATGATACGTACTATTAATCTTATCGCCTTTCTTATTTTTCTTTCGATTTATCAACTTTCTGCACAAAATAAGGTAACTAAAAAACCAAAAGTTGAAGTTAAAAAGCAAACTACAAACGTTGAAAAAGTAATTCCAAAACCAGTAGAAAATCCTGATTTTGAAATAATTAATTATGCAAAATCTATTACTTCAGAAGATTTAAGAGCCCATTTAAGCTTGTTAGCCTCTGATGAATATGAAGGAAGAGAAACTGGAAAAAAAGGGCAGAAAATGGCAGCTGAATACATTTCAAAAGTTTTTAACTCTTTAAATATTCCTGAGCAAGCAGGAGGTGGATATTTTCAACGATATCCTGTTCTGGAATCAACCATTGGTAAAATGGAAATGAAAGTTAACAATACTTCTTACAAATTTTTAGAAGATTATTATTTGGTTCAGGATTTTAATTCACAAAAATTATCGAATAACAAAATTTTATTTGCCGGCTTTGGCATCAGTGATAGCGTTTATAATGATCTGGAAAAGATTAATATTAAAGATAAAATTGTGATGGTAATAAAAGGTGAGCCAAAAAGTAAGAAAGGAATTTATCAACTAAGTAGAACTGTTAACCCATCAGAAAACTATCAAAAAAGTGAAAAATATAAAATCGAAAAATTAGCTACTTTAAAACCTAAAGTAATTTTAATAGTGAATCCTGAATTTGATCAGACTGTAAAAAATTACAAAAAATGGATCATGGAGCCAAAAATGGATTTAGAAAAAGATTTAGAAACTCTAAATGCAACTGTCATTTATATTTCGCCAAAATTAGCAAGAGAATTGTTGGGACTTACTGAAAAGAAATTTGATGCTATGGTTTCCAAAATGAACAATCAAGGAAAACCACAGACGAAAGTTTCTTCATCAACTCTGACTTATAATTTTACCAAGAACAGAAAGTCGATAGAAACTGAAAATGTTTTAGGTTTTGTGAAAGGTTCAAAATTTCCGGAAGAGGTAATTGCAATCACTGCACATTATGATCATATTGGAGTAATTGATGGAAAAGTTTACAACGGAGCAGATGATGATGGCTCGGGAACTAGTGCAGTTTTAGAACTTGCTCAAGCTTTTTCTAAAGCAAAAGAAGATGGAAAAGGGCCTAAAAGAAGTATTTTGTTTATGACAGTTTCTGGTGAAGAAAAAGGTTTATTAGGATCAGATTATTATACTTCAAACCCAGTTTATCCATTGGAAAACACAGTAGCTAATTTAAATATTGATATGATAGGGCGAGTTGATGAAAAGCATAAAGAAAACCCAAATTATGTTTATTTGATTGGATCCGATAAACTGAGTACAGAGTTGCATGGTATTAGTGAAATGAGCAATAAAAAGTTTGGCAAGATGGAATTAGATTATACCTTCAATGATCCAGCTGATCCAAATCGTTTTTATTACAGATCAGATCATTATAATTTCGCAAAAAACAATATTCCTGTTATTTTTTATTTCAATGGAGTACACGAAGATTATCACAAAGACACGGATGAAATTGATAAAATAAATTTTGATTTAATGGCAAAGCGAACTCAACTAGTGTTTTACACAGCTTGGGAAATTGCGAACAGAGATAGTAGGTTACGCGTTGATTTGGTGAATGATTTTAAAGAAAAATAAAACCATTTTCCCATAAATTTCTTTAACAACAATGAATATTATTCAGGAACAATTTTTAACTGATTCAGAAACAAAAGCATTTGATCTGGAGCACAGGCGAAAAATTAATTTCAATATTTCTAAATATGACCATTCTGTAGAGAATGGTCTAAAGCAATTTGAAAACCTGGAAAATGGCAAACGAAAAGCACATTTGATAAAATGGAAAGCTATTGAAAACCTAGATAAATATTTATTGGAATTTGAAGCTGCTTTTCAACGAAGAGGCGGAAAAGTAATTTGGGCCAATGATGCAGAAGAAGCAAATCGAGAGATTTTAAGTATTTTGAAACGAGCAGATGCAAAGATGGTCGTAAAATCTAAATCAATGGTCTGTGAAGAATTGGAATTGAATGAATTTTTGCACAAGCATAAAATTGAATCAGTTGAAACGGATTTAGGAGAATATATTGTTCAATTGTTAGGTCAGAAACCGTATCATATTGTTACTCCTGCTATGCATCTTTCCAAAGAGGACATAGCTGAGTTATTTCACGAAAAGTTTGGAACACCTGCTGACGCAACCCCAGAACAATTAACGCAAAAAGCACGCGAAATACTGCGTGAGAAATATACAACCGCGGATGTAGGAATAACCGGAGCTAATTTTTTGATTGCTGATACTGGTAGTATTGCCATTACAGAAAATGAAGGAAATGCAAGGCTTTCTATTTCATTTCCAAAAATCCATATTGCTGTAGTCGGGATTGAGAAAATAATTCCATCATTGAACGATCTCGAACTGTTCTGGCCATTGTTAGGCTCGCATGGTACTGGACAAAATATGACAGTCTATAATTCGATCATAAGTGGTCCGAGGCAAGTTGATGAATTTGACGGTCCAGAAGAAATGTATGTTGTGCTGCTGGATAATGGAAGAACTAAGTTGCTTGAACACAAAGATCAGCGGGCTGGATTGTATTGCATTCGATGTGGCGCGTGTTTAAATGCCTGCCCGGTTTATAAAAATATTGGAGGACATACCTACGAAACTACTTATAGTGGACCAATTGGATCTATTATAACCCCACATTTGAAAGGAATGGAGGATTTTAAACATTTAAGCAATGCCTCTAGCTTATGTGGAAAATGTACTGAAGTGTGTCCAGTAAAAATAGATATTCATAAAATTTTATTGTATAATAGAAGAGATTCTGTAGACCAAGGCCTTGTTCCAAAACCAGAAATGTGGGGATGGTTTATTTGGAAAAGAGCTATGCTGAGCAGAAGCTTGATGAATACTTTTGGAGGGAAATGGAAAAATTTCTTTTTGAAAAAATTATTTACTAAAAGCTGGGGAAACCGAAGAACGTTGCCAAATATTGCTGGAAAATCTTTCAGCGAACAATGGAAACAAAATCACAAAGAGTAAAAAAAGATAGCCAGGTTTATTTCTGGCTATCTTTTTTTCTTTTTTTTACCGCTTCGCTTAATAAATATTCGATCTGACCATTCACACTTCTGAACTCCTGAGCAGCCCAGGTTTCCAATTCCTTCATAATTTCCGTACTCAGCCTTAGTGCAAATGGTTTTTTCTCAGCCATGTTTAATTATATAATGTTCCAGCATTTATTACCGGGCTTACATGCTTTTCGGCACATAAAACAACAAGCAAATTACTTACCATTGCGGCTCTGCGCTCATCATTTAATTCAACAATTTTCTTGGTTGAAAGTTGTTCTAGAGCCATTTCTACCATACTTACTGCGCCTGCTACTATTTGTTTTCGGGCAGCAACCACCGCCGTTGCTTACTGACGTTGCAGCATAGCTCCAGCTATTTCAGGAGCATAAGAAAGATGACTTATTCTTGCTTCAATTACATTAATTCCAGCTCGCTCTAATCTATCATGCAATTCAGATTCAAGCTTGTGGTTGACTAAATCTGCGCCTACCCTCAAGATTATTTCTGCTATTTCATCATCAAAATGATCATATGGATAAGATCCCGCTAAATTTCTGATTACGGCTTCAGACTGTATCGAAACATATTGACTAATATTATCGACTTCAAATATGGCTTTTGCAGTATCATTTACCTGCCAAACAATAACTGCTGCAATTTCTATCGGATTACCTACTTTATCGTTCACCTTTAATGAAATTCAATTTACATTCATTGCACGTAAAGAAACTTTTTTGCGCGTGAAAAAGGATTAACTCACATAAATCCATTTTCTTTAATTGTGCCTTTGTAAACGCCAAATAAAGTAATTACCATTGCTTCATTTGGATTGATAATCATAAAGCCAAACGCTAATACTGTTACTATAAGTGCAGAAATACCTCCAAATAAGAAAAATTGTTGAGTGAAAAAATAAATCGATCCACTTATTAGCATGAAAGTAAGAAGAAACATCAAGTAGCCTAAAATTGCTGTAATGATTTTTTCTGTAGTTGTTTTCATATTTATATGATATCATTTTAATATTATACAACATTAAAAAACATTGTATTATTTTAACAAATAATTCTTAAAAAATAAGATTCGGTTATTTTTCAGCTTTTACGACCTTTGGCAAATCCTAATAAAAATAAAAATGCATTTCGACCGAAAAGATCTGAGTAATGAGTTTATGAAATCCATGTATCGCCATTTACTGAAACCAAGAATGGTAGAAGAAAAAATGTTGATTTTGTTGCGACAAGGTAAAATCGGCAAATGGTTTTCAGGTATTGGTCAAGAAGCCATTTCAATTGGCTCAACCTTAGCAATGCAAACTGACGAGTATATTTTACCGATGCATAGAAATCTGGGAGTTTTTACCAGTCGCGAAATTCCATTAGAACGACTAATGGCACAATGGCAAGGTAAAATGAGCGGATTTACAAAAGGTAGAGATCGTTCTTTCCATTTCGGAACTCAGGAATATAAAATCATCGGCATGATTTCTCATCTGGGTCCTCAACTTTCTATTGCAGATGGAATTGCATTAGACGATGTTTTAAAAAATAATAAGAAAGCTACTTTGGTATTTACTGGCGAAGGTGCAACCAGCCAAGGAGAATTTCATGAAGCATTAAATGTGGCTGCAGTTTGGAATTTGCCTGTTTTATTTATTATTGAAAATAACGGTTATGGCTTATCAACTCCTACTTCTGAACAATATAAATGCGAAAATCTGGCAGATAAAGGAGTGGGATATGGAATTGAATCAAAAATTATTGATGGTAATAATGTACTTGAAGTTTATCATACTTTAAACGATTATGCCATTAGTATTCGTGAAAATCCAAGGCCTATTTTAATCGAATGTCAAACTTTCAGAATGCGGGGACACGAAGAAGCATCAGGTGTAAAATATGTTCCACCTTCATTATTAGAAGAATGGGGACTAAAAGATCCGGTTATTAATTTTAAAAATTATTTGCTGAATGAAGGAATTTTAGATGAGGACGAACATAATTTATATAGTGCTCAAATTAAATCTGAAATAGAAAATGCGGTTGCTACAGTATTTGCTTTACCGGATATTATTGCAGATACAGCTATCGAAATAGAAGATATGTATGCTTTTGCAGAGGAAATATCAGAATCCCACTATGAACAAACCGGTACAGAAAAAAGATATATTGACGCGATAAGTGATGGATTGAGAGAAAGTATGCAAAAACATAGTGATTTGGTAATTATGGGTCAAGATGTAGCAGAATATGGTGGTGCATTTAAAATTACATTAGGTTTTGTAGAATTATTTGGAAGGGAACGAGTTAGAAATACTCCATTGTGCGAATCTGCCATTGTGGGTGCAGCATTTGGAATGAGTATAAAAGGTCGAAAATCAGTAATGGAAATGCAATTCGCAGATTTTGCTACCTGCGGATTTAATCAAATCATTAATAATTTAGCGAAAAGCCACTACCGATGGGGGCAAAATGCAGATGTTGTAATCAGGATGCCAACAGGTGCAGGTACCGGAGCTGGCCCATTTCACTCACAAAGTAATGAAGCCTGGTTTACCAAAACACCCGGATTAAAAGTTGTGTATCCAGCTTTTCCAGCAGATGCAAAAGGTTTGCTAATTGCGGCAATCAATGATCCAAATCCTGTGATGTACTTTGAACATAAATTTTTGTATCGAGGTGCTTCCGGATTAGTTCCGGATGAATATTATGAAACTCCAATTGGAAAAGGCAAAATTATTCGAGAGGGAAATTCTACAACCATTGTTACCTACGGCTTAGGTGTACATTGGGCTATAGAATTACTTAACCTTTATCCGGAATATGATGTTGAATTAATTGATTTACGAAGTTTACTGCCTTGGGATAAAGATATGGTTGAAAATTCCATAAAGAAAACCGGGAAATTGCTTGTGCTGCACGAAGATACTTTAATGAGTGGTTTTGGAGGTGAAATTTCAGCTCATATTTCTGAAAATTGTTTTACCTATTTAGATGCTCCAGTGATGAGATGTGGTAGTTTAGATACTGCAATTCCGATGAATAAGGATTTAGAAGATAATTTTCTTGCCAAAAAAAGACTTAAGGATAAATTGCAAGAATTGATGAACTATTAAATTAACCAATGAGTGTCTACACACAATTTCTCCGCCTTCGAAGGAGAGTATTTTCCAGAAAAGAAGGATCTAGAATAATAAAAGATATTCTATTAATTAGTATTGGAATACTTTCAGCAGGTTTTGGATTAAAAGGATTTTTACTTCCCAGTGGTTTTATTGATGGTGGCGTCACCGGTATTTCACTACTTATTGGCATATTATTTAATATTCCTGTTCCAATGCTTATTTTCTTTTTTAATATTCCATTTATTTTAATCGCATACAAGCAGGTAACAAAAGTTTTTGCGCTCAAAACGTTTATTGCCATTTCTGGGTTAGCCCTTTGTTTAACATTTGTTGAGTATCCGGTCATTACTACGGATAAGCTTCTTGTTTCTTTTTTTGGTGGTTTTTTTCTTGGAGCAGGTATTGGCTTATCCATCCGAGGCGGTTCCGTTTTAGACGGTACAGAGGTACTTGCATTATATGTTAGTAGGAAATCAAGTTTAACAATAGGTGATGTAATATTAATCATCAATATTGTAATATTTTCAATCGCTGCCATATTACTAAATACCGAAGTGGCGATGTATGCAATTTTAACCTATTTGGCAGCGTCAAAAACAGTAGATTTTATTGTTAATGGAATTGAAGAATACATGGGAGTTACCATAATTTCCGACAAAAGCGATCGAATAAGAAAGTCCATTTTAGTTAATTTGGGTAGAGGAGTTACTATTTACAAAGGCAGAAGAGGATTTAGAAGAAAAGAAGAGCATAATTATGAAATTGATATAATTTATACCGTGGTAACTCGCCTCGAGCTAACCAAACTAATGAATGAAATTGACAAAATAGACCCGGAGGCATTTATTGTGCAACAAAGTATTAGCGACACAAAAGGAGGTATGATCAAAAAAAGACCATTGCATTAATTTAAAATAAGTTTTTAAAAATTTTGAACTTAAATTACAAATTTTAATAAATTCGTTGATCTATAATTATTATTTACTCATACATAATGGCAGAAGTTAATATTCCTTTACTTGATTTGGAAGATTTTAAATCAGGATCAGATGAACAGCGCAGAAAATTCTCTAATGATTTAGGGAAAGCTTTTAGAGAAACCGGATTTGTGACGATAAAAAACCATGGTTTAAGTCAGGATTTAATGGATGCTACCTATCGGGAAGTTAAAAAAGTTTTTTCGTTGAATGATGAGCAGAAACAATCCTACGAGTTGGTTGAATTAGCCGGACAGCGAGGTTATACGAGTAAAGGGCGTGAAAAAGCTAAGGGTGCGTTAACTCCAGATTTAAAAGAGTTTTGGCAAGTAGGGCAAACGGTTACAGATGGCGATGTAATTAAAAATGAATATCCTGAAAATATAGAAGTAAATGAATTGCCTGAGTTTAATAAAACCACAAGGGAAGTTTATGCAACATTAGAAGAAGCAGGCAAATTTCTTTTACGAGCCATTTCACTTAATTTGGGCTTAGATGAAAATTATTTTGATGATAAAATTCATAATGGAAATAGCATTTTAAGAGCTATTCACTATTTTCCAATTTTGGATGTTGAAAATTTATCTCCAGATGCAGTTAGAGCAGGTGCGCATGAGGATATAAATTTAATTACCTTATTAATTGGTGCAAGTGCAGATGGATTACAAGTGCTTACCAAAGACGGTCAATGGTTTCCAATTAAAGCAAAAGAAGATCATATTGTAGTAAATGTAGGCGATATGCTACAACGATTAACCAATAATAAATTAAGTTCTACCACACATCGAGTTGTAAATCCACCGAAAGAATTATTAGGAACTTCACGTTATTCAGTTCCATTTTTTCTTCATCCGCGGTCTAATATGGATTTAACTTGCCTTGACTCTTGCGTTGATGCCAATAATCCAAAACATTATGAAAATATTACTGCCGGAGCTTATTTGGATGAACGATTAAGGGAAATTGGGTTGAAGACGTAAAAAATTTTTTACATCTGTTTCTTCACTGCTTCAAAAAATTCTTCCGCTCGCTGTGTTCCAATAATGTAGATTAAACCATCATGATCTTCTAGTTTTACTGCTTCCGTTCCGCGAGTGTAAAAACGAATGGTATTGTTTTTATGCAAATTATAAACTGGATTGTTTAACATAAAACTGCTGTATGGTATTATCTCCGTAAGTTTTAAACTTCTAATATCAATTTTAACGCGGCGGGCATTCCAAGTTCCATCCAATACAAGGCTACCTTGGTAAACGGTTGTTTTGAAATGTGTTACGAATAATAATAAAATGGAAATACAAATAATTGCTGCACCAACAACTAGAAACAAATCACCATTTTTTTCTCTTTCTTCTGTATAGAAATAAGCTAAAAAACAAAAAATAGCTATTACAGCTCTACGAGTTAACCAATAACGATTTCTGCCTAAATACTGGGTTTCCGAAAATAAAATCTGTTCTTTCAAAGTGTAAATTTAAAGCCGTTTTAAAGTTAGTATTTTTTTAGTTTTAGCTGTAATTCTGTAGCGATTGTCAATTCTCCTGCCAACAATCCAAACAATATCTCCATTTGAATTGCAAACCAGCCACTCTTTGGTTTTTTGATGAATAGAAATTTTAGCATCGATAAAAAAATCACTTAGTTTCTTTTTTACGCTCATGCCTAATGGATAAAAATAGTCGCCATCCTGCCAGTTTCTAATGGCTAATGGAAAACTAATTTTCTCAAAATCCAGATTAGCTATCGCACTTTCTTTTGAAATAGCTAACGTGCTAAAATTATCAATAGTAGCAGATATTCTTAGCTCATTTACCGAAAAAAGTTGATTTTCGTTCTCCCAAAAAACACATTTAAAATCTTGTTTCTTGTTTTCGATAAATAAAATTTCGTTTCTGTCTTTTATTATTTTTTTTCCTTCAAATTCAAGTGATAAACCCGTTTGGCTTTCAACTAATTCTAAAATCTGATAGACAAAATTAGCTGGCAAATTATATTTTTTGCAAATTTCAAAAATCAAGGTTTTAGGATAAGCACATTCAGCGAAAGCTATGATATTCAATGTTCCGATTGATTCATTTATATTAAAATAAAGAGGAAGTTCTTTAGCTATTTTTTCATCGATAATTATTTGAGCCTCAGCAGCTAATTGACTCGTATGCAAAAGTGAATCTTCAATAGCAGGATTATAGGTTTTTAACAAAGGAATTAATTCCAATCGTATTTTATTTCTCAAATAATTGGTTTGGAAATTAGAAGCATCCTCTCGCCAACTAATTTTATTCTCAATAGCGAAATCATGAATTTCATTTTTCGTTAAAAAAAGTAAAGGTCGTATGAGTTGATTGTTTTTTTCTGTAATTCCTTTCAATCCAGATATTCCAGTCCCTCTTGTCAAATTAATTAAAGTTGTTTCAATAACATCGCCAGCATGATGTGCAGTTGCTAAAAAATCAAAATTATGGGTTTGAATTAAATCAAAAAACCAAGCATAGCGCAAATCTCTTGCTGCCATTTGTGTAGAGATTTTCTTTTGCTCTGCATAAAGTTTAGTTTCGAAACGTTTAGCATAAAATTTAACGTTCAAATTTGAAGCTAACTTTTTCACAAAATCTTCATCTAAATCTGATTCAACATCGCGAAGCCCAAAATTGCAATGGGCAATAGCAAATGAAAATTTATTCAATGAAAATAAATGAGCCAAAACTACCGAATCAACTCCCCCACTTACCGCTAACAAAACGGTGTCAGTGGTTTCAAATAAATTCTTTTGTTTAATAAAATGGTTTAATCGCTCAGAGACAGAACTTTTCATAATCTTGTTTCAAAACTAAATATTTATCCCGCTATAATTTTTATTGAATTATTTTTGACCGTGCGAATATTCTTAATTTTTTTCTTTTTGCTACTGAATAGTATTATTGCTTTAGCACAAAAACCATCTAAAATCGAAATCATAAACGCTGATATTTTAGATTATGACAAAGCTAAATATGGCAATCTTACTCGTTTGGTTGGCAATTGTGCGTTTAAACAAGATAATGTTTTACTCTATTGTGATAGTGCCATGTTGGACGAAACTCGAAATAGTTTCGATGCATACAGTCGTGTAAAAATTATTCAAGGCGATTCATTAACCATAACTGCCGATTTGCTAAAATATGATGGGAATGAAAAGAAAGCCAGGCTTTTCGATAACATTACTATGGTTGATAAAGACATTGTGCTCACTACAAATAATCTCGAATATAATACAAAAACCAGAGTAGGTACTTATTACAATGGTGGTAAATTAACGAATAAAGAAAATGTTCTGACTAGCCGTAACGGATATTATTATGCGAATTCAAGAGATTCCTATTTCAGGTATAATGTTGTTTTGACAAGTCCTGAATCTACTATGAAATCAGATACGTTGAGATATAATACGGGAACAAGAATCGCATATTTTTACGGCCCAACTACCATTTTGTCAAAAGATGGAGATAAGCTATACACTGAAAACGGTAATTACAATACGCTTACAGGTAAGGCTAATTTTTATAAAAAATCTACCTATCAAACTGGAAATCAGATTTTGCGTGGCGATACTTTATTTTATGATCGTAAGCAAGGATTTGGAAAAGGATATAGCAATGTTTCTGTAGAAGATATTGCTGAAAAGGTCACTATTTTTGGCCAATATGCACAAAGCAATCGCGTAAACAATGTTTCGTATGTCACAAAAAAAGCATTTGCGGTACTGGTAAGCGATAGCGACAGTCTTTATCTAGCTGCTGATACACTAAAAACCAAGTTGGATACGAACGGAAAAGATCGGATGCTGCTGGCTTATCACACCGTAAAAATTTTTAAATCAGATCTTCAAGCGGTTTGCGATTCTATGGCTTTTGCTTTTAAAGATTCTATTATGCGTTGTTATAAAGATCCTGTGATTTGGGCTCAAGGTTCGCAACTAAGTGCAGATTTTATTACGCTGCAATTAAAAAATAAAAAACTGGATAAAATAAATATGTACAATGCAGCTTTTATTATTTCTCCTGATGACTCGATTAATTATTTCAACCAAGTAAAAGGGAAAAACATGTACGGAACTTTTTTAGAAGGTAAACTTGAGCGGCTTTTGGTGGAAGGAAACGGACAAAGTATTTATTTTGCAAAAGAAGAAAATGGAAAATACATTGGAGTAAATAGCGCTGAATGCAGTAATATTTTGGTGAAATTCAAGGAAAATAAAACCGATAGAATTACTTTTATCACAAAACCTGATGCAACCTTTTCGCCTCTAAACCAAATTGATGTAAGCGAATTAAAATTGAAAAACTTCAATTATCAGGAAACATTACGCCCAAAATCTAAAGAAGAAGCATTAATCCGTTAGTACTAATTTTTGTTTATTGTTTAAATAATCCATCATTTTTGCAGTAGCTCTTGCTCTATGGCTAATTTGATTTTTAATACCATCACTCAAACTGGCAAAACTTTCGGAATAACCTTGAGGAACAAAAATCGGATCGTAGCCAAAGCCATTTCCACCTAATGGTTCATTTAGTAAATCACCTTTTATTTCTCCTTCAAAAAACAGTTCTTTTCCATCATCAATTAAACAAATAACGCAAACAAAACGAGCTTTGCGATTGATATTATTTCCCAATTTTTCTAAAACCAATAATAAATTGTCGGTAGAATTTCTTTGCGCACCAGCATATCTTGCTGAAAAAATACCTGGCTCGTTTTGCAATGATTCTACTTCCAAACCACTATCATCTGCAAAGCAATTTAATTTAGTTTTATTATAAATAAATTGTGCTTTAATGGCTGCATTTGCTTCAAACGTATTTCCAGTTTCTTCAATTTCTTCTAAAATACCGATATCCATCATGGATAGAATTTCAAAATCATTCCCCAATAAAACTTTAATTTCTTCAACTTTATGTTGGTTGCTACTGGCAAAAATTAATTTATTTTTCATTATTCTACTTCTAAAATTTCTAAATCCTGATTAACAATCTGCCATTTAACTTCTGCTAATTCATCTGGATATTTTTTAGTTTTAAGTAATTCGAGCAGGTTTTTTTCATTTTTTTTATTCAAAATAAAAATTCGATCACTACAAAAATCTATTCCTCTCACATCTAATAATAATTTATTTTGGTTCTCGATCATAATTACAGATTTAAATACATATCGGAGATTTTTTGGCTTCTCTAAAAGTATTAACCGCTTCGACTCATTCTGATAGCTAGTTGACAATGGGTCGTTTGAGTCAAGAATTCTGTTCACTGCATGTTTATAACAATCTGGCAAAGGCGTTTGCTTTTTACAACCAATAAAAATAATGATTAGTGAAATTGTGATAGTTATTATTGAAGAATGAAGCCGATTTTTCATGTAAAAGTTAAGTTTAATTACCAGCCATTAACTTTTTAATAGCAGACCAAAACTCTCTCTTCTTTTCATCTGAAATAATAATTTCATCAAAAGATGGAGTTTTCATAACAACAGCTTCTGCTAAAAAATAAATTGAATATGGAGGATGATTAGGATTATCGGAACTATCTATTGGATCTGAACCCATTAAAATCAGTTGCTTTGGATTTAGAATGCTTACAATCTCTTGCAAGCTTAATTGAGGAAAATCAGCAGTGCTGAAAACAGCAACATCATCAAAATCCAATTTTAAGGCAACTAGAATTTTTCCTAAGCTGTCCAAAGCGGGAGAAGATGTAAATTTTTTTAGTGAATTGTTTACTAAAAAAGCAATGTTTTTAAGATTGTTGCCATAAAAATTAACAGAATCAGCAACTTCATTTTCTTGAATTTGATAAATCCCTTCTTGAAAAAGTACAGAAAGCATGGCTTGGTTAGTACTAATGTTGAGTTGGTTGTTCACGATGCAATACTAAAAAATATACAGCAAAGATTTAAAATAACTTATGCTAATTGTGGTAAAACAACGTTGTAAGCCAACAAAAGAATATCTACTTTAGGCGTTCAAAAAAAACACAGGAATATTACTTAATTATGAACAAATCAGGTTTGTACAAATGCTTAGCTATTGCGTCTTTAGTTTTAAATTTTAGTCTTCAAGCGCTGGCTCAAAAAAAAGAAGTGGTTATGACGATTGGTAATGACGAAATTACTAAACAAGAATTTGAAACCATCTACAAAAAAAACAACAACAAACAGGTAGCTCCACTCAACAAACAAGCTTTAGACGAGTACATCGATCTTTTTGTGAACTTTAAATTAAAAGTAAAAGAAGCTCAATCGCTCGGAATGGACACTGCCGAAAAGTTTAAGACCGAACTTGCCGGGTACAGAAAACAACTTGCTCAGCCTTATTTAACAGATAAAGAAGTAACTGATAAACTAATAAAGGAAGCGTTTGATCGATCAAAATTAGAAGTAAGAGCAAGTCATATATTAATTAATTGCGCGCCAGATGCATCTGCAAAAGATTCATTGGCTGCATTTAATAAGGCAATGTCCTTATTAAAAAGAGCAGAAAAAGGTGAAAACTTTGGAACCCTTGCCGAAAAAAATTCGGATGATCCATCTGCAAAAGAAAATAAAGGTGATTTGGGGTATTTTAGTTCTTTTACTATGGTTTATCCGTTCGAGAGTGCAGCATTTAGCAATGCAAAAGGTAAAATATCAAATCCAATCCGAACACGTTTTGGTTATCATATTATTAAAACAGTAGATATTAGACCCGCTCAAGGAGAAATAAAAGTTGCTCATCTCATGATTAAGTCTCCAAAAGGAGAGAGCGCTGAAGATTCATTAAAAGCGGTTGCAAAAATCAATGAATTATACGATAGAATTAAAAAAGGAGAATCGTTTGATGACTTAACCAAACAATATTCAGAAGATAAAAATTCAGCTCCTAATGCTGGTGTTCTTCAACCATTTACAACTGGTAGAATGGTGCCTGAGTTTGAAAACGCAGCTTTTGCATTGGCTAAAGACGGCGATATAAGCCAGCCAGTAAAAACCTCTTTTGGATGGCATATTGTAAAAAGACTAGAAAAAAAGGCAACACCAACTTTCGACGAAGTTAAATCTGATTTAAAAGCAAAAGTGGGAAGAGATAGCCGTTCGGAACTAAACAAGGTTTCATTCATTAATAGAATGAAAAATGATTATAAGTTTTCGGAAGATATGAGTGCAGTAAAAAAACTGGCCGCTGCTCTCGATTCTGGAATTTATAAAGGTAGTTGGGATGCTAAAAAAACTGATTTTTTTACTCAGCGTGTATTTACCCTTGATAATAAAATTTATACCCAAAAAAATCTGGCTGCATATATTGCTAAAAACCAATCAAGATCAGCAAAAGGAGATTATACAACGATTGTTACTAATTTCTACAAACAATTTGTAGATGAGAGTATCATGAATTATGAAGAAAGCAGATTAGATGCTAAATATCCTGAATTCAAAAATCTGATGACTGAATACCGAGATGGAATTTTACTTTTTGAATTAACAGATGAAATGGTATGGAGCAAAGCAATAAAAGACACCGTTGGTTTAGATGCCTACTTTAACGAAAATAGAGCAAAATATACTTGGGGACCTCGAGTTGATGCGATTGTTTACACTTCGGCAAATGAGGCAATAGCTGCTGATGTTCGTAAATTATTGAAAAATAAAAAAATAAGTCAGGATTCATTATTAACACGAATGAACAAATCAAACCCATTAAACTTATCGATAAAAGAAGAGAAATTTGAAAATGGAGAAAATGAAATGGTTGATAAAGCGACCATTATTAAAGGAATTTCTCCGAGTATGACTCAAAATAATTCAGTTGTTTTTGTAAATGTTAAAAAAAGAATCCCAGCTCAGCAAAAAGAATTATCCGAAGCACGAGGTTCAATTATTTCTGATTATCAAACAGTGCTTGAACAAAACTGGATCAAAAGTCTTCGTTCAAAATATCCTTACACGGTGAATAAAAAAGTTCTTTATTCGCTTATCCCATAATTCGACAAGTAACATATCATCAATAAAAACGCTAAAAATATCTTGATTGCCGGACTGATTCCTATTATTATCAGTTCGTGCAATTATTTTAATCAGGACAAAGACAAAGATTTTCCGATAGCACGTGCATTTGATAAATCTCTTTATTTTTCAGAGATTCAAGGAATTGTACCGCCCAATAGTTCTGAATCAGATAGTATTCAAATTGTAAATAACTACATTAACAATTGGATAAGGCAAACAGTACTACTTACTCAGGCTGAAAAAAATATGACTCCTGATCAGTTGAATATCGATAAAGAAATACAGGATTATAAAAACTCGCTTATTATTTTTTCTTATGAACAAGAATTAATCCGACAAAAATTGGATACAATAATCACTGAAAAAATGATAGAGGAATATTATTCTAAAAATCCTCAAAACTTTACGTTAAGAAGAAGTATAGCAAAATTAAATCTAATTCGATTAAAACAAAACTCGCCAGATATTGAAAAAGTAAGAAGTTGGATGTTAAGCAAACGAGAAAATGATCAACTAACCTTGGAAAAATATTGTTATCAATATGCTCTTGAATTTAATCTAAATGATACTAATTGGATTTATATTGATGAAATTGCTACAAAATGGTCTTTTAGCCAATTATTAAGCGATAATATTTATCAAGGCAACGTGTATAAGAATACAGACGAAAACGGTGTTGTTTCCTTTGTATTTGTAAAAGAAATAAAAAGTAAAGACGATCAATCTCCCATAACTTTTGAAAAAGATAATATCAGAAATATTATTCTAAACAAAAGAAAAAGAGAACTATTGGATAAGCTGAGTAACAAGATGTATGCAGATGCATCAAAAAATAATGACTTTGAAATATTTGAATTAAATGAAAAATAGTATAAAAATAATGATGCTTTTATTGCTGATTGGGTTTTCGGTAAGTGCACAGCAAAAGCAGACCATTGATAAGGTAGTTGGATTAGTAGGTGATCAAGTTATTTTGCTTTCAGAAGTCGAAGCGCAATATTCCCAATACTTAGCGGAAGATGTAAAAGTTGTAGGAGATCTTAAATGTTCTATTTTAGAGCAAATGCTTTCGCAAAAATTATTGTTGAATCAGGCAATACTTGATAGTATAACTGTAGACGATGGTCGAGTGGAAGATGAACTAAACCGAAGACTTCGATATTTTACCGGGCAATTTGGTTCGCAGGAAAAGTTAGAAGAATTTTTAGGCAAACCCGTAATTCTTTTTAAAGATGAACTACGAGAAGATATTCGCGAGTTGCTTAAAGCACAAAGTATGCAAGCAAGTATTAACAAAAACATAAAAATTACCCCTTCAGAAGTTGCTACATTTTACAAATCTATTTTAACAGATAGTCTACCTTATTTAAATACTGAAGTAGAAATTGGTCAGATTATTAAATTCCCGAAAGTAAGCGATGTTCAGAAAAAAATTGCTCGAGAAAAGCTTGAAGCTTTGCGAGAGCGAGTTAAAAAAGGTGAAGATTTCCAAACGCTTGCCATTTTATATTCACAAGACAATGGATCCGCGAAATCAGGCGGTGAACTTGGTTTTGTAAATCGCGGTGATTTGGTAAAAGCTTTTGAGGCGGTCGCTTTTAAATTGAAACCAGAAGAATTATCGAATATGGTAGAAACTGAATATGGTTTCCATATTGTGCAATTAGTAGAGCGAAGAGGCGAGCAAGTAAATGTTCGACATATATTAATAAAACCTGAATATACTGCTGGAGATTTTGAATTAGTAAAATATGCTTTAGATAGTGTTAAAAGAAAAATTGATAGTAAAGAAGTTGAATTTTCAAGCGCTGCTGCAGGTTTTTCAGACGACGAACAGACTAAAAACAATGGAGGTATGTTACAAAATCAGCAAGATGGTACTTCTAAAATCCCTACTGATTTATTAGAAAAATCTATATTTCTGATTATTGATACTATGCAAGTTGGTGGAACATCACAACCCATAATATATCAAACAGAGGCTGGTAAAAGAGGATACAGAATGATTTACTATAAATCTAAAACGGAACCCCATCGGTCTAATTTAGATCAAGATTATTCACGAATTCAAGCTGCGGCATTGGCAGATAAGGAAAGTAAGAATATGGCAAAATGGTTCGACGATAAACGCGAAAATTCGTTTATAAAAATAAATAATGATTTCGCTGGATGTGAAGAACTGAAAGCATGGAAGAGTAGTAGCACAAAAAATTAATAATATGCAATTTAATACAGACGCAGAAGCAATAGATGCACTGCATCAGAAATATAAAACCATAAAATCGGAAATCGGAAAAATTATAATTGGCCAAGACGAAGTAATACGTTCAGTTTTAATTTCAATTTTTAGTAATGGGCATTGTTTGTTGGTAGGTGTACCTGGCTTAGCAAAAACTTTGCTAGTTCAGACAGTAGCCAATGTATTGGATCTAGAATATAATCGAATTCAGTTTACACCCGATCTAATGCCTTCTGACATAACAGGAGCAGAAATATTAGGAGAAGACCGACATTTTAAATTTCTAAAAGGACCAATTTTTTCTAATATAATTCTGGCCGACGAAATAAACAGAACTCCACCAAAAACTCAGGCAGCTTTGTTGGAAGCTATGCAAGAACGTGCAGTAACAGCAGCCGGAAAACATTTTGATTTGCCAAATCCATTTTTTGTTTTGGCCACTCAGAATCCAATTGAACAGGAAGGAACCTATCCACTTCCTGAAGCGCAGCTTGATCGGTTTATGTTTAATATCTTTTTAGATTACCCGTCTTTTGAAGAAGAAATGGAAGTTGTTAGGGCAACTACAACAAATAGAAAACCAGTGGTAAACAAATTAATTAATGCAGAAGAAATTAATTTTTTTCAGCAATTAGTTCGAAAACTGCCTGTAACGGAGCAAGTTTTAGATTATGCTGTTAAACTGGTAAGTAAAACAAGACCAGGAACTGCCATGGCTACTAAAGAAGTAAATCAATATTTAAGTTGGGGTGCTGGACCACGAGCTTCGCAGTTTTTAATTATTGGGGCAAAATGCCATGCAGCTATTAATGGAAAGTATGCGCCAGATATTGAAGATGTAAAAGCAGTAGCTACATCGGTACTCCGACATAGAATTGTTAGAAATTACAAAGCAGAAGCAGAGCAATTAAGCGTAGAGAAAATTATAGTTGATTTAATGTAAAATAAGCGGTAAAATTTATTTTAAAATATATTTTGTTTAATACCGCTACGATTCTATATTTGCAATCCCAAAAAGAACGGTTTTTTTAGTTTTTTTTGAAGGGAGTTTAGCTCAGCTGGTTCAGAGCATCCCGATTTATTATCGGGAGTGGTAACTGGTTCATTGAAATTAAAAATATAGGGAGTTTAGCTCAGCTGGTTCAGAGCATCCCGATTTATTATCGGGAGTGGTAA